>Ga0209647_1003952_pt1 | contig 11350 bp, 10 predicted proteins | sample GraSoi_2013_60cm_FD_185827 | JGI IMG/M metagenome (GOLD analysis project Ga0209647, IMG submission 185827) | Grasslands soil microbial communities from the Angelo Coastal Reserve, California, USA - Sample 9_17_2013_60cm (SPAdes) (version 2) | ecosystem: Environmental > Terrestrial > Soil >... | reverse complement strand
GACGTGGGGCACTACATCTGGCGCGAGAAGCTGGAGATCCCCTCGATCTACTTCGCGCACCAGCGCCAGGTCTTCGAGCGCGACGGCATCCTGCTGGCGGAAGGCCCGTTCGTGACCAGGTCGGAGGACGAGTCTGTCTTCGAGGCGACCGTCCGCTACCGCACGGTCGGGGACATGTCGTGTACCGGGGCCGTCGAGTCGACCGCTGCGACCATCCCGGAGGTGATCACCGAGATCGCGGCGACCCGCATCACCGAGCGGGGCCAGACCCGGGCGGACGACCGCACCAGCGAGGCCGCGATGGAAGACCGCAAGCGAGAGGGCTACTTCTGATGACCCGCTACCAGGAGACGGGCCCGCAGACCGGGGCCGGTGCCGGCCGGCCGGAATCCGGCAGGCACATGGACATGCTGCGGCTGGCCACCGCGGGCTCGGTGGACGACGGCAAGAGCACGCTCATCGGGCGGCTGCTGTTCGACTCCAAGGCGATCTTCGAGGATCAGATGGCCGCCGTGGAGCGCACCAGCAAGGAGCGTGGCGAGGAGTACACGAACCTGGCCCTGCTGACCGACGGGCTGCGCGCCGAGCGGGAGCAGGGCATCACGATCGACGTGGCCTACCGCTACTTCGCGACGCCGCGGCGGAAGTTCATCATCGCCGACACCCCGGGTCACGTCCAGTACACCCGGAACATGGTCACCGGTGCCTCCACCGCCGACCTCGCGGTCGTGCTGGTCGACGCGCGCAACGGGCTGACCGAGCAGAGCAGGCGCCACGCGTTCCTGGCCACGCTGCTGCGGGTGCCGCACCTGGTGCTCGCGGTGAACAAGATGGATCTCGTCGACTACGACGCCGCGGTGTTCGAGCGGATCGCCGAGGAGTTCACGTCGTTCGCGACGAAGCTGGAGATCGGCGACCTGACGTTCATCCCGATCTCCGCCCTGCACGGCGACAACGTCGTGCAGCGCTCCGCCAGCATGCCCTGGTACGACGGCCCTTCGCTGCTGCATCACCTGGAGCACGTGCACATCGCGTCCGACCGGAACCTGATCGACGTCAGGTTCCCCGTGCAGTACGTGATTCGGCCGCACCAGGCCACCGACCCGCAGCTGCACGACTACCGGGGCTACGCGGGCCAGGTGGCCGGCGGGGTACTCAAGCCCGGCGACGAGGTGATGCACCTTCCGTCCGGGCTGACCACCAGGATCGAGCGCATCGACACCGCGCGCGGCGCCGTGGCCGAGGCGTTCCCGCCGATGTCGGTCACCCTGCTCCTCGCCGACGACCTGGACGTCTCCCGGGGAGACATGCTCTGCCGGCCGCACAACCAGCCGCCCGCAACCCAGGACGTCGAGGCGATGGTGTGCTGGATGGCCGACGCCCCGGCGCTGACCCCCAGAAGCCGGCTGATCATCAAGCACACGACGCGGACCGTGAAGGCGATCGTCCGCGACCTGCACTACCGGCTCGACGTGAACACCCTGCACCGCGACGAGGGTGCCAGCCAGCTAGGCCTGAACGAGATAGGACGGGTGAGCCTGCGGCTGACGCAGCCGGTGTTCTGCGACCCTTACACCCGCAACCGGATGACCGGCGGCCTGATCCTGATCGACGAGGCGACCAACGCGACCGTCGGGGCGGCGGTGATCACGGAGGCCCGGTAATCGGGGCGCACATGCCGGGCGAGGAGAGTCCGTGACGAGGTTCCATGATCTGGCCGATTATGTGGCGATACCCCGGGTGACGGCGCTGCGGCTGTCGCCCGACGGGTCTTGGCTGGCGGCCGCGGTGCAGACGGTCGGCGGCGAGCCCAAGAAGTACGTCACCAGCATCTGGCGGATTCCCACCGGCCGGGACGGGACCACGGGCAGCTACGAGAACGCGGACCGGAACACGAGCAAGGGCCGAAACGGCTGGCCGGCCCGGCTGACTCGCAGCGCAGAGGGAGAGGGCGCGCCGGAGTTCCTGCCGGACGGCTCGCTGCTGTTCGTCTCCAAGCGCCCGGGCCCGGGGCCGGGGCCGGACGCGGACGATGACGTCGGCCAGGACAAGCCTGCGCTGTGGCTGCTGCCTGCGGGCGGCGGCGAGGCGCGCAGGATCGCCGCCCCGCCCGGCGGTGTCACCGGCGTCGCCACGGGGCGGGGGACCGGGACCGTCGTCTTCGCGGCGCCCGGGCTGCCTGGCGCCGACGGAGCCGACGAGGACCTCAGGCGCCGGAAGGCTCGCAAGGACGCGGGGGTGACCGCGATCCTGCACGAGTCGGGCCCGCTGCGGTACTGGGACCACGACCTGGGCCCGGACCGCCCGCGGCTGCTCGCGGCCGAGATCGCCGAGATCGCCGGGGTCGGCGCGCAGGCTGCGGGCGGGTCGCCCGATGCGGCGCGCCCTGCGGCCGATGCGGCCCCCATGACCGCAGCAGAGCTTGGGCCGGAAGCCGTGACCACAGACGAGCCTCCTCCGGAAACCCGCGATCTCACCCCGGACCCAGGCCGGGCGCTGGATGAGCAGACGTTCGACGTCGCCCCGGACGGCTCGCAGGTCGTCACCGGCTGGTCGGTCTGGGACGAGACGGGGAACCGGACGGACGAGGTCCACGTGATCGACGCGGCGACCGGGAAGCGGCGGGTCCTGCTGGCCGCGCCGGGCTGCGATTTCGAGGACCCGCGCATCTCGCCGGACGGCCGCCTGGTCGCCTGCAGGCGGGCGGTCCATGACAGCTACGACGCACCCGGCGACGTCACCCTGGTGCTCACCGAGCTAGCTGACACGTGGTCTGACGAGACGGTGCGGGACGTGCCAGACGGGAGGGTCGGCTTGCCGGCCCGAGCGGATGGCAGGGGGGCTCCGGGGGGCGGAGCCGCCCGGTCTGGGGGTCCTGGGGTTACCCCCCGGGCTGGTGCAGACCTGCTGGCCGGCCTGGACCGGCGGCCGCTAGAGGCTGCGTGGGCGCCGGACTCCGCGTCGGTCTACTTCACCGCCGACCACCAGGGCAGGCGCCCGGTGTTCCGCGTCAGCCTGGCGACCGGCGAGATCGCCAGGCTGACCGCCGACGACGGCGCCTACGACAACCTGTGCCCGGCTCCGGACGGCCTCTTCCTCTACGCCCTGCGCTCGGCGGTGGACGAACCGCCGACTCCGGTGCGGCTGGATGTCTCGGCACTGGACGTCACGGGGCTGGACATGACGGGCCCCGGGAGCCAGCCGCTGCGGCTGGCCAGCCCCGGCTCCCCGCTTGAGCTGCCCGGGCGGCTGGAGGAGGTCGAGGCCACCGCCGGCGACGGGGCCCGAATCAGGGCCTGGCTGGTGCTGCCGGACACCGCGAGCCAGGCCGAGCCCGCGCCGCTGCTGCTCTGGGTGCACGGCGGCCCGGTGATGAGCTGGAACTCCTGGTCCTGGCGGTGGAACCCGTGGCTGATGGCGGCCCGCGGCTACGCGGTGCTGCTGCCCGATCCCGCCCTGTCGACCGGCTACGGTCACCACTTCATCGCCCGAGGACACGGGCAGTGGGGCGGGCAGCCCTACGCCGACCTGATGGCGATCATCGACGAGGCCGAGGCGCGGCCCGACATCGACGGGGCGCGCACTGCGATGATGGGCGGCTCCTACGGCGGTTACATGGCCAACTGGATCGCCGGGCACAGCAGCAGGTTCCGGGCGATCGTCAGCCACGCCGGGCTGTGGGCCCTGGACCAGGTGTTCGGCACCACCGACCTGCCGTCCTACTGGCGGCGGATATTCGGCGACCCGGCCACGCAGCCCGAGCGCTACCTGGCTAACTCGCCCAACCGGCATGTCGCCCAGGTCAGCACGCCGATGCTGGTGATCCACGGCGACAAGGACTACCGGGTGCCGGTGGGCGAGGCGCTACGCCTGTGGTGGGACCTGCAGGGCCGCGCGAAGGACGCCAGGTTCCTGTACTTCCCCGACGAGAACCACTGGATACTCAAGCCCGGTCACGTGACCGTCTGGTACGAGACCGTGCTCGCCTTCCTGGCCCAGCATGTGCTGGGCGAGGAGTGGCGGCGACCTGAGCTGCTCTGAGCGGGGGGCTTCGGGGGGTTGTCCCTTGCCAGCACTGACAAATGCCAGGATAGGCAGATGGCCCGTGCCCAGCTGGACAAGAGGCCCGGTGACGTTGCCGCGATGTTCGACGGCCTCGCCGAGCGCTATGACCTGCTGAACGACGTGCTGTCGCTGGGCCAGGACCGGCGCTGGCGGCGCATCGTGTCGCGGGCCGTCGCGGCCGGTCCCGGCGAGCGGGTGCTCGATCTGGCCGCAGGCACCGGCACATCGTCGCGGGCCTTCACCGGAGCGGGCGCGCAGTGCGTGGCCTGCGACTTCTCGCTGGGCATGCTGCAGGCCGGGGCGCGCAAGCCAGCCACCAGGGTGAGCTTCGTGGCGGGCGATGCGCTGGCGCTTCCGTTCCGAAGCGAGTCCTTCGACGCGGTGACGATCTCGTTCGGCCTGCGCAACGTGGCCGACGCCGACGCCGGCCTGGCCGAGATGCTGCGGGTGACCAGGCCCGGCGGCAGGCTGGTGGTCTGCGAGTTCGGCCACCTGCCGGGCCGGCGGCTGAACGCGCTCTACGAGAGGTACCTGGCGGCCGCGCTGCCGCTGGTCGCGCGGCGGCTGTCCGGCCACGCCGAGGCGTATAACTACCTCGCCGAGTCGATCGCCGACTGGCCGGCCCAGCCCGAGCTCGCGCGGCGGATCGGCGCGGCCGGATGGCGCGCCGTGCGCTGGCGGAACCTGACCATGGGCGTGGTCGCCGTGCACAAGGCGCAGCGGCCCCCCACTGGCCTACCGGCGGGCGATTCCGGGCTGGCCGCCCGGACGGAGTAGGCTTCGGCTAAACAACTTGTGAAGCCGTTCACAAGACAGTCAGGACTCATTTCGTGACCCAGCAGGCTCCCCCCGCACTCCCCCCGGACACGGCCTCCCAGACCGCGGACGTGATCGTCGTCGGCGCCGGCCCGGCCGGGTCGTCGACGGCGTTCTACCTGGCCACGGCGGGACTGGACGTGCTGGTCCTGGAGAAGAGTCATTTCCCGAGGGAGAAGGTCTGCGGCGACGGCCTGACCCCGCGCGCGGTCAAGGCGCTGACCGCGATGGGCGTGCCGATCGCGGAGAGCGACGGCTGGCTGCCGAACAAGGGCCTGCGGATCATCGGCGGCGGCGGCCGGATCGAGCTGCCGTGGCCGGAGCTTTCCAGCTATCCGGGGTTCGGCCTGGTCCGCTCCCGGCTCGACTTCGACGAGATCCTGGTCCGGCACGCCCAAAAGGCCGGCGCGAGCCTGCTCGAGGGGGTCAACGTCACCGGCCCCCTGCTCGACGACCGCACCGGCCGCATTATCGGGGTCACCGCCCGGGAGACGACCAACGGCGAGGCGAGGGAGCACGTGTTCCGCGGGCGTCTGGTGGTGGCCGCGGACGGCAACTCCTCGCGGCTGTCGGTGGCAATGGGCCTGCGGAAGCGGGACGACCGGCCGCTCGGCGTGGCGGTGCGGACCTACTACGCCAGCCCGCGTCACGAGGACGACTACCTGGAGGCGTGGCTGGACCTCTGGGACGGTGACAAGCTGCTGCCCGGCTACGGCTGGATCTTCGGCATGGGCGACGGGACCAGCAACGTCGGGCTCGGGCTGCTGAACACCTCGGAGGCCTTCGGCAACATCGACTACCGGGCGATGCTGCGCCGCTGGCTGGCCGGGATGCCGGCCGAGTGGGGCCTGAACGAGGAGAACCGGACCCAGCCCGTGCGCGGAGCCGCGCTGCCGATGGGGTTCAACCGCACCCCGCATTACACCCGGGGCCTGCTGCTGGCCGGAGACTCCGGCGGCATGGTCAACCCGTTCAACGGCGAGGGCATCGGCTACGCGCTGGAGGCGGGCGAGATCGCCGCCCGGGTCATCGTTCAGGCGCTGGCCAGGCCGACCGCCGCCGGCACGGAGACCGTGCTGCACACCTACCCCCAGCAGCTGAAGGACGCCTGGGGCGGCTACTACACGCTCGGGCGCACGTTCGTCCGCGCGATCGGTCACCCCTCGTTCATGAGGTTCGCTACCAGGCATGGCGTCAAGCGGCCCTACGTCATGCGGTTCACGATGAAGCTCCTCGGTAACCTGACCGAGCCCAGGGGCGGCGACGCAGTCGACCGCCTGCTCAACGCGGTGTCTAAGATGACCCCGGCGGCGTAACTGTGACCTGCTATGGCAAGGGGGTGACGCGATGCTGATCCTGTATGTCCCGATCCTGGTGCTCGCGGCGCTGGCCGCGTTTTTCGCAGTGTTCTCGCTGGTGGCAGGCGCGCTCGCCGGCCCCAAGCGGTGGAACCGCGCCAAGCTGGAGTCGTACGAGAGCGGCATCGAGCCCACCCAGGGCAACATCCGTACCAGGTTTCCGGTGAAGTACTACATCACCGCGATGCTGTTCATCGTGTTCGACATCGAGATCATCTTCCTGTACCCGTGGGCGGTCGCGTTCGACCGGCTCGGCGTGTTCGGGCTCGTGGAGATGTTCTTGTTCGTCGTCACGGTTCTGGTCGCGTACGCCTACGTGTGGCGGCGCGGCGGTCTGGAATGGGACTAGGGCAATGGGAATAGAAGACAGCCTGCCGAGCGGCTTCCTGCTCACCACGGTTGAGAAGGTGGCAGGCTACTCACGCAAGAGCTCGGTCTGGCCGGCGACGTTCGGGCTCGCCTGCTGCGCTTTCGAGCTGTTCTCCGCGGGCGGCCCCCGCCACGACCTGGCCAGGTTCGGCATGGAGCGGGCGTCGAACACCCCGCGCCAGGCGGACCTGATGATCGTGGCGGGCCGGGTCAGCCAGAAGATGGCGCCGGTGCTGCGGCAGATCTACGACCAGATGTCCGAGCCCAAGTGGGTGATCTCGATGGGCGTGTGCGCCTCCAGCGGCGGCATGTTCAACAACTACGCGATCGTCCAGGGCGTCGATCACGTCGTGCCGGTGGACATCTACCTGCCCGGCTGCCCGCCCCGCCCGGAGATGCTGCTGGACTCCATCCTCAAGCTGCACGACAAGATCCAGAACATGAAGCTCGGGGTGAACCGGCAGAACGAGATCACAGAGCTGGAGGAGGCCCGGCTGCGGCGGCTCCCGCTGGTGCCCAGCCTCAGGGGCCCGGCGTCGGACAGGTCCGGCCCGGACCTCACGGCGCCGAACGGCACAGGACCCGGCCAGTGACCGGGACGAATCAGCCGCCCGACGGCGACACCGCCTCCGACCCTGCCGAGCTCGCGGGCCGCGAGCGCCTGGCGGAGCAGGTCGTCCGCACCGGCATGTTCGGCGTCAGCGGCACCCCCGACACCTCCGGTTACGGCGGGCTCAAGGGCCGCCGCCCCTGTCCAGCCCGAGGCCTTACGGCTCGTACTTCGACGAGATCGCCGACGCGCTCTCTGGCTCGCTGGAGCAGTCTGGTCCGGGCTTCGGGGATGCCATAGAGCGGGTGGTCGCCGACCGCGGCGAGCTGACGTTCCACGTCCGCCGCGAGCATCTGCCCGCGGTCGCGCGGCGGCTGCGGGACGATCCCGCGCTCGCCTTCGAGGTGTGCACCGGGGTGTCTGGCGTCCACTACCCGGTCGATCAGGGCCGCGAGCTGCACGCCGTCTACCACCTGCTGTCGATCACCCACAACCGGAGGCTGCGGCTCGAGGTGTCGGCGCCCGACGCCGACCCGCACATCCCCTCGCTGGTCGAGGTTTACCCGGCCAACGACTGGCACGAGCGGGAGACCTGGGACTTCTACGGCATCGTCTTCGACGGGCACCCGGCCCTGACCAGAATCGAGATGCCGGACGACTGGAAGGGCCACCCGCAGCGGAAGGACTACCCGCTGGGTGGCATCCCGGTCGAGTACCGCGGCGCCACGGTGCCGCCGCCAGATGAGAGAAGGGGTTACCAATGAGCGCCTCCACCTCCGCCTCTGGCCGGGCGGGTGGGGCCGCCTCCAGCGATACAGCCGAGGGCCGCGTCTACAACGTCGGCGGGGCGGACTGGGACGAGATCGTCGCGGCCGCGGGGGAGCCGGGTGACCGCTCCGGCGAGGAGCGGATGGTCATCAACATGGGCCCGCAGCACCCGTCCACGCACGGCGTGCTGCGGCTGATCCTCACCCTGGACGGGGAGACCGTCACCGAGCTGCGGCCGGTCATCGGGTACCTGCACACCGGCATCGAGAAGAACATGGAGTACCGGACCTGGACGCAGGGCGTGACGTTCTGTACCCGGGCCGACTACCTGATGCCAATTTTTAACGAAACCGCGTACTGCCTGGCCGTCGAGCGGTTGCTGGGGATCTCCGACCGCATCCCGGAGCGGGCGAACGTGATCCGGGTGCTGATGATGGAGCTGAACCGGATCTCCTCGCACCTCGGCGGGATCGGCCCGCTCGGCCTCGAGCTCGGCGCCTCCACCGTGTTCATCTACGGGATGCGGGAGCGGGAGAAGGTGCTCGACCTGTTCGAGCTGATCACCGGCCTGCGGATGAACCACGCGTTCATCCGGCCAGGCGGGGTTTCCCAGGACCTGCCGCCCGGCGCCATCGAGAAACTCCGGGAGTTCCTCGCGGTCATGCCCGGGAAGCTCGGCGAGCTTCGAGCGCTTTTCGATGCCGCCCCGGCGTTCAAGGCCCGGACCAAGGATGTCGCGTACCTGGACCTAACTGGCTGCATGGCGCTCGGCGTCACCGGCCCGATGCTCCGCACCGCCGGCCTGCCGTGGGATTTGCGCAAGAGCCAGCCGTACTGCGGCTACGAGACCTACGAGTTCGACGTGCCGGTTCGCGACACATGCGACGCCTACGGCCGGTACATAGTCCGGATGGACGAGATAGACCAGTCGCTGCGGATCATCTCGCAGTGCGTGGACCGGCTCGTCGGCAAGCACCCCGGGAACGACCCAGTGATGATCGAGGACGCTAAGATCGGCTGGCCGGCCCGGCTGGCACTCGGCCCGGACGGCCTCGGCCCCTCACCCGACCACATCGCCCACATCATGAGCCAGTCCATGGAGGCGCTCATCCACCACTTCAAGCTGGTGACCGAGGGCTTCCGGGTGCCGGCCGGCCAGGCCTACGCGGCGATCGAGTCGGCGCGCGGCGAGCTCGGCTGTCACGTGGTCAGCGACGGCGGCACGCGCCCGTTCCGGGTGCACCTGCGCGACCCGTCATTCAACAACCTGCAGGCGCTGCCCGCGATGGCCGAGGGCGGGCTGATCGCCGACGTCATCCCGGCCATAGCCAGCATCGACCCGGTGCTCGGAGGGGTGGACAGGTAGATGACGCTCAGTCTTCCCGAGCTCCGGTCCCGGCTGGGCGCGGATGCCACCGAGATCATCGGCCGCTACCCCAAGCCGCGCTCCGCGCTGATGCCGCTGCTGCACCTGGTGCAGGCCGAGCAGGGTTACGTCACCGAGGAAGGCATCATGTTCTGCGCCGAGCGGCTCGGCCTCGAGGAAGCGGAGGTCTCTGCGGTGGCCTCGTTCTACACGATGTTCAAGCGCCGGCCGGCCGGCGAGTACCACGTCGGGGTCTGCACGAACTCGCTGTGCGCGGTCATGGGCGGCGACGCCATCTTCGCGGACCTGAAGGAGCACCTCGGGGTCGGGAACGACGAGACGACGCAGGACGGAAAGGTCAGCCTTGAGCACCTGGAGTGCAACGCGGCGTGCGACTACGCGCCAGTGATGATGGTGAACTGGGAGTTCTTCGACAACATGACCCCCCGGTCGGCCCGGGACCTGGTCGACGGGCTGCGGGCGGGCGCCGACGTCGTGCCGACCCGCGGCGCGCCGAGGCTGTGCACCTGGAAGCAGGCGTCGCGGATCCTGGCCGGCTTCCCCGACGGCCAGGCGAGCGGCGGCCACACCGCCGGCGACCCTAGCCTGGCCGGCCTGCGCAAGGCTAAAGAACAGGGCTGGACGCCAGGCAGCACCAATGGAGGACGGCAATGACCGCAAGAGTGCCGGATGCGAGGGCCGGCCTGCCGGCCCGAGCGGATGGCACTGGGGGGCCGGGAGAGGCAGCCCCCCGGTCTGGGGGTCCGGGGGTTACCCCCCGGGCTAACACAGGAGGACGGCAGTGAGCACCATCCTGACTCCAGAGCTCACCGCGCGCTGGGACGAGCCGGACTCGTTTACGCTCGCCGCCTACCGGCGCGACGGCGGCTACCGGGCGCTGCCCAAGGCCCTGGCCATGCCGCCGGACGAGGTGATCTCCACGCTCAAGGAGTCGGTGCTGCGCGGCCGCGGTGGTGCCGGCTTCCCCACGGGGTTGAAGTGGGGCTTCATCCCGCAGGGCGACGGCAAGCCGCACTACCTGGTCGTCAACGCCGACGAGTCGGAGCCGGGCGCCTGCAAGGACATGCCGACGCTGCTGGCCAACCCGCAGGCGCTGATCGAGGGCATCGTGATCGCCTCCTACGCGATCCGCGCCCACGAGGCCTTCATCTACGTCCGCGGCGAGGTCCTGCACGTGATCCGCAGGCTGCAGCACGCCGTAGCCGAGGCCCGTGAGGCCGGCTTCCTCGGGCGCGACATCCTGGGCTCGGGCTTCGACCTGGAGGTCGTGGTCCACGCCGGCGCGGGCGCCTACATCTGCGGCGAGGAGACCGCGCTGCTCGACTCGCTGGAGGGCTTCCGCGGCCAGCCCCGGCTGAAGCCGCCGTTCCCGGCGACCGCGGGCCTGTACGCCTGCCCAACGGTCGTCAATAACGTCGAGTCGATCGCTACCGTGCCCTGGATCCTGCTCAACGGCGCGAAGGACTTCGCGTCGATCGGGACCGAGAAGTCCAAGGGGTTCGGGATCTTCTCGCTCTCAGGGCACGTCACCACGCCCGGCCAGTACGAGGCGCCGCTCGGCACGACCCTGCGCGAGCTGCTCGGCCTGGCGGGCGGCATCCGCGCCGGGCACCGGCTGAAGTTCTGGACACCGGGCGGGTCGTCCACGCCGCTGTTCACCGACCAGCACCTGGACGTGCCGCTCGACTACGAGTCGGTGGCCGCCGCCGGGTCGATGCTCGGCACCCGGTCGGTCCAGCTCTTCGACGAGACCACGTGCGTGGTCCGGGTCGTGCTGCGGTGGATCGAGTTCTACCAGCACGAGTCGTGCGGCAAGTGCACGCCGTGCCGCGAGGGCAGCTACTGGGTCGTGCAGATGCTGGAGCAGCTGGAGAACGGCGGCGGCAGCGAGGCCGACCTGGAGAAGCTGCTGGACGTCTGCACGAACATCACCGGTCGTTCGTTCTGCGCCCTCGGCGACTCGATCGAGGCGCCGGTGAAGTCGTCGATCACGTACTTCCGGGACGAGTACCTCGAGCACCAGCGCAATGGCGGCTG
>Ga0209647_1003949_pt1 | contig 11351 bp, 11 predicted proteins | sample GraSoi_2013_60cm_FD_185827 | JGI IMG/M metagenome (GOLD analysis project Ga0209647, IMG submission 185827) | Grasslands soil microbial communities from the Angelo Coastal Reserve, California, USA - Sample 9_17_2013_60cm (SPAdes) (version 2) | ecosystem: Environmental > Terrestrial > Soil >... | reverse complement strand
CGCAATAAATTTCTTTTTCTGGTGTTACTGACGTCGGCTCACGCCGCCGCTTCGTCGAAGGAGCCGGTCCGCAAAGGCCCGCTGGGCCTGTAGGTGCTGATGACGACGCCCGAGGACGCAGCCTTCGTGCCGACGAGCGCGAGTTCGCGTGGCGGGGCTCCATCCGAAAAGAAACGTTTGCCTGTGCCTAGCAGGATCGGATAGACGAGCAGCAAGACCTCATCAGCAAGCCCGTGTTCGAGCAGCACCGGTGTCAGCGTCGAGCTGCCCCAGACGATCAGGTCCGGCCCGTCCTTCGCCTTGATGCGGCGAACGCCCTCGACGATGTCCGGTCCAAGGTCCTCGACCGGCCCCCATCCAAGACTGTCCGGCCTGTGGGTCGCGACGTATTTCGTCGCCGCGTTCAGACTGTCCGCCATCCGACTGTTCTCGGCTTTCGGCCAATAGTCGCTCCAGATATCGTAGGTTCGGCGGCCAAGCAGCAGATCGAAAGCCTCGCCGTGCCCCGCGTCGATGGCCTCTCCCACGGCCGGGTCGGAATGCGGCACCGCCCATCCGCCGTGGGGGTAGTCGCCGTCTTCGTTCGGCCCGCCGGGGGCCTGGATCACGCCGTCCAGCGAGATGTGTTCGATGATTCTGATCTTTCTCATGGCGTCTCTTTTGTAGATTTTTTAGCGCAATAAATTTCTTTTTCTGGTTGAGCCGGCCTCATCGGCCTGGCATCGGATCGACGAACGGGATTTTCGGAAATGGACATCGTCCTGCAAATTTTTTTCGACGGTTTGGATGGTGTGTTTGCAGAGGATTCGTGCAGAGGATTCAGCGTTGGAGATCGTGCTAAGGCCGGGTAAGATAAACGGGAAGATGATGGCGATGTCGTCGGGGATTTTCCAGTGGTTGGCGTCCAATAATCCCGCAGCAGTTCCGCTACCTCTTCTCCACTACGCCGTCCCCGCACTGTTCTGACTAAATCGTTTTCCATGCCCCAACCTCCAGCCTCCCAACTCCCAGATTCAAGATGGGCTTCACCGAGCCCTTAGGTCCAACCGCTGTAAATTAAGGATGCGCTTTTCTCCGGTACACAATTTTTTACAATATCTCCGAATCGTCCAGTGTGCGTCATGGTGAGATGCCTTCTGACGAATCTGGCAGTTTCATGACTTACGCTGATGTTCAAATCGCCTAGAGAATTTGCGATTTTTTGCAAAACTTGTAGGCATAAGCAGGAGGGTTCGACTCCCGTCGCCTCTGCTGGGACTCTCGACTCCGCATATGTGGATCGTCGTGATCGAGCAAAGCCGACGAAGGATTCAGCACCGAGCAGCCAATTCCAGCAGTGGGTCCAGCTGTGACCACACGCGAAGGTAGAATCGTGTGTGCATTGTGTGTGTCTTTCAGTGATGGATCTAGCCGATTTCTGCACGCTTCTGACGGCTGCTGACGAGGCCAGATCCGCGATAAATCAGCTCCAGAACTCGATTCTCGAATCATGTCCCCGGCGGGAATCGAACCCACATTTAAGGTTTAACCGTCCATTGGTGTCTAGGCAAGTCTTAACTTGCGTAAGTTACTCAGAATGAACGAGAGTGGACGTAGCTGGACAGGGAAAATAGAAACCTCCGTTCTATCCGTTGAACTACGGGGACAGGCGCAAAGCGCATGATCAATAGCCAATAGCCGATAGCCAAGCGCGGCGGTGCCGGGAATAATAGCCGCACGCGGCAAATGTTCAACCGCGCAGGGGAATCGGCGAAACGGCGAATGGGCGAGAGGGCGAAAGGGCGATCGAATGCCACGACGCCGGCTGAGTGGCGATTAACGGCATGCTTGACCGAGCCGCAGGCCCTTTGGGCGGATTTAGGTACTCAGGCGTCGGTCGTGAATTCGGCACGTTCAGGGTTGAGGCGTTTCTTGAACCACGGGTCATCTTTGAGTAAGCCTTGTCGAGGTGCCAATACAAATCAAACAAGGGACTAGCTCATGAGCAAACACATTACCATCTCTCCCAATGAGGCCGCAGATCGCCTCGCTATCCGAGAGCTTGTCGAAGCTTATGCACACTGCGCCGATCGCCGCGATGCGGAAGGCCAGATGTCTCTGTTCACTGTGAACACCCACTTTGTGGTGTACATGAATGCCAAAGACCCGAAGCCCTCAATGGAGTTGCATTCGCGTGAGGCGCTCGCTCCCGTCTTCGCCGACCTCAGCAAATATGATGCTACCACGCACTTCGTCGGACAGAGCACTATCTTCGGACTAACAGGCGACGTGGCCACCGGAGAAGCCTACTGCCTGGCGCATCATGTCACAGTGGACGGCGGAGAGCGACGCCTCATGGTGGCCTCACTCCGCTATCTCGACACGTTTGTAAAGATGGACGACACATGGCTGTTTGCGGAGCGCCTGCTCTTTGTTGACTGGCAGGAAGAGCGGGCGCTACGCGCATGACCAATAGCCAATAGCCGATAGCCAATGAGAATCGCGCACGCCGATACGCCGATACGCCGATACACCGACACGCATTACGGGGCCTCGTCTGACTTTGGACTTGTTTGGGCTTTGGGGATGAGAATAAAAACAGCGCTATTCAACGAGCTCAGCAAATTCGTTGGAGGAACTGCCTCGACGCGTGCGACCGTTCTTAAAGAATCGTTTAAGTGTATTGACGGCTTGGTTGAAGCGGCATCCGCTGATCGGTACAGCGTTAGCGCTTTTTTTGGTGTATCTCGCCTACGAGTTTTGTACGACGTTCTTGGTCTTCTGTCGGGATGCCTATGTAACCGCTGATATCGTTGCGGTGGCTCCTGAAGTAAGCGGTCCCATGCTTCGTCTCGCGGTGACCGATAATCAATCTATCGCAGCCGGCGATCTTCTTTTCACGATCGATCCTGAGCCCTATCAGATTGAGCTCGATCGGCAGAAAGCGGCTCTGGCATTAGCCCAGGCGAATCTGGGTGGAGCGAAAGATCGGTTGGCATTGGCACAGAGTAACATCGACGCCAAAGAGGCGACTTTTGATGACGCCACTATCAACCGGGATCGTGGTCTCCAACTCCTGAAAGAGAATGTGGTTTCGCAAGAGACGGTCGATAATCTTCAGCGGAGTTTTAAGGTAGCAGAAGCCGAGTTAGCTCAGTCCCGTGCTGCCAAAGTTGTTGCCGAACAGGATGTTGCTGTTCAGAACGCTGAGATACAACGGGTCGAGACAGCCGTAGCCAAGGCGGAATGGGAGCTGAGCAAGACCCAGATCAAATCACCGGCTCGTGGCCGGGTGGCACCATTTCAGATCCGATCGGGAACTTTTCTTGAGGTTGGTAAATCCGTGCTGGCGATTGTAACCGCCGACAATTGGCGGATTATGGCGAACCTGCCTGAAAGACATCTGAGCGCCCTTCAGATTGGACAACCGGTTTGGGTGTCGATCGGCTCCGATCCTTGGCGGATCTATACCGGCCATATTCGTAGTATTGCCCCGGGTGTCGCTCGTTCCGCGAACGCTGTAAATGTGTTGCCCTATGTCGAACCGACGACTGAATGGATTCGACTGCCGCGGCGTTTTCCGTGTTGCCCTATGTCGAACCGACGACGGAATGGATTCGACTGCCGCGGCGTTTTCCGGTGGAAATCGATCTTAGCGATCTACCTGACAAAAAAGATCTGTTCCTCGGATCGAATGCAACGGTTTGGTGGATCCAGAGATGAGCTCCGACCGGATAGAATCGGTCGACCTCCGGTACAGTCTTATCACGGCCGCATCCTGCTGGCTGGCGGCGATGCTCGTCTTTTTCTTTCATTGTGACAATCCTTGGTGGGGCGTGATTTCCGCTTGGGTTATCTCCAGCACGGATTTTCATCAGTCTTCTCTGAAGGCGATGATGCGAGTTGCCGGAACTTTTGCCGGCTATTTTGTAGGCCTAATATCCGCTTCCGTAACTGAAGGCGAACCAATCTGGCAAGCGCTGGCCCTGTTTCTAATCGGGGCGATTGGTATGTCGATGCGGTTTCGAAGTAAGTTTTCCTATGCGTGGATTATCGGATCGGCTACCGCGTTCATACTCGTGGTTCTTGATCTTACTGATCCCGGCTCGATCTACGAAACCGCGCAGTATCGGCTTTACGAGATCATTTCAGGAGTAGTTGCCGCGTGGTTGTGCGCACGCGTGCTCCGTCCGCTGTTGGGGCTTAGTTCCCAGGTCAAGGAGACCGAAGCGATCAGCGCAGGATCCTCAATCAATTTAACTCCTAGTGAACTAAGGATGCTAATCGTGGTAGGCGGGTCGGTTCCGCTGATCGTGGTAGGCTGGTCGGTTCCGTTGATTACAACCCTGCTTTGGTCTTGGCTACATCTTCCGAGTCTGGTGCAGGCGATCGCTACCGCCCTGGTGACGCTGGATCGAAATGTCGCCAAAGCTCAAATTCGGGTGACCCAGCGAGTTCTTGGATGTGTTCTGGGAGGTGCTATCGGACTCGTAGCGGCTGAGTTTGCGACTTCGTCGCTCTTTGCGTGGTCCGTTATTCTCTTTGGTGGGATTTTTCTTTTTTCCTGGTTACATCTTAGTACGGGGCCTTTCTCCTATGTCGGTACTCAGGCAGGCGTGGCCTTCATTCTGGCGATCGTAACTGGGAATAATCCGCCGGACACAATCGGCCCTGTGATCGGCCGCATTGCGGGTATGACCGGCGGAGTATTGGTTGTCGGCAGTGTCTGTTTTGTTCTCAAGGGGTGGACAGAAAGATCTGCCGCGCAAAAGACTGGCTAACCACGTTACAAGCGCTACGCGCATGACCAATAGCTGGCGCTACGCGCATAATCAATAGCCGATAGCCAAAGAGTAGCGGCTATTGCACGCCCACACGCGATACGCAATTAGCGCTGCAGTGACGCCTGCTGGACTGCGTAGGGGAGCGAAGTGTCGGCCAGGGCAATGCTTTTGACCTCGGGGATGGATTGTTTCGCGAGATTGGTCAGCACGTGGCCTGGGGGCGTCTCGATGAGGAGGGTGCAACCTAACTCCTGCAAGACGATGGTTGCTTCGTACCAGCGGACACCGTGGGCGATGTTGTTGGCCAGGTCCCAGGCGATCTCTTCTGCGTTACGTAGAGCTCGCGCTTTTACGTTGCCGATGTACACCATGCGCGGTGGGCGCAAGGTGAGGGTTGGCAGGGTTTGTGTCAGCGCGTCTGCGACCGGTCGAAGGATTGGCGAGTGAGAAAGCACGGCTACATCCAAACGTTCCGCCTTGCGGGCACCGGCTTGTAAAGCGGCGTCGGAGACTTTCTGCCTGCCGTTCAAAGAACCGGTGATAATGATTTGGTCAGCGGAATTTACGTTGCCGACATATACGGGGTTTCCCCGCGTCGATGCTTCGCGGATAAGAGCGACGACTTGGTCTTCTTTCAATCCGACAATTGCGGTGAGACCGTAGCCTGCGGGTGAGTATTGCTCCATCAATTCGGCGCGTTGTTTAACTAGTTGAACAGCGTCGGCCAAACTTAGTACCTGGGCATGAACGGCGGCCCCAAATGCGCCGACGGACAAACCGGCTACAGCTTCTGGGACGACGCCTTCTGCTTCAAAGGCGCGGGCGGCGGCGACGCCGGCGGTGAGGAGCGCGAGTTGGACCGGGACCGTCGAACGTAACGCTTCCGGCGAATCCAATGTGCGCACATCGTAGCCGAGTTCGGCACTCACTTCGTCGAGGGTTTGCCGGACCGCAGGATGATCCGGTAAACGGTCCAGCATGTCCGGGGTTTGCGATCCTTGACCGGGGAACAGCAGAGAGACCATAGTTATAAGTTTTAGGTTATAGGTTTTAAGTTGTAGGTTCCTGCTCAGGCGTCCACGTCGTAGATTTGGAGTTTCGTCGAGCAGCGTCTTCCCAACTCGAAACGAGCAACCAAAACGTAAAACCTAAAACTTATAACCTAAAACCTACAACTCTCGGGTTCCACGGGTCATGGGCGAGAATGGGGCCGTCGACGGTTCGGAGCAGAATCGTTTTGGTTGGCGAGGTTGCGTACTCTGTTAGAGAAAAACCGCACATCGGAGTTTCAATCCTGATATCGACTCTTACCTCGAGATCATCAGCAGAGGTGAGTAGCCGTTGAGCATCCCTACGCGGGAAGGGTTCGTCTGCATAAATCACAACGTCTAAATCGCTTTGCATCGTTGTGGTTTGCTTCCCCGTAGCCACCTCGAAACCAAGGCTACCAGCCGGTCCCCAGGGATAAATCAGCGACCGCCAGGCATTCATCAATGATCGTAACGCGCGGTGAGCAGGGGATGTATTCCGGTCGTTCACGGTGTTAACCCGGGTTAATAGATCCATCGGTTTAACGATTTCCTGGATAGCGTCAGGCGGATACCAAGCCGCCCATCTTTGGAAACGTTGGGGCCCACGGATACCGATTGGCACCCAGCTCTCGGTAATCACGCCTCGGCGGACAACGACGAAGTTTGTTTCTTCAAGGTCTCGCCTGACCGATGCCGGGACGCTCTCATTGAACGAGCTGTTACCGAATGAGATTGCGGCGGTATCAATTTTGAGAAGGTAATGAGGACGAAGCGGCCCAAAGTTCATTCAAGATCCCGACGATTAAAAATCCACAGCCCCGAAATTCAAGGAGAAAACAAATAGCCGCGAAAAGGCACAAAAAACGCAAAAAAAAGACGAAGAAGAATCTCAGGCAAAGCAGACTTCGCCCCATCTCCCCCTTTAGCTACGTCGGCCAGGGACGCGAAGGCGCAAAGGTAAAACGAGGACTGGAATAGCCGCAAAAGATCGCAAGGATCGCAAAAAAACCAGATCAGAAGGTCCTCGGGTAAAATCACACAGATGTTAAGAGGTTTGAAGCAAGACCGTGCACCGCGGCCCTGCAGGGAAATCGGTATGCAATCAAAAAGCAGCCGGTATGCACCCAAAAACCGAATTTAAGATCCGCAGATTTCACAGATTACGCAGATTAGAAGAGGGTTGGTCTATTGGTTCCACTGTTCTTCCAGGCGGGCTCGGATCAGGCGGGAAGCCTTTCGCGCGGTCTGTGCGTCTTCGGACTCGAATCGGCTGCGTAGATCGAACGGTCCTTTGCGTGCATCTGCGATCGCCTCAATAACGGCGTTGCGTACCAGCGAAATTTCTTCCGTTGATGGAGCCTCCGGATTCGACACGTGCAGCAGCTTATAAAGCAGGCCGAGTTTAGCGTAGTCGCGCACGTCGTAAGAAAGCGGGGTGACGGTTTTTGCGAGTGTTTCCAATTGGGCGACGGTTCGTCGAGTGATGCGGGCTGCGGGCTCTTTGTGCATGGCATGGATCAACACGTCGTTGTCAGCAAAGGCGAGCAACCGGTTGGCTTGGTAACCATGAGTGAGGAACCCACCAGAGATCGCTTGTCCCACGATGAGCGTGATCACCGGGTGACCGGCAAACCGAGCTGTGGCGTAAGCGTCCGCTGCTGCGGCTGCTGCAAGATGGATCCCGGCGATTTCTTCGCGGCGGCCGTAGGCTTGGCTTTTGACATCCACGATCGCAATGATCGGGCGATTCTTATCTAACAACGAGGAAGTGCCCCGGATGAGCGGGAGCTCATCCCTACCGACGACTTCACGGATTCGGGCGGCCAAGGTGTTGGCCTGTTCAAGGCCGACCTCGCCATGACGCGCGCACGGAAAGCGGCTCTCAGGATCGGGAACGACACAAAGAAACCGGGCGTTCTCATCGCCGATTAGCGCGTCAGCGGCCAGCACCGAATGCGGATCTCCCGGCATCGGTTTGTCCTGGCCGGTAAGTGCTTTGAACCAGACTCGGCCTCGGATTCCAGTGAATTTGCTCATTGATCTTTCTCCTTCAGAAAATAGCCGCGAAAAAATAGCCGCGAAAAGGCACAAAAAGCGCAAAAAAAGTGGGACATTGGGCTTTCTAAGCGCTCCACGAGGACCACGAATGCACCAGGCCTGGGTCCCATTGAGTGGACGGATCAAGTGCAGCGATGCGGGACCGATACGGGTCGACCTGTTGGCTCCGGTGAATTGCCGGGACTCCTTTAGCGACGAGGTCTCGAACGGTCGTCGCTATCTGGCCGGCATCGTCATCGGCCAGTACATCCACTAGACCCTGGTCATAACGTTGTTGGCCGCCGTAGATGGACCAGATCAGGGAGCGATCGCTGGCATCAAATTCTTCTACTCCAGATTCTTCTTCAATCACTTCCGGACCGTTCAATCCAAGACGGCCTTCCGGAGTCATCACAATGTAACTGGATACGCCGGCGGCTAACGACATTCCTCCAAAGCAACCGACTGGGCCGGCAATAACCGAGATCACCGGTACGTAACGGCGCAGGGCGATAATCGAAGAAATAATTTCCGCAACGGCAGCCAAGCCAAGATTAGCTTCTTGGAGGCGAACACCACCTGTCTCCAAGAGCAATACTGCGCTGGTGGGCTTGCCGTTTTCGTTATCGCGACAAGCGAGGTCCAGTGCGGCCGTCAGTTTAGCGCCTGAAACCTCGCCGATGCCTCCTCCTTGAAACGCGCCATTGAAAGCGATGACCACGGCCTGACAGCTGTCAATTGTGCCTCGCATCACGATGCAACCGTCGTCCGCTTGTGGTGTTACCCCTTGGATTGCTAGCCAGGGCGATTCAATCCGATCAAAAGGACCGGCTAGTTCACGAGCTGTCCCTGGATCGAATAGGCTCTTAGCGCGTTCGCGGGCGTTGAGTTCGATGAAGCTGCGACGCTGCAGATACTCTCGGGATAAGACTAAATTGCTCATGCTTCACTCGCTTCGACTGCTTGTTGAAGTCGCAATGAGACCGCGCCGGGAGTGGCTCCAGCATCATTGATCTCGATGTGGACCGCGGCATCATATTGGCTGAAAAACCGGTCCAGCACTGTTTTCCAGGTGTTTTTGAAGCCGTCGACACTGGTCCGGATCCGGACCGATGCGGCGGTGCTGTCTATTGGCTCTAGTAGTACTTCCAGATCGCCCGAGCCAACCACACCGACGTGCGCCCGTTTGGTGATTTTCCGTTTGGCCGGATAGTTAAATTCGAATTGTTCCATAAAATTTCACCACAAAGCAGACTTCGCCCCGTTTACGCCAGTGATGTGGTATACACGTGAGGCTACGTCGGCCAAGGACACAAAGTTCACGAAGGTTTGACCAGTGATACGGTCAACAGCTTTGCGAGTTTGGCCTTCTTCAACGGAGGCGAGGGTGGTTACCCATAGACCGCCCTTCGGGATGCCGCGACACAGCTCCGTAGGAGCGAAATCTTTATAGCTCGGATTAAACAAAACGCGTCTAGCTCCGCTAGGAGCGACATCCGGTCTTGAGCTGAACCAGAGTGGACGAACCTCCCGTTTATATGTCGCTCCTAACGGAGCTGGTCGTGTTTTTGTCATTTTTTTCTATAAATATACGGCTCCTACGGAGCCAGCCCAGGAGTTCAGACCCGGTCGGTGAGTTTTCGCTTATCCGTCTCGGAGGCCGGTATCTGGGTCTGTTGACGTTCGATCGCGTCCAGAAAGAGAGTGCCTGCTAACAGGTCGGCGCTGCCGCCGGGAGAAACCCCCAGGTCGAGCAATCGCTGGTCCAAAGCGAACAAACATTTCTGACCACGAATGGAACCGGCACCACCGGCATCAATCACCGCTGTTGCCCCTTCTTTGGCGGCTTGCAGAGCCTCTTTGCCGCCTCGGTAAAGCAAACAGGTGTCATCTAGTTTGGCCATGATCGCCAGTAAGGCGTCGAGACGGGCGATGTGCTCGGGGACGCCTGCCCTTCGTCTCCCACGCAACATCGGTAAGCCGAGTTCAACAATGTGCGGGAAGCCATTGATGGCTTCACCTCGCGCGCCGTTGACGCCAAATTTTTGGGCAACGATCTGGCCGTGCGACGCGAGCTGCAATCGATCTCTATTCGTGTTTATTCGCAGCCTGCCCGCCATAGCGCTTGGGCGACGGCGGGTCCATTCGTGGTCCGGATCTTCGAAGGAAGCGATCAGGCCGGCAGTTCGGGCGATAGAGATGGGATCGAAGTTAGGTCGGCTAGCGGCGTTACGGCACCGGATAAGCGGGCCGCCGTCGCTTCGCTGTGGCCCGCCCTCGCTACAAGATCGTACCAAGTTGTGAACCTGGTCGCGACGTAGGCTTGGCGTAGTCGGAAGCTCATACCTACCGGCGGCGGCTGCTGCTAGCAAACCCAAAGTCCAAATGGCGCCTTTATGCGTGTTGCTTCCCTTGGTCGCGCGCAGCATGGCTTTTTCTGCGGCTCTGCCGGTTGCGGCCAGCGTTGCGCGGAGTTGAGCACTCGGCTGTTCATTCATCGATTGGAACGCCATGCGGCGAATGAACGGTTCAATCGTGAACGCTGACCTTCTCATCAAGGCAAGCGATAGATCAGTGTGTGCTCCCGATCCACGTCTATCGACTAAACCCGGTTTCGGTGTGAGCTCTGCTTCAGCGATTAGCGCCTGTCTAGCTAGTGCGCCCAAAATTTCAGAACGATGAGTGGCGACTGATTCGGTGATCGCCTGTCCTATGGTCTGGATCGAAACCGGTTGAGTGTATTTCTTAGCCTCAATTCGCAGCGGCTCGACTGAGCTCGCCGAAGTCCTGTCCGCCATAGCTTTGTTTTTGATTCTTAGCATCGTTGTGTTCAGCGACGGCGGATGCATTCGCGGTCCGTTTTCATTTACCAGCTCTTGAATCGTGGTGGAGGGGTATAAAGACCGCCCGACCAGGCAACCAGATCTTCCATGCTTCGCGCGGCCAGCAACGACCGGTTAGCTTGAAGACGGTGCACACCAATGTCTTCTGGATAAGCAACGATGCCTCTTTTGCGCAGGGCTGCGGTTTCTGCCGGTCTTGCTTTCAGGCCGATAGGGCTGACCCCGGCGACGGCAGCGAGGGCTCGGCGCCGTTCCTCTTGTCCCTCGGCTTTGTAGAGGTAGGCAATCCCTTCCTCGGTTACAACATGGCTGACATCATCGCCGTAGATCATGATGGGAGCCAGTGGCATCCCAGCTTTTTGGCCAACGGCAATGGCATCCAGAGTCTCAACGAATGCGGGCGAATCCCCGCTATGAAAGGTTTCAACGACTTGGACCACGAGTTTGCGTCCACGAGCAAGCGGGCTTGGCGAAGAGATTAGATCCAACCAGGCCGGCGAACTATGACGTCTGCCATGAGGATCGTGTCCCAGGTTGGGGGCGCCTCCAAAACCGGCCAATCGACCCTTAGTGACCGTCGAAGAATTCGCATCTCCGTCCATCTGCAGAGTCGATCCGACAAAGGCATCGACCGCGTACTGGCCGGCCAACTGAGAGAGGACTCGGTTGGAACGGAG
>Ga0209647_1003948_pt1 | contig 11354 bp, 10 predicted proteins | sample GraSoi_2013_60cm_FD_185827 | JGI IMG/M metagenome (GOLD analysis project Ga0209647, IMG submission 185827) | Grasslands soil microbial communities from the Angelo Coastal Reserve, California, USA - Sample 9_17_2013_60cm (SPAdes) (version 2) | ecosystem: Environmental > Terrestrial > Soil >... | reverse complement strand
CTCACGCCGAACCGCGGGGACTGCCTGAGCTTGCGCGGCATCGCGCGTGAAGTCTCGGTGCTGACCGGTGCATCGCTTACCGTGCCCGCCGTGACTCCGGCAAGGGCCTCACTGGAGGCAAAACGCGAGATTCTCCTCAAGGACACGGCAGCGTGCCCGCGCTACTGCGGCCGCATCCTGCGCGGGGTCAACGCAAAGGCGCGAACGCCCGACTGGATGGTGCGCCGGTTGGAGCGTTGCGGGCTGCGCTCGATCTCCGCTATCGTCGACATCACCAACTTCGTGATGCTCGAGCTGGGACAGCCGTTGCACGCTTTTGACAACCGCGCGATCGAGGGCGAAGTGGTCGTCCGGCTAGCCCGCAAAGGCGAGCGCCTCAGATTGCTCAACGGACAGGAGGTCGAGCTGGCCCCCGACGTGCTGCTGATCGCCGACGGGAAGAAGCCGCTTGCGCTCGGCGGGATCATGGGCGGAGAAGCGAGTGCGGTTTCCGGTTCGACCGTCGAGGTATTTCTCGAGGCGGCCTGGTTCAATCCCTCCGCCGTCGCGGGCCGGGCGCGACGCTTCGCGCTGTCCAGCGACGCGGCTTTCCGCTTCGAGCGCGGCGTGGATTTTGCTGCGACCGCAGAGGCGATGGAGCGCGCCACGCAGCTGATATTCGATGTCTGCGGCGGCGCTGCGGGACCGATCAGCGAAGCTAGGGCAACGCTGCCGCAGCGCAAGCCGGTGCGGCTGCGATCGAGCCGCGCGACCAAGATCATCGGCGTGCAGTTCTCCGATGAGCAGATCGCGGGCTTGCTCAAGCGCCTGCAGCTGCCGCACGCGCGCTCGGGCGGCGAATTCACTGTAACCCCGCCTTCGTACCGTTTCGACCTCGAGATCGAAGAGGACATGGTCGAAGAAATCGCCCGGCTGCATGGCTATGAGAATATTCCATCCCGGCCGCCGCACGCGGCGCTGGTCATGCTCGCCGCTCCGGAAGGCCGCAGGACCCTGTCCGAGCTCAAGCGGATTCTGGTGGACCGCGAGTACTTCGAGGTCGTGAATTTCAGTTTCGTGGAGGCGCAGTGGGAGCGCGATTTCTGCGGCAACGCCGAGCCGATCGCGCTGGAAAATCCGATTGCGGCCCAGCTCGACGTGATGCGCTCGAGTCTCATGGGAAGCCTAGTCGCGAACTTGCGCTTCAACCTGGCACGCAAGATCGACCGCGTACGCGTTTTTGAAGCTGCCCGCTGCTTTTCGCGCTTCTCCGGCGGCGAAGATCCTCGCGATCCGGCGAGAGCGCTCGCGGGCTACCACCAGCCGCTCCGCATAGGCGGTCTTGCCTGCGGGCCGGCCGCAGCCGAGCAATGGGGAATTCCCGTGCGCCCGGTCGATTTTTACGACGTCAAAGGTGACGTCGAAGCGCTCCTCGCTCCGCGAGAGGCGCGCTTTGCCCCGCTCGCCCATCCGGGGTTGCACCCGGGCCGCGCGGCCAGCGTCAGCCTGGGTGGGACTGCCATCGGTTGGCTGGGCGAGCTCCATCCGCGCTGGCTGCAGAAATACGACCTGCCCCAAGCGCCGGTTCTCTTCGAATTGGATGTCGCCGCCCTGGCGGCAGTGGACATGCCGCAATACCGGGAAATCTCCAGATTTCCCCCCGTGATCCGGGATCGTTCCATGGAATTTGACGAAGCGATACCGGTTTCGAGCATCCTGGAGGAACTCGCCAGAAATCGTCCCCCCTTGGTGCAGGATATCCGGCTGTTTGACTTCTACCGGGGGAAAGGTGTACAAAGAGGTAGAAAAAGCCTTGCATTTCGGGTAGTTATGCAAGATACTGCAAGGACGTTGACCGATGCGGAAGCGGACGCCGCAATGGCGCAACTAACTGAGCTTCTCGCCGCAAAATTCGGTGCTAAATTACGTACTTAAGTAATGAAGTGGAGGGGGATTCTCCTCTCCAAGGGGGCACAAATGACACTTACAAAAGCCGAGCTTGCGGACATGCTTTTTGAGAAAGTAGGGCTGAACAAGCGCGAGGCGAAGGACATGGTGGAGACGTTCTTCGAAGAGATCCGCCTCGCGCTCGAAAACGGGGAGAGCGTGAAGCTCTCCGGGTTCGGCAACTTTCAACTGCGCGACAAACCGCAGCGACCCGGCCGCAACCCCAAGACCGGGGAAGAAATTCCCATCACGGCGCGGCGTGTGGTCACGTTCCACGCAAGCCAGAAGCTGAAGGCGCTGGTCGAGCAGACCCATGGAAAGCAAGGCGACCAAGGATAGCCTGCCGCCGATCCCGGCGAAGCGCTACTTCACCATCGGGGAAGTGAGCGAGCTGTGCGGGGTCAAGCCGCACGTTTTGCGGTATTGGGAACAGGAATTCACCCAGCTTCGTCCGGTCAAGCGGCGCGGCAACCGCCGCTACTACCAGCACCACGAAGTGCTGCTAATCCGACGCATCCGCGAGCTGCTATACGAGCAGGGATTCACCATCAGCGGGGCGCGCAATCGCCTCGACGAAAGCCTGAGCGCCGCATCGGCACGTTCCGCGACGCCCTCGGGCGCGTCCGCGCGTGCAGCGGAGGCACGCGGCGTCAACGTCTCCGCACTCAAGCAGGAACTGAAAAACGTCATCGAGATCTTGCGCTGATCCGGCACCTGTGCCTCGGTGCCGGAATCGGTACAAGCCTCTGTTATACTTTCGAGGCGTCGGGGCGTAGCGCAGCCTGGTAGCGTACCTGCATGGGGTGCAGGTGGTCGCGAGTTCGAATCTCGCCGCCCCGACCAACTCGAAGCTCCCCGTCCGTCAACCGTGAAACGACTCTATCTCGTCCTGCAATACCTGTGCGCCGCCGCGGTTGCGCCTGGCGCTCTGGCGCAAGGCTATCCGGCGCATCCGGTGAAGATCGTCGTGCCGTTTGCAGCTGGCGGAGTGGCTGACATTACCGCCCGGGTGCTTTCGCAGAAAATGGGCGACTCGATGGGACAGCAGGTGATCGTCGAGAACCGTCCGAGCGCCGGGGGAATCGTCGCGTCGGAGGCCGTGGCCAAAGCCGAGCCGGATGGTTACACCCTTCTCTTCATTACCAACGGCAACGCGGTGAGCGCGTCCCTATTCAAGTCGCTGCCCTACGATACCGTCAGGGATTTCGCGCCGGTTTCGACGGTGGGGTTTTTCGACTTGGTTCTGGTCGTGGATTCGGTTTCAAAGATCAGCTCCGTACGCGACTTGATCACGGCCGCCCGAGCGAACCCCGGCAAGTTCAACATCGGCACCATCAACATCGGGAGCACGCAGAACCTCGCAGCGGAACTGTTCAAGTCGATGTCGGGAATCGATGCGCAGGTGGTGCCGTTCAAGGCGACACCTGCAGTCATCCTGGCCCTGAAGGGCGGTGACGTGCAGGTTGCGTTCGAGATTCTCGCACCGGTGATGGCGCAGATAAAGGGCGGTGCCCTGAAGCCGCTTGCCGTGAGCTCGGACAAGCGGTTTCCCGGCTTGTTGGAAGTGCCCACTGTCGCCGAGAGCGGCGTTCCCGGATATCAGGCGTCATCGTGGAACGGGGTTGCGGTGCCCGCGAGAACGCCGAAATCCGTGATCGACCGGCTCAACCGCGAGGTAAGCGCCGCAGTCGCCGCGCCCGAAGTGCGCAATCGGCTGCAGGAGCTCGGCGTGGACGCGCGCGCGGGGACCCCCGAGGCACTCGGTGCGCTTCTCGCGGCGGAGATCGTCAAGTGGCGCATGGTGATCGAGCGCGCAGGAATCGAAAAACAATGACGCGGCACGGATGACCAAGGCGATCGCCGGCCCCGACCCGAATCCGGTCAGACCGAAGTACGTACCTCCTCCTGGCGCCTGCGACGCGCACTGCCATATCTTCGGCCCGGCGGCGAAGTTTCCCTACGCACTCGAGCGCCGGTACACCCCGCCCGACTCTCCAAAGGAGAAGTTACGCGCGTTGCACGAACATCTCGGCTTTTCGCGCGCGGTGCTCGTTCAGGCCAGCTGTCACGGCGCGGACAATCGCGCAATGCTGGATGCGATCGACTGGTCGCGGAAATTCGAACCAGGCGCCGCGTGGCGTGGCGTGGCGATGGTCGGGAATGATGTCAGCGAACCCGAGCTCGAAGCCCTGCACGCGGGCGGAGTGCGTGGGGTGCGCTTCAATTTCGTGCGGCATTTGGGTGGCGCCCCGGATGTGCGCGCGCTCGAGCGCACGCTCGCCATGATAGAGCCCCTCGGCTGGCACGTGGTCCTGCACCTCGACGCCGAGGACATCGAATCGCATGCCGAGTTGTTCCGCCGCATTCGCGTACCTTTCGTGATCGACCACATGGGACGCATACAGGCAGCGCACGGGCTCGATCAGCGGCCTTTTCGCATGCTGCTCGATCTGATGATGAAAAACGAGCTTGCCTGGGTGAAAGTGAGCGGACCTGAGCGGGTATCCGCAGCCGGAAAGCCGTTTCATGACGCGATGCCGTTCGTCGCGGCGCTGGTCGAGTCGGCGCCGGAGCGCGTGCTGTGGGGAACCGACTTTCCCCATCCCAACGTGAAGACCATGCCGAACGACGGCGAGCTGGTCGACTTCTTCGCGAAAGTCGTCCCGGACGAGAAGATCAGAAAACGGATCCTGGTGGACAACCCGGCGCGGCTCTATTGGGCGGGCGCGCGGAATTGACGTGCGAAACAACGCTCTGCAGCGTTCGCTCATTCGGCAACAAGCAGGCGACTCGGATCGCACAGACGCCCAGCTATGAACCCGCAGCGATCAGCTTGAGCGAGAAGGCCCTCGCGACAGCGTGACGGGAGTTGGCGGCGCCGAGCTTGCGCCTCAGGTTTGAGAGATGGAACGCGACCGTGCGCTCGGAAATCTGCAACGCCTGGCCGATTTCAGAAGTCGTCTTGCCGCGCGCCGAGAGGATCAAACATTGGCTCTCGCGGTCGCTGAGAAGCCGGTTCCGAGCACCGTCGAGCTCTCGCGGCGCCCCAAGCCGGTCGACACCCCGCCGCGCGAGGCGCGCGGCCGCGTAGTGGATGGCGCACGCGACGAGTTGGCAATCCGGGAGCGTCGCGAGGATATGGCGTTCCGCTGCGGAGCCGCCGCGAGCGAGCGCGAAGCTTGTGAGGCTCCATTGTCCCCGAGGCCCGTGGACGGAGCAGGAAACCCCCGTTACCAGTCCGAATTCGCCCGCCTTGGCGAGGGACTTGCCGTGGCGCACCGCGATCGTTTTCCAGGGCAAAGGGGTGACTTCCTGCAAAGCGAGACGGCGCAGCGGACCGGGCAGGAAGTCCCTGCCGCGATCGGCGCAGTATCGGTGCCAGCGAACCGGGAAATTATCGAATCGGACTTCATGAATCGCCCCGCGCGGCTGGGAGAAACGGCCGCAGAACATGAAGTAACGGAAGCCAAGCTGCTCGGTGATGAGTAGAACCGTCTCCTCGAGGCCCGCCTTCGAGCGGTTGGCAAGAATCTGCTCGATGCGCAGGGCTCCCTTGTGGCCCATGTGGTCCCCTCCCGTGGGTTAAAGTCTTCTTTATTCTCGTTGATACTTTACGCTTTCGCAGGCACTGCGCAAGGCAAACCGCCTCGGTGCGAGTGCCTATTTCGCAGGCTGGACAGGCAGTTACCTCAAGGGCCACCGGGTCGGGTAGCCCTACCTTGACTTCGTCTATTGTGCGGCGCAATATCCCGTCGCCTTCTCAAATATTTCAGGGTTTTAGCCGCGTGGCGGTCCAATCCTCCTCTGCTCCCTCTCCGGCTCCGGCCGAGCAGTTCACGGTCGCCGCCCAGGCGTTTCTGAAGAATGTCCTCGCGTCGCTGGGTGTCGCGCCCGATTCCGAATTCGCCCGCTCGCTGCAGTCGATGGGCGTTGACTCCAGCAAGCTCGCGGCCCTTCAAGCGCGCGCCTTCCAGCTGCACGCGGCGCTGTGGCAATCGACCTTTGCCCGTGAGGCCGGCCACGACGCCACGCCCGTTACGCCGCCCGATCGCGCCGACCGGCGCTTTTCTTCCGCGGAATGGCAGCGGATTCCCTGGTTCGACTACTTGCGCCAGAGCTACCTCATCAATTCGCGCTTTCTCTCGGATTCGATCGAAACGCTCGAAGCGGAGCCCCGCGCAAAAGAGCGCCTGCGCTTCATCGCTCGCCAGTTTTCCGATGCGATGAGCCCGGCGAATTTCGCCGCGACCAATCCGGAAGCGCTCAGGCTGGCGCTCGACACCGGGGGCGAGAGTCTCACCCAGGGCATTCGCCAGCTCATCGAGGACGTGCACAAGGGGCGCATCTCGACCACGGACGAATCCGTGTTCGAGGTCGGCAAGAATCTCGCGGTCACCGAGGGCGCGGTGGTCTTCGAGAATGAGCTCATCCAGCTCATTCAGTACAAGCCGGTCACGCCGACTGTATTCGAGCGCCCGCTCGTGATGATCCCGCCCTGCATCAACAAGTACTACATCCTGGATCTTCAGCCGCAAAATTCCCTGGTGCGCTACGCGCTGGAGGAGGGGCACCCCGTTTTCATGGTGTCCTGGCGCAACATCACCGAGGAGCTCGGCCATCTCACCTGGGACGACTACATCGAAAAAGGCGTCCTCAAGGCTCTCGAAGTGTCACGCGCGATCTGCGCGGCCGAGAAGGTCAACGCGCTCGGCTTCTGCGTCGGCGGCACCATGCTCGGTGCGGCGCTCGCCGTGATGGGACGGAAAGGGGAGAGGAGCGTGGAGAGCGCGACTTTCCTCGCTTCGATGCTCGATTTCTCCGACACGGGCGACATCGGGCTTTTCATCGACGAGGCCAGCGTGGCCCTGCGCGAGGCGGCGATCGGAAAGAGCGGCATCATGTCCGGCCGCGATCTCGCGCTCGTGTTCTCGGCGCTTCGCGCGAACGACCTCGTTTGGTCGTACGTGGTCAACAACTATCTGAAGGGTAGATCGCCCGAAGCTTTCGACCTGCTCTACTGGAATGCGGATTCCACCAACCTTCCGGGACCGATGTACTGCTGGTACGTGCGCAACGCCTATCTCGAGAATCGTCTGCGCGAGCCGGGAAAGACGGAAGTTCTGGGAGTACCGGTGGATCTCGGGAAGATCGCGATTCCGGCCTATGTGCTCGCCACGCGGGAGGACCACATCGTGCCTTGGCGCACGGCCTATCGCACGACCCAGCTCCTTGGGGGTGACATGCGCTTCGTGCTCGGAGCGAGTGGCCACATCGCCGGGATCGTCAACCCCGCTTCGAAAAACAAGCGCAGCCACTGGCTAGGCGGAAACCTCGCCGCGGACCCGGAGGAGTGGCTCGCCTCCGCAAAGGAAGAGCCCGGAAGCTGGTGGCGCGACTGGAGCGCCTGGCTCGGCAGTTTCGGCGGTGGGCGCGTCAAGGCGCGCACGCGGCTGGGCAATACGAAATTCAAACCCATAGAGCCCGCGCCCGGGCGCTACGTCAAGCACCGGATCGCATGAGCAGCGCGAAAGGACACGATTTTCAAGGGAGAGATCGAACTATGACGACGGAGGCGGCGGTGAGACGCGCAGGTACGAGCTCCGGCACGGAGCCGGTGGAGGAAACCGTGCCCCCTCTCAAACAGCGCATTGCGTTCGTGAGCGGTGGCATGGGCGGAATCGGCACGGCGGTGTGCCGGCGCCTGGCGCGGAGCGGAGTCAAGGTCGTTGCAGGCTGCTTGCCCGGCTACGAAAAGAAAGATGACTGGATCGCAAGGATGCGCGGCGAAGGCCTGCAAGTCCACGCCGCCGAGGGCAACGTCGACGACTACGAGTCCTGCGCCGACATGTTCTATCAGATCGGCTCGGTGATCGGCCCGGTGGACATCCTCGTCAACAATGCCGGTATCACGCGCGACGGCGTTTTCAAGCGCATGTCGCCCGCCGACTGGTACGCGGTGATCAACACTAATCTAAACAGCGTCTTCAACGTCACGCGCCAGGTAATCGAAGGCATGATGGAGCGCGGCTGGGGTCGCATCGTCAACATTTCATCGGTGAACGCGCTCAAGGGCCAGTTCGGCCAGACCAACTATTCGGCGGCCAAGGCCGGGATGCACGGATTCTCCAAGGCCTTGGCGCAAGAGGTCGTGAAAAAAGGTGTAACCGTCAATACCATCTCGCCGGGCTACGTCTCGACAGACATGGTCAAGGCGATGAAACCAGAAATCCTGAATTCGATCGTCGAGCAGATCCCGATGGGGCGGCTCGCACGGCCCGAGGAGGTCGCGGGGCTCGTCGCGTATCTCGTCTCCGAGGAAGCTAGTTACATCACGGGCGCGAACATCTCGATCAACGGCGGCTTGCACATGGTTTGACTCCGACCCGAACGGTGCAATAATCCCGGAGCATAGTGGACGGCACCGAATCGAGGACGCAAGGGGGAGCGATGGCAACGCGGCTGGCGCTGATCACGGGAGGCATGGGAGGATTGGGGGAGACGATCAGCACGAAGATGGCGGACGCCGGCTACCGCGTAGCCGTGACGTACTCCCCCTCGAACAAGACGGTCGACCGCTGGACCGCGGAGATGAAGTCGCGCGGCTACGATTTCCGAACCTATGCGTGCAACGTCACCGAATTCGAATCGTGCAAGGCGTGCGTCGACGGCGTGACCCGGGACCTCGGCCACGTCGACATCCTCGTCAACAACGCCGGCATTACGCGCGACATGACCTTCAGGAAGATGACCAAGGGAGACTGGGACGCGGTCCTGCACACCAATCTCGATTCCGTCTTCAACATGACCAAGCAGGTCTGCGACGGGATGCTGGACCGCGGCTGGGGCCGCGTCATCAACGTATCCTCGGTGAATGGCTCGAAGGGTGCGTTCGGGCAGACCAACTACGCGGCGGCAAAGGCTGGAATGCACGGCTTCACCAAGTCGCTCGCGCTGGAGGTGGCGAAGAAAGGTGTGACCGTGAATACCATATCGCCGGGCTACATCGGCACCAAGATGGTGACGGCGATTCCCAGGGAGATCCTCGACTCGAAAATCCTGCCGCAGATTCCCATCGGCCGGCTCGGCAAGCCGGAAGAAGTCGCCGGATTGATCATCTATCTGTGCTCGGAGGAAGCCGCATTCGTAAACGGCGCCAACATCGCCATCAATGGCGGGCAGCACATGGCGTAAGCGGGTTGGAGGGCCGGCTGGATGGAACCGAGCGGGAAACTCCAGTATCATGTGGCACTGCAACACCCCGCAGCTTGAAGCAAGGGTCCCCATGTCTGAACCCGCCCGACTGATCAAGAAGTACCCCAACCGCCGCCTCTACGATACCAAGACGAGCGTGTACATCACGCTCGCCGACGTGAAGAAGCTCGTGGTGGGAGGCGAGGAATTCCAGGTCGTGGACGCCAAGAGCGGGGAAGACCTGACGCGATCCATCCTGCTGCAGATCATCCTGGAGGAGGAAACCGCCGGCGCGCCGATGTTCTCTTCGGATATTCTCACGCAGTTCATCCGCTCCTACGGAAACGCGATGCAAGGGATGCTCGGTACCTATCTCGAGCGCAACATGCAATTGTTCGGCGAAATACAAAAGAGCATGAAGGAGCAGTCGCAGAAACTCTATGGAGAGCCCGCCAAGTTCAACGAGGACCTGTGGAAGCAGTTCATGGGCTTCCAGGGCCCGGCAATGCAGAGCCTGATCTCGGCGTATATGGACCAGAGCCGCAACGTGTTCCTCCAGATGCAGGAGCAGCTGCAAAACCAGACGCGCGGCATATTTTCCGGCTTCACCTTCCCGGGATTTCCCGGCATGCCGGGATTCGGCGCGCAACCGGCCGGCACGCAGCCGCCGCCGGGCGACAATAAGACACCCGAAGAGGAAAAGAAGTCCTGAAATTTCACCCTGTAGTGCAAGGTCTGACGTAGAGCATGGCCGCGGCACCCAAGGTCGGGTTCGTTTCGCTCGGCTGTCCCAAGGCTCTGGTCGATTCCGAAGGCATTCTCACGCGCTTGCGCGCCGAGGGCTACGCGATCTCGCCTTCGTACGACGGGGCCGATCTCGTGGTCGTCAACACTTGCGGGTTCATCGAGTCGGCGGTGCGGGAATCGCTGGACGTGATCGGCGAGGCACTCGAGGAAAACGGCCGCGTCATCGTCACCGGCTGTCTCGGCGCCAAGGGCGACATCGTGCGGCAGACCCACCCGAAAGTCCTCGCCGTCACCGGCCCGCACGCGCTCCAAGAGGTAATGACGGCGGTGCACGAGCACCTGCCGAAGCCGCATGACCCTTTTTCCGACCTCGTGCCGCCGCAGGGAATCAAGCTGACCCCGCGGCACTACGCCTACCTGAAGATCTCCGAAGGCTGCAATCACCGCTGCACGTTCTGCATCATCCCGTCCCTGCGCGGGGACCTCGTGAGCCGGCCGATAGGCGAGGTGATGCGTGAAGCGGAAAATCTCGTCAAGGCGGGCGTGAAGGAGCTGCTCGTGATTTCCCAGGACACGAGCGCCTACGGAGTGGACCTCAAATACCGCACCGGCTTCTGGGGCGGGCGGCCGCTCAGGGCGCGCATGGGCGATCTGGCGGCGGCTCTCGGAGAACTGGGCGTATGGGTGCGGCTCCACTACGTCTATCCCTATCCGCACGTGGACGAGGTGATCCCGCTCATGGCGGAAGGGAAGATCCTGCCCTATATCGACGTTCCGTTCCAGCACGCGAGCCGGCGGATTCTGAAGCTCATGAAACGCCCCGCAAGCGGCGAGGACAATCTCGGACGCATCCGCGCCTGGCGCAAGATCTGCCCGGACATCACGATCCGCAGCACCTTCATCACCGGCTTCCCGGGCGAGACGGAAGACGAATTCCGGGAGCTGCTCGATTTTCTCGATGAAGCCGAACTCGACCGCGTCGGCTGTTTTGCGTATTCGCCGGTGCAAGGCGCGAAAGCGAACGAGCTGCCTGGCGCGCTTTCCAACGAAGTACGCGAAGAACGCCGCGCGCGGCTGATGCGGCTGCAGGAGAAAATCAGCGCGCGGCGCCTGGAGCGCCACGTCGGCAGGACCCTCGAGGTGCTGGTGGACGAGGTGTCGGCCGAAGGCGCGGTGGCGCGCTCAAGCGCCGATGCGCCCGAGATCGACGGCGTGGTGCACATCGAGGACGCCTCGCAGCTCGAGCCGGGCGAGTGGGCACAGGTGAAAATCCTGTCTTCGGACGCGCACGACTTGCGGGCGCGGCTGGCTCCCGGGAAATCGGGGCGCCGTGCGGCGGCGCAAGCGTGATGAAACAAGGAGATTTCCATGGCACAACGTGAAGTGGTTGTGACCGGCGGCGCGCGCACTGCGATCGGCGGCTACGGCGGTGCGCTCAAGGACATTCCGCCCACGAAGCTCGGCTCGGTTGTGATCAAGGAAGCGGTGGC
>Ga0209647_1003947_pt1 | contig 11356 bp, 9 predicted proteins | sample GraSoi_2013_60cm_FD_185827 | JGI IMG/M metagenome (GOLD analysis project Ga0209647, IMG submission 185827) | Grasslands soil microbial communities from the Angelo Coastal Reserve, California, USA - Sample 9_17_2013_60cm (SPAdes) (version 2) | ecosystem: Environmental > Terrestrial > Soil >... | reverse complement strand
CCGGCCGCGGAGCTCGGCGGGCAGGCCGTCCATCGATACCAGCCGCAGCCGCTCGCCCTCGATCAGCACGAACCCGCCGGCGTCGGCCCTGGTCAGCTCACGCAGGCTGGCCGCGATCCGGTCGAGCACGGTCTCCAGGTCAAGCTCGGCGTTCATGTCGGCCACGACGTCGCCGAGCCTGCGCACCACCCGCGCGCGCTCGGCCATGTAGTGCCGGATCGCGCTGTCCTCGTCGCTTGGGTGGCACAGGATGATCCAGCCCAGCCGTCCGCCGGAAGCCTCGGTCAGGCTGCTGACGTCGATCCGGAGGTCGAGCATCTCGCCGGCTTTAGACATCCGCCTGGTCGCGAGCGAGATCTGCCCGCCGGCCGCGACCCGCTCGAGTACCGCGTTGTGCTCGGCCCGCAGCTCCCGCGGGATGATCGGCGGATCGAGCCCGAGCACCTCGGCCGCGGTCCAGCCGAACATCTGCTCGGCCGCCCGGTTCCAGACGCACACCGCCCGGTCCCTGCCAAGGGCGATAATCGGGCCTGGCGCGCAGTCAATGACGGCGCGCGCCGTGGCATCGATCCGCGCCTGATCCGGCCCCGCCGCCACCGCCCGTCTCCGCCACACGCCCCTATCGTGACACCAGATCGGCAATCTGCATCGCCAAAGTGCAGCCGGTGACGATGATTGATCGCCCACAAAAGCACAGACCACCCAACATTCAACAGGCCGCAGCCCCTCGCTGTCCCTGGCTGGGCTGGTCTCAGCCAGCCCGAACAACAGCGATGGGCCATCGACCGTCTTCTTTCAACGTCGGTGGCCCATTGCTGTTCTACGTCGTGGCGCGCTCGGGCCTCTCGGTCGCAGTTTCGGGCGGCAACAGGACGCCGGGGTTCAGGAGGCCGGCTGGATCAAGGGCCGCCTTGATGGCCCGCATGGCCGAGATCTCGGCCGGCGTCCTGGTCCAGCCGAGCCAGCCCGTCTTGGCCCGGCCGACACCGTGCTCGGCCGCGACCGATCCGCCGTGCGCTGCTGCGAGCCGGGCTACCGCCGCGTCGACCTGCGTGTCGGCGGGATCGGGTCCGAGCACGTTGACATGCAGGTTGCCAACGCCGATGTGGCCGAACACAATCAGCCTCAGCGAACCGACATGGGCTGACTCCCGGCCGGCGCCTAGGGCACCGGCCCTTCGCACGCCGGCCGCGTCCCGCACCACGTCACCGAGTTCCGCGCAGAACGCGCCAAGCTCGCCGGCCGGAACCGCCACGTCGATCTTGTGCGGGATACCCGCCGTGGCGATCGCCTCGGTCAGCCGGTCCCGGTAAGCCCACAGCGCGGCCATGCCGCGCGCGTCCTGGGCGAGCACCGTATCGCCAGGCAACCGAGCACCTGCGATCTGTCGCAACAAATGGTCATGATCTTGCCGGTCGGCGGCTCCTGCGATCTCGGCGAGCAGGTAGCCCTGATATTCGGCCGGTAGCGGGGGCGGCAGGCCCGCCGCCTGGCGGACCAGCGCGAGGCCGGCCGCGTCGAAGTACTCAGCGGCCAGCAGCCCGGGAACGACCGCCCTGATCAGCCCGGTAAGCTCCGCGGCCTCGGCGATCCCGGCCATGCCGCACAGCAGCACCGCAGCCGCCGGCTCGGCCGGACGGAGCAGCAGCCTCGCCTGGGTGATCACCGCCAGCGTCCCCTCGCTGCCGGTCAGCAGCTGACCGAGGTCGTAACCGCTGCTGGCCGCGGTCAGTCCGGAGAGGTTGCCCACGATGCTGCCGTCGGCGAGCACCGCCTTCACGCCCGCGACCTGTGACCTCGTGGGTCCGTACCTGACCGCGTGGATCCCGCCCGCGTTGGTGGCGATCGTGCCGCCGACCGTCGCCGAGTCTCTCGACGCCAGGTCCACGCCGTAGCGGAGCCCGGCCGACTCGGCGTGGGCGGCCAGCCGCGCGATCGTCACCCCGGCTTCGGCGGTGACCTGGCCCGAGGCAAGGTCGACCGGCTCGAGGCTGGTCAGCCGCCTCGTAGAGATGATGACAGCGGCCAGTCCGTCGGTTGAGGCGGGCGGGATTGAGCCGCCGACAAGTCCGGTGTTGCCGCCCTGCGGGATGATCCGCGCTCCGTCCGCCGCGCAGGCGCGCACGACGTCGGCCAGCTCAGCGGCCGAACCTGGGGTCACGACACACGTCGCCAGGCCGGTATAGCGGCGGGTCCAGTCCGTAGCGTAACCTGCCACCACATCTGGCTCGGCGAGCACATGCCCGGGAGCGGTGATGTCGCGCAGGTCCGCGAGCAAGTTCCGCATCTGCCCAGCCTGGCACGCCGCCCGGGGCCGGCCACGGAACCAGTCTGGGGAGCCTGCGCGTCCAATGGTTGTGACATCACTCGTACGTGCGGAGCGAACCAGCGTGACCAGGCATTTCACCGCCGCCGCTCCCTTGCGGTACCTGGTCGCCTGCATCGTCGCCGGAGCGCTCGCGGTGGCGGGATGCAGTGCCGGCACTGGACCGCAACCTCATGGCGGCGGCTCGGCGCAGGTCGCGCTGAAGTTCCAGGTGAAAGGCGACGCCGGCGGTCACGGCAAGCCTAAAACGCTCACCTGCGACCCAGCTGGCGGCAGTCAGCCCGCGGCGGCGTCCGCCTGCTCGGTCCTGCTGAAGCTGAAGAAGAACCCCTTCGCGCCGATCGCGAAGGAGATGAACTGCCCCATGCTGTTGCGGAGCAACAAGAAGATCCTGGTGACCGGGACTTGGTTCGGTGCCACCGTGCACAGGCTCGTCGTCGACGGCGGTTGCGACATCGCCCTGTTCGACTCCCTGAACAAGATCGGCCTAACGTCATAAAGGCGGCAGTCAGCTCCGGTTGCGCCTACCCCCGTTGAGCCGCATCACCGGTGCAAGCCAGGGAGGTCTCAGGTTTCGGACGACGGCTCCATCCTCGCCGACACTGATCGAGCGGTTTCCCCCGAACACGTTCGACTTCCCGGGTTGCGGCGTGCTTCGGCCAGTCTGCGGAGCTGGCGCCTAGATCCAGCGGTCCGGATCGCGGCACCGCTTTGGCTTGCATCGAAGGCCACCGTCATCACGTTGGCGTGGGCGGCTAGCTGGATCATGCGTCCCGGCAGCAACTCCGGCGCTCCTCTTGCGAGCGCATGGGAACACTGGGACGCCAGCCTTCTCCGACATATAGCGCAGTACGGCTACTCCGCGCCGCAGGGCTCGCCAGAGGCGAACCTAGTCGCTTTCTTCCCGGGCTACCCGCTGCTCCTCCGAACGGTGCACGTGATAATTCCCTCATGGATCGGGGCCGAGATAGCCATCGCAAGCATTGCGAGTTTCTTCGCAATTCTGGGTCTCGTCCGCCTAGCTGAGGACTACCAGGCTGGGTCCGGCGCTAATGCGGCCTTGTTCTTCATAGTTGCACCTGCCGCGGTCTTCCTCTCGGTCGGCTATACCGAGCCGCTGTTCCTGGCCTTCGCGCTACCGAGCTGGCTTGCGGCGCGCCGCGGTTCCTGGGCCACAGCCTCCTTCCTCGCGACAGCCGCGTGCGCTGTCCGGGTCAATGGCCTATTTCTGCTTGCTGGATTGTTGCTCATTGCCTTGCGTACCCGCACCGGGCGCCGGCGCAGCGCATTCGTCTATCTGGCTATTCCAGTTCTTCCCGTGGTTGCGTACGAACTCTACTTGCGCTTTGCCACCGGCGACTGGCTGGCATGGCAGCACGCTGAGGCTGCGGGATGGGGTCGGGCTCTTAAGAACCCGGTGACCACCTTCAAGGCAACCTGGACTGCCGCCTTCGGCCACGAATTCCACGCACCGGTTGCCTTTATATTCCAGCTCGAGCTCGGGGCCGCAGCGGTTCTTCTGGCGACGACAATTATTCTGGCAATAAATCGCCGATGGCCCGAATTCGTTTATTGCTCACTTACTGTGGCAGCTCTGATGGCTGGAACATGGTATGAGTCTGTCCCTCGTGCCCTCATGCTCGCATGGCCGCTGTGGTGCGGACTCGGCAGCCTTGCTCTGCGCTACAAGAAGGCTGGCTTCATTTGGCTAGGTGTATCGGCGCCGTTGATGTGCGTCACGGCTTTGCTTTATGCATCGGGCAACTGGGCTGCCTGAACTCGTCGGCCCCGCTCGACCTACTTCAGCAGCCTCGACAGGCGGCGGTCGGCGAGCGGCTTCCCGCCCGTCTGGCACGTCGCGCAATACTGCAGCGCCGAGTCGGCGAACGACACCTCGCGGATCACATCGCCACAGACCGGGCACTTCTCGCCGGCCCTGCCGTGTACGGCGAGGCCGGACTTCTTCTCTTTCTTTAGTTCCGACGCGGCAAGCCCGGCTGATCGCTCGACGGCGGAACGCAGTGTCCCCACGATCACGTCATGCAGAGCAGCTACCTCGGCAGCGCTGAGGCTGGACGCGAGCCGGAACGGGGACATCCTGGCGGCGTGCAAGACCTCGTCCGAGTAGGCGTTGCCGATGCCAGCAATGATCTTCTGATCCCGCAGCACGCCCTTAATCTGGGTGCGGCGGCCCGCCAGCAGGCCGCCGAGCACCTCGGCGGTGAACTCGGGCGCCAGCGGATCGGGGCCGAGCGAGGCGATGCCGGGCACAGCGGCCGGATCGGTGACGAGGTAGACCGCGAGCCGTTTGCGGGTCCCTGCCTCGGTCAGGTCGAATCCCGCTCCGTCGGTGAAGCGCAGCCGGAAGGCGAGCGGCCCCTTGCCCGGCCGGGCAGGCTGGCTAGGCATCTCCTCGCGCCAGCGCAGCCACCCGCCCCTAGCCAAGTGAGTGATGAGGTGCAGTCCGTCACCGGCGCCTGGTTCCGCTTGAGTTGTCGCCAGATCGAGGAACTTTCCGTGCCTGGTCACGTCCGTGAGCGTCGCCCCGTGCAGCGCGGCAAGGGGCGGATCGTAGGTCTTCAGCACGGAGAACTCCGCGATATCAGCACGATCGACCACGCGGCCGAGCGCGCGCTCGCGCAGGTCCGACGCAAGTGACTCCACTTCGGGAAGTTCGGGCACGATAATGATTCTGCCAGGGAACTCGGAGTGGAGTGGCTGAGGCGCTTGGGCGCTCGTGGGCGAGGAGGGATTTGAACCCTCACGTCCTCTCGGACACACGGACCTGAACCGTGCGCGTCTGCCGTTCCGCCACCCGCCCTCGGGGCACTGGCAGGTTAGCACGCCCCGAGCTATGCCACGTCGCCGATACCATCGAAGGCGAACGGGACAGGAGGTGCATGGTGGGAGTGCTGCAGCGCTTCGAGCACCGTCTACAAGAGATGTATGACGGTGGCTTCGCACGCGCCTTCAAATCCGAACTGCAGCCGACCGAGATAGCGGGGGCCGTGCAGCGCGAGATGGACGATCGGGCGGCGATCGTGGCACAGGGCAGGACCCTAGTCCCGAACGACTTCGTGGCCGAGATTGCTCAGGCTGACTACGACAGGCTCGAGGTCTACGCCGACAACCTAGGCCTGGAGCTCGCCACCTTGGCGAGGGATTACGCAAGGGAGCAGGGGTACTCCTTCGTCGGCCCGGTCAGGATCCGGTTCCAGGGCGTGCCTGACCTCACCATCGGGACCTTCCGCATCCGCTCTGGCGTGATCAGGGGAACTACCGTAGAGGACGGCGAGATCCGCCGGCCAGTCAGCGACCTGCCGAGGCCGCAGGAGGGCTACCCTGGCTCGCCGCGCCTGCTTGTCTCGACGGCCGAGCCTGGTCGCAGCGGAGCGACCCAGCGCACTTTTCCGCTCACCTCACCGCTGACCATCCTCGGCCGTGGCACCGACTGTGACCTCAGGCTCGTCGACCAGGGAGTCTCCCGGCATCACGCCGAGATCCGGGTCGAAGACGGCGACGTCGTACTGGTAGACCTCGGCTCGACGAATGGAACGTTCGTGGATGGGCAACCGATCCGGAGAATATCCCTCACGGACGGCACGCGCGTTACCCTTGGCCGCACGACTCTGGTATTCCGCAGGGACGGCACCTACTGACGAACGGCAGGAAGCAAGCAGTCACTTACCCAGCAGCCGCGGCGCGCGCGGAGGCCCGCGTGGGCTGCAGGCGATCTGAGGACTCCTAACCCGATGAACCAGCTCACCCTCGATCTCATCAAGCTGGCGTTCCTGGCTGTGCTCTGGCTGTTCGTCATCGCTGCCGTCGGGGTCGTGCGGACCGACCTGTTCGACCAGCCGACCTCGCCGCGCAGCCAGCGCCGGGCCGCGCGGCAGCAGGCCAAGCACAACCAGCAGACCGGCCCCATGCGGCCGCCGAAGCCCGCCAGGCATAGCAGAGGCACTCCGAAGCTGCTGCTAGTTACCGGGGGCAGCCTGTCCGGGACCACCATCACGCTGGGCGAGGAGCAGATCACCATCGGCCGGGCCGCGGACGCCACGTTGGTGCTCACCGACGACTACGCTTCGACCAGGCACGCCAGGTTGTACCCGCAGAATGGCGAGTGGGTCGTGGAGGACCTGGGTTCCACGAACGGCACTTACCTGGACCGGCAGAAGGTCACGCAGCCGACGCCAGTGCCGCTAGGCGTGCCGGTCCGCGTCGGCAAGACCGTCCTGGAGCTGCGCAAATGAGCATTGCACTCCGCTACACGGTCCGGTCAGACGTGGGCCTGCTCCGTGAGGGCAACGAGGACTCCGCTTACGCCGGGCCGCACCTGCTCGCCATCGCGGACGGGATGGGCGGGCACGCGGCTGGCGAGGTAGCAAGCGCCGTCGCGATCGCCACCCTTGCCCCGCTCGATGCCGACACGGCCGGCATCGACATGCTGCAGGCGCTGGCCGACGCTATCGCGCAGGCCAATGCCGAGTTGCGGCAGATCGCGCGGGCCGACCCGTCGACGGAGGGCATGGGTACCACGCTGACCGCCTTGCTCTGGTCAGGCGACGAGGTGGCGCTATGCCACATCGGAGACTCCCGCGCCTACCTGCTGCGCGATGACGAGTACCACCGCATCACTCATGACCACACCCTCGTCCAGTCCTTGGTCGACGAAGGCAAGCTCACGCCGGAGGCAGCGGCGTCGCACCCGCAGCGCTCGCTCGTCATGCGCGCGCTGCAGAGCAGCGTGCCGGCCGAGCCCGATCTTGCGATGCTCAAGGCCAAGGTCGGAGACCGTTACCTGCTTTGCTCGGACGGCCTGTCCGACGTGGTCAGCGACGAGACCGTGCACAAGACCCTGACGGACCTCGCCGACCTCGACGAGGCGGTCGGCCAGCTGATCGATCTGGCCATCCGCAGCGGTGGGCCGGACAACATCACCTGCATCCTCGCCGATGTCATTGACACCGATGCCGGCCAGGGCCCCAGCACGGATGTTGTGGTCGTGGGCGCCCTGACCGCGGGATCCGACCAGCCTGTTCAGCCGGTGCGCAGCGACAGCCCGGCTGCGCGGGCGCACCTGCTAGCCAGTGGCAGGAATGGGCCGACGCTCGCCGCAGCCGCCGGCACCATGCCCGTCATGGCCAGTGCCAGCACCGCCGGGATGGACCCGGGTACTCAGCCGGAGGGCGAGGCCGCGCAGGGGGATTATGACGATGAAGACGACGAAGACGACGACCCCATGCCCGTCATGGCCAGTGCCAGCACCGCCGGGATGGACCCGGGTACTCAGCCGGAGGGCGAGGCCGCGCAGGGGGATTATGACGATGAAGACGACGAAGACGACGAAGACGACGAAGACGACGACCCCATGCTCGTCAGGTCCGCGCGGCGACGCTGGCCGGTGGTCTCGGTCACACTGCTCGTGCTGCTGGCCGTGGTCGGAGCCGGCAGCCTGTACGGGTGGCGGATTACCCAGGACGAGTACTACGTCGGTGTCGCCGACGGCATGGTAGTGGTGTACCGCGGCGTGAACGAGGCGGTAGCCGGCCTCAGCCTCTCCAGCATGGTGCGCCGGACCAACATCCCGCTAACTGCCGTACCGAGCGGCGAGGCTGGCCAGATCCAGGCCACCATCCCCGCGGTCAGCCTGCGCGCGGCGTACAAGATCGTGTCGCGGATCAGGCAGGACTACCGGTGCGCGGCCGCGCAGGCCGACATCCGGAAGTGGATAGCGCACCAGCCGACGACCACAGCCAAGAAGACAACGGCAGGCAAGACGAAGCAGTCGGCGCGGTTCGGCAGGACAACGGCGAAGCGGCTGTCGGCCAGGCCGAAGCCGACCAACAGCCAGGCCGGCAAGCCGGCCGCTCGGCCGGCGGCGAGCGCGGCACCCACGCCAGCAAGCAAGCACACGGCAGCGGGTCACGCACCGACGCACACGGCCAATCAGCCGGTGAACGCGCCAGTCCCCGTTCCGCCCAAGCCGGTGCTGCCGCTGTTCTGCTCGCCGTCGACGGGAGCCGGCAGATGACTGCGGTACCGAGCGTGGCTGACGTCGCACCACGCGGCCCGTCGCGCCGGGCAGTGCCGCTTCCGCGCGGCAGGCGCAGTACCGAGCTCGCCATGCTCGGCTTCGCGGTCGGCATCATGGCCTTCGCCTACGCCGCCGCAGGTCTTGGCCTCAACGGGCATATGCCGTCCGGCCTAGTCGTCTACGTAGCCGGATTCGCCGTCCTGATGGGGGTTGCCCACCTGGCCGTCCGCAGGTTCACGCCGTGGGCAGACCCGCTCATGCTCCCGCTCGCGGCGCTGCTGAACGGGCTGGGCATCGTGATGATCTACCGGTTGCAGCAGTCGGGCAGGAACGGCAACCCCGGCCTATCGATCAGCACGCTCACCACGCACGCGGCCCTCTATCAGCTGATGTGGACCGCCGTCGGCATCGTCGCGCTCATCGTCGTACTGGTCCTGATCCGCGAGCCGAGGGTCCTGCAGCGCTATACCTATACTCTCGGCACGATCGGGCTCTTCCTGCTGGCCATTCCCGCATTGCTGCCAGCCAGCCACAGTTCGATCAACGGAGCCAAGGTCTGGATCATCCTCGGCGGCTTCTCCATTCAGCCCGGCGAGTTTGCCAGGATCGCGCTCGCGGTCTTCTTTGCCGGATACCTCGTGCGCAAGCGGGACGTGCTGTCCCTAGCCGGGCGTCGCTTCCTCGGCATCGACCTGCCGCGGGGCCGCGACATGGGGCCAATCCTGGTGCTGTGGGCTATCGCCATGCTGATCCTGATCTTCGAGTCCGACATCGGCGTGGCCGCCCTGTTCTTCGGCCTGTTCGTCGCCATGCTCTACATCGCTACCCAGCGCAAGTCCTGGCTGCTGATCGGGATCCTGATGTTCGTGGCCGGTGCGCTGCTGGCAGGCGCCATCATCCCGCACGTCGCTGAGCGCTTCACGATCTGGCGGCACCCATTCGCGCCGGCCAACATCCAGGGCTCGTCCTACCAGCTAGTCCAGGGCCTGGAGGGCATGGCTTTCGGCGGCATCTTCGGCACCGGCCTCGGCGCGGGCCAGCCGTTTCGCACCCCGCTCGTGCAGAGCGACTTCATCTTCACCGGGTTGGGCGAGGAACTGGGACTCACCGGGCTGATGGCACTGCTGCTGATCTTCGGGCTGCTGGTGCAGCGCGGCCTGCGCGCGGCCCTGGCGGTTCGCGACCCGTTCGCCAAGCTGCTGGCCGCAGGCGTCTCCTTCGTCCTGGCGCTGCAGGTCTTCATCATCGTTGGCGGGGTTACCCAGCTGATCCCGCTGACCGGCATCACCACACCGTTCCTATCCCAGGGAGGCTCATCCCTTGTCGCGAGCTGGACGGTGATCGCATTGCTGATGCGGATAAGCGACACCGCAAGGCGGCCCGCGCCGCAGCCGATTCAGGACGAGGGTCTGACGCAGGTAGTGCGGGCGATATGAACAGAGCCATCCGCAGACTCTCGATCGCGAGCCTGGCGTTCTTTGTCCTGCTCATGATCAACGTCAACTACCTGCAGGTCTTCCGGGTCAATTCGCTCGCGGCCGAACCTTTCAACAGCCGCGTCTCCTCTGAGCAGCTCAAGAACTGGCGCGGCGAGATCATCGCGGCCGGTGGCAACGGTCAGGAAATGATCGTCGCGAGATCGCAGCTGGTCAAGGGCGGCTTCTACAAGCGCGTCTACCCGGCAGGCCGCGAGTACGCGCCCGTTACGGGCTACGACTCGATCTTCGGACTCACCGGAATCGAGAAGGCCGAGAACAAATTCCTCGCGGGGACGGCGCCGAGCCTGGCCGTCTACAACCTCAAAGGCCTGTTCACCGGCAAGCCGAAGCAGGGGGCGAGCGTCTACCTGACTATCAACCCCAAGGCGCAGGCGGCCGCTTACCAGGCGCTGGTCGCGATGGGAAAGCCGGCCGCGGCGGTCGCGATCGATCCGCACAACGGCGCAATCCTAGCCATGGCGTCCTATCCGTCCTTCGACCCGAATCTGTACGCCCCCATCGATAGCGCCGCGGTCGCCAAGAACGACGCACGGTACCGCCATGACCCGGCCCAGCCGCTGGTGAACCGGGCGATCAATTACACGTTCCCGCCCGGGTCAACGTTCAAGCTGATCACAAGCTCGGCGGCGTTCGCTACTCACAAGGTAGGGAATCAGATCTCGAGCATTCCCGCGCCGCAGTTCTACCGGCTGCCCGGCAGCCACAGCACCCTCACCAACGACGGCGGCCTGCCTTGCGGCAACGGGCACCCGACGATGCTGTACGCGCTGACCGTGTCCTGCAACACGGCGTTCGCCAAGCTCGGTGTCACCGTCGGCGGCGGCGCGCTGCACAGCATGGCCAACGCCTACGGCTTCAACAATCAGAACCTGACCGTCCCGCTCCCCGTCTCCGCGAGCGCGTACCCGGCGCTGACCGACCCAGCGCAGATCGCGCAGTCGGCGATCGGCCAGTTTAACGACACCGTGACGCCGCTACAGGAGGCGATGATGGCTGCAGCGATCGCCAACGGCGGAACCACGATGCAGCCCTACCTCGTCGCCCAGATCAAGGCCCCTGACCAGTCCACGGTCCAGACCGCGCAGCCGGCTGTACTCGCGAATCCGATCTCGCCGGCGGTGGCTGGCTACCTCACCACCATGATGAAAGGCGTCACGCAAGATCCCAGCGGCACCGCCTATGCGACCGCCGGTCCCCAGGCGACAACGATCAAGATCGCAGCAAAGACCGGAACCGCACAAAACGGCGTGAACAATTCGCACCTCGATGACGCGGTCTTCACCAGTTTCGCGCCAGCGGACAACCCGCAGATAGCGGTCGGCGTCATCGTGAAGGGCGGCGGCTTCGGCGCCGACGCCGCAGCGCCGATCGCACTCAAGATCATCCAGGCGTACCTGGGGCAGCGTTGAGCCCGCGCCGGCCAGAGTGCCCGGATGACCGGATCGCCCGCAGGGCATCCGATGGCATAGATTGCAGAACGGCTCGCAATGGCTC
>Ga0209647_1003946_pt1 | contig 11358 bp, 10 predicted proteins | sample GraSoi_2013_60cm_FD_185827 | JGI IMG/M metagenome (GOLD analysis project Ga0209647, IMG submission 185827) | Grasslands soil microbial communities from the Angelo Coastal Reserve, California, USA - Sample 9_17_2013_60cm (SPAdes) (version 2) | ecosystem: Environmental > Terrestrial > Soil >... | reverse complement strand
CCGCGCGAACATCGTCGGTCCGCCCGACGTCGCGACCGGGATCAACGCCTCCATGGCCGCTTGCCACTCGTCGGCCTCGTGCTCGGCCTTCGGAAGCTTGGTGATGTAGTTGCCGGCGTCCTCGAGGGTGACGAGCTGGCGGCGGCGGGGGGTGGCGCTAGCTGCGCTGGCAATGAAACGTGGCAAGGCGGTTGACTTCACCGGATATCGGCAGGCGCCATATTGCCAACTAACACCTTGCCGTGTGATATCCGGTTGTTTTTGACTATTCTAATCAGGGTCGTAAGTACTAGCGTGTGCCCCTTGGTCGGGGAGGAATGGGAATGGGGAATGGCTGGGAATAGAGAGCGTCTACACACATCCGATCCACAAACGCCTTGGGACAAATACAGCAGAGGACAGAACGTTTTCTACCTACTCAAGATGACCGTGATGGCCGTTGCCCTACTTGCCGGCTTTCTGTGGATCGCCAATTTTCTGATGGATGTGGAATCTGACGTGCATTACAAAGACTACTCCGTGAAGCAGGCGCTTAAATCTCAAATAAAGCGCAGGATGTAATTTGCTATCAGAACTTTTATGGATCGTTGCGCGTCGCGTCTCCCAGCTGAAATCGGGCCCAGACGTCGGCCGCCTCCTCTGGCCGCAAACTTGGCGGGTGAACAGCGGCTCGATGTCGGACAGCCGGACGTCATCCGGCCATCTGTCCGCGATCATGGTCGTCCAATGGCTGCACTTGTAGTCGCTGCACTAGATCAGCAGCCCACGAACGCCAGCGGCGCGCATCTCGCCAAGGGTGATCTTCTTTTGGCGGGTGAGTTCGGCCATGCTGGCATCAAAGCGCGGTCCGACGGAGGAGTCGAATCGCGGGCTTTCCCTCTCCGGTTCCCGACGGTACAAGCTCAGCGACAATCCAACGGTCGCCGATCGCCTGAAGATTTCGCCGGAGAAGAAGGGAGCACCTTTGCTCAGCAAAGGTGACAGACCATCCGAAGCTCTGGTGTCCAATCCAACGGGGCCGTTGGATTGGCGATCACCTAAGCCACCGCGCGCCAGCGGCCCAATGGAATAACCCCGTTTCGCTGCCGGGATAGCGGCAAGCCGGACAGCGCGCCGATTTCCTCCTGCGTGATCTCCAGGTGACGCGTCAGGTCCGGATAGAGGATGGGATTGAACAGCGACGCGATACAGCGCGCCAGGCGAGCCGTCGCATCCAGCGTCCGGCCATATTCGATCAGCGCGATGAACTGGCCAAGACGTTCATTGAGCTGCCCCACCAGGAAGCGATTGAAGGCGACGCTGTTCTCGAACAGCCAGAGGAAGGTGCTGCGGTCCATCATCGCCAGGCGCGTATCGCGTAACGCCACCACATCGTAGCGCCGGGCTTCGTTCTTGAGCACGGTGCCCTCGCCAAACCAGGCGCCGGCCGTCAGGCCTGCAAAGCTGGTGGCCTTGCCGCCACGGGATACGATGCCCATCCGGGCCAGACCGCTGACGACGCCGGTCCAATATTCGAAATGGTCGCCGCGCACGAAAATGAATTCGTTGGCGCTGTACGATTTCTCGACGATACCGGCGCGCGCGATTTCGATCTCTCGCTCGCTCAGTCCGCGCGACCAGGCCGCGATGCGGCGAAGGTAATCTGCAGCAATCATCCTCGTTGACGTCACCCGCTGGGTTTTTCGTACCAATATATTGCACTGCAACAATGACCTTCCGCGCCCACCGCCAGCGCCCATGGCCTCCGCCGAGAGAAGATACCAAGGCCACACTCGCGAAATTTGCCGACGAATTGTCAGGCACAAGACATTCCAAGCTATCGCTTTATCCTATGGAGGGCCATCGTGGAGCGCCCGTGATGCAAGGCATCATTAGTGCAATGGCTTAGCCATGACGGCCGATATAAGATCGGTACTTTGATGGCAAAACGATTAGAAAAAGAGCGCGACAAGCGCCGTTTCCCGGAGGAATGAGTGGCCTACATTTTGGAAGTGCGCGGGGTGTCACTGCGCTTCGGCGGCGTGCGTGCGCTTACCGATGTCAGTTTTGGCGTGAACGGCGGCGAACTGTTCTCGATCATCGGCCCCAACGGCGCCGGCAAGACCTCGATCGTCAATTGCATCTCGGGCCGCTACCGGCCGACCGATGGCCATTTGTTCTATCGCGGGCAGGATATCACGGCGCTTAATCCGAACGCGCGGCCCCGACTCGGCATCGGCCGCACCTTCCAGAATCTGGCGCTGTTTCATCATATGAGCGTGCTCGACAACATCATGGTCGGGCGGCATCATCTTTTGAAAAATAATTTCATCACGGGATCGCTGTACTGGATGACCGGCGCGCGGCGCGAGGAGCTCGAGCATCGCCGCAAGGTCGAGGAGATCATCGATTTCCTCGACCTGCAGTCGGTGCGCAAGGCCACCGCCGGCACCCTTCCCTATGGTTTGCGCAAGCGCGTCGAACTGGCGCGCGCGATGGCGCTTGAGCCGCAACTCATTTTGCTCGACGAGCCGATGGCCGGCATGAATTTCGAGGAAAAGGAGGACATGGCGCGCTACATCGTCGACCTCAACGAAGAGTTCGGCATGACGGTGATGATGATCGAGCACGACATGGGCGTGGTGATGGATATCTCCCACCGCGTCATGGTGCTGGATTTCGGCCGCAAGATCGCGGAGGGCGATCCGGCCGCGGTGCTGGCCGACCCGCATGTCAAGCGCGCTTATTTGGGCGAAGAGGACGAAGTCCTGGTCGATCCCGACGACACACCAGCGCCCGCGGAGACTGCGGCATGATGGATTACGCCGGCCGCGCTGCACAGGCCGATCCCTACCCAAAACTGTTGCGCCTCAACGCCAAAGAACATGGCGGCGAAATCGCGCTGCGCGAAAAGGATTTTGGGCTCTGGCGGGTGTTTACCTGGAACGACTATCAGACCCGCGTGCACGACTTTGCGCTCGGCCTAGTCGAGCTCGGGCTCGGTCGCGGCGATGTCATCGGCATCATTGGCGATAACCGGCCGGATTGGGTCGCGGCCGAAATCGCGACCCACGCCATCGGCGCCATGTCACTGGGTCTTTACCGCGACGTGCTGGATGAGGAAGCGGCCTATCTCTTGAGCTACGGCGAAGCCAAATTGGTGTTCGCCGAGGACGAGGAACAAGTCGACAAATTGTTGACGCTCGCCGACCGCGTGCCCAACCTCAAGCACATCGTCTATTCCGATCCGCGCGGCATGCGCAAATATGACGACCCCCGCCTGATGGAAGCCGACAACCTCGCCAAGATGGGCCGCGAACGCGCCGCTCGCGAGCCTGAGCTGTATGACCGGCTGGTGAACGCCACCCGAGGCGAGGACGTCGCGATCCTCTGCACCACCTCCGGCACCACGGCCAACCCAAAACTGGCAATGCTGGCGGCCGGCCGCGTGCTGAGGCATTGCGCGACTTATCTCGCCTTCGACCCGAAGGGGCCGGATGACGAATACGTCTCGGTGCTGCCGCTGCCCTGGATCATGGAACAGGTCTATGTGCTCGGCAAAGGCCTGCTGTGCCGGATGAAGGTCAACTTCGTCGAGCAGCCTGACACCATGATGAACGATTTCCGCGAGATCGCGCCGACTTTTGTTCTGTTCGCGCCGCGGGTCTGGGAATCCATCGCCGCCGACGTGCGCGCGGGCGTGATGGACTCCTCTCCGCTCAAGCAACGTCTCTACGAACTCGGCATGAAGACGGGCCTTTCGGCGCTGGCGCAGGGCAAGCGCTCCACGATTGCGGACATCCTGCTGTTCCGTGCACTGCGCGACCGCCTCGGTTTTGCGCGGCTGCGCTCGGCGGCGACCGGCGGTGCGGCGCTCGGTCCCGACACCTTCAAATTCTTCCAGGCCATGGGCGTGCCGCTGCGCACCCTGTACGGCCAGACCGAATTGTTAGGGGCCTACACGCTGCATCCTTTTGGTGAGGTTGATCCTGACACCACGGGCGTAGCGATGGCCGACAGCATCGAAATCCGCATCGAGATACCGGATATCCATGGCGTCGGCGAGATCGTGGTGCGCCACCCCAACATGTTCCTCGGCTACTACAAGAACCCGGACGCTGCAGCCACCGATGTCCGAGAGGGCTGGATGCACTCGGGCGACGCCGGCTATTTCAACGACAAAAAACAGCTCGTGGTGATCGACCGCATCAAGGATCTCGCGGAAACCGCGCGAGGCGAACGCTTCTCGCCGCAATATATCGAGAACAAACTGAAATTCTCGCCCTACATCGCCGAGACCGTGGTGCTGGGCGCCGGCCGCGACGCGCTCGCAGCGATGATCTGCATCCGCTTTTCGATCATCTCGAAATGGGCGGAGAAAAACCGCATCGCGTTTACGACCTACACCGACCTCGCCTCGCGCCCGGAGGTCTACGCGCTGTTGCGCAAAGAAGTCGAAACCGTCAACTCGACGCTGCCGCCGGCACACCGCATTTCAAGATTCCTGCTGCTCTACAAGGAGCTCGACGCCGATGACGGCGAACTCACGCGCACCCGAAAAGTCCGCCGCAGCGTGATCAACGAAAAATACGCCGGCATTATCGACGCGATCTATAGCGGCAAGCGCGACATCCCCGTCGACACCGTGATCCGCTTCCAGGACGGCACCACCCAGCGCATCCGCACCACGCTTAAGGTGGTGGACCTTATGCCAAATGCGCCACTCGCGGAGGCCGCGGAATGAGGCTGTCGGAAAAATACGCCGCGGTGCAAATTAATGCGCCCTCTCCCCTTGTGGGAGAGGGCATCACCGCTGGCCAACGCAACCGCGGTTCGGTGAGGGGTACTGTCTCCCAGGCTGCGATGCGGAGACAACCCCTCACCCGTCTTCGCTTCGCGAAGCCACCCTCTCCCACAGGGGGAGAAGGTAAGGGGTGCGCAATCCAATGAACCTCCAATTCCTGATCCAGCTCCTCGTCAACGGCCTCGTGGTCGGCACGCTCTATGGCGTGGTCGCGATGTCGTTTGTGCTGATCTACAAGGCGACCCAGGTCGTGAACTTCGCGCAAGGCGAATTGCTGCTGGTCGGCGCCTGGGTGTGCTGGGCGCTATTGACAAAATACCAGGTGCCGTTCTGGGTCGGCATGCCCTTGACGCTGGTCTTCATGTTCGTGTTCGGCATCGCGATCCAGATCGTGATCCTGCGACCGATGATCGGCGAACCGATCATTTCGGTGATCATGGTCACCATTGGGCTATCGACGGTGTTTCAGGCCGCGCTGAAATGGATCTTTGGGGTCAATCCGCAGCCGTTCCCGCGGGTGTTCACCAGCCAGTCCGTGAACCTCTGGGGCCTGCAAATCCAGACCGTCTATTTGATGAGCCTCGTCGTCTCCGTGGCGATGATGATCGGCATGGCCTGGTTCTTCCGGGCTTCGAAATACGGCCTTGCGATGCGCGCCACCGCGTTCAACCAGCAGGTGGCGCAGTCGCTCGGCATTTCCGTCAAAAGCGTGTTCGCGATGGCGTGGGCGATCTCGGCGACCGTGTCGGCGGTGGCGGGCGTCGTGGTCGCCGTCGTCAACGGCGTGTCGTCGGGCCTGTCGGCCTACGGCATCAAGGTGTTTCCGGCGGCGATCCTGGGTGGCCTCGACTCGATCGGCGGTGCGGTGCTCGGCGGCATCATCATCGGGTTACTTGAGAACATCGCGCAATATGTCGACAGCGAATATCTGCATTGGGGCAATCTGTATGAGATCGCACCGTTCTACGTGCTGATCATCATCCTGATGATAAAACCTTACGGCCTGTTCGGCACCCATGACATCGAGCGGGTGTGATTACAAATGGCAACCCCGTCTCTCATTCCTTCCGGCGACTTCCGCACAAGCTACGCGGCCGACACCACGATCTTTCCGACCGCGACCAGCCGCAACGCGGCCATTGTGGGGATAATCCTGATTTGCTTCGCCCCGCAGGTACTGAGCGCCTATTGGCTGAGCATCCTGATTCAGATCGGCATTTTTGCCATCGCCGCTCTCGGCCTGAACATTCTGGTCGGCTTTACCGGGCAGATATCGATCGGACATGCCGCATTCTTCTTGTTCGGCGCCTTCACCTCGGCCTTTATCTCGAACAATCTGCCGATCCCGGTCTTCTTCGCCATTCCCTTGGCAGGTGTCATCACGGCGCTGGTCGGTTTGATCTTCGGCCTGCCGGCGGCGCGACTGAAAGGGCTTTACCTCGTCATCGCGACGCTGGCCGCGCAATACATCCTGCTCGATTTCTTCTCGCGCGCCGACTGGTTTTCCGGCGGCTCGGTGCCGGCCAGCGCCAACCCGTTCTCGCTCTTCGGCTACACTTTTCGCGGCGACCGGCAATATTTTTATGTCGTGCTGGCCTATCTTTTGGTGAGCTACCTTCTTGTGACCAATTTGATGCGCACGCGCGACGGCCGCGCGCTGGTCGCGATCCGCGACCACTACCTTTCCGCTGAAATCATGGGCATCAACCTGACAAAATACCGCACGCTGTCGTTCGGGCTCGCCGCGTTCTTTGCCGGCATCGCGGGCGCGCTGTATGCGCATTATCAGCTCGTGGTCTCGAACGAAGGCTTTGGCATCGAACGCTCGATCCTGTTTCTGGCCATGGTCATCATCGGCGGCACCGGCTCGATCATGGGCACCCTGATGGGCACCGCTTTCGTGGTGCTGCTGCCGGAATCGATGCAGTGGATCAGCGCCGGCCTGAAGGGCTCGGCCATCGACAAGGCGCTGTCGCTCAACAACAACATCACTTTTTTGCGCGAGATCGCGATCGGGTTGATCATCATCGCGTTTCTGATGTTCGAGCCTGACGGGCTGGCGCATCGCTGGCGGCAGATCAAGGCCTACTGGAAACTCTACCCGTTTTCGCATTGAGGTTGGAACGGGACCGATTAGAATAAGCCTCAACAAAAGCACACCGGAGGAAACACCAAATGACCATGAAATCCCTACTCAGTACCGTTTCGCTCGCGCTGCTGCTCGGCGGCGCAGCGGCGGCGGCGCAGGCCCAGATCGCCATCGGCCATCTCGCTGATTATTCCGGCGGCACCTCGGAAGTCGGCACGCCTTACGGACAGGCCGTTGCGGACACCTTCGCCTGGGTCAACAAGAACGGCGGCGTCGGCGGCAAGCAGCTCAATGTCGACACCAACGATTACGGCTATCAGGTGCCGCGCGCGATCGCGCTCTACAAGAAATGGTCCGCCCCCGACAACAAGGTCGCAGCGATCATGGGCTGGGGCACCGCCGACACCGAAGCACTGACCGGCTTCCTGGCGCAGGACAAGATCCCGGATATCTCCGGTTCCTACGCGGCGGCGCTGACCGATCCGGAAGGAACCAGCGGCAAGGCAAAACCCGCGCCGTACAATTTCTTCTACGGCCCGAGCTATTCCGACTCGATGCGGGCGCTGCTGATCTGGGCCGCGGAAGACTGGAAGGCCAAGGGCAAGCCCGGCAAGCCGAAATTCGTCCATATGGGCGCCAACCACCCCTATCCCAACGCGCCGAAGGCGGCCGGCGAGGCGCTCGCCACCGAACTCGGTTTCGAGGTCCTGCCGCCGCTGGTGTTCGCGCTGGCGCCCGGCGATTACAGCGCGCAGTGCCTGAGCCTGAAGAGCTCCGGCGCCAATTACGCGTATCTCGGTAACACCTCCGGCTCCAACATCTCGGTGCTGAAGGCCTGCAAGACCGCCGGCGTCGATGTGCAGTTCATGGGCAATGTCTGGGGCATGGACGAGAACGCCGCCAAGACCGCAGGCGATGCCGCCGACGGCGTGATCTTCCCGTTACGGACCTCTGTAGCCTGGGGCGGCAACGCGCCCGGCATGAAGACCGTGATGGAAATTTCCAAGATGTCGGACCCGTCGGGCAAGGTTTATCGTCCCGTCCATTACATCGCCGCCGTCTGCAGCGCGCTCTATCTGAAGGAAGCGCTCGACTGGGCCGCCCAGAACGGCGGCGCCACCGGCGAGAACGTTGCCAAGGGCTTTTACCAGAAGAAGGATTGGGTGCCGGCCGGAATGGAGGGCGTCTGCAGCCCCTCGACCTGGACCGAGAAGGACCATCGCGGCACGATGAAGGTCGATCTCTATCGCTCGAAAGTATCGGGTTCCACCGATGGCGATATCAACGATCTCATGGCCAAGGGCACCATCAAGCTCGAAAAGGTCAAATCGGTCGAACTGCCGCGCAAGCCGGAATGGTTCGGCTGGTGAGTTGAGCGAGTTGTCCAAGACTGTTCCACACACTCATTGTCATCCCGCGAAAGCGGGGATCCAGTACGCCGCGGCTTCTCGATCTATCGCTGGCGGCTCTGGGATACTGGATCACCCGCTTTCGCGGGTGATGACGGCGAAAGGTGGGTTAGGGCATGACTCAGACGACTGAAATCAAACGCCCGCCGACGGCAGCGGCACAAGCCCCCGCCCCGCTGCTCAGCGTGCGCAACATCGAGGTGGTCTATGACGACGTCATCCTGGTGCTGCGCGGCTTAAGCCTCGAGGTGCCGAAAGGCGCGATCGTGGCGCTGCTTGGCGCCAACGGCGCCGGCAAATCGACGACGCTGAAGGCGATCTCGGGGCTGCTCAAGACCGAAGACGGCGAAGTCACGCGCGGCGAAATCGTCTTCGACGGCGCGCGCATCGATGGCATCGATCCCAACAAGATCGTCCGCCGCGGCATCTTTCAGGTAATGGAGGGCCGCCGCATCATCGCCGACATGACGTCGCTGGAGAACTTGCGGCTCGGCGCCTTCACCCGCAGCGACAACGGGATCGGCGCCGACATCGACATGGTGTTCGACTATTTCCCGCGCCTGAAGGAACGCACGGGATTAGCCGGTTATCTCTCCGGCGGCGAGCAGCAGATGCTGGCGATCGGCCGTGCGCTGATGGCGCGCCCGAAGATGATCCTGATGGACGAGCCGTCGATGGGCTTATCGCCACTATTGGTCAAGGAGGTGTTCGCCATCATCAAGGCAATCAACCGCGATCTCGGCGTCACCATCCTTCTGGTCGAGCAGAATGCGCGCGCCGCGCTCTCGGTCGCAAGCCACGGCTATATCATGGAACAGGGCAAGGTGGTGCTCGACGGCAGCGCCGACGAACTGCGCGACAATGAGGACGTCAAGGAATTTTATCTCGGCGGCGCCGGCGACCAGCGCAAGAGTTTTAAGAATTTGAAGAGTTTTAAGAGACGGAAGCGGTGGTTGTGACCGATCACTACGACACTCTCGAAACCCGCGAGCCCGCCGAACGCGAAGCGGAGCTGTTCTCGCGGCTGCCAGGCGTGCTGCGCAAGGCGATGGCAGCGCCGGCCTACGCCGAGCGCCTCCGGGGCATCGATCCCGCCGAGATCAACAGCCGGGCGGCACTGGCGCGGCTGCCGGTGCTGCGCAAATCCGAGCTCCCTGTCCTGCACAAGGCCGCGCCGCCGTTCGGCGGCTTTGTCGCGGGCACCCCTGGCTCGTTTGGGCGGCTGTTTACCTCGCCCGGCCCGATCTTCGAGCCCGAGGCAACGCACACCGACCCCTGGCACGGCGCGCGGGCGCTGTTTGCGGTAGGGTTCCGTCCCGGCGACGTCGTGCTGAACACCTTCAGCTATCATCTGACGCCCGGCGGCTTCATCTTCGATGCCTCCGCGCGGGCACTCGGCTGCGCGGTGATCCCGGCGGGTCCCGGCAATACCGAAGCGCAATTCGAGCTTATCGAGGCGTATCGCCCTGTAGGCTACAGCGGAACCCCGGATTTTCTCAAAATCCTGCTCGATCGGGCCTCGACCGCGGGCCGCGACATCTCCTCAATCAAGCGCGCGCTGGTATCCGGCGCAGCCTTTCCGAAATCGCTGCAGGAGGAGATAAAATCGCGCGGCGTCGATGCCTATCAAGCCTTTGCCACCGCCGATCTCGGTCTGATCGCGTTTGAGACCCCGGCCCGCGAAGGCATGGTCGTCAACGAGGACCTGATCCTGGAAATCGTGCGGCCCGGCACCGGCGAGCCCGTCGCCGAGGGCGACGTCGGCGAAATCGTGGTCACCTCGCTCGACCCCCACCACCCCTGGATTCGCCTCGCGCTGGGCGATCTGACGGCCGCCCTGCCCGGCCCGAGCCCCTGCGGACGCACCAACCTGCGCATCAAGGGCTGGATGGGCCGCGCCGACCAAACCACCAAGGTCAAGGGCATGTTCGTACGGCCCGAGCAGATCGCCGAGATCGGCAAGCGCCATCCCGAGCTGGGGCGGCTGCGTCTCGTCGTCACGCGCGCGGGCGAGGCTGACGTGATGACGCTGAAGGCGGAAGCCGCAAATCCGGACACGACGCTGCGCGAAGCGGTCAACGCCACGCTTCGCAGCGTGACAAAGCTCGGGGGAAACGTGGCCTGGGTGGCGCCTCAATCCCTGCCGAACGACGGCAAGGTCATTGCGGACGAACGCACCTAGCTGTCTCACCTCCGTGGGCCTCAGAACCGACGCGTTTGGCACCGAAAAAGGGTGGGTCACGGGTGGGACAAGGCCAATTTTCTGCGAAACGAGGACGGATACAGCCGCCGTCTCATGAGACACCTCGCCGTTGCTGAAACAGTTTGAGGAGGCCCCGTTTTGCAACAACTACAACCATTCCGTGCGACCGTCGCAAGCTGATCGATCCTGCCAAAGCCTCGCTCGAGCAACGGCCGGGCAAGGTCGAGGGCTATGGCGGAAATCAATTCCGGGTCAAGGTGATCAGCCCCAGTGGGGGACACGAGGGGGACTCCAGGGGGACGTGGGGGGTATCCAGCCGCTGTTGGATTACGATCTGCGCATGGCACTCGAGGCGCCGCCTGCGCCAACGCAAATCCAAGAGCGTTCGGACCAGATATTCCTCTGTACTGCCGGAGGGGGTAAATTCCTCGTACAGCGCGAAGTGCCTCGTAGTCTTCGTACCTTTCGCTCCAGAGCATGACCTCCGTTGCGTTTGCACCGTGTTTCAACGCGTTGCGCTTCTTGTTCCCCATAGGCAGAGCCCTCATCCCGGTAGTGACTGGCATTCGAAGCGCGACTTCGCGCTTAAGCGTCTTGCCTCACTCCGCTTAAGCTCTCGCGCGATGCGCCGGCGATCATCCAGTGCAAAGCGAGCCAACCGCGAAGCCGAGAGGGGTTTGCGACGCAGCTCGGTCGTCAGATACCGGTTCAACGGTTGGATTACTGTCTCGATAAACTCGAACAACTGCCCGGCTTCCCTTTGCCTGATCTTGCCGTCGATTGAGGTGGTTACCGACTGTCGGCCCGCCCGGTCTTGGAAACGCAGGAAAACCAAAAGCAATTCCGGACCCAAAAGGGGGATCATAGGGTCGCG
>Ga0209647_1003945_pt1 | contig 11359 bp, 9 predicted proteins | sample GraSoi_2013_60cm_FD_185827 | JGI IMG/M metagenome (GOLD analysis project Ga0209647, IMG submission 185827) | Grasslands soil microbial communities from the Angelo Coastal Reserve, California, USA - Sample 9_17_2013_60cm (SPAdes) (version 2) | ecosystem: Environmental > Terrestrial > Soil >... | reverse complement strand
GAGGTGCGCGAGATGTCGGTCGGCCTGACCGCGATCGAGTTGCGCGGCGTGCGCATTCGCGCCCCGCAGGGCTGGCCGGCAGCGGACACGCTGCGCGCCGAGCGCGTGACCGTGGTGCCGGACCTGCTCGGCCTGCTGACGGCAAAAGTGCGGGTGCAGCGCATCACCATCGAATCGGCTTATCTGTCGATCTTGCGCACCCGCGAAGGCCGTGTGCGCCTGGTCCCCAGCCTGCTTGAATCGGGTGCGGGCAAAAACGACAAGGCGGCCAAAAAAGATCCCGGCGGCGTGATGGTCACGGTCAGCAACATCGAGTTGCGCGACGGCGTGGTGGAATTTTTCGACGCCAGCATCCGCCAGCCGGCGCACAAATTGCGGCTGGAAAAAATCAATGCGGACGTCGGCAACCTGAGCCTGCCGAGCCTCGGCGGGCGGACATCGCTGGCGGCCGAAGGCATTGTCAAAGGCGTGCAGCGCGACGGCAAGCTCAATCTCAGCGGATGGCTGGAACTGGTCGACAAGAATTCGCAGCTCAACACCAAATTGCGCGGCGTCGATATGGTCGCCTTCCAGCCCTATCTGCTGAAGAGCGCCGAGACCGGCGTGCGCAAGGGCACGCTCGATCTCGACCTCAGCGCCGAGGTGCGCAAAAATATCATGCATGCACCCGGTTCCCTGACGCTGTCCAGCCTTGAGCTCGAGCCTGGCGGCGGGCCCTTCGAAACCTTCATGGGCATGCCGCGCAGCGCCATCCTCTTCGCTCTCAAGAACAAGGATGACCAGATCAAGGTGCAGTTCGCGCTCGACGGCGATCTCGGCGATCCCCAGTTCTCGCTCAACGGCAGCTTCCTCAAACAAGTCGGCTCGACGATCGCGAAAACGCTCGGCATCAGCATCGAGGGCCTGGTGCGCGGCGTCGGCGAAGCGCCCGGCGGCATCACCGATGCATTGAAGGGCCTGTTCAACAAGAAATAGCGCGTCCGCAATCTTGAACCAGCGGCTGATCGCGCAGGTCTATAATCCGCTGCACCCGATAACGCGCGGCCGCCTGGCCCGGCGTCATCTGCATTTCATTTCCTTCCACGCTCACCAACCCTGCGAGTGACCATGAATTCAATTCAATGCAAATCAGCAATGTTCAAGGCCGTGCTGGCGTTCGCCGTTTTCGGCGGCGCCGCATTGAGCGCTGCCGCTCACCCCGGCCCTACGCTGGAAACCATCATCGCCGGCGAGCACCGCAGCGAGGCCAACAAGGCGCGCAATACCTATCGCCATCCGGTCGAGACCTTGACCTTCTTCGGCGTGCGTCCCGAATCCAAGGTGGTCGAAATCTGGCCGGGCGGCGGCTGGTATACCGAAGTGCTGGCGCCGTATCTGAAAGACCACGGCCTCTACGTCGCCGCGTTCCCGGCCAATGCGCCGCGTTCGCGCAAGGCCTTCGAAGACAAACTGGCGCAGAAGCCGGAGCTCTATAGCAAGGTGGCGATCATGCCGCTGGCTGCACCCGGCAACCTGAACATCCGCCCCGAGGGCGGCGCCGATGTCGTGCTGACCTTCCGCAATGTGCACAACTGGATCGAGGACGGCAACGTCGATGCCTTCTTCGGCGCCTTCTTCGCCGCGCTCAAACCGGGCGGCGTACTCGGCGTGGTCGAGCATCGCGCCAAGCCCGGCACCACGCTGGCGCAATCCAAAGACTCCGGCTACATGACCGAGGAATACGTGATCGAACGCGCCACCGCCGCCGGCTTCAAGCTCGAGGCCAAGAGCGAAATCAACGCCAATCCCAAAGACACCAAGGACTACGCCAAAGGCGTGTGGACCCTGCCGCCGACCCTGACCAACGGCGCCACGGATCGCGAAAAATATCTGGCCATCGGTGAATCGGATCGCATGACCTTGCGTTTTGTGAAGCCAAAAAACTGAAAATGAAACCCCAGCATTGGCGCGACTTTCGGAGCTTTTTTGGCTTGGAAGGCGCACCAATGCTGGAGTTTGTAATTTTCCGCAATGAAAACCTATCGTTCAACCCTTGCCCATTTTGCCAGGCAACCACGCCTGAACCCGGTGCTGGCATTTCTTTGCTTTGTCCTCGGCACGATCTCCATCAGCGGCCTCGTCCCAGTGTCATCCAGTCGTCATTACTTCCCCGGGCATGAATGGGTGCTGGCGATACTCTCCTGGGTGCTCTCAACGTGGTTTTCATATTGCGCATTGGGCGGACTGAAAGTCTCGTCCGACACCAATTGATATTTCCGGAATACAAGGATCGACCTCATGCTCAATGCCATCGCACTCGCCGTCACCCTCAGCGGAAATTTTGTCCACCCGAACCCCACGCCGTCTGCCGATCTGCCCGTCGCGGTATTTCAGCAACGCCGTGCGCGTCTGATGGCCGAATTGGGCGGCTGTGCCGCCATCATCTCCTCGCAAGGTGAAGCTCGCGGTGAAACCGAGGATTTTCGCCAGGACGCCGATTTCTACTGGCTGACCGGCATTAACGAACCCGGTGCGCATCTGGTCCTGCAGCCGAAATCGCCGTATCGCAAGGTGCAGTTGTTCCTCAAATCGCGCGATCCCGAGGCCGAACGCTGGACCGGGCCGCGCGATCCGGTCTCGCCCGAGCTGCTGGTGAAATACGGTGTTGATCGCGTGCTGCGCGGCTCGCCTGAATCGGCGCTCGCGGGCGCGGGCCTGCATCACGATTGCGTGGCGATCATCGCGCCGCCCGGCATGCGCAAGGAGCCGCGCGGCGACGATGAGCTGGCACAGCGTCTCGCCGGCCGCTTCGGCCTCAAGGTCGTCTACAAGCGCGGCTCGCTGGCCGATCTGCGCGCAGCACATGGCCCCGAAGAGCTCGAGCGCATGGAGCGCGCCATCGCCATTACCGGCGAAGGCCACAATGTGGTCGCGCGCGCCACGCTGGCCGGCGTGTCGGAGCGCGATGTGCAGACGCAACTCGAATATGCGTTCTATGCCGCCGGTGGCACCGGCCTTTCCTATTCTTCCATCGTCGGCAGCGGACCCAATGGCGCCGTGTTGCACTGGGACAAGAACTCGCGGATTTTGCAGGACGGCGATCTGGTGGTGGTCGATGCGGCGGCGGAATATGGCCGCTATGCGGCGGATGTGACGCGCACCTATCCGGTGTCGGGCCGCTTCACCGGCGAACAAGCCAAGGTGTATCGCGCCGTCTACCAGACGCAGGAAGATATTTTTGCCGCCATCAAGCCCGGCGTATCGATGGCCGATCTGCAGCATGTCGCGGAAGAGTCGATGCGCAAATCGGGCTACCTCGGCGATTTCATCCACGGCTTCGGCCACTTCGTCGGCCTCGATGTGCATGATGCCGGCGATTACGAGAAACCAATTCCCGTCGGCGCGGTGTTCACAGTCGAGCCCGGCATCTACCTGCCGGCGAAGGGTTTCGGCGTGCGCATCGAGGACGAAGTGCTGATGACCGAGAAAGGGTTTCGCCTGCTGACCTCGGCGATTCCGCGCAAGCTGGAGGAGGTGGAAGCGTGGATGGCGCGGGAGCGGAAGCAAGGGCGGTGATCTTTTGCGACTGCGATGATGGTCTTTCCCACGAGTTTGGGCACTGCGGATTGTCCGCAGAGCGGAACGCTGCGGTCCGGCGTGCCATTACCTTTTCCTTCCGCGTGATGTAATTCAGCGCCGCGTTTTACGGCAGAATCGCATAGTTCCAAAATTATTTCGGCCTGCCGCGCACAAAAGGCGCAGCGGGATTTCTTCGGTAGGCGCGCACATCATCGGCGCCTGAATGCGTGAACATGGAGGTTTTATGCGTCTTGCGGCTCGCGGTTCCCTGATCCTTTCCCTGTTGGCCTTGGCGTCGTCCGCACAGGCTGCCGCACCGGTCGATCCGGGCACCGTCAACCGCATCGCGGATGCGAGCTTCAATCATGGGCAGGTGGTGGAAACGGCGGCGTATCTGGCCGATCGCATCGGCGGACGCATGACCAATTCGCCGTCGATGCGTGTGGCCGAGCGCTGGACCATGGAACAGTTCAAGGGCTGGGGCCTGAAGAATGTGCACACCGAAGGCTTCGATTTTGGTCGTGGCTGGTGGATTGAATCCTCCTATGTGCGCATGAAGGCGCCGCGCCCCCTGGAACTGCGCGCCATCCCGGTCGCATGGACGCCCGGCACCGACGGCCTCAAGTCAGCAACGGTGATCGTTGCGCCCATGAAGGCGGAAAAAGATTTCGCCGAATGGAAAGGCAAGCTGGCGGGCAAGATCGTGCTGGTCAGCTGGCCGGCACCGCCCAAGGACGATGGAGAAGCACCGTTCAAGCGCCTGGCGGACGCGGAAATTTCCAAGCTCGATCAATACCACCAGCCGAAGTTTGACCCCGATGCCAAACAGAAAGTGATCGAGCGCGTCACCTTCAGCAGCAAGCTCGATGCCTTTCTCGCCAGCGAAGGCGCTGTGGCCTGGGTGCGCATGTCGCGCCTCGATGGACGCCTGGTGCATGGCGAAGGCAATGGCTTCCGCGTCGGCAAGACGCCCAAGCTGCCCGGCCTCGAATTGGCCGCCGAAGATTACCGCCGCATCGCGCGCCTCGCCAAGACCGGCGAGGTCACTTTGGAACTCGACAGCCGCGTGCATTACGAAGACGCCGACCACAATGCCTACAACGTCATCGCCGAAATTCCTGGCTCCGATCCCAAGGCCGGCTATGTGATGGCCGGTGCGCATCTGGATAGCTGGATCGCCGGCGACGGCGCCGCCGACAATGGCGCCGGCGTCGCCGTGGTGATGGAAGCCGCGCGCATCCTCAACAGCCTCGGCCTGCAGCCCAGGCGCACCATCCGCTTCGCTCTGTGGGCCGGTGAAGAACAGGGCCTGTTCGGTTCGGCCGCGTACGTCGAGAAACATCTCGCCAAGCGCCCGCCGCCGGCCACGCCTGAACTGGCTGCACTCGGCACCTACTTCACGCAGGAAAGTTTCCCCGTGCAGCCCCTGCCGGGATTTGCTGATCTGGCCGGCTATTTCAATATCGACAACGGCTCCGGCAAATTGCGCGGCATTTATGCCGAGGGCAATTTCGCGGTGGTGCCGATTTTCAAGGAATGGCTGGCCCCGCTGAACAGCCTGGGCGCCGGCGCGGTGGTCTCGCAACCCACCGGCTCGACCGACCATGTGTTCATGACCCGCTTGGGTCTGCCCGCCTTCCAGTTCATCCAGGACCCGCTCGACTACGGCAGCCGCGTGCACCACACCGACCTCGACACCTTCGACCATCTGCGCGCAGAAGATTTGCGCCAGGCGGCCGTGGTGTTGTCGACTGTTCTGCTGAACGCCAGCAATATTGACAAGCCACTATCGCGCAATGTGCTGCCGACGCAGCCGGGCGTGACCGATCCGTTCCAGTATCAGGATCCGGCGACGAAGTAGAAGAGAAATGCAGATAGGGGCAAGTTGAATTTTGTAGAGGGAGAGATTGGAACCTACCTCGCGAGGTGGGGACATTCTTTGAGATTGTCATTAGTTTGGCGAAGGCTCCCAAAATTGCGGACAATCTCCAATTAAAATAAAGGTTCACCATGCGAAAACTGATCGCCGTATTAGGCGTTGCGCTTGCCGCTTGTTCATCTTCTGCCGACCTCACTTTGGCAGCGCAGGAAATTCCAAGCTTTCACAAGATGCTGGATGCAGCTCAATTCGAGAAAATTTATGCCGATGCCTCTGACGACTTGAAGCGGGCGTCAAAAAAAGAGGACTTTGTTCCCTTACTTGAGGCAGTGCATCGAAAGTTGGGAAACTTCAAGTCTGGCGAACAAAAAAATTGGGGCGTCACTTATCAATCTTTCGGGGCTGTAGTTACGCTTAACTATGCGGCGGTCTATGCAGAAGGCACTGCAATGGAACAGTTTGTGTACAGAATAGTCGACAATAAAGCATTGCTTGCGGGTTACTGGATCAATTCGACCGCGCTCGTGCTTAAGTAAAGAGAAATTACTGAAGTGCAATTCGTTAGATTCCAAGAGTAGGCAGTTTGCCCAGTCCTCCGTGTCAGAGACGATTATTTTTCACGCGAGTGAGGACATCAAACAAATCTACAATGACCCCGAATGCCACGCGAAATTAATACTGTATGAACATACGCAAAATTGCCTCAAACTCAAGCCTGGGCGCGACTTGCAGCTCATTTTCCATCCCCGAATTAAGCGGACAGCTTGCCGGAATTAAACGGCAAAACTGCCGATTAAATATAAGTTAGACATGAGCCCAAATGAGCACTGGAATCGCATTTGAAGTTGCTGGCGCTGTGTTGCTTTCGCTTGGCGGCGGCGGTGTTATCGTTTTTGCTCTATCTAGCTGGCTCGGCAAGGTCTGGGCGGAGCGTCTTATGGCGCGCGAAACAGCACGTCACAACCAAGACCTTGCAACTCTAAGTGCCAATCTTCAAGCGCGGGTCGATCACTTCTCCCAGACATACAAACAGAAGATCGAGTTGTATAAGGAAGTAAGCAATCCCTTAATTGATCTAATTGTCAAAGCGCAGCACTCTGGTGGCCTAACCTCGGCCGATCTAAAGGACTTTGATAAAAGTCGCCTTACTACAACTGCCCTTTTGGCTATGTTTGCACCCGCCCCAGTTTTCAGCGAGTACAACAATTTAATTGATTACATCTACAACGCATTCGAGGGAAAAGAGGTTTGGTCATTCCCTGAGTTTAGAGTTCGAGCGTTGAAATTTTTATCTCTGGTTAGGGCAGATATTGGGTTGTATGAAGATGATGTCTCATACAGCGGAAATCGGTAGGTCTAACTGGCGCTTCGAGAGGGAAGCTCCGCCAGCAAGCTCTGCTTGCAGCCTCCGCGCCCCTCAAGCTAAACGTTAGGCCCGCGAAAGGTGCTCACCGTCCCAATCGAGGCAATCCATAGGGCTATTGCCATCCTTGGAGTTGAAGGCATTTCGGAAAGCGAGGTCGAGTCCGGCATCGCATCTTTTGCTGGAGACAAGATGGTTGCAAGACGTCTGATCGATTGTGTTCCAGAGGCATTCGGAATCGTTCTTGCCTCTCACGTCGGCAAGATCAACTTGCCATCCACATTCAGTGCGCGATCGAATGGCGGAAAGTGGAAATCGTTTGAGTTCAAAGCAGAGCCCATATTCGTTGAGTCACTTCGCATTGCCATCGACATGTATCACTCAGGCGATCGCTCGACTTTCGGAAACATTGCCAAACGAAGTTCCATGATCGGCGTGGTCAACAAGGCGCTGAATGCGGGCGAATCGATTGACGGCGCCACTCTGTCCGGCCCAGCACTTATTGGAATCCCTGCAGAAACCTATGAAACCAAATCAAAGTCTTTGTGGCAGAAATTCTTTCGAGGCTCGTCGCAGGCCTAACCCTTCAATCGAGAGGACGTCACCCGGCAAGCCGGGTGCCGCCTCTCATCTCAAACGTTGAACGTCTGCTCCTAAGAAAACCGAAGGACTGCAAAGGATCGATAGCAGACCTCACCTTAATAAACGCCGCAATAACGCAGCTAGTCTCAAATCAAAAAACAAAAAATGAAACTCAAGCACTGGCGCGCCTCTCCAGCCAAAAACGCCTCAAACACCGCGCCAATGCTGGTTCTACGTTTCTTTATCGACTGACCATCACGCCCTTCCAAAACGCCACTCGCCCGGCAATTTCTTTCGCCGCATCCTTCGGCGCCGCGTAATACCAGGCCGCATTCGCGTTGACTTGGTCGCCGACCAGCACATCGAAATAACTGGCGGTGCCTTTCCAGGGGCACACCGTTTGATGCGAGCTGTCGCGCAGATGTTCGCGCTTCACGGCACTGCGCGGAAAGTAAAGATTGTTTTCGACAATAACGATATCGCTCATCGGCGCATCGGCGATCACGGTGTTGTTCCAGGTGGCGGTGGGCATTTGCGTTCCTTGCGGGATTAATAACGGACGTTACATTTTGCATCAACTTGGCAATTAGCCAATCAAATCGTGCACTTGGCCGCGTATTGCGATGGGATTGGAAGCCCTGCCACGGTCACAGCGTCAACCCGGCCGACAAGCGTGCCGTTATTCGCGCAGGGCACCACTAACCCGCCCGCAAGGAGAATCAAATGAAGTCGATCAAGATGTTGGTAGCAACGCTCGGCCTTGGAGTTGTCGCATTGTCGAGCTCTTTCGCCCAGGCGCACACCAGCGTATTGGTTGGCATCGATCTGGGGCTTCCAGTCCTTTTCCGTGCGCCGGTTTATTACGCGCCACCTCCGGTTTACTATGCGCCGCCGCGAGTTGTTTATGAACAACCCCGTGCAGTTTATGAACGTCGCGTCGTGTACCCGCAGCCGGTGTATTACGGCGGCCGTTGGAACCAGGGTTATGGCCATGGTTACGATCGCGATAGTCGCTATGGTCGCTATGACCGCGATGATCGCCGCGATTGGGGCCGCGATCATGACGGCCGCCGCGACGATCACCGCAATGATCGCGACGACCATCGCAACGGTAACGACCATGGCCGTTCGGATCGTCATTGATCAGCCGTTGCAAGTTAAAGATTTATCCCTGTAGTACTTTGGCGCCCGCAGAACATGCGGGCGTTTTCTTTTGGCGGGCCGGCTTGATTTGTTGCCGCCGCGGGATGCACAGGCCGGCTCGCGATAAAATGGCAACCTGTGTTGATGGTAATCAGGCCATCGCATTTCCCATCAGCTTCGCCGGATTCCCCGCATGTTGCGTCTCACCGAAGTCAAACTCCCGCTGGATCATGCACCCGAGGCCGTCCGCGCGGCGGCGTTAAAACGCCTCAAGATCGACGATGCCGCGCTGCTCGATTGCGTGGTCTTTCGCCGCGGTTACGATGCGCGCAAGCGTGCCGATATTCACCTGGTCTATACGCTCGATGTGGAAGTGCGCAACGAAGCCGCGGTGCTGAAAAAAATGCGCGGCGATCCGAAGATCACGATCACGCCCGACACCAGTTATCACTTCATCGCCAAGGCGCCGGCGGTGTTGCCCTCGCGGCCGGTGGTGATCGGCCTCGGCCCCTGCGGCCTGTTCGCGGCGTTGACGCTGGCGCAAATGGGCTTCAAGCCGATCGTGCTGGAACGCGGCAAGGCGGTGCGCGAACGCACCCAGGACACCTGGGGCCTGTGGCGCAAATCGGTGCTGAACCCGGAATCGAATGTGCAGTTCGGCGAAGGCGGCGCGGGGACGTTCTCCGACGGCAAACTGTGGAGTCAAATCAAGGATCCGTTTTTTCTCGGCCGCAAGGTGTTGAGCGAATTCGTCGCCGCCGGTGCGCCGCCGGAAATCATGTACGTCAGCAAGCCGCATATCGGCACCTTCAAGCTGGTATCGATGGTGGAAAAAATGCGTGCCACCATTGAGTCCCTGGGCGGCGAAATCCGCTTTCAGCAGCGCGTGGAGGATTTTGAAATTGCCGATGGGCAAATGCGCGCCGTGATTCTGGCCAATGGCGAGCGCATCGCCAGCAATCATGTGGTGCTCGCCATCGGCCATAGCGCGCGTGACACCTTTTACAAATTGCATGAGCGCGGGGTGTTTGTGGAGGCCAAGCCGTTTTCGATCGGCTTTCGCATCGAGCATCCGCAGTCGCTGATCGATCGCGCGCGCTTCGGCCCCAGCGCGGGACACGAGCTGCTGGGCGCGGCCGATTATAAGCTGGTGCATCACGCCGGCAACGGCCGCTCGGTGTACAGCTTCTGCATGTGCCCGGGCGGTACCGTGGTCGCGGCCACCTCCGAAGTCGGGCGCGTGGTCACCAATGGCATGAGCCAGTATTCGCGCAATGAGCGCAATGCGAACGCGGGCATCGTCGTTGGCATCTCGCCGGAAAAAGATTATCCCGGGCATCCGTTGGCGGGCATCGATTTCCAGCGGCATTGGGAGTCGCAGGCCTTCAAGGCGGGCGGCGAAAACTATGCGGCGCCGGCGCAGCTGGTCGGTGACTTTATCGCCGGGCGCGCCTCAACGGCGTTGGCCTCGGTGGATCCCTCGTACAAGCCGGGCGTGCAGATGACCGATTTGAGCAGCGTGGTGCCCGATTATGCGATTGCCGCCATCCGCGAGGCCCTGCCGGCCTTCGACAAGCAGATCAAGGGTTTCGCCATGCCCGATGCGGTGTTGACGGGCGTGGAGACGCGCACGTCCTCGCCGATCCGCATCCGCCGCAACGACGACGATTTCCAGAGCGTCAACACGCGCGGCCTGTTCCCGGCCGGCGAAGGCGCGGGCTATGCCGGCGGCATCATGTCGGCGGGTGTCGACGGCATCAAGGTGGCCGAGGCGGTTGCCCTCAGCATCGTCGGCGGCGCCGGACGGCATAAACGCGTGCAGCTGGACGACCAGGCCTCGCCGTATTGAACTCTATTGAACCCCGTATTGAACCCGTTTTGAACTTTATGGTCCATCCGGACGGTGTGGTGATTTTCCGTATATGAGGGGAAATTGTTCGCTACACTCTGTGCATGAGTTGATCTGATTTCTGCCGGGGCGCACGTCCGTCAAATTGAGGCCATGCCGAGTTCACGTTTCCCAAGCCGCGTCGCCAGTCGCATCTGGCATTTGATCCTGCCCGCCTGTATGGCGGTTTTTTTGTTGGCGGGCATGGTGCGCGCACCGGCCGCGCTCGCGGCGCCGGCCACCGGCGCCGGGCAAGCGGTGCAGGCCATCACCGTGGTCATCGACGACAGCTACCCGCCCTATACTTTTCGCGACGCCGCGGGACAATTGCAGGGCATCGTCAAGGACCATTGGGCGCTATGGGAGACGTACAACGGCATCCATGTCGATCTGCGGGCGATGGATTGGGCCAAGGCGCAGCAGGCGGTGCAGGCCGGCAGCGCCGATGTGATCGACACCATGCTCATCACCGAGCCGCGCCGGAAAATCTACGATTTCTCGGCGCCCTATGCCGATATCGAGGTGCCGATCTACTTCCACAGGAACATCAGCGGCATTGTCGATGCCGCCTCGCTGAAAGGGTTTACGGTCGGGGTCAAGGACGGCGGCGCCTGCGTCGATAATTTGCGCGCGCATGGCATCGACCAGTTGCAGAAATATCCGAATTTCGAGTCGTTGATAACCGCGGCGGCGGCCAGCAAGATCAGGATCTTCTGCATCGACAAGCCGCCGGCCGAATACATGCTGACCAAGCTCGGCATCCAGGATGAGTTTCGTTACTCGGCCCCGCTGTACACCGGCCAGTTCCATCGCGCCTTTCGCAAGGGCAACACGCAGTTGATGAGGCTGGTCGAGGACGGCTTCGCGAAAATTCCCGTGGCGGAGCTCAAGGCGATCGACCGGAAATGGCTGGGCTCGGCGCTCGGCCGGCCGGGCGACTGGTGGG
>Ga0209647_1003942_pt1 | contig 11363 bp, 10 predicted proteins | sample GraSoi_2013_60cm_FD_185827 | JGI IMG/M metagenome (GOLD analysis project Ga0209647, IMG submission 185827) | Grasslands soil microbial communities from the Angelo Coastal Reserve, California, USA - Sample 9_17_2013_60cm (SPAdes) (version 2) | ecosystem: Environmental > Terrestrial > Soil >... | reverse complement strand
AGCCGCCACAGCAGCTGCCCCCACGGGCCTGGGTCTTCGCTGAGGCGGGGAAGGGTAGGTTCTGTCATAGCCCAGCTCCTATCTGGGTCAGGTCCCGCCGTCGAGTTACCGCTCGCGGCGGGGCTGCTTACGTATACGGGATGTATACGTAATGTCAAATTTATCCTGGTTTAGCCTCCGAGACCACGAAGTCAGTTCCTCCGCACTAGTTCAGCGACGTACCCAGATAGTAATGATTTAGGAAGCCGTGCATGGTAGCGGCGTACTCGATGTGCGTCACGGGCACGCCATCGGAATCGAGCCTCCCGGCGTAGGACCTCGCGTCGTCGCGCAGCGGGTCCCGGCCAGCGCCGATCAGCAGCGCTGGCGGCAAGCGTCCCGGCGCGCAGCGGGGCCGCGCAGGCGGTCACCCCCTGGCCCGCCAGGTACTGGGTCTCCAGCCAGCCGCCAGGCTCGATGGTCACGAAGGTCCCGTTGTACAGCCGGACTGACTCGGTGTCCTGGCCGAAATCCAGCGCCGGGTAGCAAAGCACCTGGCGGCTCAGCGCGGGACCTCCTTCGTCGCGCGCCATGAGGCCGGCGCCCGCGACGAGAGCTGCGCCGGCGCTCTGGCCGCCAGCCGCCACCCGTCCGTCGCCGCCAATCAACTGACCATTGTCGGCCAGCCAGCACATGGCGTCGTAGGTGTCATGCAGGGCGGCCGGAAACGGGTGCTCCGGCGCCAGCCGGTATTCGAGCGAGACGACCAGCACGCCGCCGAGGCGGGCGAGCCCCGAGCAGGCGTGATCCAGGTCATACACCGAGCCGCCGATAAAGCCGCCGCCGTGCAGCCAGAGCAGGATCTGCCGCGGTCCCCGTGCGCCGCGTTCGCGGTACAGCCGCGCGAGCACGGGACCGCCCCTGGCCGGCAGGTACAGATCCGCTGCCTGCACGGCCGGGTCCATCTGGCCGGACACGGCAGGGCTAGCTGTCCTGGCCCGGGCGGCGAGCAGGCTCTCGTAGTCGGAGATCGGCGCGGCCTGGCCTATTCGCTCCAGGAACGCCGATGTCTCGGCGGCGAAGCCTGGCTCGTCAATCAGGCGGGTCTTCATATCGCGCGGGCACCTTTCTGCAGGAGGCTGGCCGCTGCGCCAGCGCCGCTGCGCCGGCTGAACACCGGCGATCTCATCACGGATGCCAGAGTGACTCAACCACGAGCCGGCCGTGCGTGCCGGGATAGCGGCATCGGAACAGCTCACGGCCCGTGTCATCCTGTGGGAAGCGGCGATTGCCGCGATGATGGGAGTGGACCAGGGATCCCGGGACATGATGCCAGCCGATGTCGTGATAAGGGTCGGCCTGACCGGCGGCTGCCTGCACAGCTGCCTGGTCGCGGCCGGCGATCACGCGAACGGCAGGCTGGCCGGCCGCGGCCTCGCAGTGGCCGCGCTCATCAGCTGGCTGCTCGCCGAGGGGCTGGGTGCCGGGATGTTCCGCAGCTGGCTGGCCAGCGGCGGCGTGCCCGAGCGACGGGAGCAGGCGCGGCAGGGCGGCGTGCCTCCTGCGCTCATTATCGGGCATGCTGGCCTGGCCCTCGCGGGATTCGTCAGCTGGGTCGCCTTCCTGGTGACCGGGACGGCGGCGCTGGCCTGGCTGGCTATCGGATTCCTCGCCCCGGCAATCGGGCTGGGCATCTCGACCGTCACCGTGTGGACGCCCTTCCCCGCGCGCCAACCGAGCTCAGGGCAGCAGTCACCAGCGCTACCCAGGCTTGATGGCGGGCGCGGGAACACCCCGGCCATCCTGGTAACCAACGAAATGCTTGATCAGGTCCTGGCGAATGACGCGCTTACCGGCAAGCTCGTCGACGATCTGGTGGAACGGATGCTCACCGGGCCGGCGCCGCAGCCGCCCGTCAGCCGTCGCTGGCAACTCGCACCGGTGATCCCGATCCTGCATGGCATCCTGGCCATCGCCACGTTCCTGCTCGCCACGCTCGCCGCCATCGCCGCAGTTACCGGGACGTAGCCGGGACGTAGCCGAGTCCAGCTAGTCAGCCTGCGGCCGTTGCCAGCCCGGTTATGGGTAACCTCTGGTGCATGGCGAATTCCCGGCGAAGGGTCCTGCTCCTGGCCGCCGATCAGTTCGAGGACATGGAGCTCCTTTATCCGCTGTACCGCCTGGCAGAGGAGGACATCGCGGTCACGGTGGCCGGCCTCGACGACAAGCCGGTGACCGGAAAAAAAGGTCATGGTCCCGTGCCGGTCGACACCGTGGTGAGCGAGGTCGGCGAGGCCGACTTCGACGCGCTCGTCATCCCTGGCGGTTACGCGCCTGACAAGCTACGCCGCTCGCCAGAAGTACTTGACCTGGTGCGGGCTTTCGACGATCGCGGCAAGCCGATCGCCTTCATCTGCCACGCCGGGTGGGTGCCGATCTCGGCGAAGATCGTCAAGGGCCGGCGGGCAACGAGCGTCGCGGCCATCAGGGACGACATGGTCAACGCCGGGGTCGACTGGGTGGATGAGGCGACTGTGGTCGACCGGAATCTCATCTCGGCCAGGACGCCTGCGGACCTGGGTCCGTGGATGAAGGCCCTGCTCGCCGCGATCGGCTAGGGCACGATGAGAACCGTTCGTGACTCGGTGTAGAAGGCGCGAGCGGCCTGCCCCTGCTCCCGCGGGCCGTAGCTCGACTCCTTCGAGCCGCCGAACGGCGCGTTGAAATCGACGCCCGACGTCGGCGCGTTCACCCGGATCATCCCGGCATCAAGCCGACGGGTGAGCCGCAGGGCATGACCGAGGTCGCTGGTGAAGACCGAGGCGACCAGCCCGTACCGCACCGAGTTGGCGATTGCGACGGCCTCGTCCGGCGACCCCGCCCTGATCAGCGCCGCTACCGGCGCGAATACTTCTTCGGTCGCCAGCGGTCCGGCGGGCTCGTCTAGCTCGACCAGCGTCGGCGCGAGGTAACAGCCTGGCTCGTCGAGCGCCGTCCCGCCGGTCAGGACCCGCCCGCCAGATCCGGCGACCGCGTGCAGCGCCGCCGACCGCGCCCGGGCGTCGATCACCGGCCCGACCAGTGTCTTCTCGTCGAACGGATCGACGACCTGCAGCGCCTCGATCGCGGCGGTCAGCGCATCACGGAACCGGTCATAGACCTGGCTGGCCACGATGACCCGGCTTGTCGCCGTGCACTTCTGGCCCGCGTATCCCATCGCCGCGTACGCGATTGTGGTCGCCGCCCGGTCTAGGTCAGCGTCGGCAAGGACCACTGACGGGTTCTGCCCGCCCATCTCGGCCTGGACCCGGCAGCCGCGCGCAGCGGCCCGCGCGCTGATGTCCCTGCCGACCGCCGATGATCCGGTGAACGACACGGCGGCCACGTCCTGGTGGTCGATCAGGGCCCGCGCCGTTTCGGCGCCGCCGAGCACCACCTGGAAGACGTTGACCGGCAGATGCGGGCCGACGATCTCGCTCAGCGCAAGCGCAGTCGCAGCCGCCGCGCTCGCCGGTTTCAGCACTGTGGCATTGCCATAGGCGATGCTCGGCGCCGCCTTCCACAGCGGTATCGCGACCGGGAAGTTCCATGGCGTGATCAGCGCAGTGACGCCGACGGGCACGTGCCTGGCCAGCAGCAGCTGATCCGGCTGGGCGGCCGGCAGGGTCTGCCCGTCCGGCGCGAGCGCCGCCTGCGCGTAGTAGCGCAAGATCGCCACGGCCCTGGCTACCTCGCCGCGCGCCTCGGACACCGGCTTGCCGACCTCACGGATCACGAGGTCGGTGATGTCCGCCGCGCGCTGCTCGAGTGCGGACGCAGCGTCGGAGAGCGCCTTGGCCCTGGTCGCTCCCGGAGTGTCAGCCCACGTCCGCGCCGCGTCTATGGCCCTGCCGACCACTGCGTCCGCGCCGTCGGCGCCGGCCGCCTGCCATTCGCCGATCACGTCTGCCGGATCGTGCGGATTCACGCTGGTGAAGGTCATCTCCGCGCCTTTCGGTTGTTACTAGCCGATCTGCAGCAGTACTTTGCCGCGCGGGCCACGGGCGCCGCGCAGGGCCGCGACCGCCCCGTCCCACCGGGCCAGCGGGTACCGGTGCGTGATCAGCATCCCTGGACGGAATTGGCCTGCGTTGAGCAAGGTCACCACGGCGCGCCAAGCAGCCTGGGTGTAGCTGAAGCTGCCCAGCAGTGTCAGGTCATTGTTGACGGCGTCGTCCGCAGCCAGCGCGATGCTCTCGCCGTGCGGGGGCAGGCCGAGCAGCAGAACCGTACCGCCCCTGCGGATCTTCGTCAGCGCGGTCTGGCCCGCCGCCGTCGCTCCGGCTGCCTCCACCACTAGGTCATAATCGGCGGGATCCGCCGCGCCGCCGGCAGCTCGGGGAGGCGAGCCACCGGATCCCCCAGCGCCAGTGCTGAAGCTCGTCGCGCCAGCCGCCGTCGCCAGGCCAGCCTGCTCGCCGCGCTGCCCCAGCATCGCGATCTCGGCCGGAGACCAGTGCCTGGCCAGCATGACGACCAGCAGGGCGATTGTGCCATCGCCGATCACGAGCACGCGGCTGCCCGGCGCCACGCCGGCCCTGGCCAGGGCGCGGTAGACGACCGCCGCCGGTTCGGTCAGCACGGCGTCGTCCGCCGTGACGTTGTCGTCCAGCGCGTGCACCAGGGCCGCTGGCACATCGATCTGACTGGCGGCGGCGCCGTCCCTGGTGAACCCGATTTCGTCATACGTCTCGCAGAGGTTGGTCTGGCCGGCCGCACATCGCTCGCAATGCCCGCAGCAAATGATGCCCTCGACCACCACCCTGCGGCCCGCAAGCGGCGACCGGCCGGTCACTATGCCCGTCCACTCGTGCCCAAGAACGACCGGGTAGCGGATGTAGGCCGGATCGATTGTGCCGTCGATGATCTCCAGGTCGGTTCCGCAGAGGCCGACCAGATCGGGCTGAACGCGTACGTATCCCTCTGCCGGATCCGTCGCCACAGCGCGCCGCTCGAGCCGGACGACGCCCGGAGCGGAGACGATCAGCGCGGGGCCGTCCAGATCATCCGGCGCCATCATGCCGTCGCCCCGGCAGCGGCCGGGTAGCGTTCGGCGTACCTGCCGCCGCCGAGCGACTCGGAAATCTTGCTGGCGTAGCGCTGCACCATGCGGCCCAGCTCGTTCATCCGCCAGGCCGGCAGGTCACCCTTGATCCCGGTCACGCTGACCGCCCCGGCGCAGGAGCCGTCGTGGCCGAAGAACACGGCGCCTACGCAGAAGATGCCCTCGGCATCCTCCTCGTCGTCTACGGCGAACCCGTTGGCGCGGGCCAGCGCCAGATTGGCCAGCAGCGAGTCGACATCGGTAATAGTGTGCGCGGTTCGCCGCACCATTCCCGTGGCCGCGCAGATCGCCCTGACTTCCTGCTCGGTCATGGTCGCCAGCATGGCCTTGCCCGCCGCCGAGGTGTGCGGCACCTCGCGCTGGCCGAGCGGGGTGTGGAACCGCACGCTCCCCGGCCCGTCTACCCGCTCGATGAACACGGGGTAACCGTCGTCGCACACGGCTACCCGCGAGGTCATCTTGGTCTGCCCGGCTAGCTCGGCCAGCGCGGGCCGGCAGATTTCGCCGAGCGGCAGCTGCCTTCTGGTGATATCGCCCAGCCTGATCAGGGCAGTGCCCAGGCAGTACCGCGGCCCTGGCCTGGCGTGCCGCAGTACCCCTGAGGTGGTCAGCGTCCTGGCCAGGGCGAGGGTGGTGCTCTTGGAGGCCCCGAGCGATCTGGCGAGGTCGCTGAGCGTCAGGCCTTCTGGCGGCCCATCGGCGACGATATCGATCAGGCGCATCGCCTTGGCCACGCTTCGGACGGTGTAACGATCCGCCTGGTCGCCATCCGGCTCGGTGTTCTCGGCGGCCCGTGCGACCCGGCTGTCATTCGAATCGGTCGCAGTCCCGCTGCCACGCGCTACTCTCACCCGCACGCACCTCCGTGCCACCAGTGTTCGGCATCGCCGAACCACGCTAGTGAGGCCGATAAATACCCTTGACAAGGGCGCATAAAACCGTGTTTCGTAGCCTACGTGATTGTACATCACACAACGACGTTCGGTACCGCAGAACGTCAGCATCGGAGCCTCGCGCGGGCCATGGAATCGCGGCGGCGGATCTCGGGCTGGCTCGACGCCAGCGCCGACGGACTGGTGCTCACGGGCCCGGCCGCTGTCGCCTGGGCATGCGGCGGAGTGGCCCCGCCTGTCGACAGGACAGCTGCCGTTGATCTGGTGTGGGCCCTATTCACCGCAGCCGGCTCGTGGCTGATCACCACCAACGTCGAGGCAGACCGGATCAACGCCGAGTACGACCCGGCCGCGCACGGTTTCGACGGCCTCGCCGAGGTCCCGTGGTACTCCGCCGACGGCTTCGTGACGGCCGCGGCCGACCTGGCCGGGGTCCCGCCCGCCCGGCTGGCCAGCGATGGCCACCAAGCGTTCGGGCGGGACGCGTCTGACGAACTGGTGGCACTGCGTCTCGCGCTCTCCGAGGCCGAGGCGGGCGACCTGGCCGACCTCGGCGCCGACGCCGCAGCGGCGCTGCAAGGAGGCCTGGCGCAATGGCAGCCAGGCGAGAGCGACCTGGACATCCAGGCGCGTTGTGCCGGCTACCTGGAGGCCGCGGGCGCGGACGCTCCGGTGCTGATCGTGGGCGGCGATGACCGGCTGGAGCGGTACCGGCATCCGATGGCGGCCGGCGCGGCGGTGCGGCGGCTGGCGATGGCCGTAGCAGTCGCCAGGCGCGCGGGCCTGCACGTGGCGCTGACCAGGTTCGCGGCGTCGGCGCCGCCCGGGCAGGCGTACGGCGCGCTGCGCCGGCGGGTTCTGGCGATCGAGGACGCCGTGCTCGCCGCTTGCACCCCGGGAGCGACGTACGGAGCCGCGGTCGAGTCGCTGGCCGCCGCGTACGCCGCCGCCGGCGCGGACGGCGAATGGAAGAACCACTACCAGGGCGGCCCGGTCGGATTCGCCCAGCGCGAGTTCGAGATCGCCCCTGGGCAGACCGAATCGCGGTGGTACCGCCAGCAGATCGAGGCCGGCCATGCCGTTGCGTGGAACCCGAGCCTGCCGGGCGGCGCGAAATCGGAGGACACCTACCTGGTGACGGCGAACGGCCAGCTCAGCCTTGTCACGACGGCGCCGGGCTGGCCCACTGACATGAGCGATGGCGGGAGCTTGCGTCCCGCAGTACTGGAGGTCGGCAGTTGACCGGAGGAACCGACGGTCAGCTCGTGACAGGAGGAGCGGCGCTGGCCCAGGCCGGCCTGGTGGCCGAGCCTGACGGCCCGGCCAGCCAGGCGAGCTTCCCCGACGGCGCGCATTTCCGGATCGAGATCCCGAGCGTCGAAGGGCCTGCGGTGCTCAGGGCGGTCGTCGCCGAGGCCGCCGAGCGCCACATCACGGTCAACCGGGTCTCCCAGGGCAGCGGCGCGATGCTGCTGTCGGCTGCCGAGCTGGCCGAGATGGCGAGGATCGCCGCGGACAACGGGATCGAGGTTTCCCTGTTCGTCGGCCCGCGCGAGGAATGGGACATCGGACGCGCGGCCAGCGCCCCGGACGGTCAGGTATTCGCCGGCCGGCTGCGCGGCACCAGACAGCTGCGGTACGCGGTGGACGACATCGCCAGGGCAACCGAGCTCGGGATCAGGGGCTTCCTAATCGCCGATCCCGGGCTGCTTAATCTGGTCACCGAGCTGCAGGCGGCCGGCCAGCTGCCAGCGTCCATCGTCTGGAAGGTCTCGGCGGTGCTCGCCCCGTCGAACCCGCTCAGCTTCCGGCTCCTCGAGCAGCTCGGCGCCTCGACCATCAACGTGCCGTCCGATCTCACGCTCGGCCAGATCGCCGAGATGCGGGCAGTAAGCCGGCTGCCCATCGACCTCTACGTAGAGACTCCTGACGCGATGGGCGGCGTCGTGCGCGGCCACGAGGCGGCCGAGCTGATCAGCGTGGCAGCGCCGATGTACACCAAGTTCGGGCTCCGGAACTCGCGGATGCTCTACCCGAGCGGGGCGCACCTGGTCGACGAGGCGTCAGCGATCGCTAGGGAGAAGGTGCACCGCGCTGCCGTCGCCCTGGAGTGGATCGCCAGGAGCGGCATCAAGCTCATCCAGTCCGAGCCCGGCGCCCGGGGGCTCGGCATCCCCGAACCCCGATGAACGGAACGCGCCGATGACGCCCCACACGCCGATGACGCCGGTCGCCGCGCCGGCGCCGGACATCGGGCCGGCGCCGGGAGGGCTGCGGAGCCAGGGCTGGCTCGCCGGCGACGACGAGGTGGCTGTGCTGCACCGGGTGGCCCTGGCCAGCGCCGGCCTGCCGGTCGGCCAGCGGGCAGGCCGACCGGTGATCGGGATCGCTAACTCGGCCAGCGAGCTGAATCCGTGCAACCTGCCGCTGCGCGATCTCGTCAGCCCGGTGCGGGAGGGCATCGAGGCCGCGGGCGGCGTGGGCGCGGAATTCCCCACGATCTCGCTGGGTGAGGACCTGATGAAGCCCAGCGCGATGCTGTACCGGAACCTGCTCGCGATCGAAATCGAGGAGATGATCAGGGCCAACCCGCTGGACGGCCTGGTCATCCTGGCCAATTGCGACAAGAGCGTGCCCGGCGCCCTAATGGGCGCGATCAGCGCGAACATTCCCACGATCCTGGTGACCGGCGGCACGCGGAGCGTGACCTCCTTCCGTGGCGCGCCGATCGGGACCGGCACGGCGCTGTGGCGGCTATGGGACGAACGCCGGGCCGGGCGGCTCGACGACGCGGGCTGGCGCGAGCTTGAGCGCTGCCTGAGCTGCGGCCGAGGCGCCTGCAACACGATGGGGACCGCGTCGACCATGGCGGTGCTCAGCGAGGTGCTCGGGCTGATGGTGCCCGGCTCGAGCTCGATACCGGCCGGCGACCCGCGGTCGGCGGCCGGGGCGCGGCAGGCCGGCGAGTCCATCGTCGCGGCGGTGAGCGGCGGCGGACGGCTGCCGCGCGACATCCTCACCCCGGCGGCGTTCGCCAACGCGGTGATCGCGCTGAACGCGATCGGCGGCTCCACCAATGCCGTGATCCACCTGGCCGCGCTGGCCGGCCGGGCCGGGGTTAAGTTCGCCCTTGATGACATCGCCAGGCTCGGCGCCGGCGTGCCAGTGCTCGCTGACGTCGAGCCGTCTGGCTCGCAGCTCATGCCCGACTTCGACGCCGGGGGCGGCGTCCCAGCCCTGCTGCGTGAGATCGCTGGCCTGCTTGACCTGACGGCGATCACGATCACAGGGCGAAGCCTCGCCGACATCGTCGCCGAGGCGAAGCCGGCCAGCGGGGCGATCAGGCCGGCCGGCTCGCCCCTGCGCGAGAACGGCGCGTTCGGGGTCGTCCACGGCTCGCTGGCGCCCGACGGCGCGGTGATCAAGACCTCCGCGGCCAGCGAGCACCTGCTGCGGCACCGGGGCCCGGCCGTGGTGTTCCGCGGCTACGACGACATGCTGGCCAGGGTCGATGACCCCGACCTGCCGGTCACCGCGGACACCGTGCTCGTCCTGGCGGGCTGCGGGCCGGCCGGCGTCCCCGGCATGCCCGAGTGGGGCATGATCCCGATCCCAGCCCGCCTAGTCAAGGCCGGGGTCACGGACATGGTCAGGGTCACCGACGCCCGGATGAGCGGCACCAGTTTCGGCACCGCGCTGCTGCACGTGGCGCCGGAGGCCGCCGTGGGCGGCCCGCTCGGGCTGGTCAGAGATGGCGACATGATCAGCGTGGACGTGCGGGCCGGCCGGCTCGATCTTGAGGTACCCGAGGCCGAGATCGCCAGGCGCCAGGCCTCGTTCAGGCCGCCGCCGCCAGCTCACCTGCGCGGCTGGCCCGCGCTCTACGCCCGGCACGTCATGCAGGCGCCTGACGGCTGCGACCTTGACTTCCTCCGGGCACCGACGGCGGCGCACCTAACCTTCGTCGAACCAGTCATCGGCCGCTCATGACAGCGACCGTCTCGTAAGGAAGGCCAGTTCACACAAGAAGGGAGAGAGCCGTGAGGCGTTGGAAAATGGCGGCAGCCGGGGCGGTGGCAGCGCTGCTTGCGGCAGGCTGCGCAAGCAGCGGCGGCGGGGGCGGCGGCACGTCGTCCGGCCCGGTCACCATCACGATTGCGGAAAACTACGGCACCGAGCAGAACGCGACCGCGCTGCGGAACCTGGCGGCGGCGTTCCACAAGCTGCATCCGAACATCACGGTGACCATCCAGCCGCAGAACGGCAGCAGCTATTTCGCGATTCTGCAGAAGGACGCGATCGCCAGGAGCGGTCCGGATCTCGCGGTCATGTGGACCGGGCTGTTCACGCTGCAGTACAAGAGCTTCCTGACGAACCTGAAGAGCGAGATCCCGGCCAAGGACCTGGCCAGAGTGGATCCCAACGCGCTGAAGTGGACCTCCGACAGCTTCAACCCGGCGAACGGGCCCTACGTGATCCCGCTGGAGAACCAGTTCTACATCGGCTTCTACAACAAGGCTGACTTCGCCAAGGCAGGGGTCACGTCGGTGCCGGCCGACTGGAGTCAGCTGTTCGCGGCCTGCTCCAAGCTGAAGAAGGCAGGCTTTACCCCGCTCGTCTACGGCAACGGCGGCCAGCCGATCAGCGCCACGTTCTACCCGTGGTACGACCTGAGCTACATGATGATCGGCGCATACCCGGTCAGCCAGTGGCAGGGCCTGTACAGCGGCCAGATCCCGTGGACCTCGCCGACGATCAAGTCGCAGCTGGCCAACTGGACCAAGCTGCACAGCACCGGCTGCACCAACCCTGACGTCGTGACCAGCACCAACAACCTCGGCCAGTTCGAGAGCGGCAAGGCCGCGATGATGGTTGACGGCACCTGGGACACCCAGAAGTTCACGAGCGCGCTCGGGAGCAAGGTGGCCGCGTTCGCCCCGCCGTTCTCCGACACCCCGATTAAAGGCGTGGTCGACTTCGCCGGCGACGGCATCTCCCAGATGACTTACTCACCGCACCCGAAGCAAGACGGCATGTTCCTGGACTTCATGACGACCAGCCGGGCCGCCACGATCGTCAATGCCGCCGGCCTGATCCCCGCCATCACCGGCACGTCGACGAGCAACCCGGTCAACCAGCAGATGCTCGACCTCGTCAGCAAGAGCGGGCTGACTCCCTATCCGATGCTGGACAACGTCGTCCAGGGAAACGTGGTCAGCACCGGGTCGAAGTTCCTGCCAGCGGTGCTGAACGGCACCCAGTCGCTCCAGGCGGCGCTGCAGGCCATGCAGACCACGCTGAACCAGCTGCCCGCCAGCCAGCGGGGCAACACGTTCCCGTAATCACCGCTACATTCGCAGTCCGGGATGTGGTCTCCGGCGGCTCTC
>Ga0209647_1003941_pt1 | contig 11363 bp, 17 predicted proteins | sample GraSoi_2013_60cm_FD_185827 | JGI IMG/M metagenome (GOLD analysis project Ga0209647, IMG submission 185827) | Grasslands soil microbial communities from the Angelo Coastal Reserve, California, USA - Sample 9_17_2013_60cm (SPAdes) (version 2) | ecosystem: Environmental > Terrestrial > Soil >... | reverse complement strand
ACCCACCGCCCCCGGTTCCCGCGCTCCGCCACAGGTCACAAGGCGAATGGCTGCTGCCGTACTAGGGCGAGGCCCAAAGGCGTAATGTGCCTGACGTCCGAGTCATCGTGCGCAATCACGGCCATACCCCGATCGGTCAATCACAATCCCCCGGTGCCGCGTCGCCACCAGGTACCAGGCACACCGCAACCTGGGGACGAAGATCTTCCGGCACCGGCCCGCCGCCCACACACGGCGCCGGTACCCTGACCAGAGCACTATCGGCCCGGCGCACGACAGGCACTTCGGCCGCGGGAATCCTGTTGGTCCTCCAGTTCATCGGACCGGTAGGGGACCAGGAGCAGGACACTGATGCTGCGCAGTGACCTGACCAGACCAGGATCGCGGCGCGCAGATGGAACGCACTCTCACTGCCGAGCGTGCCGCCCATGCCCGGGCCGTCACCCAAGCCGCGGGACGGCATATTGGCCGGCCCGTCGCCCATCCCGAAGAGAAGATCGAGTATGCCCGCCTGCTCAAAGGCCAGGGCAGGTCACTCGCCCAGATCGCGGCCAGGACCGGCATTCCCAAGACCTCGCTGCACCGTTACCTCGCAAGCGAGGCCGAGCCTGCGAGACAAGGCTGACAGTCCGCCGCCATCAAGCCCTGAAGGTCAGCTGAGGTCTCGTGAGGGTGGCAGCCAGTCGTCAGCTATCTGCAGCGTCCACGACGCCGATGAGGGTGCCGTCCGGGGTGGTGACCAGCAGGTGAGCGACGTGGTGCTCGTTCATCCGCTGACGGGTGGCGTCGAGGTCCTCGCTGGCTCGCACCGTGGTCGGGCCGGGCTGCATCACCTCGGCAGCCGGGGCCTGCTCACCGGCGCTGATCCGGCCGGCTCGCAGCACCCCGACCACGATTCGATCCCTGGCGATGACCACGCACCGGTCCCACCCCTGGGAGCCTGCCCGCTGCAGCGCCGGCCCGGCGGGGGCGTCCGCAGCGCAGGTGGGCACGTCACGCCGGACCGCGTCGAGGACCCTGCGGCTGGGCTGTCCCGCCCGGATGGTAGGGAGACCGGCAGCCATCCAGTCGACCTTGCCGAGGGTGTAGTCGTAAACGGGCGCGAACCCGAGTTGGGTGAGCCGGCACGCGGCTCGCGGGCTCATGTCTCAAAGGCCGTCCCAGCAGTAGACGATCACCGGCCGGGACCTGTCAAGAACCGCTGCGGTCTCGGCGGTGAGTGACTTGAGCGGCAAGCTGATGGCGGCCGGCAGGTGCTCGTCGTCGAACTCGTCCCGGGGCAGCACCTCGACGAGTTGCGCGCCAGCCTCGACGAGGCGGCGAACCTCGTCCCGGGTGATCCCCATAGCCCCCATCCTCCACCTTCCAGCCCAGGGGAAAGTCAACACTAATTCTGCTGCTCCATGGAACCAGCTGCTCGCCCGGAGGTCTGACCGTGCGCTAGGCCTTCCCCGTCGCCGGAAGGTCAAGGGCAGCAGTCGGTGCCTCGGCGGCGATGATCGAGCAGTAGCCCCGGCAGTCTGCCGGGTCCTGCGCCGCGCCGCGCGCGGCCAGCGCCGCGAGCTGATCGCGGGTGCGCGCGAACTCGGCCAGCCGGGCCTCGACTTCGGCGAGGCGCCGGGCGATCAGGCCGGTGACGTGCACGCACGGCGGCTGGCCGCCGTCGCGGATGTCCACTACCTGGCGGATGTGCTCCAGCGTGAGCCCGGCCGCCTGAGCCTGCCGGATGAAGGCCAGGCGCTCCAGGATCGCCGGGTCGTAGTCCCGGTACCCGGACCGCGTCCGTGCCGGTGCGGGGAGCAGGTGCTGGTCCTCCCAGAACCGGATCGTCTTGGCCGGCACCCCGGCCCGCCCGGCGACCTCGCCGATCCTCATCACGCACTCTTGACCTTCTAGCCAGATGGAAGGTTTAGCGTAGCAATCTGATCACCCGGCGGCAACCGCCGGGCCGGTCGCCGGCCCGGGGGCCGGCCCCAGACGAAGGAGCGCATCCCCATTACCTCAGAAACCGCCACCGCCGTCTCCCTCGACGCGATCGACGCGGCGCTCGCCGCCGCAGACGGGAACCCGGGCGGAGATGAGCAGCGCCTGGCCGTGGCCGTGCTCCGGCTGCTCGCCGTCGGCGAGCCGGTCAGCAGCCCGGCCGCGGCCGGCGCGGCCGGGATGGCCGACCAGCGGGCCGAGCAGGTGCTGCGGTCGTGGCCGACGGTGTTCTGGGACGACGATGAGCGGGTGACCGGTCTCTGGGGCCTGGCCCTGGACGAGATGCCGCACCGGATCCGCCGCGCCGGGACCGACCTGAGCGCCTGGTGCGCGTGGGACCCGCTGTTCCTGGCCCGGGTCATCGGCGACCTGCAGGTCGCCACCGCCGACCCGGTCACCGGCGAGGCCATCACCTACCGCGTCGGTGCCGACGGCAGCGTCACCGGCGCCTCGCATCCGGCCGCGGTGCTGTCGTTCCGGCGCCCGGACCAGCCATGGGGCGACGACGCGGTTACGACCTTCTGCAACTACGTCCTGCACTTCACCGGCCCGGCCACCGCGCAGCGGTGGACCGCCGCTCACCCCGGCACCTTCGTGCTGAGCCTCGCCGACGCGGTCGAGCTGGCCCGCCGCCACGCCGCCCGGGTCTTCGGCGCCGGGCTCGCGTGACTAGGCGCGGCGGACAGCGTTCCGGGCCCGGCGGCCTGTGGCTGCTGCTGGTCCCCGCCGCCTGCTGCGGCGGGCCGCTGCTGATCGCGGGCCTGGCCGCGGCCGGGGCCCTGGCCTGGGGCGGCCTCGGGCTGGCGCTAGCTGTCCTGCTGACCGGTGCCGTGCTGGTCCTCCGGCCGCGCCGGCGGGCCTGCGCGCCGGGCAGGGCCGGCAGAGTGCCCGGGAGGTTCCGGCCCGGCGGGGCCGGGATTGCGGGACGATGACCAGCCCTTGACCTTCCAGTACGGTGGAAGGTCTACCGTCCGGTGCGGAGGCTATGAGCGGGAGGACAGCGACGATGCGGATCACGGTTCTGACGGTTCCGGACTGCCCGAACACCCCGGCCGCCATCGAGCGGATCACCGCAGCGCTCGCCGGGCGGCCAGCCTCAGTGGAGCTGGTGGAGGTCACCGGGGAAACCGAGGCCGCACGGCTGGGAATGACCGGCTCGCCCACCATCCTGCTCGACGGCGTGGATCCCTTCGCTGAGGCCGGGGCGGTGCCGGGCCTGTCGTGCCGGATACACCGCGGCCCTAACGGCGCGGCGGACGGGGCGCCGAGCGTGCAGGACCTGACGGCCGCACTGTCGGCGAGCGCCACCACCGGGGACGAGTGCTGCGCGGCGGACGCGCCCGGTCCGGTCGGCCGCGAGGGGCGGGGCTGCCGCGCGCCGTCCGCTGGCGGGCTGCGGGCGGTACAGCAGGAGATCCTGCGGCACTTCGCCGCCACCGGATCCGCCCCCGGGCCGCAGACACTCGAGGCGGCGGCCGCCCCCTACCGCCGCACCGCCGCAGAGGTGCTAGCCGAGCTGGACCGCGAGGACTTCCTGACCCTCGGCGCCGACGGGACGATCCGTGCCGCCTACCCGTTCTCCGCCACCCAGACGCCGCACCGGGTGCGGATCAGCGGCGGCGCCGAAGCGTGGTCGATGTGCGCGATCGACGCGCTGGGCATCCCGGCCATGCTCGGCCGCGACGTCGTCATCACCTCCGCCGACCCGGTGACCGGTGCAACGGTCACCGTCACCGCCGGCCCGGGGCGCAGCACCGTCTGGGAACCCCGCAGCGCGGTGGTATTCCTCGGCCGCCGCAGCTGCCCCGGCCCGGCCGCCACGGTCAGTTGCGGCGCCCTCAACTTCTTCACCAGCACAGCCTCCGCCCGTACCTGGGCGCGTGAGCACCCGGACGTGACCGGCACGGTCGTCGGCAGGGCCCGGGCTGAGGAGATCGGACGGCAGATCTTCGGCGCCCTGCTGGCCGGCGGCTGACCGGCCCCAGGCCGCCGCGCCTTGCGGGCGGCGGGTGGCATCACCCGGCCGGGGGCGGGCATTCGGCTTCCAGGCCGCGGATCATCAGGTCGACGCCGAGGTCGAACTGGTCGTCCATGTCGCAGTGGCCGCAGAATTCCATGGCGAGGCGGAGCAGGTGGTCGGGGGCATCGGGGGGCACCATGCCGGTGACCCGGCGCATCCGGGTGAGCTCGTCGTCGGGCCGGCCCGGCCACTGGGCGCCCGAGCCGTCGGTGAAGCTCACCTCGGCGAGGGCGTATCCCTGGGCGTAGACGTAGACGGTGCGCAGCACGTCCAGCGCCCAGTCGCCGGGAAACCCTGCCTGGCGCAGCACGTGCAGGTAGGCGTCGATCACCTCGAGCCGGCGGGTGGGCATGACGTTGCGGCTGACCAGCAGCGGGGCGGCGGCCGGGTGGCGGCGGATCACCTCGCGCAGCGACCGGGCGAGGCGGCGCAGTGCATCCCGCCAGTCACTGGCGGCGGCGGGCGGCATCTCCACCTCTGCAGACACGCGACGAGACCGTCGGGTCCTACTCCCGCGGCATGCAGCAGAAGGTGGCGATCGCCGCTGCACTGATCACCGACCCGCCCGTCATCCTGCTGGACGAGCCGACCATCGGCCTGGACGTCGAAGCCGCACGCACGGTCAAGGACTGGGTGGCGCACCTGGCCGCCCACGAGGGCAAGACCGTCGTGCTGACCACCCACGAACTGGGTAACGCCCAGGAACTGGCCGGCCGGATCGCGGTGATCCGCGACGGGACCATCGTGGCCGACCTGCCGACGCCGGAACTGCTGGCCCGCTACGCCGAGGACAGGTTCGAGATCAAGGTCGCCGGCTCCTCCTGCGGCCCGGCAGGCACGCCGCGTTGACGCGGCGAACCGGCCTGACTTAAACTGACTGATTAGTCAGTCATTATCGTTAGCGATCAGGAAGGCGGAGTGCCCAAGCCCGCTGAGCCAGCGCGCGCGGCGCGCCGGGACCAGATCGCCGGCGCAGCACTGGAGTGTTTCGCCCGGTCCGGTTACCACGCCACCACGATGGCGGACATCGCCGTGGCGGCGGGAGTGTCCAAGGGAACCCCCTAACCTGCATTTTCGCGGTAAGGAAGCGCTGTTCCTGGCGCTTCACCAGCAGTGGGACTGCGGGCGTACCGGCCGCGTGGACGCGGCCGTGGGGTCGCTCACCGAGGTGCAGCGCCGTTCCCCCCGCCGCATCCTGCGGGCCGTGGCCGCGGCGGTCGCCGCGCACGTGGCCGCGAGCCCGCAGATCTGCCGAGTGCTGATGGAGATCCGGGCCCAGGCTGGCTTCGAGCCGGCGATCGCCGCGGCGGTCCGGGACGCCGACGCGCGCAGCCGCGAGCAACTGAAGCGCCTTTTCGCCGCGGGCGCACCGGCCGGGGAATGGCCGGCGGGCACCGATCCAGCGCTGCAGGCCAGGCTGTTCACCGCTGGCCTGTACGGGCTGATGGCCCAGTGGCACCTGGAGCCCGGCTCGTTTTCCCTGGAAGCGGCGGCCGCCGCGCTCACCGGGGCGTTCAGCACCGCCCGCAGGAACCCTGAAGGATTGCATGATCGAGGCACGCCCGCCACTCCCCCGCATAGCTGCCGGGTACAATCCCGTACAACGGTCGAGGTTATAGCCCGCATGCTGGCGGCTTATGCATCACATCACCCCCTAGTGCGGCATAACCGGCGCTGGTCCGGCAAGGAGGACATTACTGATGCGAGGTCTGGCCGCCCGCTGACCCGCCACTGGCGCTCGCTAGGCTTTCGGTCATGCAGCTTACGAAGCTTGGTCATTCCTGCGTGCGGCTGCGCAAAGACAGCGGGACGCTGATCATCGATCCGGGCGCATGGTCCGGCCCAGACACGCTGACCGAGGCAAACGCTGTGCTTGTGACGCATGAGCATCCCGATCACCTGGACGCCGAAGCTGTGCGGGCCGCCCTGGCCGCCAACGCTGACCTGCAGCTTTGGTCGAACGCGTCCGTGACGGGCCAGTTCGCCGAGTTTGGCAACCAAGTGCACGCCGTCTCGCACGGCCAGAGTTTCACCGCCGCCGGGTTCGACGTGCAGGTGTGGGGCGAGGACCACGCGGTGATCGCGCCGCAGATCCCGATCATCCCCAACGTCTGCTTCGCCGTCGACGGCGAGGTCTACCATCCGGGTGACTCATTCACGGTGCCGCAGGAAAGGGTGCCGACGGTGCTGGTGCCGGTGAGCGCGCCGTGGCTGAAGTTCGCCGAAACGGCCGAGTTCATCAAGGCCACCGCGCCCCTGCGGGGGTATGCGATCCACGAGGCGATCCTGAGCGAATTCGGGCTGGGCCTGGTCGACAATCTGCTGAAGGTCATGTCGGCGGACGCGCCAGTGACCAGGCTGAAACCCGGCACCACGGTCGAGTTGTAGCCGGGAAGCTTCCGGGTCCTGTCACTTTCCAATGGACCTGGCGGTTTTGGGGGGCGGGGCGGGATAGCGAGGGGCGGGAGCACAGCGCGGGCGCGAGAAGCAGCCGCGCGCATCGCCGCCCTATGAACGCGCAGTGAGCGCCTGGTCCTGATCAGCTCCTCGGCCACGATCTCGGCTACGTCCTGGCCGGTCTCCTGGCTGAGTGAGGCGCGGCTGGCCGAGCGGCTGGCCTTAGCCGGATTCCTGACCGCCTACAGCGGCCCGACCCGTCAGGTTACCGCTTCACGGCGGCATCGGGCTGGTTCCGGGCAGTGGCTACTGCCTGCCGCTGGCTGAGCCTGGCGCCGGCCTCATACCCCTGGTCGAAACGGTCTGTGCCCAGCTCCTGGCGGATCTGGGCGGCTAGCTCGGCCTCCCACCGCCGCAGCATCGGCCAAGCCCCCAGGCCAGCACGCTGGCGCAGGCCCTCCACGGCACCTGCCAGCAGCGCCGCCCGGCCCGGGTTGGCCTCTGCGAGGGCTAGCCGGGCGAAGGCGACCAGGCACAGGGTCACGTTGCGGGTGATGCCGATCGTCAGGCTCAGCTCCATCGCCTCCTCCAGGAGCTCCCGGGCCCGGTCGAGCCGGCCGTGGACGATGTCCAGGGTGCCCAGCTGCACCCGGAGCCAGGCGGCCAGCCAGGAGTAGCCGAAGCGCTCCACCAGCTGGCGCGCCTCGTGCACGTGGTGCAGCGCGTCGTCGTAGCGGCTCACAGCCGTTTCCATGTTGCTCGCGCTCAGGGCAGCCACGGCCGTCCAGTACGGCTCGTCGTGACCGCGGAGCACCTCCAGGGAGACCAGCACCGCCCGCAGAGCGCTGTCGAGGTCGCCGGCAATCGGCGAAGTCCACGCCATGACCAGCTCGGACATCGTGTGCAGGAAAGGGTCCTTGATTCCCGGCAGCAGCAGGGCCAGGTGCTGGCTGGCCGCCAGAGCCGCCGGGTCGTCGTGTACCTCGTTAGCGGTCGCCACCGCCGCCCACAGCAGCTCGGCCCGGGCCTGGGGCCGAGGGAGCCGACGGCGGGCATGAGCTGTCCGACCCAGGCGCGGGCCTCGCCCATGTGATCCCCAATCTCCCAGAACAGCCACAAGACCCGGAACAGGTGAGGCAGCGGCCCGCGGTCATGGGCCAGGTGCCAGCTCACGGCGATGGCCAGGTTGCCTGCCTCGGACTGCAGCCGCTCCAGCCACTCGCCCTGGCCGGCGCCGCGCAGCGGCAGGTCCGCCCGCTCGGCCAGCTCGTGGTAATAGCCGGCATGGCGACGCGCGACCTGGGCGGCGTCCGGGCGGGCCGCCAGCCGCTCGGCGACGAACACGCGGATCGTCTCCAGCATCCGCGGCCGAGGGCCGGCCTCGCTGCTGTCGAGGTAGATGAGGCTGTGCCGGGCGAGGGCCTCGGACAGCTCCAGCACGCGGTCCTCAGCCAGGCCGGCTACCCGGGCGACGGCCTCGATGGTCCAGCCGTCCACGAAGATCGTCGCGACTTCCAGCAGGGACCGCTCGGCGTCGTCCAGCAGGCACACGCTCCACTCCACGGTGGCCCGCAGTGTGCGCTGGCGCTCAGGCATGTCCACCGTGCCTGTCCCCAGCGCGTCGAGCGAGACCGCCAGCCGGCCCAGCAGCGCGCCGGGATCCAGCAGCCGGGTGCGCGCCGCTGCCAGCTCGATCGCCAGCGGCACGCCCTCCAGGCGCCGGCAGATCTCGGCCACCGCCGCGGCGTTCTCCTCGGTGAGAGCGAAACCCGGGCGCACCGCGCGGGCCCGGTCCACGAACAGCGCCACCGCCGGCGAGGCCGCCAGTTCCTGCACCGTTACCGTCGCGGGATCAGCGGGCGACGGCAGCGGGAGCACTGGGCACTCCGCTCAGCCCGCAGCCCCAGCATCGTGCGGCTGGTCGCCAGCATCACGACCCCGGGACAGCGGGCCAGCAGCTCGCCCAGGTCATGTGCGGCCTCGACCACCTGCTCCAGATTGTCCAGGATCAGCAGCCACGCATCGCCGCCGAGCCGCTCAGCCAGCACCTCCAGCGGCGAGCCCGCCCCGGCCAGATCGGCCCCGACCGCCCGCGCGATACCAGCCAGCACCCGCCCGGGGTCGGTGACCGTCGCCAGCGGCACGAACACCGTCCCCGAGCCGAACCGATCACCCAGCTGCTCGCCCACCGCCACCGCCAGCCGGGTCTTGCCCACCCCGCCCGGCCCGGTCAGCGTCACCAGCCGCACCCCCGACCGGGCCAGCAGGCCAGCCACCTCGCCGATGGCCTCCTCCCGCCCGAACAGCGACGTCGCACTCACCGGCAGCGGCCCCGGGCCACGCCGGGCCGCCGTCGCTGCGGCGGCGAACCGCTCGCTCAGCAGCGTTGCCAGGTCATCACGCAGCAGCCGGCCCAGCTCCGCCGGCGTCCGGAAGAGGCGGTACGACGCCTGCCGTTCGATGCGTTCCAGCAGACCGGCCAGCCGCGGCTCACGGTCGGGCGCCGGGACCTTGATATACAAGAGCCGCGGCAACCCCGCACGCGCCACCGCCTGCCGCTCCTCGGCCAGCTCACCCAGCGTCGAGCTCACAAACACCCGCAAACGCCGGTCCGGCGTCCGGATGAATTCCCCAGCCCACGGCTTCTCGCTCACCGAACGCCCCAGATCAGCCCCCACCGCGCACGTATGCAGCCAGTCCCCCGTCTCACCAGCACCCCACTGTAGCTACCGGCACTGCGCCACCGCCGGGGCACGCGTCACCGGCGACTCCGGCTCATTTGAAATGCGGAATGACCTTCTCGCCGAAAAGCCCGATGTTTTCCGCCACTTTGCTCACAGGCATTCCGGAAGGCGCGATCCCCAGCCCGTAGCTTTCAGCAGGGAACTCTCAGCAACACCATGACCGCGTCGCGGAACGGGCCGAGTACCCGGGTGCCGCGGCGGGTGCCGGTACGTTCGCAGTGCTCGTGGATGAGCTTGGCCAGGAAGTACACCGTCTCGCGCCGCGCTTCGAGCGCGCAGGTGAAGGTGATCGGATCGTCTGGGAGACTGGGCACGCGAAGCCTCCCGGCAACAGTGGATCTTTAGTCAAGACTCCTTGTTACCAGGCGCTTCGCTCCTCCGTGACGGATGGTCAGATCATGGACGAGGCAACGGGATCCGCCACGCCGCTACCTACGGTCGTCGACCGTTGCGCGGCCAAGGCTCAGTCATCGGCTGTGAGAATGTCCTTGGATGTCCAAAGCCCATGGCCTACCTTGAGGTTTTACTGCGAGAGCATGGCATCGACCGGATGCAAGCCAGACCGACGCGTCTGAGTGACCGACCGCGGCCTCCTGGAAAATCTGTTGCCTGACGGCCGCTGGCTGGACATTATGACGGGCATGGATCTGTAAGCGGTGGCGCACGTGCGGAACGAATGAAAACGGGTTCGAGTCACTCCCCGTCTCTCCGGCGTGCCGCTCGAAGCCCGCACCTTGTGATCAGCGCGGGCTTCCTTCACGCGACGTGATGTGCGACGTCGCGTCAGCCAGCGCGGTCCACTTTCAGGCGCTGGCCGTATGCCACTGGATCCCGGAGGCAATTCACGGCGCCGCAAAGCGCTGCCTGGCGCCTCCTGCGTAAGCCTTGGAATTCGCCGAAGCCATGAACGATTCTCGCAGTATCCGTGTGCCCGCTGAAGATGGCGGATCTGAGATCGGCCGGAAAGCGCTGTGGGTGATCAGAGAGCTCGGTCTGCCCGCCATCGTCAAAGCATGCGTGTCGTGCAGGTCCACGCGTCACCACCCCACCGGAAAGTTCCGCGTGAACGCGAACGGCAAGCTCCTCGACGTCTGGATGCTGATCTGCTGCGAGCTGTGCGGCCGCACGTCGAAAATCCCCATCCACGAGCGCATCTGTGTGCAGGCACTCAAGAGCGAGCCGCTGCTGATGTTCGAGAACAACGATCCGGCCATGGTGCGAGATCTGGCAATGGACGGGGCGCTGGCCGGCAAGGCTGCGTACCAGCTCGACTGGAGCGGCACATGGGAGCTGGAAACCGACATGCCGTCCTGCGAGCTCCACCGTGAGGATCCGGCGCCGCTCGAGGTCGTCATCAGGTTCGAACTCCCGGTGCCCATCCGGGTCGAGAAGCTACTCACGGCCGGGTTCGGCCTGAGTCGATCCGCCGTACGAGGCATGGTCGATTCCGGGCGCATCCGCCTGCCCATGGCCATCGACGCGAAGGCACGCGAAGACTTCGCCCTCTCCGTCATCACCACCCCACCTCCGTCACGCGACGCGGCAGCGGATCAGGAGGCCCACCCATAGCGCTGCAGGCGACGGCAGCTCCGCGCACCTGCCGACGTTTGCGCAGGCCACCTGTTTGCGTCCCGGGCGCCGGCAAGCAAGACTCGCAGCCATGGCATCCAACCCCGGCAGCAACCCCGAGGACGAATACGCCGACGACGAGTACGCAGACTACGACGCCGAGGATCGCGAGCAGCCCTCGACGACGACAACGATTCCCGACGACGAGCCCGAAGACGACGTGCTCGAACAGCGTCAGGAAGTCCCATACGGCGACGACGACCGGTGAAAGACCGGTAGTCAATCGGTCCCGAGGGTCGGGCTGGATCCGGGTGATCGCGGCAGTGATATCGCGAGCCCAGGGCCAGGCCCGGGCGGCCGTCCTGGCCGCGGACCTCGAACATCATCCTCACCGCGCGCTCGCGCAGTTCCTCGGGGTACTTCCGCTGGGTTGGCTCTGCATCTTCTCAGCGATCAGAGCCTCCAAGATCACCGGAGCGGTCCAGTTCTAAGGGGCCCCACCCCGCCAACGCGGCCGGGGCTACCAAGGGGGGTCTGTCCCGCCGCGCGATCGACGTCGCCGGGTGACGCCCAGGCTGGCGACGTTCCGGCGGCTGTCCGCCGCAGCAGCGAGCGGGCCTTCGGCGCGACGAGCGCCGGGCGAATGTGGG
>Ga0209647_1003940_pt1 | contig 11363 bp, 10 predicted proteins | sample GraSoi_2013_60cm_FD_185827 | JGI IMG/M metagenome (GOLD analysis project Ga0209647, IMG submission 185827) | Grasslands soil microbial communities from the Angelo Coastal Reserve, California, USA - Sample 9_17_2013_60cm (SPAdes) (version 2) | ecosystem: Environmental > Terrestrial > Soil >... | reverse complement strand
CCGCCATGGACGAAGACATGAATCGGCGCCGGCATCTTGGCGGCGGGAAAGATGTCGAGCACCTCGTCCTCCGTCGGCCCATAGGCGATCCCGGCCATGAATTTGCGGCGCCGGCGCGTCGCCGCGCTGCGCGTGGCGTAGCGCTGGATCAGCTCGTCCTGATTGGGCGCCCAGACAGTCTGATCATAGGCACGATCGAGCTCCTCTTGCGTGTAGTCGAGGAAGACTTTGGCGCCGGAAGCGGCGCCTTGCGCCAAGACGGCCGGCGCGGGCAGCGACGCCGCGACCGCGGCGCAGGCTGCACCCCTGAGCATGTCGCGCCGATCGATGATCATTCCCGCTCCTCTGTGCTGACGGTCGGCGCCATGCTAGGCGCGGCGCTGCGGCACCGGCAAGCCCACGGGAGCAAGCCACGCCAGTGTGATGCGGATTGCGGCAACCACCTTCGCTCCGCGATAATGTGCGGCAACCGGCGGCGACCGACAAGGGGGGAGACGGTGAGGAAACCAGTCAAGGCGACAGCGCTCGGGGTCCGCGGCATCGTCGCGGCGGTCGAAAGCGGACGGCTCACCGCGAGCGCGGTCGCCGAGGCCTATCTCGAGGCGATCGCGGCGCGCGAGGGCGAGGTGCGCGCCTTCGCCTATCTCGATCCCGCCCTGGTGAGGGCGCAGGCGCGCAAGCTCGATCGCGCCGGACGGCGCAAGAAATCGCCGCTGCGCGGCGTTCCCTTCGCCGTCAAGGACATCATCAAGACCAAGGACCAGCCGACCGAATGCAACTCGCCGATCTATCGCGGCTATCGCCCGAAGGCCGATGCCGATTGCGTCGCCGCGGTGCGCGCGGCCGGCGCGCTGATCATCGGCAAGACCGTCACCACCGAGTTCGCCGGCCGCCACCCGGGGCCGACGCGCAACCCGTGGGACCTCGCGCGCACGCCCGGCGGCTCGTCAAGCGGCTCGGCCGCCGCGGTCGCCGCCGGCTTCGCGCCGCTCGCTTTCGGCACGCAGACCGGCGGCTCGGTCATCCGCCCCGCCTCGTATTGCGGCATCGTCGGCTACAAATCGACGCTTGGCTTGCTGTCGGTCGGCGGCATCAAGCCACTCGCCCTCGGCTTCGATGCGCTCGGCGTGATGGCGGCGACGCCGGACGACATCCTCGTCGCCCATGCCGTGCTCGCCGGCGTCGCCGACAGCCCGCCCAAGCCGTCCCGCAAGCCGCGTTTCGGCCTGCTGAAGACACCGGCCTGGGAGCTCGCCGAGGCGGCGAGCCGCAGCGCCGTCAACCGGACGGCGGCGCGGCTGCGCGCGATCGGCGCCACCGTCGAGACGATCAAGCTACCGGCCGAATTCGACGACATCCTCCCGGTGTACGAGATCATCTCGTCGCACATCATCGCCGATTCCTATCGCTGGGAATGGCAGCACCATCGCGACAAGCTCAGCCCCTCCTTCCGCGAGGCGATCGAGAAAGGCCTGGCGTGGCCGCACGAGACGCTGGCCGCCGCCTGGGCGACCGCTCATACCTGCCTCGACCTCATGAACGGCATACTCGGAGGCTGCGACGCGGTGGTGACGCCGGCGGCGCTCGGCGAGGCCGGCATCGGCATCGCCGATACCGGCAGCGCCGCCTGCAACGCGATGTGGAGCCTGCTCGGCATGCCGGCGGTGACGCTGCCGCTGGCGCGCGGCCCCGCCGGCATGCCGGTCGGCGTCCAGCTCGTCGCCGCCCGCCGCGACGACCGAAGGCTGCTCGGCCTCGCCGACTGGGTCTACAGAAAGCTCGGCCCGGCCTGAGCCGCGCGAGTTATCGACGGAGGACGCGATGAAGGTAACTGAGCTCGCTCCGCATCTCGGCGCGCGCATCGATGGGATCGATCTCGCGAGGCTCGACGAGACCGGCTTCCGCGCACTCGAGGAGGAATTCCACCGCCACGCGGTGGTCGCGGTGTCCGATCAGCATCTCGACGAAAACGCGCTGATCGCCTTCAGCCGTCGCCTCGGCGATCTCGAGCTCAATGTCGCGAGCTCGTTCCATCACCCGGATTTTGCCTACATCAACGTCCTCTCGAACAAGCGCATGCCGGATGGCAGCCCGCTCGGCTCGGCCGATGCCGGACAGGGCTGGCACGCCGACATGTCGTACAACGCCACCCCGGCGCGCGCCTCGATCCTCTACGCGCTCGAAGTGCCGACGCGCGACGGCGCGCCGCTCGGCGACACGCTCTTCGCCGGGATGGGCGCCGCCTATGACGCGCTCGCTCCGACATCGCAGGCTTGCCTCGCCGGGTTGCGCGCGGAGCATCATTTCGCGAAATTCTACGACTACATGATCGCCGAGCGCGGCTCGAGCCGGCCGAAGCTGACGGCAGCGCAGAAGGCGACGAAGCCGCCCGTCATCCACCCGATGGTGGTGCGCCATCCCCATACGGGACGTCGCTGCCTCTACGCCGATCCCGGCTATACGACACGCATAGTGGGCATGCCGGAGAGCGAGAGCCGCGCGCTCCTCGACGAGCTCTTCGCCTGGCAGATCCAGCCGCAATTCCACTTCCGCCACCGCTGGCGCGTCGGCGATGTGCTGATCTGGGACAATATCGCGGCGATCCACATGGCGACCGGCGGCTACGAGCCGCACGAGCACCGGCTGATGTGGCGTACCCAGGTGCTTGGCGATCCGGCGCGCTATCGCGAGACGAATCCCGGGGTGGGCTGAACCTCAGCTGCCCGGCAGGTCGTGGATCTCGGGAAAGAAGAGATCGCGCCACGAGTCCGGCTTCGCCTTGATGCTGCCGACCTCGGCCATGAAATCCGCGTATTTCATCGTGTTTTCCGGCGTCAGCGTCCATTTGACCTGCGGCCCCGCGAGGATCGCCTCGACCATGTCGAGCGGCAGCTTCGATTTCGCATCCTCGATCCACAAAGCGGCGGCGGCGCGCTTGTCGGCATTCAGGATCGTCGTCGCCTCGGCGAGCGCATCGACCAGCGCGCGGTAGAGCTTGGGATTCTTGTCGTGGAACTGGCGCGACAGCCAGGCGACGGTGAAGCTGTGCGAGCCGCCGAGCACGTCGAAGGAATTGAGCACGGTATGGATGCCGGGCTGCGCCAGCTGCTGATTCTGGAAGGGCGGCACGCTGAAGGCGCTGTTGTATTCGCTGCCGCCCGACAGCAGCCCGATCGTCGCGTCGGGTGGCGCCAATGACAGGGTCAGGTGATCGAGCTTGGCGTAGCTCTCCTTGCCGAATTCCTTGGCCACCGCCATCTCGAGCGTCACCGCCTGGACCGAGACCTTGACGGCGGGCAGCGCGATCTTGTCGGCATCGGTGAAGTCGCGCACGGTCTTGATGGCGGGATTGCGCGTGTTGAGCAGGAAGGGCTGCGAGCTCAGCGCGGCGATGCCGCGCACCTCCTGCGCCGTCCCTCTGGTCTTCGCCCACAGCGTGACGAGGCCGGGAACGCCGCCCGAGACGACGTCGACCGAGCCCGAGACGAGTGCGTCGTTCATCGCGTTCGGGCCGTTGAAGGTCGCCCACACTACCTTGACGTCGCCGAGCCCGAGCGTCTTGGCGTGCTGCTCGATCAAGCCGCGATGCTCGAGGATGTTGAACTGCACGTAGCCCATGGAAAATTGCTTGGCGAGGCGGATCTCGCCGACCTCGGCGCGGGCGGAAGTCGTCATGAGGACAGCGGCAACGGTACTGATCACCAATGAACGCCCGGTCATGATCCCTCCCAATCGACGCGCCTTTGAATGGCGCTTGCCGTGGTGATCATAGACGTGCGGCACCTGCGCGCGCAACGCGAGGACGGTCTCGCGCGTCCCCTCTCCCGCTTGCGGGAGAGGGTTAGGGTTAGGGTGAGGGCTCGACGATGACCTGCGATTCGCTATCCGCCTCGCGCAGGACGGTGAGCAGATCGCCGAGAGCGAGCGCGACGCAACCCTCGGTCGGCGTGAAATCCGGGCGCGCGACATGGAGAAAGATGGCGCTGCCGACGCCGGGAACCACCGGCACATCGCTGTAGCCGAGCGGCACGATGAGATCGTAGACCGCGTCCTCGCGCCATAGCGTCTCGGCGCTGGCCGGATAGGGCAGTTGCACGGGTTGATTGTACCTGGCGTCCGCCAGCGCATCGCACCACCCGTCAGTCGCTGCGATGACGGACACCGGCAGCACCGTCTGCGGCATCGCCAGCCGGTCGGCGCGATAGAGCAGGCGGCGCATCGACCACGATCCCACCGGCGTCGCGCCGTCGCCCTCGCGCTTGTCGCGCCGCCTGCCGCCACGGCCGATGGCGCAGCGAAAGTGCCAGATGCCCCAGCTCCCCGTGTTTCCAGGATGCACGATCAGGTTCATCTCGTGCCGGCGACTATTGACGCGCGCCGTCCCATGTCGCCAGCGCGGTGAGAAAGCCGTCGAGATTTGCGCGTACCGCGATGTCGATCGAGTTCTTCTGCCGCTGCTCCAGCATGGCAGTCCCTGTGAACAGGATCGTACTGACTTCGGCCGCCGTTGACTGGGACCCTCTCGTCGATGACGTCTGCACGACTTTATCGAAGACAGCGGTTCCAGTGCCGACATCACGCAGGACATATCTGATATTCGCCCTGATGGAATGGTCGCCGAAGATCGTCGCCGGTCCGCCGATGTCGAGCGCCGAATCGATTCGCCATCGCGCGCCACCAGGCGGCGCCAGCAAGGCATTCCGCTTGAGCGTATTGGTCATCACCGAGGTGAACATGCCGTCACTCATGCCCGCCGTGTTCAGCAGGTTGGCTCCGCCGGTCGTCTCACCCACGGCAACGGCGTGCAGCAACAGGCCGGCGCTCGTCTCGGAAAACTTGGTCGGCACGAAGTCCGATATCTGCGACAGGCGTTTGTCGTCGGCACATCCGGTCATAGCGACGATCGCCGCCGCCGAGAAGACAAGCAAATAGCGTCGCATGAGCTTCTCTTTACCCCCTACTCCACGGTAACGCTCTTCGCCAAGTTCCGCGGCTGATCGACATCGGTGCCCTTGAGCACCGCGATATGATAGGCGAGGAGCTGGACCGGGATGGCGTAGAGGATCGGCGCAACGAAGGGATCGCAGGTCGGGATCGGCAGGCCGTAATAGAGCCTTCCGTCCATCCGCGCGAGGCCGGCCTCGTCGGAGATCATGACGACCTTGCCGCCGCGCGCCATGACCTCCTGGATGTTCGAGGCGGTCTTCTCGAAGAGATCGTCGGGCGGCGCCAGCATGATGATCGGCACGGCCTCGTCGATCAGCGCGATCGGCCCGTGCTTCATCTCGCCGGCGGCATAGCCCTCGGCGTGGATATAGGAGATCTCCTTGAGCTTCAGCGCGCCTTCGAGGGCGAGCGGATAGGCGGTGCCGCGGCCGAGATAGAGCACGTCGCGCGCCACCAGCATCGCCGCGGCAATCTCCTGGATCTTCTCGTCGTGATTGAGCACCTCGCTGGCGCGCGACGGCACCTCGGTGAGCGCCGAGGACAATGCCGCCTCGCGCGCCTGGTCGATGCTGCCGCGCGCCCGCGCGATGGCGATGGTGAAGCAGGCGAGCACGACGAGCTGGGTGGTGAAGGCCTTGGTCGAGGCGACGCCGATCTCGGGTCCGGCGCGCGTCGGCAGCACGACATCCGCCTCGCGCGCCATCGTGCTTTCCGGCTGGTTGACGATGACGGCGATATGCTGCTTCTGGCCGCGCGCGTAGCGCAGCGCCGCCAGCGTATCGGCCGTCTCGCCGGATTGCGAGATGAAGAGGGCGAGGCCGCCCGCCGGCATGTCGGGCGCGCGATAGCGGAACTCCGAGGCGATGTCGATCTCGACCGGCACGCGGGCGATGCGCTCCAGCCAGTATTTCGCGACCATCGCGGCATGGAAGGAGGTGCCGCAGGCGATGACCGTCACCTTGCTGAGCGCCGCGAGGTCGAAGGGCAAGGCGCCGAGATTGACGCTGCGCGTCGTCGGGTTGAACAGCGCATGCAGCGTGTCGCCGATCACCGCCGGCTGCTCGAAGATCTCCTTCTGCATGAAATGACGGTGATTGCCCTTGCCGATGAGCGCGCCCGACAAAGCGGTCTCGCGGATGGCGCGCTCGATCTTGCGGTCCTCGGAATCGTAGAGGGTCGCGCCCTGCGCGCTGAGCACGGCCCAGTCGCCTTCCTCGAGATAGCAGATGCGACGGGTCAGCGGCGCCAGAGCGAGCGCGTCCGAGCCGATATACATCTCGCCGTCGCCGAAGCCGATGGCGAGCGGGCTGCCGCGCCGCGCGCAGATCAAGAGATCCGCCTCGCCGGCGAACAATATGGCGAGGGCGAAGGCGCCTTCCAGGCGACGCAGCGTCTTGGCGACCGCCTGCTGCGGCGTCGCCCCCTCGCCGAGATAGCGCGTCACCATGATGGCGACCGCCTCGGTGTCGGTCTGGGTTTGGAAGCCGAAGCCGAGATCGCTCAGCTCGCGGCGCAGCGCCTGGAAATTCTCGATGATGCCGTTATGAACGACGGCGACGCGATCGGTCGCCACCGGATGGGCGTTGGTCTCGTTGGGCACGCCATGCGTCGCCCAGCGCGTGTGGCCGATGCCGATCGTGCCCGCGACCGGCTTGTCGGCGAGACGCAGGACGAGATTGTCGAGCTTGCCCTCGGCGCGGCGGCGCTCGATGCGGCCGTCGATCAGCGTCGCGACCCCGGCCGAATCGTAGCCGCGATATTCGAGCCGGCGCAGCGCGTCGACGAGGAGCGGCGCGACCGCGCCCTTGCCGATGATCCCGATGATGCCGCACATCAGCCCTGCCCCCTCTTCTGTCTCGCCTGCTTCTCGGCCGTCTTCATCTTGCGGATGAGCTTGGCGCGGTCCGGCTTGTCGACCTGCTGGCCGCGGCCGATGGCGAGCGCATCGGCGGCGACGTCGCTGGTGATCGCGCTGCCCGCCGCGATATAGGCACCGGCGCCGATCGTGATCGGCGCGACCAGCACGGTGTTGGAGCCGATGAAGGCGCCCTCGCCGATGCGTGTCAGCGTCTTCGTGAACCCGTCATAGTTGCAGGTGATCGTTCCGGCGCCGATATTCACCCCGGCGCCGATCTCGGCATCGCCGATATAGCTGAGATGATTGGCCTTGGCGCCGCGCCCGATCGTCGCCTGCTTGATCTCGACGAAATTGCCGATACGCGCGTCGGGGCCGATCGCGGCGCCGGGCCGCAGCCGAGCGAACGGGCCGATCCTCGCGCCGCTCGCCAGCTGGGCGCCGGCAATGTCGCAGAAGGCGCAGATCTCGACCTTGTCGGCCACCGTGACGCCTGTCCCGAAATTGACGAAAGGCCCGATTGTGACGTCGCGCCCGAGCACGGTGTCGGCGCTGAAGAACACCGTGGCGGGGTCGATCAAGGTCGCGCCGCCCGCCATCGCCGCGTCGCGCAGCCGGCGCTGCATCACCGCCTCGGCGGCGGCGAGGTCGGCGCGCGAATTGATGCCGATGAGATCGTCGAGCGGCGCCTCGAGGGCGCGACACGGCAGCCCGCGTTGCCGGGCGATCGTGACGATGTCGGTCAGGTAGTATTCGCCCTTGGCATTGTCGGTGCCGATCGCCGCAAGCAAGGCAGCGAGATGCTTGGCGTCGATCGCCATCACGCCGGAATTGCACAGGCCGATCGCGCGCTGCTCGGCGGTCGCGTCATTGGCCTCGACGATCGCCTCGAGCACGCCGTTCTCGTCGCAGATCAGCCTGCCATAGGCGGTGGGATCGGCCGGGCGCATGCCGAGAACGACGACCGCAGCCAGCGGATGGCGGCGGCGCTCGGCGAGTAGCGCGGCAAGGGTCGGCGTCGTCAGCAGCGGCGTGTCGCCGAACAGCACGAGGACGTCGTCGATGCCGTCCGCCGCCAGCAGGTCTTGCAGCGCCAGCAGCGCGGCCAGCGCCGCGTGGCCGGTGCCGAGCGGCTGCGGCTGGATGGCGATCGTCGCGCCGGCGACCTCCGGCACGATGTCGTCCATGCCGGGCGCCAGCACGACGATCGTGCGCACCGGTGCCAGCGACGTCACCGAGTCGAGCACATGGCGGATCATCGTCCGTCCGGCGAGGCGATGCATGACTTTCGGCAGATCGGATTTCATCCGCGTACCCTTGCCGGCGGCGAGGATGATCGCGGCGGTTTGCGATGAACTCATGGTCCTCAGAACGGCCCCTTCTTAACCCCTTCGACACGGTGGCAAGCCGTGCGGCGCATCAGGCGCCCATCTTGCCGCCAGCCTTGCCGGCTGTCTTGTAGACTGGGCGAGACCGTGGCATACGCCACAAGTCGGGCCAAATCAAAGATTGTTAAAGAACATGAAGCGGAACGCGCTGGTTTTCGACCTCGACGGCACGCTGGTCGACAGTCTTCCCGATCTCGCCGCGGCGCTCGCCGTCACGTTGCGCGAGATCGGCGTACCGGCACTGCCGGACGAAGCGGTGCGCGGCATGATCGGCGACGGCACCACGGCGCTGGTCGCTCGCGCGCTCGCCGCCAGCGCCCTTCCACCGACGCTGCTGAACGAGCGCCTGGCGCGCTTCCTGACGCTCTACGAAGCCGCCCCGGCGGCGCGCTCGCGACCTTATCCCGGCGTGGTCGAGACCCTGCGCGCGCTGCGCGAAGAGGATCGCCATCTCGCAATCTGCACGAACAAGCCGCAGCGGGCGACGCTTGCCGTGCCGCGCGGCCTGGCGCTCGACGGCTTCTTCGCCGCGATCGTCGGCGGCGACGTGCTGGCGGTGAAGAAGCCCGATCCTGCCCATCTCGTCGCGGCACTCGAGGCGCTCGGCGCGACGGCCGGCGAGGCGATCATGATCGGCGACAACGAGCACGATGTCGCCATGGCGAAGGCGGCCGGCGTACCCGTCATTCTCGTCCGCTACGGCTATCATCGCGTGCCGCTCGCGACGCTCGCGGCCGATCGCCAGATCGACGACTTCGACGCCTTGCCGCGGGCGATCGCGCAGCTCGAAGCGGCGAAAGATTAACGGCGAGCGGCAAAGCATGGCACTATCCCGAGCGGATCGGCCGCTACGAGACGAAGCGAAACGCTCCCGTGATCACCGCCCTGCGATTCTCCGCCGTCCTCATCGTGGCCCTCGCCATCGGCGCGGCGCAAGCGCAGGACGACACCGGCCAGGTCTTCGCCGGCCAGATCTTCACCGACACGTTCCGGCTCGCCGGCAGGCCGATCCCCCTGCCGGCGGGAGAATGGCGGCTCGTCGGCGACGCGCGCACGCCGCCGACGACGGGCGCGCGAGCGCTGCCGGGATTGCGCACGGCGATTCTCGCCCGGCTCGACGGCGCCACCGTCATCGGGCTGATCTCGGCGACGGCGAATGAGGCACCGGCGACGAGCGGCTGGGGCGTCGCGCAGGATTGCACGCGCGGCGATCTCTATCTCGCGGTCACCAACTATCAGTCGCCGATCGACGTCTCGTGCAACTTCATCAACCACGTCGTCACGCCGCCGCGGCCGAGCGGGCCGGGCGTGTGGCGGGACGCGGCGGCACGCATCGCCGCGTCCGGATGGGCGTTGCCGAGCACCTGGCTGATGGCCGGGTTCCGCGTCGCCGACCGCCAGGAGTTCCTCGACCTGCGCTACCATTTCAATCCCGACGCCATGGTGCCGCCGGTGCCCGTCGCGGCGTGGAACGAGGGGCCATGGATCGTGCCGGCAGTGCAGCGCGATCATTCGCGCGCCAGCCTCGTCAATGCGGTGATCCGCTGGGCGGCGACGGCGCGACCGGCGGTCGAGCTCAGCCTGCACGATCGGCTGCCGGACGCGGCGGAGATCGGCTGGCCGTGGAGCAAGGCGGCGTCGGATGACGGCTTGCCGGCCCTGCCGCTGGCGCTCGGCGTCGCCGGCCAGGCCCTCGACTGGCAAACCGGCGTCGCCAAGACGCTGACCTGGCGCGTCGTCGGCAGCCTCTCCGACGTCGCCGTGGCCTATGGCTTCACCGGCAGCCCGCTCGTCTCGGGCGGCATCGCCCTGGTCGGCGCCGTCGTCAATGGCGGCTTGTACTTCCTGCACGAGATGGCGTGGAGCGCCTTCAAGGGCGCCGCCGAGAACGGCCTGCCCGCGCTCGAGACCGCCTATATCGGCATCGGCTCGTAGGCCTACCGGCCCGGCGCGACGCAGCTGTCGTGGCCGGCATCGTGGAATTGCGACGTGCCGGCCGGCAGGAAGCTCCAGTCGTAATCGGCGGCGTGCAGCGTCAGCTTGAGCACACCCCAGCTGCCGGATTCGCGTATCTCGCTGCCATGGACGTCGAAGATGGCGGGGACGAGCTCGGCGCCGCCAGTGCCGACCACGAAGAAGCGAATGCCGCGTCGCGGCTCGACCTCGCCGACGACGTTCATCGCCGCGAAGCGCTCGTAGTGATGATCGTGGCCGGTGAGCGCCAGGCTGACCCGCCCTTCGTAGAGGGTGCGAAGCAGCGGCGTCAGGCGACCGATGGCGCCATGGAATCCCGAGCTGTAGATCGTGTGGTGAAAGAAGGCGAGCTTGCAGCGCGCGCTACTGTTGCGCAAATCCTCGGCGAGCCAGCTTCGCTGCGCGGCGTCCGCGGCCCCGGTCAGGTTGCTGTTGAGCGCGACGAGATGCCAGGCGCCGAGATCGAAACTGTAATAGCCGTGCGGCGATGCCGCGCGCGCTCCCCACCAGGCGTAATAGGGTCGTCCGCCCTCGGTGGTATAGTCGCGATTGCCGGGCACCGGATGGGTGCGGTCCCGGAAGCGCCCCCAGCTCGGCGCATAGCACGCGGCAAATCCCCGGGCGCTGCCTGCCGGATAGACGAGGTCGCCGACCGCCAGTATGGCGCCGGCCTCCCGCTCGAGGAGCCGCGCGGTGAGCAGCCGCCCGTCGAGCGCGCAATCGGCGATGTCGCCGGCGGCGAGCACGACCGGATCTTCCGCCCCCTGCGCGGCGCCGGCGCCCGCGGCGAGCAGCCCGCCGGCGACAAAAGCTGCAACGAAGCGGCGCACCGTGCTCCCCCCCTGCCTGCCGTTCACGATGAGCAGGATGGCTGCCGACGCCGCGCCGAAGCAAGCGCGGCGCCGCCGGGGCGCCGCGGCTTGACAGCGGCGCAGTCAGTTCTCTAAATGCGCGCTCCCCTCGGGTCGTGGACCGCAGGGGCCGGATCGGGCGCGTAGCTCAGCGGGAGAGCACTCCCTTCACACGGGAGGGGTCACAGGTTCAATCCCTGTCGCGCCCACCATTCGGTCCGTAATGCCGTTACTTCTCGGCCCGCGTGACGTCGCAGCGCACCGAATCCAGCGGCTGGATTTGCCGGTCGGGAATGTCGAGCGTGTCGGTGCGGTGCGGCGGTAGGCGCGACACCGAGCCGGACCCCG
>Ga0209647_1003938_pt1 | contig 11365 bp, 9 predicted proteins | sample GraSoi_2013_60cm_FD_185827 | JGI IMG/M metagenome (GOLD analysis project Ga0209647, IMG submission 185827) | Grasslands soil microbial communities from the Angelo Coastal Reserve, California, USA - Sample 9_17_2013_60cm (SPAdes) (version 2) | ecosystem: Environmental > Terrestrial > Soil >... | reverse complement strand
GTCTTCCAACTTGCTCATGCTCTGTGCTGCCCCGCCGCCGCGACTCGACACCTTACGCATGCCGCAAATGCGCCGTCAATCGCCGCGCCGCTGCGATTCGGGCGCGTGCGATCGGCGGGTTCACCCCTACGAATCCGGCCAGCGGCGATGGAGCCAGAGCCATTGCTCGGGTCGCTCGCGGATCCACTCCTCGAGGCAGCGGTTGACCGCGATCATCGCCTGGCGGATGTCGGCGCGCTGGTCGCCCGAGCGCTCGAAGTCGAGGGCGGGAAAAATCGTGAAGCGGAAGCGCGCACCGCGGAGCCGGTCGACGCGCGCCGGCAGCACGGCGCAGTCATAGCGCAAAGCGAGCTCCGCGAGAGCCGGCGCCGTCATTGCCTCGCGGTCGAAAAACGGCACGGCGATGCCGTCATTCATCTTCTGATCGACCAGCATCGCCAAGTTTTTCCCTTGTCGCAGCGCCGCGACAATGCGGCGCGCCCCCGCCGCGCCCTTGCGAATAGGCTCGACCCCCAGCGACTTGCGCAGCTGCCGCAGCATCGCCTCGACGCCGGGATTGTTGGCGGCGCGATAGATCTGCGCCAACTCCACCCCGTATTGCACCACCGCGACGCTGGCCACCTCCCAATTGCCGAGATGGCCGGAGAAGAAGATCAGCGGCCTGCCACGGGCAACCGCGCGATCGACATGCTGCGTTCCGACGACCTCGACGCGGGTGCCCGGCGCAAAGCATCTGAGCCGCGACAGATGCGCGTACTCGGCCGTGGTGCGCCCGAGATTGTCCCACATTTCCCGGATGATGCGCCGGCGCTCTGCAGCGGAGAGATGCGGTAGGGCGATGTCGAGGTTGCGCTGCGCCCGGCGCGTCACCGCGAGGTGGGGTCCGATGATGCGGGCGATGGCGCCGCCCGCAGCGGAGGCGAGGTCGAGCGGCAGGACGCCCATTGCCGCAAGAAAGGCGGCGACGCCCCCGGCTTCGAGACGCTGCACGAGCGTATGGCGGCGCAACGGCCGCGGCTGGGTCCGGTCGCGGCGCGCGTGGCTCACGCGAGCCGATGTCAGGTGCGCGCGCAAGCGACACCTCGCTCTGTGTGCGGAACGCCCGGCTAGTTAGACGGGCAAACGGCACGGGAGTTCCATGCCGCGCTGAGGAAACCTGACACGACGCGAAAGAAGAGGGGGAGCGAGCGATGAGCGAATACGGCGTCGTCACCGAGGCCGGCACGGGTCCGCTTCGAGCGTGTGCTGCCGGGTCCGATCGAGCGCGTCTGGGCCTACCTCATGGAGTCGGAGAAGCGCGGTAAGTGGCTGGCCACCGGCAACATGGAGCTCCGCGTCGGCGGACGGGTGGAACTGCATTTCTGCCATGCCGACCTCAGCCCACACGCCGAGACGCCGCCGGAGCGCTTGCCAAGCTCGAGCGATGAAGACCGCCGAAGCGGCGGCTAAGACAATCGCCCCGCCGCCACCCACCAGCCCGGCCGCTCGGCGCGCAGCTGCGCCGCGGCGGCTGCCGCGCCTTCGGGCGTGGCGAAGAGGGCAAAGCAGGTGGCGCCGCTGCCGCTCATGCGCGCGATGAGCGCATCCTCCAGCGCCGCGAGGCGCTCGAGCACGTCGCCGATTGCCGGCACGAGGCCGATGGCCGCGGCGGCGAGGTCGTTGCGCCGCGCCGCGAGCAGCGCGGCGAGGCCGGCGGCGTCCGCGGGCATGGCGAAGCGCGCCGGCGCCGAGAACGGGCCCTGGCGCGCCTCGAACACCACGGGCGTCGGCAGTGCGATCCCCGGGTTGACCAGCAGCGCCGTCACCGGCGGCAAGGCCGGCGCCGGCGCGACCTCTTCGCCGATGCCGCCGAGCCAGGCGGCGCGGGCAGCGAGGCAGACCGGCACATCGGCGCCGAGCGTCGCGGCGAGGGCGGCGAGATCCGCCGGGGCGGGATCGAGCCGCCACAGCGCGGCGAGCGCCTTCAAGGCGGCGGCGGCATCGCTCGAGCCGCCACCGATGCCCGAGGCGACCGGCAGGTTCTTGATCAGCGTCAGCGCCGCCGCGGCCGGGCGGCCGGCTTGCGCGGCGAGGCGCTCGGCGGCGCGCCAGACGAGATTGTCGCGCGGCGCGTCGGCGAGCGCGGCGGCGTAAGGCCCGCGCACCGCCAGCGACAGCGCCGGTGCCGGCTCGGCGATGACCTCGTCCGCCGGCGCGGCGAAGGCGACGAGGCTGTCGAGCAGGTGATAGCCGTCGGCGCGGCGGCCGACGACGTGCAGGTAAAGATTGAGCTTCGCCGGAGCGGGGCAGCGCTCAGCCATCAGCCGCCGCGCGTCGATGTTCCCGAGGGCGGCTTGACCGGGCCGCGGTCGAGCTTGGTCTCGATGGTCTTGACCTCGTCGGCTTCGGGCTTGAACTGCAGCGCGCGGCGCCATTGGAAGCGCGCCTCGGCGACGCGGCCCGACTGCCAGTAGGCGTCGCCGAGATGGTCGTTGACGGTCGGGTCCTCCGGCAGCAGCTCGATGGCATGCTCGAGGATTTGCGTGGCGTTGCCGAAATCGCCGAGCCGGTAATAGGCCCAGCCCAGGCTGTCGACGATATAGCCGTCATTGGGGCGCAACTCGACGGCGCGCTGGATCATCTTGAGCGCCGGCTCGAGGTTCTGGCCCTTGTCGATCCATGAATATCCCAGATAGTTGAGCACCAGCGGCTGCTCCGGCTGCAGCTCCAGCGCGCGCCGCAGATCCGCCTCGGCGCGCGGCCATTGCCCGGAGCGCTCGAGCGCCACGGCGCGACTGTAGAACAGGCGCCAGTCGCGCGGCGCGGCATGGTCGACCCGGGCGAGCGCCTGATCATAGGCGGCGACGGCGTCGCCGAAGCGGCTGCGGCCGCGCAGGATATCGCCGAGCTCGACCAGCGGCTCGGGGTCCTGCGGCCGCTCCGCCGCCATGCGCTTCAATTCGCCGGCCGCCTCGTCGGTGCGGTCGAGTGCGTCGAGCGCCAGGGCGGCGCGCAGCCGCGCCGTCCAGGCGAGCGTCGATTTGGCGTCGATGCTGCGGTAGAGCGCCAGCGCGTCGGCGGTGTGCTTCTGATCCTCGTCGATTTCGGCGACCAGCATCTGCGCCAGCGGGAAGTCGGGGCGCAGATCGAGCGCGAGTCGGGCATAGATGAGCGACGCGTCGAGCGTTTCGCGCTGATCGAGGATGCTGGCGAGGTCGAACAGCGCCTCGGCCATGCCCTCTTGCGGCGATGCGATGACGCGCGGCGGCACCTCGCCGCGGGCAATGCGCTGCAAGGCCGGCGCGACGACGGCGACGCCCTGATCGCCGGCGGCAAGCCCCTTATAGAGGCGCCGCGCCTCCTCGCTGCGCTGGTGCCGCTCGTAGAAATTGCCGGCGACCTCGACCGCGCGCCAGGTCGGCTGCGCCTGGCCGGCGAGCAGCTTCTTGTAGGCATCGTCGGCCTCGCCGATGCGGTCGGCGTAATCGGCGATCATCGCCGCGTGCAGGTCGTGCAGCGTCTGCACGCCGCGCACGTCGTTGAGCGCATCGAGCGCCTGCAGCGCCGGCGCGCGGTGCTGCAGCCCCATCTCGCACCAGGCGGTGAGCAGCGGCGCGGAAAGCCGTTGCGCGCCGTCGCTCGGCAGCAGGCGCGCCCGCTGCTGTGCGGCCGCGAAGTCGCCGGCCTTCACCTCCTGCAGCAGCAGCACGATCTGCGCCAGGCCGGCATTGCGGTCGAGCGCGACGATGCGCTGCGCCAGCGGCACCGCCTCCGCGACGCGGCCCTCGCTGACGCGCAGCACGAAGGTGCGGCGCACCAGGTCGGCATTGTCGGGATCATCGGCCAGCGCCCGGCTCATATACGCGGCGGCGCGGGCGTAGTCGCGCTGTTGCTGCGCGTGGCGCGCGGCGAGGTAGCTGCCGAGCGCGCTGGCCGGCGCCGCCGGGGCCGCGACGGGATCGGCGTCCGCGCTCGCGCCGCGCCCGCCTTGGCTGCAAGCGGCCAGCACGAGCGCCAAGCACGCCGCCGTCATGGCGCGCCGTGCCGCCGCCCGTTTCTTCACCCGCTGCCCTTCGCTCATGACCTGTCCGCGCCTCTTGGGCGCTCACATATTAGGATAGTTCGGGCCGCCCCCGCCTTCGGGAACCACCCAGTTGATGTTCTGCAGCGGATCCTTGATGTCGCAGGTCTTGCAGTGCACGCAGTTCTGCGCGTTGATCTGCAGCCGCGGATTGGAGCCGTCGTCGCTGCGCACGATCTCGTAGACGCCCGCCGGACAATAGCGCTGCTCCGGCGCGTCGTAGCGCGACAGATTGACCGAAACCGGAATCGCCGGATCGCGCAGCACGAGATGGACCGGCTGGTCCTCTTCGTGGTTGGTGTTGGAGATGAACACCGAGGAGAGGCGGTCGAAGGTGATGCGGCCATCGGGCTTGGGGTACTGGATCTTGGGGCACTGGTCGGCCGGCTTGAGCGTCTCGTGATCGGCCTTGCCGTGCCGCAACGTCCACGGCGCGAGGAAGCCGAGGCCGAGATTGTTGAGCCACATATCGGCGCCGCCATGGAGCGTGCCGAGCCACAGGCCCCAGCGGCTCAAGCCCGGCTTCACGTTGCGCACGCGGTGGAGGTCGTCATAGACCCAGGAGCGCCGCCACGCCTGCGGATATGCCGAGAGCTCGTCGCCGCCGGCCGCGCCGCCGGCGAGCGCCTGATACGCCGCCTCCGCCGCGAGCATCCCGGTCTTCATCGCATTGTGCGAGCCCTTGATGCGCGGCAGGTTGACGAAACCCGCGGCGCAGCCGATCAGCGCCCCGCCGGGAAAGACCAGCTTCGGCACCGATTGCAGCCCGCCCTCGTTGATCGCCCGCGCGCCGTAGGCGAGGCGCTTGCCGCCTTCGAAATAGGGGCGGATCGCGGGATGGAGCTTGAAGCGCTGGAACTCCTCGAAGGGCGCCAAGTGCGGGTTCTCGTAATTCAGATGGACGACGAAGCCCACTGCCACCTGGTTGTCCTCGAGGTGGTACATGAAGGAGCCGCCGCCGGTCCGGCTGTCGAGCGGCCAGCCCTGCGTATGCAGGACGAGCCCCGGGCGGTGCTTCGGCGGGTCGACGTGCCACAGCTCCTTGAGGCCGATGCCGTATTTCTGCGGCTCGACGCCTGCGCGCAGCTTGAAGCGCTGGACGAGCGCCTTGGTGAGCGAGCCGCGCGCGCCCTCGGCGAAGAGGGTGTATTTGCCGACCAGCTCCACGCCCGGCGTGTAGCCGTCCTTGTGATGGCCGTCGCGCGCCACGCCCATATCGCCGGTGGCGACGCCCTGGACGCTGCCGTCGTCGTTGTAGAGCACCTCGGCCGCGGCAAAGCCGGGATAGATCTCGACGCCGAGCGCCTCGGCCTGCTGCGCCAGCCAGCGGCAGACATTACCGAGGCTGACGATGTAGTTGCCGTGATTGTCCATCAGCGGCGGCAGGAGGAAGTTCGGGATGCGCAGCTGCTTCGACTCGCCGAGGATGAGAAAGCGATCCTCGCTCACGGGCGTGTTGAGCGGCGCGCCCTTGTCCTTCCAGTCGGGGATCAGCTCGTTGAGCGCGATCGGATCGATCACCGCGCCGGACAGGATATGCGCGCCGACTTCCGAGCCCTTCTCGACGATGCAGACCGAGACCTCGTGACCGTGCTGCTGGCTGAGCTGGCGCAATCGGATCGCTGCGGCGAGGCCGGCGGGACCGGCGCCGACGATCACGACGTCATACTCCATCCGGTCGCGTTGCATCGCCTCCCCTTCGGCCGCGAAAATCGCCGTCACTATAGTGGATGAGACTTAAAGGGCCAGAGCCGAGGTGTTACGGTCCCGCCATGAGCGATGCGCAGCCGCTGGCCGAGCTTCTCCGCTGGTATGTCGCCATGGGCGCCGACGAGGCGATCGCCGCCCAGCCGCTCGACCGGCTCGCGCCGCCGCCGGCGGCGCCGCCTCAAGCAGCGCCGATCCGCGAGGCCGCAGCGCTTGTCCCGGCCGCGCTGCGCCCGCCGGCTGCGCCCGGGTCCGACCGCAACGGGCCGGCGGCAGCCACGAGCGCGCGCCGCCTCGCCGCGGCGGCGACCACCCTCGCCGAGCTCGCGGCGGCCGTGGCCGCCTTCGAGGGCTGCGCCTTGAAGCGCACCGCCACCAACACCGTCTTCGCCGACGGCGTCGCCGACGCGCCGCTGATGGTGATCGGCGAGGCGCCCGGCGCCGACGAGGATCGGCTGGGCAAGCCCTTCGTCGGCCGCGCCGGGCAGATGCTCGACCGCATGCTGGCCGCGATCGGCTGCGATCGCCGCCGCAACGCCTACATCACCAACGTGCTGTTCTGGCGGCCGCCCGGCAATCGCAAGCCGACAGCCGAGGAGATCGCGGCCTGCCTGCCCTTCGTCTTCCGCCATATCGCGCTGCTGGCGCCCAGGGCGGTGATGATGTCCGGCGGCACCGCGACGAGCGCGCTCTTAGGCGCCGCGGAGGGAATCACCCGGCTGCGCGGGCGTTGGTTCGACCTCGCGGCCGACGGCCTGGCCCGCCCGGTGCCGGCGCTGGCCACATATCACCCGTCTTTTCTGCTGCGCTCCCCGGCGCGAAAAAATGAAGCGTGGCGGGATTTACTTTCGCTCCAGTCCAAACTCAAGGATGGACAGTAACCTCCGGGAATCCGTAAGCAGATCTGCCCACCGGGCAAATTGCCTGGTTTTTAACCAGTATTTGTCCTTGCCTCGGGCTATCCAAATAGTTTAAACGATTGGGATGCAGGGCAGGAGATATCAGCTCCAGCCGGGCAGGACTTGGGCGGGGCTTGGTGTTTTTGTTGCCCTTGCCGCGGTATTGCCGGGCTCACTGACGACACTCTCCCCTAGCGCGGCGGCGCAGTCCGTCCGCACCTCGGCGCTCACCCCGGGCACCGAATTGCTGCGGGAGGCCGATCTCCCCTCGGTGCTCGCTCCGAGCGAAGCGCAACGCTACCGCCACATCTTCGGCCTCCAGGGCACCGGCCAATGGGCCGCCGCCGACCGCGATATCGCCGCGCTCAAGGACAACCTGCTGCTCGGCGCGGTCGAGGCACAGCGCTATCTCCACCCGCATTGGCGCCCGCGCTACGCCGAGCTGTCGCGCTGGCTGGCTCGGCATGCGGACGAGCCGAACGCCAAGGCGATCTATGCGCTGGCGCTGAAACATCGGCCGGCCGATGCCGCCGCGCCGGCCAAGCCGATCGTCGCGCCGCTGGTGGTGCGCGACCTCGGCGACGAGGCCGGCGACGCCCCGGCGGCGGCCCCCGCCCAGGGCAAATCCCTGACCGCCCTCGATCAGCGCCGGGCCGACATCCTGCAAGAGGAGGTTCGCGGCCTCGCCTTTGCCGATCCGCGCCGCGCCGAGCGGGCGCTGAACAGCGCCGAGGCCAAGCGGCTGCTCGACGCTGACGCTACCGACCAGCTGCGCATTGTCGTCGCCGAAGGCTATCTCGCCGCCGGCCAGGCGCAGCAGGCGCTGGCGCTGAGCGCGACCGCGCAGGGCGCCGCCTACGCGCCGGCGGCGCATTGGCAGGCCGGGCTCGCGGCGTGGCGCCTCGGCCGCCTCGGCGAGGCGCGCGGCCATTTCCAGGCGGTCGCGCGGGCCCAGGGCGTGTCGAGCCGGGCCACCGCGGCGGCGGCCTATTGGGCGGCGCGCGTCGAGCTGAGGAGCGGCCGGCCGGAGCTCTTCACCTATTGGCTCGGCGTCGCCGCCGAGCATCCGCGCACCTTCTACGGCCTGCTCGCGCGCCACACGCTGGGCGTCGATACCGCCTTCGACTTCGAGAGCAACCCCTTCACCGAAAGCGACGCGCAGCATCTGCTCGATGCGCCGGCCGGGCGCCGCGCGCTGGCATTGCTGCAGGTCGGCGAGACCTTGCGCGCCGAGGCCGAGCTGCGCGCGCTGGCGCCGCGTGCCTCCGCCGCCCTGATCGAGGCGATGGTCGGCATCGCCGACCGCGCCAACATGCCGGCGCTGAGCCTGCAGCTCGCCGGGCTCATCGGCGAGGGCGGCGTGCGCCTGCACCACGCGCTCTACCCGGTGCCGCGCTGGACGCCGGTCGGCGGCTTCACCGTCGATCGCGCCCTCGTCTTCGCGGTAATGCGCCAGGAATCGCAGTTCCTCACGGATGCGAAGAGCTATGCCGGCGCGCTGGGCGTGATGCAGCTCATGCCGGCGACGGCGCACGCCATGGCGCGGCGCGCCGGCGTGCGGCTGGTCGGCCGCGACCGGCGCAACATGCGCGACGCGCTCGCCGACCCCGAGCTCAACATGGCGCTGGCGCAGGAATACATCACCGAGCTCATGCAGAACGCGCGCATCAAGCGCAACCTGCTGCTGCTCGCCGCCGCCTACAATTGCGGTCCCGGCGCGCTGCAGCGCTGGCAGTCCGACCCACAGCTGCGCAAGGACCCGCTGCTCTTCGTCGAGAGCATCCCGTCGCACCAGACGCGCATCTTCACCGAGCGCGTGCTGGCGAATTACTGGATCTATCGTCTGCGCCTGGGGCAGAAGCTGCCCGACCTCGACGCGCTTGCCGCTGGCGAATGGCCGACCTATACCGCTCTGGACCGTCCTCCCGAGCCGGATCGTCGCCATGCCGAAAATCGATGAATCGCGTCCGTTCCTCCCGGTCAACATCGCCGTCCTGACCGTCTCCGACACGCGCAGCGAAGCCGACGACAAATCGGGCCAGACCCTGGCCGATCTCATCGCCGCCGCCGGCCATCGCGTCGCGCAGCGCCGCATCGTCAAGGACGACCACGCGGCGATCGTCGCCCAGCTGCGCGCCTGGATCGCCGATCCCAATATCGATGTGGTGATCTCGACCGGCGGCACCGGCGTCACCGGCCGCGACGTCACGCCGGAGGCGTTCCACGCCGTCTACGAGAAGGAGATCTCAGGCTTCGGCGAGCTGTTCCGCTGGCTCAGCTACCAGAAGGTCGGCACCTCCACCATCCAGAGCCGCGCCACCGCCGGTGTCGCCGGCGGGACCTATCTCTTCGCGCTGCCGGGCTCGCCGGGCGCCTGCCGCGACGGCTGGGACGACATCATCAAGCACCAGCTCGACAACCGCCACCGCCCCTGCAATCTGGTCGAGCTGATGCCGCGGCTCCAGGAGCACCTCAAGCGCGCCGCGCGCGGCTGAACGCCCGGCGTCAGGCGGCGCGCGCGTGCGGCGGTCGCATCATCGCCAGGGACCGCGGCAGATTGTGCGCGAGCCAGCGATCGATCGCATGCCGGCTGCGATAGTACAACAAACCCGCGACGATGATGGTGATGCCCATCAGCGACAGAGCAAACGGGAATAGCAGCGAGTCTTTGAAGACCTCACCGGCGAGGTGTCCGAGGTAGCCGGCGACACCCAGCGTGCCGAAGACCATATAGGCGCGGCGATGCAGGAAAAGCGATAGAGCCAGCAAACCGACATTGATGATGCAGTAGATCGCCTTCGATAATTCGCTGTTGCTGTCGAGCATCGACATCCCGCCCCAGAAGCTGACGAGCCCGAAGAGATGCAGCCAGAAGGCGAAGTCGCCGCGGCTGCGGACATCGACCCACCACGCGATCGCCAGCACGCCAAGTCCGAACCAGAGCGATACGATCTCGCGTTTCTCCCACGCAAGATTCCCGCTGTGCCAATCGATGCCGAAGATCCAGGGCGTCAGGTCCATCGACATGAACCACAGCCCGACGGCGATCGGCATGGTGAGAAACGGAAAGCGGTAGAAAAGCAGCGCGACGCTCCCGGCAACAATCGCGGCCGCATCCATGAACAGCCAGCTGCCCTTGATCCACACGAAGAAGTCGCGATAGGCGCCGGGATCGCCGTGGCTCCACCAGCCGAGGGATTCCTGGATACCATAGGTTGCGAGTGGCGCCATGGTCACCGCCACCGTCACCAGCAACCCGCCGGGTATGCGCAGATTGCGCCGATGCCAGAGGAAGTGACCGGCTGCGGCGAAGACGACGGCATAGGCAATGGCTGTCAGCGTCAGCGCTCGCCCGCCGAACCGGCTGAAAGCGTTGGTCGAGAACAGGCCCATGGCTGCCATGACGATGAGCGCGCCGGCATACCAAAGGACATGCGTGGCATCGAATCGCGGGCGACCTGCTTCGGCACGCCGCCGGTCGAAGAATTGCGCCAACGCTTCGGCTGACGCCGCGTCGATGATGCCGCGTGCGACGGCCGCATCGAGATCCTGCCGGCTGATTTGCATGTGCTTGCGAGCCTCATATCGGCGGTGGCGGAACAGTACCGGCGCATCATCGGTCGACGACGCTTAACATCCGCTTACGCGCCACCGCGCATAGGCGCCCGCGTCGTCGACATCCTCGAGCGTCTCCAGCAAGGCCACCGACATATCCTTCGGCAAGCCCGCGCGCGTGTCGGCGAGCGCATGCGCGCTCGACCAGCGCACGCGCTCGAACAGGCGGCGCGGCAGGCGCGGCCGGCGCCGCAATCCGACGAGCCAATAGCCGCCATCCGTGGCCGGGCCGAACACGGCCTGATGCTGGCCGAGCGCGCGGAAGGCGGCAGCGATGTGCGCCGGCCGGATCGCCGGAATGTCCGAGCCGATGATGACGGCGGGTCCCGGCGGCAGCGTCTGAAACACGCGCGCCATGCGCCGGCCGAGATCGCCGCCGCCCTGCCCGCCACGGCGGCCGCCGCGCGGCGCGGTCCGGCGTGATCGCGACATGGCAGCGCCAGCGCCGGTCGCGCGCCACGCGCCGCAGCAGCTGCGCCGTCGCCAGGCGATAGAAGCGCAGCGCCGCGAGCGCGCCGATGCCCGCCGCCAGCCGCGACTTGACGCGCCCGAGCCGCGGCTGGCGCAAGAAGACGACGAGATGGCGCGAGGGATTCATATCCTCACCCGTAGAGCCGCAGGATGACGCGCGGCGGCAGCCCGAGGAAATAGAGCGCGAGGCAGCCGAGGTTGCGTAGCGGCCGTGCGACATAGCCGTCGCGCCGGTAGCGCGCCGCCGAGGTGACGGCGTCCGCGGCGAGCGGCGCGAGGCGATGCCGCCCGAGCCGCCGCGCCAGATCGACATCCTCCATCAGCGGCAGCGGCCGGAAGCCACCGACTTCGCGATAGAGCGGCGCGGCGATCAGCAGCCCTTGATCGCCGTAAGGCAGCGCCAGCCGCCGGCAGCGCCAGGCGACCACAGCCTCGACGCGCCGCGCCGCGGCCGCGGCATCGTCGAGCCGGAAGCGGAGATAGCCGGCGCGGCCGTCATTGCCGGCATCGCCGATGTAAGCCGCGACCGCGGCGGCCCAACCGGGGCCAAGCCGCGTATCGGCATGAACGAAGAGCAGCCACGCCCCCGACGCCGCCGCGCCGCCCACGGCAA
>Ga0209647_1003937_pt1 | contig 11366 bp, 13 predicted proteins | sample GraSoi_2013_60cm_FD_185827 | JGI IMG/M metagenome (GOLD analysis project Ga0209647, IMG submission 185827) | Grasslands soil microbial communities from the Angelo Coastal Reserve, California, USA - Sample 9_17_2013_60cm (SPAdes) (version 2) | ecosystem: Environmental > Terrestrial > Soil >... | reverse complement strand
TCAGCCACGGCTGGGTAACGCTCAAGGGCGAGGTTGACTACGCCTTCCAGAAGAGAGACGCAGAGCGTGCCGTAGAGCGCCTGTCCGGGGTCAAAGGCGGCACCAATCTCATTGTGGTCAGGTCGCGTGTGTCGCCCACCGACCTGAAGCAGCAGATCGAGAAAGCGCTCATCCGCAATGCAGAGACGGACGCCAGGCGTATCACGGTCGAAGTGGAGGGCAGCAAGGTCATCCTCAGTGGGACGGTCCGTTCCTATGCGGAGAAACAGGCAGCGGAGGACACCGTCTGGGCCGCGCCGGGTGTCACCGATGTTGAAAACCGGATTGTGGTCTCGCCCATACCCTGATCCTTGCTGCATGGCAGAAGATGCCTGCTAAGGAGAGACAAAACGATGAAAAGACTTCTCGCACTTCTTGTTACACTCGATCTGGTTTCGGTGTGTATCGTAGCCTGCGGCATGTTCGCTTCTGCTAGCGGTAGTGGAAGTAATGGCAGCGGGAGCAGCGTCACCCCCGTCCACATGGGGATGACCAACTTCCTGCAGAGCAGCGTCACGATCAACAGGGGCAGCACGCTCAATCTGGTCAATGATGCTTCCGCTATCCATATCATTGGTCTCGGGCAATGGGTGAACGGCTCCCCTAAACCTGAAACAGAACCCGGCGCACCGCAGGTCAACAACCTGCTAATCACAGGGAATGCGAGCAAAACAATTGGCCCGTGGAATACTCCTGGAACCTACCACCTGTATTGTAGCATTCACCAGAACATGCAACTGACGGTGATCGTGAAATAGGGCCAGGCTAGAACTACACGAAGGTTTACACATGCAAACTGATGTGTGTGGTCCAATGTAAGAGGAGAGAGATGCCCATGCCTACAAGTGGATCACTCTGGGCAGATGTACATGGCCTCGTCCTGGGCGCCGTTTTCCTGTTAGCTTATTCAGGTGGCCTCACAGGGCTCTTCACCTTACGGACGAAATGGGAAACCGCGACGGGCTTGCGCGTCCTCGCGCGGCAATTGATCGCGGGAACCTGGATCATGGCGCTTGTGGCCTGGTTGACAGTCATTACAGGCACCTATGTGGCGTACCCTCTGTATCGAAGCGAATTTCGCTCTGTCCTGATGACATCGTTCTGGAATACCTTTAGTATGGAGTGGAAGATCCATATTGGCTGGTTTGCGCCTATCCTGGCGACGACGGTCGCCTATGTAGTCACTCGCTATAGGACCCAGTTGGCGGAAGAACCGAGGATGCGCCAGGCGATGGTCGTACTTTTCACGCTTGCTTTTGTGACTGCTGGCGTTGCCGGGCTTTTAGGCGCGTTGACCAACAAAGTGCTTCCTGTTTACTAATGGGGGCCGAGGAGGAACAATGATGTTGCGACGGCAAAGGCGATCTGAACCTGCACAAAGCGGGAAACCACGGGAAGCGCTCTCCAATGGGAGGGCTGCTGCTGCTATGCTGGCTGCAGGTATTGGCAGCCTGGTGTTTGGTTTCCTGACAATCCTCGTGCAGGTGTCCCCAGCCGTTAGGAATGCACTCCAGTTTTACCAGCCAGCTGGTCAAATTACCGGTCTGACCACGCTGTCGGTTGCAGCGTGGCTCATATCCTGGTACATCCTGTTTCGGCTCTGGAAGGAGCAACAGGTGCCATTTTCCTGGGTGTTTGCGGTCACGCTGCTCCTGACTGTTCTTGGACTGGTAGGCACCTTTCCACCATTCTATGGTTTGTTTGGATGAAGGATCGCAACGAGTAATCAAATCCCTGTTACCAGCCGAACATTGTTACTATCACGACTGCTATGACGCCGACAAGCACAATTGGTGCGGTAAGCAGCAGGAGGCGCAGGCTTGGACCAGGCTTGCGTGTGACGAACCAGAAGATGACTATATTCTCCAGTAACCCCACCAGTGTAGCCAGGAACATAGCAATAGCAGCAGATGAGCCTGCAACTTGCCCCCTACCGAGCTGCTGGCCTACCAGCACGGAGGAAGATGCTGCGCTCGCCAACGCGCCTGCCACCACTACGGCCAGGAAACCAATAGCCCCAAACAGGCGATGTGCCACCCCGCTTATCACGGTTAACAAGAGAAACAGCATGCCAAAACCAAGCACTGAACGCAACTCGAGAGGAGACTTGAGCCGTCGCTTCTGCGGAGCCTCTTGCTCAAGCTGTTGGAGAGCCTCCCGCCCAGGATGGTGAGAAGCATTCTGCCTCGACCTCCTGGAACCCCAGATGGCGAATAGCACCACCATCCCGGCGGCCAGCATCATCGGCACCAACACGATCACGGTGCTGAGGCTTGCCCGAAGGCCTTGTGGGAAGGAGAAGATGACGACCAGTGCCCAATTGCGTCCAATCATGGCCAGGTCGGAGAGCACTACATTCGTTGGCGCTCGGGCGGCGGTACTTGCGTCATCTTGCACCGCTTGTCCCAGGAGCGCAGTCGTCGCCGCACTATTCACTACTCCACCCAGGATCGCGCTATAGTGTATTCCACGTGTGCCAAATTGCCGTAGCAACACATAGTTGACGAAGCTTAAACCCGACACGATCATTACGCTCAGCCAGACCGAGCGGGGATTCAGCACTTTCCAGGGATCAATAAATCGGTCAGGAAGCAGCGGATAGACGATTACCGTAAGAAAACCGAGGAGTAATGTGCCGCGAATCTCGGCCACCGTCAATTTACTGCTAAATGTGACGAACTCCGTTTTCCAGGCGAGCAATGCGGCGATCACAAGTGCGCTAGCGAATGCGAGAAAAAAATTTCCTATCCCGATCACTATACCCAGCACATTCACTGCCGCCAGGGCGAGGGAGGTCGTGATCTCCGGGGACCGTTCGTTCCACATACCATACACATTCACCAGAAGCAATACCACCAGCACGATCCCGACTTGCACATACGCCAACGTCGGGGCGACCAACCAGGAGAGCGTACCAAGCAATGCGGCGATGGCGAAACTCCTCACCCCTGCTTCTTTATGCGCCCATGTGCGTTCCAGTCCGATGAGGATGCCCATACTGGCTGATGCCGCAACTTTTAGCGCAAGAAGTAACGGTAGATCCATCTGGTATCCCGCAATCTCTATGACTCCGTTATAGATATCGATGTCATTATACCCTCTTCCTTCTGGATAGGTTCCGGGTGCGCCCTAGAGCAAGCTCACTTACCACATCACGTGGCGACGCATGTGAGGGATTGTTAGCAGAGCACTTGCCCACCGCTGACAATGATATCGGTGCCGACGAGATGGCGTGCGCGATCGGAGGCCAGGAAGACGTACACCGCAGCCACGTCTTCTGGTTCTCCCACCCGCCCAATCGGAATCTGCCGCAGCACCGCTTCTTTGACGCCCGGTTGGCTGAGCCACGCTGCCGTCATCGGCGTGGCGATCGTGCCCGGCGAAACCGTGTTGACATTGATGTTGTAGGCCGCGGCGAAGCGCGCCACCGACTTGCTATAGGCGAGAATGCCCCCGAAGGCCGCACAGTAGGCCGGAATGTCCGCGGTCGCCCCATAGGCCGTTAACGAGCCCATGTTGATGATCTTGCCAGAGCGCCGCTGCATCATGTGCGGCAAGACTTCCTGCGTGCAGTGGAAGACCCCTTTGAGATGCCCATTGAGTTGCCGATCCAGTTCTGCTTCGGTCGTCTCCAGTTGGCCTCCTTGAGCTCCTGGGCCGGCAATATTGCACAGGATATCGATCTGGCCGTAGACCTGCACGGTTGTTGCGATCAGGGCATTCACCTCCGCTCGACGGGAGACATCGGTGCGGACAAACATGGCTGACCCCCCTCGCTGCTGAATCGCACGCGCCGCGGCTGTTCCTTTCTCGTCCTGGCGGTCGGCTATGACGACCTTCACGCCTTCCTCTGCCAACATGCGGCAGACGGCTGCCCCTATCCCTGAATCCCCTCCGGTGACAATGGCGACTTTGCCTGCGAGTTCAAGGTTCATCGGATGTTGCCCCTCCTCTTCACGCGCGCCTTTTTGCGGCATCAATCATGCCATGCAGATGTGCCGCGGCCTGTTCAATGTCAGCATGTTTATATTGTCCGGCTCGGCTTTCTGCAGCAAGCACGCCGCAGCGGTGCACCTTGTCAAAATCGCCGTAGGGAAATTTGTATCTCCCTTTGGTCTCTTCATCCTCATCCGTATCGATCCCTAAATACCATTTCCCGTAGTCATCAAAGCCATGCGCTCTAATATACTCGTTCTCCTCCTCTGCAGATGGCTGGTGCTCGCTCCACCTGTCTTTCTCATCAAAGACAAATTTTCCCTGCTCTATCAGGTTGGTTGCTTGTTCAAATGCTCGTTTATGCAGTTTGACTGCCATCGGTCAATGCTCCTTACCACAAACGTGAGGCGTCTCAAGCCGTTGGAGCCACAGAAGCGACGCCTGCGGACACCGGGGCACCCTCGACGCGCGGATGGTGGGCCGCCAGAATAGCACGCGCTCGCTCCGCCCGATCCGGGCTCGTGGCATGCACAATCACCAGAGTATCCCCCTTATGCACCCGTTCGCCTAGGCGTGTGAATCAGGGCGCTGATGATCCCATCCAGAGCAGCCACCGTGACTGCCCCTGCAGCGCCGAGTCCCACCCCCGACAGAAATACCCCCAGAATCGGTCCTGCGGTAACCAGCAGACCAGCCGGTGGGAAGAGCAAGCCCACTAAAGCTCCGAGCACGCCTCCCCACACGGCTCCATTGATCAACCCCGCCTGAATGGTGTGCCCTGTATCGGTGTAGAGGACAGAGATATCCCGCTCGTCAAATCCTTCACGTTTCAGTTCGGCGACCGCAGCCTGCGCATCGGCTGCCTGTGGATACGTTGCTGCTTCAAGCCATGTCTGTGCTACCATAGCTGAATCGCCTCCTTATATACTAAACTAACTACTCGTCTGACCACCAATGCTCGTTCACAAGAAAACTCGACACGAGTTCACTCGTCTAGGGAAGGGTGGGGGGTTCCGCCGGTGCAAAACTGGCCGTACTGTGAGCGCAATTACTCAATGGTACGTGACTATTGCCCCCACGGTTTTCTTCCACGCTCAAAGTATATGTCGTACCTGCTTCCTTGTCAAGTATTTATATTAACCACATCGGTAAATAGTTGATGAGATAATATAAATACTTGACAAGGCGTCTTCCACGACCTATACTTGGTACAGTGAAGACAAGCAGACCCGGCCGTCACCACCGGGCAGTTTCCTTGCAGGGGGTTTCTTGTAGCAGTTGCAGCACCACCTCGCCGGTGTGCTCGGTTGTCCCAACTTGTCTCAACCGGAGTGTCACCGGCTTTCGCGGCGTGCCTGAAGCCTGGTTCACCATCGTGTTTTCGCTGCGCAGCCGACTCCCAAGACGGAGTAAAAGCGGAACAGATTCCCATGCAGGTCAAGTAGGCCGCAGGTAGATGCTACACGAGCACTCTCTATCACTATGGTGAAGAGCCTGCCAGGCGCATTGCTGGCAGCGAGCAGACATGACATGAGCAACATAATGGAAAGGAAATACTACGATGGCCATTAGCATCCGTACGGATGAAGCAATCCAGACAGATATCCTGGAAGAATTGAAGTGGGACACGCGCGTGCAGCCCAACGAAATCGGCGTCACGGTCAAGGATGGGGTCGTCACGCTGACAGGCTGGGTCGATTCGTATCTGAAAAAGATGGCTGCCGAGGAGGCCGCGCACCGCGTGCGTGGCGTCAAAGCGGTCGCCAACGACATCGAGGTGCGCCTGCCCGGCTCTGCCGAACGCACCGACGCCGACCTGGCCAAAGCGGTGCTCAACGCCCTGAGGTGGGATGCCGCTATTCCGACTGACAAAGTGGACGTGACGGTCAGCCAGGGCTGGGTGACGCTGAAGGGCGAGGTCGAATTCGGCTTCCAGAAGAGCGACGCCGAACGGGCTGTACGTCGCCTCTCAGGGGTCAAAGGCGTGATCAATCTCATCACGGTCAAGCCGCGCCCGTCGCCAAGTGACCTGAAGCAGCAGATCGAGCGAGCGCTCATCCGCAATGCCGAGACCGATGCCAGGAATATCACGGTCGAGGTGCAGGGCAGCAAGGTCATCCTGCGTGGGACGGTGCGGTCCTATGCGGAGAAGCAGGCGGCGGAGGATACCGCCTGGTCTGCGCCAGGTGTCAGCGAGGTCGATAATCGTATTGTGATCTCGCCCATGCTGTAATCCTTGCTTCCTGACCGGCGAGCTGATCCCGTAACAGAGATGAGGGCATTCCTCACCAGCGAGTCCCTCCCAGCGATGGGCGAGGACTCGCCTGGGCGAACGAAGAAGATGGGGTCGCTCCGCAGGCTCGGCAGCGAGGGCAACGACGAGAGCCGCTGCCCGGGTCAGTCCGACTCGTGATGCGATAACTGACCGGGCGAACAGGATTTATCATTCGCGGACAGAGCCTCGTCGTTTTTTCATCTATCATGAGTTCACTAACCAGGCGGCATTTGACGCGCTCCGCCAATACTATGATGTGCATCTCAGGACGCCTTTCAAAGCCTCGCACAGCAAATTCGGGATCACGTCCTTCCTGGCAGATGATTTTCCCAAGGAGTGATACTGCTTCTCATCAAGACGTTTGACGCTGACTGCTCCCCCTGATTCTGTTTTTCTTCAGCAGAGAGCAAGAGGTAGGAGAAGATTGACGAGTATACAGAGATTCATAAATCTATGGAAGGGATGAGTAGTAACATTGGACCCGGCGTGAAAGTGGTATGGACCACTATTCCTTTCAGGTTGGATCGTCTTCCTTGGAGCCGGTGGCATTACCTGCTGCGTGACATCCTGGCAGCGGCAGTTGGTCTCCCTCAGCATCACGTGCATGTGATTGTACCCGAGGTAGGAGGTGGCTTTGGCTCTAAGCTCAATGTCTACCCCGAAGAGCTTGTGGCTGCTTACGCCGCTATGAAGCTGGGCCATCCCGTCAAGTGGATCGAGGACCGCAGCGAAAATCTCGCGGCCACGACGCACGGGCGCGGCCGGGTCGACTACATTGAGGTTGCGGCCACCAAAGATGGCCGGGTCACCGGGCTCAAGATCTATGGCATCTCTGACCTGGGCGCGTACAGTCAACTACTCACCAGCGGCCTTATGCTCTTCCTCGGTTTCCCGATTTCGAACGGGGCCTATGACATCCCGGTCCACCTGAGTGGGGATCTCGTTTTCACGAATAAAGCGCCGACGGATTCCTATCGGGGGCCGGCCGCCCGGAGACCATCTACGTCGTGGAACGTGCGATGGACCTGGTCGCCCACGAATTGGGCATAGACCCGACAGAAGTGCGCAAAATCAACTTCATCAAGCCAGAGCAGTTCCCGTATACGTCGTCTGCCGGGGCGGTCTACGACACGGGGAACTACCTGCCCGCCCTGGAAAAGGCGATAGCGTTGATAGACTATCAAGCCTTACGCGCCGAACAGGCACAGAAACGCGCCGCAGGCCAACTGATGGGCATCGGAGTATCCTCGTACGTGGAGATCTGCGCGTTCGGCCCCAAAGGGTCCGCGCCGTTCGGCCTCTATGAGAGAGCGCGGGTGCGCGTGGAACAAAGCGGCACGGTCATGGTCTACTCGGGCTCCTCTCCCCATGGGCAAGGCGAGGAGACGACCTTCGCCCAGCTGGTCGCCGAGGAGCTGAGCATCCCAGTCGAGAACGTGATGATCATCCACGGCGACACCGACTCCACGCCAGAGGGACGCGGCACCTATGGCAGCAGGACTACAGCGGTGGGTGGCTCCGCCATCTTCAACGCGGTCCAGCGCTTGAAGGAGAAGATGACGCACATCGCCGCGCATCAGTTAGAGACCAGCCCATCCGATATCGTACTGGAAGATGGCAAGTTCTCCGTCGCCGGCTCGCCTCGGAAATCCGTCGCGTTCACCGAGGTGGCCGCCGCCGCCAATCTCTCGAACACCCTGCCGCCAGGGATCGAACCGGGCCTGGAAACCACTGCCTTCTTCGAGCCGGCGGCGAACGTCCTTGCGTTTGGCACGTATATCTGCGCGGTGGAGATCGACAAAGAGACCGGTGAGGCCAGGCTGACCCGCATGGTGGCGGTCGATGACTGCGGGCGACAACTCAATCCCATGCTCGTCCAGGGCCAGGTCCACGGTGGGATCGCGCAAGGCGTCGGCCAGGCGCTGTGGGAAGGGATCGAGTACGCCGAGGATGGGCAACTGCTGACAGCGACGCTCATGGATTATGCGATGCCCCTGGCCTATGAGTTCCCCACCTTCGAACTCGACCACACCATTACATTGACGCCCGTCAATCCGCTCGGGGTGAAGGGCATTGGCGAAGCAGGAACGGTCGGTGCGCCGCCAGCCGTCGCCGCAGCCATTGCTGATGCCCTGGGCGTGGCTCATGTGGATATGCCCGTCAAGGCAGAGAAGCTGTGGAGCATCATCCACCAGAAGTACCAGTACTCACACACGCCCTGTTTCAACAGCATGCTGGTGCAGGTCAATGATACTGAAGTTCCCCTCGGCCAGGCTCCCCGGCATCACCACTAATGAGGTGCCCAGCAGTTCACGCTTCGGCTCCTTGCCATTGACGAGCACTAGGCGTGGCTTGTAGCTTTTGATCAGCGCAGCCAGCGTGGCGCTGCCCGGCTCATGGAAGCCCTTGTGCTCTGGAGGCGTGCTGAAGAGGAACACTTTCTGGTAGTCTTTCAGTTCCTCCAGGAACTTGAGCCGGTATTCCACCTCCCATCCTGGATAGCGCAGGGTTTCTAGCTCTTCACGTCTCATCTGAGGGTCGTCTATCACCGTGCCACCTAGTCCAGTGAAGACGATGTAGCCGGGAGCAATGGCAAAGGTCCCATGCACCCCTCGGAGAGAAGGATAGACAATCTCAATATTTGCCGCTTCCCGTAGGTACTCGTCAATGGGCACGTCCTCTGGCCCAGGGATGTAAAAAGTCGGTAAACCGGTCTCAGCAAGCATCTTGAAGAGTTTGCCGTAGGCCCGAGGCGTAGCGCTCTTTGAAGCCAGGCTACCGAGAACAGCAATGGCTTCCGTATCCGTATCTGCTACCTTCTTGGCCAGACGTTCAACCTCTTCCAGATGTCCTAGAGGTTCTGATGTTGCCAATATTTTGCTTACATGCTTGCGCATATTGAACGACTCCTCTCAGACAAGTGAGCATGTATTTGTCCAATCTTCCACTGCCGCGTAGAATTTCCGTCCCTGGTTTGCACGATCTCTCGAAGGTCAAAAGGCATGCTATCACCCTCTTCCTTATCCCTGTTTTCTCGCTTCTTGTACCTCACTCTCATGCAAGATAGGCCTGTCGGTAGTTTTTTCTCCAAAAGATCAGCTACTCTCGCCTTAAAGTATATGTCATAGGTAGTATGTTGTCAAATATTTATAGTATCTCATCAACTATTAATACGAAACGAAAATATATTTTCCCTTGAAGCGCAAGGCGAGATAGCAGCTCATCGAATCTATGTTCGCTGGTCCCGCGTAGCAGTCAGCGGTTGCCCAGAGCCAATTGAACGTGTCGCGTGCCACCCCTTACCGCCTCAGATAGCTTGCTCGCGATAGGCATGGTTCTGCCGAGTACAAGCGCGCCATGGTCCGGACGCTCTGTGTGCGTGCGCTGCGAAAAGCGCTTGCTCGTGCCACAGGAGGAGAATAAATATGAGCAAACATCATATTCGCGTCACCATTAACGGCACGGTTTACGAGGATGACGTCGATGCTCGCATGCTGCTCGTCCACTGGATACGTGATAATTTGCATCTGCCCGGTACACACATTGGCTGCGACACGACCTCTTGTAGTGCATGCACGATCCTCATTGATGGCAAGGCTACCAAGTCCTGCACCATGTTCGCCGTGCGAGCTGAATAGAGTTAGCCCAACATGCTCGTCTTCAAATCTCAGGTGTCAGTAACTTATGTGGTCGCACGCTAAGGATGGGCAACGTTGTTGCATCGATGACACGTTCGGCGACGCTCCCAAAGTCCCGGTGTACGATTTTATGGTGTAAGGAGTGTAGCAAGCCACCTTTCCCGTGGGTTGCCAGAGCAAGAAAGTCATAGCCTCCCCCTACACCGGTACGCTCACTAGACTCTGCTGTTTTTACGAGCGTCTCAGCTGGATCCTCCCCCTTTACAACATATCCATCGGTCTGTAATACGAGAACCGCTCCAAGTTCGTCGTCGAACGTCTTCTTCATATCCCTAAGATAATTAATCGCTTTGTCCACCTCTGGCCAGTCGTCATATTTTTCCTGCTCCTGCTCGAACGCGTTGTCTAACACCTTCACCACTGGCTCAGGGGAGTCTTTGACAACCTGTACAAAATGTAATGTTCCTTTTTGTTGGCGAACCCGTTCTCTTTCCTCCGGAGTACCCAGTGCATCAATGAGATACGCTGCTGGAGAAAGAACAGTTTCAGAGAATGATGAGCCATCCAAGGCAACCAAAGCATGAGCATCGTAGCTCTTAAATTCAGGGCTTGCTTCATGCACGAGAAGTATTGGCTTCGAAGGATGGCGATGGAGAACTATTTCCCGAGCAACACTCCCTAACGGACGCTCGGAACCATTGTTTCCATGCCTGCATACTACCATGAGATCAACCTTGTTTTCCTCTGCCTCTGCCCACTCGACAATGACGTCTTCAGTAGGTTCAGCCAGGGTAGGGATAGGGATTGCGTACTTTTCGCCGAAGACGGTACGCGTTGCCTGAGCAGACGCCATCGACGCCTTGGACCCAGAGCTCACCAGTTCATCCGACTTCTCAGTGAGTTTATACGCTGCACTCACTCGATCGAGATATACTTGTGCATCGGCCCGTTGTGTAGGAATCTCTACTACCCGTAGTAGTATGACCGTACCGTCGGTAGCACTTGCAATGCGTTTTGCATATCGAATAGCTCTCTCGGCACGCTTTGAACCATCGAGTGGCACAAGAACGCGTTTGATGGGTTCAAGCATCTTTCTCTCCTTTTCTTGGCTTTATCAGCCCCCATAGATCAATGCAGTTTTGCTTCGATCGAAGACTTCAGCGTAGACAGCGCGCAACGGCCCCGTTCAGGAACCGTCGCTCTTCACGTTTTTCTGTCCTGCTAGCCTGCACTGCAACCATTGCACGGCGATCAAGGTCTTGGCATCCACTATGTTCCCCTCGCGCAGAGCTGTCCAGAGCTCAGGCAGCGAGAGTTCCACCTGCTCAATATCTTCCTGCTCAGCAGCACATCCGCCTCCCGCGGCAACCCGGTCCGCCTCACCGACTTCTGCGTAGTAGAGCGCAACCCGTTCAGAGCTGCCTCCTGGTGAAACATAGAACGTGGCGATCGGTTGGAGGTCGCCTACCTGGTAGCCA
>Ga0209647_1003936_pt1 | contig 11366 bp, 8 predicted proteins | sample GraSoi_2013_60cm_FD_185827 | JGI IMG/M metagenome (GOLD analysis project Ga0209647, IMG submission 185827) | Grasslands soil microbial communities from the Angelo Coastal Reserve, California, USA - Sample 9_17_2013_60cm (SPAdes) (version 2) | ecosystem: Environmental > Terrestrial > Soil >... | reverse complement strand
AAGGTTGGCAACAAAAAGATATCGCCAGAGCTTTGGGGGTCAGCGAGGGAGCAGTAAGCCACTGGGTCAAACGAGGGCGAGAAGGAGGCACAGAAGCCCTCAAGGCGCATCCGCCCAAAGGAGTGAGTCCGCGGTTAAAGACGGACCAGAAGGCGCAGATTCCTGCGCTGTTAGCCAAAGGAGCAGAAGCATATGGATTTCGAGGAGATGTGTGGACTGCAAGTCGGGTGACCGAAGTGATCAAGCGCACTTTTGGGGTCCGCTATCATCGCGATCATGTGGGGCGACTGATGCGGGAAGCGGGCTGGAGCCGACAAAAGCCGGTGGAGCGAGCCAGTCAGCGCAACGAAGAGGCGATCAAAAAGTGGTCGGAAGAGCGCTGGCCAGACATTAAAAAAAAGCCGAAGAGGAGAGAGCTACCATCCTCTGGGTAGATGAAGCGGGGTTTTATCTGCTACCAATGGCGGTGCGCACCTGGGCACCACGAGGGCAGACACCTCTGCTGCGCGTCAAACTGACGCGCGATCATCTATCGGCGATCAGTGGTATCACCCTGGATGGGCGCTTATTCATGCAAGTGCGTCCCACCTCTTATGATGCCGAAGCGGTGGTGGGCTTCTTGCGTGTGCTTTTACGCAAGATCCCTGGTAAGATCGTCCTCATCTGGGATGGCTCGCCTATTCACCGGGCGAACGCACTCAAGGCCTTTCTCAAGCAAGGAGCGGCCAAAAGGTTGCATCTGGAACAGCTGCCCGGTTATGCTCCCGATCTCAACCCTGATGAGGGGATCTGGAACTATCTCAAGCGAGTGGAATTGGGTAATGTCTGTTGTTGCAATCTCGATGAGTTGTCTCACAAACTCATCCGAGCCAAAGAACGTTTGCGCCACAAAAAGGAGATCATCAAAAGCTGCTCCCGTCAGTGTGGCTACTTGGTTTAGATTCTTAGCGCGAGGTCAGTAAATCGGGCTTGATGCGATTAGGACAGGAACTTTTGGCCGGCAACCAGTAGGTGATCAATTGAGAAAACTCCAGAGGAGGTTTTTTAAGCCCCAATGCCATCATTACATCTGCCCATGCCACAGATGCAGCATTTCCTCGGATTGTTCTAATAATGCCTTGAGTGTTCCCTCAGCGAGTATCAGGCCATCTTTGAGCACAATGATGTGATCGGCACGCTGAAGTACAACACGACGGTGAGAGACCACAAGGCACGTACGTTTCCCACCGTGAAAGAGCCGATCCCATAGTACTTGTTCGGTCTCGACATCCAGTGCGCTGGAGAGATCATCGAACACGAATAATTCGGCATCTCGCACAAACATGCGAGCCGCTGCAGTACGCTGCACTTGCCCACCTGAGAGCTTCACCCCCTTTGTACCAACCACCGTCTCCAACCCCTGTTCAAATCCCATCACATCTCTTTCCATCACAGCCGAATGCAGTGCAGCCTGGATGTCGACCTGCTGTTCCGGTAAGCCCAGCAGAATATTCTCTTTCACCGTGTCGCTAAAAAGACGAGGTACTTGTGGGGTATAGGCGCTATGGGGTGGCACAAAGAATCGTGCCGGGTCTTCAACCAGTTCACCATTCCAGCGAATTTCGCCCCCATCTTTCGGAAGCAGTCCCAACAACACTTGCAACAGCGTGGTCTTTCCTGATCCAACGCGCCCCGTGACAACGGTCAGCGTGCCTCGCTTCAACTGCATATTGATGCCCTCGATACCTCGCCCTGTGTCAGGGTACTGGTATGCCAATCCTTCGGCTTCCAGTGTCTCCAGGTGATGTACATCAGACTTCACTGGTGTCGTTATAGCAGGTATGGCCTCTTGCAGGTAGAGAGGCTTGTGAGCCACAAGTTGCTCAGGTGGAGCTCCTTGCAGGAGCGTTTCCATACGCTGAAATGCGACGTTGGTCTGTGTGTAGTGGGCCAGGAACATCCCAAAAAACTGGGTAAAATCGGTGACAAACGCCAAATAGTAGATGAAAAGCGCGAGGTCGCCAACTCCCAGTTGTCCTTGCTTCACAGTGAGCGACGCCAGGATGAGAATCAATCCGGTTCCGAGGCCAACCGTATTGCCAAAGGTTGAATCTAGCATCTGCGAGAACACGCTATCTGTGAGTGCTGCTTGCTTGCGTTGATCATTGAGGATGCGAAAGTGGGAGAGCACGTGTTGCTCTGCGCCTGCAAGCTGGATTGCTTGAACAGTACCGAAGATTTCACCGATAGAACCAGTGACGCGTCCAGTTGCCTGGCGGCTGGCGTTCCGGTAGCGATGTAAACGCTTTTTCATCATCTGAATGATGCCCACAATGCCTACCAGCGGCACGAAGACCAGCAGCGTAATCAAGACATCGATCCTGAGCAGGAGAATGATCGCGACTATGGCAAACATCCCCATCCCGATCGCATCGATCGCCCAGCTAATGGCGTTCTCTACCTCCCTTGTATCGTCACGAAAATGATTCAACGCATCTCCAGGAGAAGTGGGAACTGGTCGTGCTCCAGGTCGCTCCAGGATACGTTCCAGCAAATTACGCTGTAAGAGGCCGTACATATAGGTACGATGTAGCGGATCAATCCATGCTCCAACGAAGTAAAGGACCGCGCGAGCCAGGGCTATGGCAACCGGCAGTGTTGCCAGGAGCCAGAGTTCTGGAGTGAGATGACCGACCTGTGGCAACCGATTAAAGAACTGCTGGATAATCAATCCTGGAATGATCGGCGAAAGAGAAACTAGCAGCCAAATGAAGACATCGAACGCAAATAAAACAGGACGATAGCGAATCAGTTGCCAGAGATACGAGGATGTTTTCATGTTGGTATCTCCTCGAGGCCCGTCTGGAGCAGGTGGTAGAAGCGTGAAGAATCATCACTCGCAAGTGTCGTACGAGGACCATATTCCTGAATACATCCATCCTGCAACACGAGTATGTCATCAGCACGCTGTACGGTAGAAAGGCGATGGGCGATGATGATGCCTGTACGTCCCATGAAGAGCTTATCCATAGCACGCTCGATCAAGCGTTCCGTTACAGGGTCGAGACGGGATGTGGCTTCATCAAGGATCACCAGAGCAGGATTAGCAAGAAAGACACGCGTAAAGGCCAGCAGTTGTGCTTCGCCTGCTGAGAGACCTTCACCATCGGAACCAAGTTCGGTATCCAGTCCATGGGGGAGAGAGCGATACCAGGTGGATAATCCCAGATCTGTGAGCACCTCTACAATGTGCTCATCTGTAATGGCGGAGTTGAAAAACGTAAGATTATCGCGAACAGTGGCGTGAAACAGTTGAACATCCTGTGTCACCATCCCAACAGAGTGTCGCAGGTCATGCAAATGAAGCTCGCGTATGGGAACTCCTCCGACACGCACCTGGCCTTGCTGCGGGTCATACAGACGCAATAACAAACGCGCAAGCGTCGTCTTTCCGCTTCCGGTCCGTCCAAGCACCCCCAGTGTGGTACCAGCCTGTACATGGAAATCCACCTGATGCAGAATAGCCTCAGCGGCTTGATAACCAAAGGTCACATCATCAAAGTCAACTTCAAGCGCACCTGCTGAGAGTGGTGTACCGATCCCGTCTTTGATTGCTGGCTGTGTGTGTAACAACTCTTGCACACGTTGGAGACCTGCACCTGCCCCCTGAAGATCTTGCAACTGGCCACGAATCTGCTCCATTGGCATAATCATGAGATTAGTGTAGTAGAAAATGATATAGACCGTCCCGAGCGTAATGACATGGGTACTCCACAAGTATGCTCCTAAGACAAAAGCAATGGCGTTCCCAAGAGCAAAGACGAGAATCGTCGTCACTACCATCGCATAGATAGACATGATGGCATTTCGACTAGGAGGGAGCCTGCGTCGCAACAGGTGATAGAAGCGCCACATCACGTAGCCAGTTGCACCGTTTGCCCGCATATCCTCTGTTCCGGCCAGCTGCTCACCCAGGAAGCTATAAAATTCGGCATTCTGCTGGAAATATGCAGTGAAATGACGCAAGGCATACTTGCGAAGGAAGAGCAGAATCGTCAGCGCAAGAAGAGCAAAGGCTGCCATTACCAGTCCAATGCGCCAATCGGCCAGAAAGAAGAGGATCAGCACCCCTAGAATGAGGAGAGCATTGCCGAACAGGTGAATCACAGCCTGGGAGAAGAAGTTTGAAAGCGTATCCACGTCACTATCGATACGCTCAATCAGTTCACCGGGAGTGTGAGCTTTGTGAAAAGCCATATCAAGCGTGAGGCAATGTGCAACGAGATCGGAACGTAGCGTATTCGTAGCCGTCCACGCAACGTTTTCACTAAAATACGTGGCTAGTACCGTCACACCTTGAATCGCCAGAGCAATACCAACGAAAAGTGCGCCAGCAAGTGCGAGATTCTTGTGTGAATTGCCAGAGGTGAAGGCATCAATGAAGTAGCGCAAGATTTGTGGATTGATCAGTTGTAAGCCAATACCTGTAAAGATCAAGGCTGCCGTCAGTGTAGCCTTGCGCCATTGCGGGCCAAGATAGGTCAAGAACAGTGTTTTGTAGGATGTGAGCGATGGTTGAACTGCCCGACTCATGAGTCACTCCTTCTCTTTGACCTCTTGTGACTCTGGACATCATACGATGTTTTTCTCATGTAAGCAATAATCGTCAATAGCCACTAGAAATTTGGTCTCCCGCATCTCCTAGGCAGCATTACAAGCGAAGGGCAAATGCACATTCCTCGGTTGTCTCTCCGAGCACAGCTTCATTGAAGTTAACCTCTTCGGTAAACTCCCTACCCAGGAGATGCGGGAGAGCCAATTGTCACTTAGCATTCATAGTTGCTCGTTGTGGACGCAGGGCGTTTCCGCGCAAGGCCAACAAAGCGACAGACTGGCTTGAACCCACGCTTGATTAAAATAGGAGCAGAGGTCACTGTTTGCGCTTGGAGCACAGCGGAGGTACATCCCATGGTTCGTGCTACAGCAAGGCGGTGAGCCACAAGGGACAAATACACGCCACGGTTGCGGAAAGCAGGCACTGTCATGGCATTGCGCAGATAGGCCACCCCATTCGGCTCAATTCGCAGTACACAGAAGCCAGCTATTTCCCTATCTAAGCGTGCTACCTCAATCTGAACCTCTTGAGAGGACATCTGCAAAAGCGATGGGCTTGTGAGAGAAGATCGGCTCGATAAGGTGATTCCGTGCCCCCAGCCATGGCGGTTGCATATGCTTCGGAATTGTCCCAGCACAGAGGCTCGATAATCAGCCCAGCAGTCGTTGGAAGCGAGAGCGAGAGGTCGTCGAGTATGAGTCCTTCCCATTCCATCCGTACTGTGAAGCCAAGTGCGATAAACTTCTGTTGAAGATCAGACGGCTGCGAACTGGGTCCTATGACCCACAGACACCAGGGAACTAAGGCCTCGACTTGTTCGATGGCGTGGGCAAGCGAAGTTTCTACCGTCGCCGGATGAAAACGCAATGGCATAGCAGCCGCAAATCCGGGTTGTATTCGGAGCACAACTTCTCCCTCACTGAGAGGAATCTCTTGCGCATCGATACCTTCCCAGCTAGATGACGACTCGTACAATGTACGCTCAACCTCGTAGGCCAGTGCAAATAGTTGGTTCCTTGTCATACTGGCAGTCCTTCTCATGCGATCTCTTACTTCAAGTATCTGCTCTGTGTAGGAGAAAATCAAGCCCTGAGATCATGGAACGGTCTCAGTTACTGCCGCAGGGTCTTCTGATAACTCCCTTACGTACTTATCATCTACATAGGTTTACTTGTCTTTGCCGAGATCAGTAAACCAAACAGCCCTTGTCGCGCCTGGGTTTAGCTGACGGTGTTCCTGCAAACAGGCTTTTGCGCATGACAGTACCTTAATCGACTGTCATGCGCAAAAGCCTGTTTGTCTGCTTGTTGTAATCCCACAACTCAACATATAGGTCGGGCAGTTGTGAGAAGTTGTCACTATCATGGTTGCCCGGAATAGTGAAGATCACTCCTGGGTAGTACAGGTAGGGTTCGTAGAATTGTGATGGATACAGATTTTTCAGCTAGTAAATTTTGAAATTTATGAGCGGAAACTTGACAATTATGTGGGTGATTAGATATACTAAGGATGAGATCGTGTTATTGGTTCCTTCCATACGGGAGCTAGCTTGCCATGACAGAACCACCTGTCCCACCTACGGCCCTTTCAGAGGGCCAAAGAGCACAAGCACACACCCGCTTTATGATTATTCGTCCGGCTCTGGAAGATGGTGTCACCCAGGCCAAGGTGGCGCGTACTCATAATATTCCTCCCAGCACGGTGCAGCGGTGGGTCAAACGGTATCGTGAGAAGGGCCTGTATGGTTTGGCGGATACGAAGACCCGTTCCGACAAAGGAACGTCGCATCGCTTGCCCCCGGATGCCATCACACTGGTGAAGGAGCTGGCCTTACAAACCCCTCCGCGTTCTACCGCCGCTATTCACCGCCAAGTAACAGCGATGGCACAAGAGCAGGGATGGGACCCACCCAGTTATGCTCGTGTTCGTCAGATCATCAAGGACCTCAATATCGCGGGCCCGGAAGAAGTACCGAAGATGACAGTTTCGCGTGTTCGGATGATCGATATTGCCCGGTTAGCAAGCGTATCCAAAACCACCGTCTCTCGAGTATTGAATCACAAGCCCGATGTTGATTCAGATACGCGCGAGCGTATCCTGCGTATTATTGAAGAGCAAAGGTTCGTTCCAAGTATCGCCGCCTCGGGATTGGCCAGTGGTCGTCGTAGCCTGATTGGCATGCTTGTGCCTTCATTTACCTGGCCACAAATCCCTGAGCTGATGAGTGGGGTTGCCGAGGTTGTAGAGCGAACTCCGTATGAGCTGGTACTCTATAGCATCAAGGAAACGAAGCTCAAGAAGATCCGCAGCGAGGTTATCAACCGTGTGCTTGCGACACAACTTACAGCAGGTCTCTTAGCGGTATATCCAGGTGAAGCTTCAGAGGATTTGACGCGACTCTACAAACAAGGTTTTCCTGTCGTGATCATCGACGACCAGCGAGAACAGACCACTCCCTGGGTGGGAACGGATAACGTTACTGGAGCGTATATCGCAGTTCGTCACCTGATCGGGTTGGGGCATCGACGTATCGCGCACATTCAGGGGCCGCACGAGTATCTTGTCTCACATGATCGCTATGCAGGTTATCTTCAGGCCTTGCAAGAAGCTGGAATCACACCCGATCCTGAGCTGGTGCTGCAGGGTGATTTCATGCCACCCTCGGGGCGGGCCGCTGCCGCCAGGCTCTTTGAACTTCCGCTGGAGAGGCGGCCTACGGCTATTTTTGCGGCGGCTGACCAGATGGCTTACGGTGTACTCGCTGCCGCCGAGGAGTATGGCCTGTCTATCCCGCAGGACATCGCCCTTGTTGGCTTTGACGATGACGCCCCATCTGCCCATGTTCATCCACCGCTCACCACCATCAGGCAACCTAACTTTGAGATGGGACAGCGGGGTATCGAACTGCTGTTATCTATGCTCGACACCGTTGAAAATTCTACAGCAAGCAGGTGGACTTCCAATGCATCAGAGAGAACGCACCCTGTCGTTGCCCAGCCTATACGTATTCAACTTCCTACCAATCTTGTAGTGCGTGCATCCTGTGGAGCAGACTTTCAAATCCCGGTTTCAATGATGAAAGGCAATGAAGTTATTTGAAGTTATTTAAGGAGGTTGCTCATGACACCCCATACTCACTCATCCGGAAAGTTCAAGCGAGGAGCAAAGACCTACTGGATGTCTTTGCTCGTGTTTCTCGTCGTTTTGCTGGCCGCCTGTGGCGGAAGTACTGGCACGACCACGCACAAGCCCCTGCATCCGAATTCGCTTACCCTGTTGGCGAATCAACAGGATGCTTATACCCAGAACTTTAATCCTTATAATACGGCCAGCGTGATCAGTGGCACGCAAGGCTTGATCTACGAAACGCTGCTCTATGTCAACCGCCTGGATGGAAGTGTTAAACCGTGGCTGGCTTCCAGCTACGAGCTAGCAAGCGATGCGCAAAGTATTACATTCCATTTGCGCCAGGGCGTGGTCTGGTCGGATGGGCAGGCTTTCACCAGTGATGATGTGGTCTTTACACTCAACCTGATCTTAAAAAACCCCTCCATTGATCTGACAGGTATTGGTGCTGCGGTCAAAAATGTGAGCGCGCCCGATGCCAGTACGGTCATAGTGACGCTGAGCAAGCCCTTCAACCCCATCGTGTGGATCCTGGGCGGGCAGGTCTTTATACTACCCAAACATACCTGGTCGGGCGTCAAGGGTGATCCGTCACAGTATGCAGATGCCAACCCCGTTGGCACCGGCCCTTATATCGTCAAATCATTCACCCCGCAGCTGGTCGACCTGGTCAAGAATCCTAAGTTCTGGCAGCCTGGTAAGCCGCAGGTGGATGAGGTCAAGATCCCGGTCTATGCTTCCAACGATAGCGCGCAACTGGCGCTGCAAAAGGGTCAGATCGACTGGACGAATCTGTTTGTTCCTAACCTTGATAAGACCTATGTGGCTCTGGACAAGCAACACAATCACTACTGGTTCCCCAGCAGCGACGATGTGATGCTCTATCTCAACCTGACGAAGGCCCCGTTCAACGATTTGCAGGTGCGTAAAGCCATTAGCCTCGCGCTCAACCGCCAGACCATCTCGACACTTGGCGAAGCTGGCTATGAGCCTCCGGCCAATCCGACCGGGCTGGTAGGAGAGGCTATTCAGAGTTACATTGATCCACAGTTTGCCGGTATGCAGTTTACGCAGAATACCTCCCAGGCGGATGAAACGCTGCAGAGCGACGGTTGGACGAAAGGCTCCGATGGCTACTACGCTAAGAATGGCAAGCAACTGGCATTTACCATCATTGTGGTCAGCGGCTATTCCGACTATGTGGCGGACTGCCAGGTGATGGTAAGGGATCTAAAAGCAGCAGGTATCAATGCTACGGTGAATGCCATGTCCAATGATGCCTTTACGAGTGCATTGGGTAACGGGCAATATGACGCCGGTATCCTGTGGACCAACCCCGGCCCCACACCCTATTACATCTACGATGGTCTCTTGCGCAGCACCAACTCCGCCCCCATCGGTCAATCGGCTCCCTCCAACTACGAGCGCTGGATGGACCCGGCCACTGATAAGTTGTTGGACCAGTATGCTGGGAGCACTGACCCACAGGTGCAGAAGCAGGCGCTAGACGGGCTGCAACAGATTATGGTAAATGAGTTGCCCAGCATCCCGCTGACGGCTGAACCTTATTGGTATGAGTACAGCACCGCCAAGTTCGTCGGCTGGCCCGATGCGCAGCACCCCTATGCCGCTCCCGGGACCGCGGAATATCCAGACATCGAGATTGTTCTCTTGAACCTGCAACCGGTCTAATAAAGTAGCAGGGCGGGGGGCAAGCTAGCTCAGTAAAGTAACAAGCAGGGCGGGGGCAAGCCCCGCCCCTACTATATACGCTGGGGAGCCGCTCCATTCGTGTATAGTAGGGGCGACCTTCGCACCCGCCCTGGTTCCTTGTGGTCGCTCGTTTGGAGTCGCCCGTTTGGAAAGGGATAGGCATGCGTTATCTGCTCCGTCGAATTGGTTTTTATCTTGTTGCGCTCTGGGCCGCGATTACCATCAATTTTCTCGTTCCCCACCTGGTTCCAGGTGACCCGGCGGAAATATTTATGTCCCGCATGAGAGGGCATGCCTCGCCCCAGATGCTGCACGCGCTAGAGATCTCGTTGGGGGTGAGTCACGACCCATTGTGGGTCCAGTATGTGCAGTATCTTGGTAATCTCTTGCATGGCAACCTGGGCATCTCCCTGACATATCTGCCTACTCCTGTGACTCAGATTCTAGGACAGGATCTCCCCTGGACCCTTGTCCTTGTTGGGACATCACTGGTCATTAGCTTTATTATCGGGACGATTCTGGGCGTGGTGGTCGTCTGGCGGCGCGGCTCAATTCGTGATGCCGTCTGGACTCCGTTCTTTGCCTTTATTTCCGCGATCCCCTATTTCTGGCTGGCGCTGGTATTGCTCTATGTCCTGGGCGCACAACTCGGCTGGTTTCCTCTGCATGGCGGATATGATACCGACAACACAGTGCCAGGATGGAGCCTGGATTTCATTTTGAGTGCGGCCCAGTATGCCATCTTGCCCGCTCTGACTATTGTGATTGGCTCTATTTCTGGTTGGATGCTTGGTATGCGCAACGCCATGATTACGACGTTGTCGGAGGATTACGTCCTGATGGCTGAGGCGAAGGGCCTGAGGCAAGGTCGCATTATGTATCTATACGCGGCCCGCAATGCTATCTTGCCGAATATTACCGCGTTCGCGCTCTCGCTGGGGTTTGTGGTGAGCGGCTCATTGCTGACCGAGATCGTCTTCTCGTATCCTGGCATTGGCCTGGCGACCTTGCAAGCCGTTGATAACCATGATTACGCGCTCTTGCAGGGGGCTTTCCTGGTGATTAGCGTTGCTGTGCTGGCCGCGAACTTCCTGGCCGACTTTCTGTATGTGCTGCTTGATCCGCGCGTGCGCCTGGGAGGAAAATAGCAATATGCGAATCATTGAAAGGCATGCGCCAACGACGCCGCCGCGTCTACCAAGAATGTCCGGGGGACATTCGCGGAGCAGTCAGGCACATGAAAGGAACGTATGAGTATTCAATCTCAAGAGGTAAGTTTACCTGCTCCTGAAGTCAATGCGGTTCCCGCCCAGGTACATCGCTGGCGTGATCTATGGCGCCTGGTGGCGGGGAACCGCAAGGCGAGCGTAGGATTGCTCATTGTGGGTCTCTTTATCCTGCTGGCTATCTTTGGGCCAATCATCTTGCCGCAGGATCCGCATACCTTCACTGAAGATATCCTGCAGCCACCATCGGCCACTCACTGGTTCGGCACGACGAATTTTGGGGAGGACGTGTTCGTCCAGACGGTGGTAGGGGCACGTTTCTCGGTTTTTATGGGCCTGGGCATCGGCCTGGTGACCACGATCGTTTCGGTCCTGGTGGGCCTGACTTCTGGCTACTTTCTCGGATGGGTGGACGAGCTTCTCTCGCTGGTAACCAATGTGTTCCTGGTGCTGCCGACGCTGCCTCTGGCCATCCTGCTCGCGGCCTTCTTGTCTAATAAGGGGCCGTTAGCGATTGGATTTGTCTTGACGATCACGGGCTGGTCCTGGGGAGCGCGGGTGCTGCGCTCACAGACGCTCACGCTGCGCAACCGGGATTGCATAGAGGCGGCCCGTGCTTCTGGTGAGTCAACGTGGCGCATCATTTTCTATGAGATCCTGCCTAACCAGACATCAATTGTGGCGGCCCAGTTCTTTGGAACGGTGAT
>Ga0209647_1003935_pt1 | contig 11367 bp, 6 predicted proteins | sample GraSoi_2013_60cm_FD_185827 | JGI IMG/M metagenome (GOLD analysis project Ga0209647, IMG submission 185827) | Grasslands soil microbial communities from the Angelo Coastal Reserve, California, USA - Sample 9_17_2013_60cm (SPAdes) (version 2) | ecosystem: Environmental > Terrestrial > Soil >... | reverse complement strand
TTTTGGTGGCCGGCACGTGCGATGCTTGGTGATGTCGGTGCACTAGTCGCCGTGGTGGTTTGCGGCGTCGGAGTTCTTGGCCTTTCGATTGCGCTGTTCTCACGCCGCTTCGGCGAGCATGCCGTTGCCGCTGCGGGTGTCTCGGCCGCAACCGTTCGACAACGTCGCTGGTCGCTTCGTTTTCGCCGGCGTTCCGCTAGCCGCGCGCTTCGCCAAAAAGAATGGACACTTCTGCGGCGGGACGCGTGGCTGGTCTCGCAGACGCTCATGCAGATCCTTTATTTGCTGCCGCCCGCACTTCTCCTTTGGATCACGTTTGGCGACAATAATGACTCGTTCATCGTATTGATTCCGGTGTTGGTCATGGCGGCCGGACAGCTTGCCGGCGGGCTGGCGTGGCTGTCGATATCGGGTGAAGACGCACCGGATCTCGTGGCAACCGCGCCGCTCACGGTTCGTCGCGTTCTTTGGGCCAAGATCGAGGCCGTCATTGGGGCGGTCGCGTTGGTTTTCGCGCCAATCATCGCCGTGCTCGCTTTCGATTCAGTATTCGCTGCGCTCGTCTGCGGTTTTGGGGTTCTTTCGGCAGCGGCAGCGGCGACAATCGTCCAGCTTTGTTTCCGGGTGCAGGCACGGCGTAGCCAATTTCGTCGGCGACAGACCTCATCGCGCGTCGCTACATTTGCAGAGGCGTTTTCGTCGATTGCGTGGGCGGCGACATCTGCGTTGGCGGCCGCGGAAACCTGGGCGGCTCTCGGCACGGCAGCGATCGCGCTCGGCGTTCTCGCTGGCGTTTGGATAATCAGCCCGTCGCGAAGTTGACGGTCGCGCTACGCGTATAATGCGTGCAAGCGTCGCCGGCCAACCAACGTTCCGATCACAATCAGGTTGAGGATATTGGCACCGATACCCATGGCAAAAGCCGGTGCGTAGTAGCCGAAGTGATCGTAAAGCAGACCAGCAAGCCAGCCGCCAAGCGCCATGCCGCAGCCGCTGAACAAGAGGAGCGTCGGAATTCGCCACGACGCTTCAGACGCCGGGAATAATTCGCGCAGAGCCAGAACGTAGGCCGGAATGATGCCGGAAAATCCAAGGCCGAAAGCAGCCGCGACGGTAAATAGTCCGGCTTCATTCTGCGTAAACAGAAATGCGGTCATCGACGCCGCTTGCCATGCGGAACCGATCAAGACAGTTGCAAGGCCGCCGATACGATCGGAGATCGCCCCCCAGATTTGACGGCTGAAAAATGCAGTGCCGAGTAATACCGACAACATAAGGGCGCCAATCGAGCGGCTGATTCCGAGGTCGCTGCAAAAAGCGACCAAATGACCTTGCGGCATTGCCATTGGAATGCAGCAAAGCACCGCAGCGCCGCACATCATGCCGAACACCAGATTCGGCGGCCAGCCGAGTACCGTCGTTCGACCGGTTGATGTGTTGGATGCAGCAGCAGGAAAAATGAGTTCGGGCGGCGCACGAAAATAGATAGCCGCTAGCGGCACGATCACAATGATTTCAGCGATTGCATACCACAGCATCGCCTGACGCCATCCGAAGCCGGCGATGACGCGCTCGAAAACGGGTGGCCACATTGCGCCGGCGAGATAGCTGCCGCTCGAGATTAGCGCCAGCGCTGAGCCCCGCCTTCGATCGAACCAGCGGCTGACATAAATGTACAACGGTGCGTTGATGCCGCCGAGCCCGATCAGGCCGATGAACAATCCGTGCCCGATCCATAACGGCCAGGGTGGTCCGAAGGTGGAGATTGTCAGGCCAACACCGATCATCAACGAACCGCAGATGACGGTCCAACGAGTTCCAATTTTGTCTGCGATCCGGCCCATCAAAATGCCGCCGATGCCCGAACCGAGCCAGGCAAGCGCGCTGGCCAGCGCCGGGATTGAACGCACGCCGTTCACCTCGGCGGCGATGTCTTTGAGTGCGACCGCCGTGATCCATGCGGCGCCAAATGCCATCAGCATCGTGACGAGCGCTACGGTAGCGACAGCCCACGACGCTTTGTTTTCGATCGAAGATGGCGATTGCAGCATCGGGGGAAGTCCGGCGGGGCATCCTTTTGACAGGCTGCACAGAATTTGACCAGCACGCTGGGCGTAGGGCAGCTCTGCCTGCTGCGTTGCGCCAAAATGCGCAAACAAGGCACTGGCGGACATTTCCTTCTAGAACGCGCTCGAATAATGAAATTGACCGTAAGGCCGCTCGGTATAGCCTTCGCCGATCCTCTTGCGCTTTGCGTCGCCCAGTCCAAGCCTATATGAGAGGGGCCCGGCGCCGTTTTCCGCCGTCTTAACAAGGCCATGCATGTCGCTTCGACCGGTTAGCCTCGACGACAAATACGACTTGAAGCAGTCGCTTGTGTTTGTGACCGGCTTTCAGGCGCTGATCCGCGCATGCATTATGCAAAAAGAGCGCGACCGTCGCGCCGGTTTGAACACAGCGGGATATGTCACCGGCTATCGCGGATCGCCGCTTGGCGGCCTTGACCAGCAATTCATGCGCGCCGCGCGCGAGCTTGCCGCTGCCGATGTGAAGTTCCAGCCCGGCATAAATGAGGAACTCGCCGCCACAGCGTTGTGGGGTAGCCAGCAGGCCGAGTTGCGCGGCGAAGGCAAGTTCGATGGCGTCTTTGGTATGTGGTACGGCAAAGGTCCGGGCGTCGATCGCTCCGGCGACGTTTTTCGCCACGCGAACTTTGCCGGCACGTCGAAAAACGGCGGCGTCCTCGCGCTGATGGGCGACGACCACACCGCTGAATCGTCGACAACGGCACATCAATCGGAATTTCATTTCGTCGATGTGATGATGCCGATCCTCAATCCTGCTGGCGTGCAGGAGATCATCGACTACGCGCTTTATGGTTGGGCAATGTCGCGTTTCACGGGCACATGGACTGCCCTCAAATGCATGCACGAGACTGTGGAATCGTCAGGCGTTGTTGACGGAAATCCCGATCGCGTGAAGATACGGACATCGTCCGATTTCCAAATGCCCGAAGGCGGTCTCAACATTCGCCTTGTCGACACGATCCTTGGGCAGGAAGCGCGCCTGCACGATTTCAAACGCGACGCGATGCTCGCCTTCGTCCGCGCCAACAAACTCAATCGCAATATTACCTCGGGCGGACGCAACCCGAAGATCGGCATCATCACGACGGGTAAGGCGTATCTCGACGTGCGGCAGGCGTTCGACGAACTCGGCATCGACGAAGTCAAATGCAACGACCTCGGCCTGCGTCTGTTCAAGGTCGGTTGCGTCTGGCCAATTCCGCGGCAGGAGCTGGCCGAGTTTGCACAAGGGCTCGATCTTATCATTGTCGTTGAAGAGAAGCGGTCGCTCATCGAAGTGCAGGTGCGTGAAGAACTCTACGGCACCGCCAATCAGCCGGTGTGCATCGGCAAGAAAGACGAGCAGGGCAATTGGCTGTTCCCCGTTAAAGGCGCACTCGATCCGAACGACGTTGCGATTTGCATCGGGGAACGCCTGTTACGCTACGGCGCCAATGATGAACTCGCGGCGAATGTGGCGCGACTGAAATCGGCGCAGCGCGCTCTTGCCGAGACCACCGACATTGCGCAGCGAATCCCCTATTTCTGTTCAGGTTGCCCGCACAACACATCGACGCGTGTACCGGAGGGCAGCCGCGCCTATGCCGGCATCGGCTGCCACTACATGTCGCAGTGGATGGATCGCAAGACGCTCGGCTATACGCAGATGGGCGGCGAAGGTGCCAACTGGATCGGCGAGGCGCCATTTTCCAAACGCGAACACGTTTTCCAGAATCTTGGCGACGGCACCTACAATCACTCAGGCTATCTCGCTATCCGCGCCGCGATCGCGTCTGGCGTGAAAATGACTTATAAAATTTTGTTCAACGATGCGGTCGCGATGACCGGCGGACAGGCCAATGACGGCGGGCTCACCGTGCCGCAAATCGCGGCGCAAGTGGCTGCCGAAGGCGCGAGCCGCATCGTCGTCGTCACCGATGAACCCTGGAAATACGCTAAAGACACCCAGTGGCCACGCGGATTAACTGTCCACCACCGCGATGAGCTCGACGCCATTCAGCGTGAACTGGCGACCGTCCCAGGCGTCAGCATACTCATTTACGATCAGACTTGCGCTGCCGAGAAACGTCGCCGCCGTAAGCGTGGCGCATTCCCCGATCCCGACAAACGCGTGGTTATCAACGATCTGGTCTGCGAGGGCTGCGGCGACTGCGGTGTCAAATCGAATTGCGTGTCTGTGCAGCCTCTCGAGACCGAATGGGGCCGCAAACGCACCATCGATCAATCGAGCTGTAACAAAGACTATTCCTGCTTGAATGGTTTTTGCCCCTCGTTTGTCACCGTGCATGGGGCAAAGCTCAAAAAAGGCGAGAGCGTTGCAATGCCGACCGACTGGCCGGCGTTGCCTGCGCCCGATATGCCCCTCACCAATCATCCTTTCGGCATCATCGTTACTGGAATTGGCGGCACCGGGATTGTCACCATCGGGGCTATCGTCGGCATGGCCGCGCACCTTGAAGGCAAGGGTGTCGGCGTGATCGACATGGCAGGCCTCGCGCAAAAGGGTGGCGCGGTCTACAGCCACATCAGAATTGCCAATACGCCCGACGATATTCACGCTATTCGTGTCGCCGCTGGGGGCGCCGATCTGGTGCTCGGCGGAGATATCGTGGTGGCCGGCGCCAAAAAGGTGCTTGGCGCCATTAAGGCCGGCAACACGCGCGTCATCGTCAATACCGCCGAATTCCTGCCGGGTGACTTTACGCGCAATGCCGAGTTCTCGCTGCCGACCGAGCGGCTCAAGCGCGCGATCACCGGTCACGCGGGACGAGAACGCAGTTATTTTGTCGACGCCAGCCGGTTGGCGACCGCGCTGCTCGGCAACTCCCTCGGCTCCAACATGTTCATGCTCGGCTACGCCTATCAACTCGGCGCGCTCCCCCTTTCGGACGAGGCGATCGAGCGTGCCATCGAAATGAATGGCGAAGCGGTGCCAATGAACATCGCGGCGTTTCGTTATGGACGCCGCGCTGTTGTCGACCCCAAAGCGCTCGAGGCGCTGATCGAGCCACGTCCGCAGGACCAGAATGATTCTCTTAGGTTGTCGCAATCATTCGCGGAGACCGTTGATCGCCGTGCAGCGTTCCTTACCGACTATCAAGACGCAAAATATGCGCGGCGCTACCGCAACTGGGTGGAAAAAGTGCGCACGGTCGAGGCGGAGAAAGCGCCCGGCCAATGCGGTCTCGCGGAAGCGGTGGCGCGCTATCTCTTCAAGCTCATGGCCTACAAGGACGAATATGAAGTCGCGCGGCTCTACAGCGGAACTTCATTTCTCGACCGCGTGAAATCGTCTTTCGCCGGCGACCGGCTGCGCTTTGAGTTCCATCTGGCGCCGCCCCTGCTGGCGCGGCGCGACCCACTCACCGGCGAGCCGAAGAAGATGTCGTTTGGCCCCTGGATGCTGAAGGCTTTCGCCGTGCTTGCGAAATTCAAGGTTTTGCGCGGGACCGCACTCGACCCCTTCGGCTATACGGAGGAGCGCCGAACGGAACGGCAGTTGATCTCCGGCTACGAGCAGCTTCTCAACGAGATCCTCGAGCACCTAACTGCGGCTAATCATCGTGTTGCCGTCGAGCTTGCGATGATTCCGGAGAAAATCCGCGGCTTCGGACCAGTCAAACAGCGTCATCTGGCCGCGGCCAAGGCTGAGGAAACGGCATTGCGAGAGCAGTTTCTGGCCGGCGGGGCACCATTTCTCAAGGCAGCCGAATAGCTTAGCCTCTAAAACCGAGCCAATTATTCGGTATCTGATACTTGACCGTCCCCGGGCGGTGTTTTCATATCGAGACAACAAGATCGTCCGCGGAAAGACGACGAGGGGCAGAAGGTCGCGCCCGCGAGCGCACCCGCACGGGAGGACTAAGCTGTGGCGCCGAACGTCGCCGAGCTGGCCGAGACATTTCCCAAGTTGTTGATGCGCAACGCCTATTTGTATGGGTCGCGGCCGGCCATGCGGCACAAAGACTTAGGTATCTGGCAGACCTGGACCTGGACCCAGGTGCTCGAAATCGTGAGTGCCTACGCCGTCGGATTGCATCGGCTCGGTGTGAAGCGCGGAGAGACCGTAGCCATCGTCGGTGGCAATCGACCAAAGCTTTATTGGTCGGTTACAGCCGTTCAGATGTTGGGCGCCATTCCCGTACCGGTCTACGCCGATGCAGTGGCCGACGAGCTTGCCTATGTCTTGGCCCACGCTGACGTGCGGTTTGCGGCAGTCGAGGACCAGGAGCAGATCGACAAAATTCAGTCAGTCTTGAAGCGTGTCCCTAAACTCGAGCTGATGGTCTACGACGAGAAACGGGGACTTCGCGATTACGATCACAGCCGCCTACGGTCGATGGATGATGTGATTGACGATGGGCGCAAAGCACTTACCGGTGATCCGCCGGTCGGCGCTTGGCTCGATGCGGAGATCGCCGCCGGCAAAGGCTCCGATCCATCCATCATTCTTTATACGTCGGGCACGACGGGCGCATCAAAAGGTGTGGTGCTGAGCAGTGAACGTTCGATCCGCGCTGCTGCGGATACCGTTGCCTTCGACAAGCTGACCGCGAACGACGTGGCGCTCGCTTATTTGCCGCTCGCCTGGGTCGGCGACCACTACCTCAATTATGCGCAAGGCATGGTCTCGGGCTTCTGCATGGCCTGCCCGGAAAGCCCGGATACCGCGATGACCGATCTACGCGAGATCGGCCCAAGCTTTTATTTCGCGCCGCCCCGCACGCTTGAGCTCTTGCTCACGCGTGTGATGATTCGTATGGAAGACGCCGGGTTCATCAAACGCAAACTGTTCCACTATTTCATCGGCGTGGCTCGCCAGTACGGTGAGCGCATCCTCAACGGCGAGCCGGTGCCGCTTAAAGGGCGGCTGCTTTATGGGATAGGCAATTTCCTGGTCTATGGGCCACTCAAGAATGTGCTCGGCTTCTCACGCGTGCGCGTGGCCTATACCGCAGGCGAAGCGATCGGTCCCGACCTGTTCAATTTTTACCGTTCGATCGGGCTGAACCTGAAGCAACTTTACGGGCAGACAGAGGCGTTCCTCTACGTTACCGCGCAACCGGACGGTGAAATCTATTCCGACACCGTTGGGCCCGCTTGCCCGAACGTCGATATTCGCATCGCTGAAAACGGCGAGGTGCAATTCAAATCACCGGGTATGTTCACCGGCTATTTCAAGGACGATGCCAAAACTGCAGAGGCGATGACGCCGGACGGCTACGTAAAGACAGGCGACGCCGGCTTCTTCGACGAGAAGACGGGCCATTTGAAGATCATCGACCGCGCCAAGGACGTCGGTCGCCTCAACGACGGCACGTTGTTTCCACCAAAATACATAGAGAACAAGTTGAAATTCTATCCGAATATTCGCGAGGCGGTGGCGCTTGGCGACAAATGCGAATTTGTCTGTGTGATGCTCAATATCGATCTCACCGCAGTCGGCAGTTGGGCCGAGCGCAACAATGTCGTTTATGCCTCCTATCAAGAGCTTGCCGGCCACCCGCTCGTTTACGACATGATCGAGAAGCACGTCGCGGAAGTGAATCACTCGCTCGCTGCCGACATGATAATGGCAGGAGCGCAGATTAAGCGCTTTCTAATCCTGCATAAAGAACTCGATGCCGACGATGGCGAACTCACACGCACACAGAAAGTGCGGCGCGGCTTCATTGCGGACCGCTATGTTCCATTGATCAAGGCCCTTTATGACGGCTCCGAGGAAGCTGACATATCAACCGAGGTCACTTTCGAGGATGGCCGCAAGGGCGTGATCAGTGCACGCGTAAAAATCCGTGACATGAAGACCGAACCCGCTCCCGCAATGGGGAAGGCGGCATGAGGGCACCAAGCGGACCCGAAATAGCGGTCGGCGATGTGCTGTTGTCGGTGGAAAGCGTTTCGTTATCGTTCGGCGGCGTGAAGGCGGTGAGTGACGTTTCCTTTGACATCCGCAAAGGAGAAATTCGCGCGATCATCGGCCCGAACGGTGCCGGCAAGACGTCGATGCTGAATATCATCAACGGCTTTTATCATCCGCAGCAGGGCCGCATAATCTTCAAAGGCAAGGCGCGGTCGAAAATGCGTCCGCACGAAGCCGCGCATGGTGGGATCGCGCGTACGTTCCAGAACGTAGCTTTGTTTCGGGGGATGACCGCGCTCGACAACATCATGGCCGGTCGCGCATTGAAAATGCGCACGAGTTTCTTCTGGCAACTTTTTCGCTACGGCCCAGCGATGCGCGAAGAAGTCGAACACCGACACCGCGTCGAGGAGATCATCGATTTTCTCAAGATCCAGGAAATTCGACGCGTTCCGGTTGGCCGACTTCCTTATGGTTTGCAGAAGCGGGTGGAGCTTGGTCGCGCGCTCGCCATGGAACCCGAATTGCTATTGCTCGACGAGCCGATGGCCGGCATGAACCTTGAAGAGAAAGAAGACATGTCGCGTTTCGTGCTCGACGTGAACGATTACTACGGCACCACGATCGCGCTGATCGAGCACGACATGGGCGTGGTGATGGACTTGTCGGATCGCGTGGTGGTGCTCGATCACGGCATCAAGATCGCCGATGGTACGCCCACCGAGGTCAAAAATAATCAGGCAGTCGTCGACGCCTATCTCGGCGTTGCGCATTGAGGGCGCATGGATCTCCTTTATAAAATTTTCATCGATCCTTTCGTGCAGATGGGTGCGGCGCCTGATCTGCTGGTCCAGACCTTGTGGGAAGGACTTGTCGCCGGTGTGCTCTATTCGCTGATCGCGCTCGGGTTCGTATTAATCTTCAAAGCGTCAGGCGTATTCAATTTTGCACAAGGGATCATGGTTGTGTTCTCCGCGCTCACGCTGGTGGGCCTACACGAGCATGGCGTGCCCGCCTACGTCGCGCTGGTGCTGACGATTGGCGTGATGTTCTGCCTGGCGTTTGCGGTTGAGCGGTTGATTCTTAGACCGCTGATAAATCAACCCGACATCATCTTGTTCATGGCAACGTTCGGTCTCACTTATTTCCTCATCGGATTTGGTGAGTTGATCTTCGGCGGCGAAACGAAGGTCATGATTGCCGATCAACTCCTGCTGCCACGCGGCGCGATCGAAGTCAAAATGGCCGGTGGTTTTGTGTCGCTCCAGAAAATCGATATAGCTGCGGCAATCATCGCCTCGCTCATGGTTGCGACGCTGGCCATTTTCTTCCAGCGAACGCGTATTGGCCGGGCGTTGCGCGCGGTTGCCGACAGTCACCGTGCCGCGCTGTCAGTCGGAATCTCGCTGGAACAAATCTGGGTCATCGTATGGTTTGCCGCAGGGCTTGTGGCGCTTACGACCGGCATCATGTGGGGCGCGCGCTCGGATGTTTCGTTTGCGCTCGAGGTCATCGCACTTAAAGCATTGCCGGTCCTTATTCTCGGCGGGCTGACGTCCATACCAGGCGCCATCGTCGGCGGGCTGATTATCGGCATTGGCGAGAAAATCGGCGAATTCTACTGGGGCCCACTTCTGGGTAGCGGCATCGAAACCTGGCTCGCTTACGTCATCGCACTAATATTTCTGCTGTTCCGTCCGCAAGGCCTGTTTGGCGAACGGATCATCGAGCGGATCTGACAATGTTTTATCGCGAGGCCGGCCAGTTCAAGACCAGTTATGCGGCAGATCAGGCCGTATTTCCGATATTTCAGGATCGAATCGGTCTCGCAATTGTCCTGTTTGTTGCCGCAGTCATTATTCCCTGGTTTGGCAGCTCATTCCTCATCCAGGCGATCATGATTCCATTTCTGATTTTTTCACTCGCTGCCATCGGGCTTAATCTTCTCACCGGATATACCGGGCTATTGTCACTCGGTACGGGCGCATTCATGGGTGTTGGCGCCTACGCGTGCTATAAACTCACGTCATTTTTCCCGAGCGTGAACATCCTGATTTGGATTCTTGCGTCGGGTTTCTTTTCGGCCGCTGTCGGCGTTCTTTTCGGATTGCCTTCGCTGCGGATCAAGGGGTTTTATCTGGCGGTGGCGACGCTGGCCGCGCAATTCTTCTTATCGTGGCTTTTTCTTCGTCAGCCGTGGTTTTCCAATTACAATGCGTCTGGTGCGATCGAGGTCCCGACTCGCACGCTGTTTGGCATCCCGATAACTGGCGCGACCGCGACCGATACAACACGCTACTTTGTCGTGCTTGTTTTCGTGATCGTGATGACGTGGATCGCGTCTAATCTCGTGCACGGCCGCGTTGGACGAATGTGGATGGCGGTTCGGGACATGGACCTCGCGGCCGATCTCATCGGCATCCGGTTGCTGCAAACAAAGCTATTGGCGTTCGCGACGTCCTCATTCTACTGCGGGGTCGCCGGCGCGCTCTTGGTGTTCCTCTGGTACGGAGGTGCGGAGCCGGCTGTGTTCGATGTGAACCTGAGCTTTTTTATTCTGTTCATGGTGATCATCGGCGGCCTTGGCAGTTTGACTGGTTCATTTTTTGGCGCTGCGTTGATCTTTATCCTGCCGATCGTATTGCGCTATTTCCCGCCAAAGCTCGGCATTCCGGTTCATCCGGCAACGGTCGAGCATATCCAATACATGGTCATCGGCGTCCTCATCGTGCTGTTCCTGATCGCTGAGCCTGCCGGGCTCGCGCGGTTATGGCAGATTGGCAAGCAGAAACTGAGGGTGTGGCCTTTCCCCTATTAACGGGGCACAATCTCGATCAACCCCCGATGAGACGGGGCGGCCCGCGGACCGGAGCCAACGGCCGTGAGATGAGCGGCTGATGCCGCCGTAAAGAACGAAAGGGAGGAAAATAAAATGCGTTTGTATCGTGGATTTCTCGGAACGGCCTTTGCCGTTGTTGCCGGGCTGTCGTTTGCTCCGGTAACCGCGAATGCCGCCGACAGCATTTACGTTCCGCTGCTGTCATATCGCACGGGCCCATTCGCCGTGTCCGGCGCGCCGATCATGAACGGCATGGCCGATTATCTGAACATGCTCAATGAACGTGACGGCGGCGTGGGCGGTGTGAAGATTGTCGTCGAGGAATGCGAGACTGGCTACGACACCAAAAAGGGTGTCGAGTGCTATGAACAGGTGAAGTCAAAAAATCCGGTCGTCATCAATCCATATTCGACCGGCATTACCCTGCAAATCATTCCAAAGGCAGCGGTCGACAAGATACCGGTCCTGTCCATGGCTTATGGACTCTCGGCCTCGGCCGACGGCACAACGTTTCCGTGGGTCTTCAACCCGCCTGCGACTTATTGGGACGGGGCCTCGATGTTCATTCGCTACATCGG
>Ga0209647_1003934_pt1 | contig 11368 bp, 10 predicted proteins | sample GraSoi_2013_60cm_FD_185827 | JGI IMG/M metagenome (GOLD analysis project Ga0209647, IMG submission 185827) | Grasslands soil microbial communities from the Angelo Coastal Reserve, California, USA - Sample 9_17_2013_60cm (SPAdes) (version 2) | ecosystem: Environmental > Terrestrial > Soil >... | reverse complement strand
GTTCATGCTGCACCACCGTCTGGCGCGCGCGTGTGTCTTGTCGAGAAATAAAAGAGTACAGGTTTTACCCTCACATCCTTTCACCAGAGAGAAATCTTTCGAACAGCCGAGATGAGCCATTGCCTCGCCGATTGGCAAAAGTAGGGCATTTGGCGTACTCCAGCGCCGGAGAGCACGGTACTCGAGTCCCGAGGGCGCCTGCTGATTCTTGGGGTGACCAGACCTCGCCACGATTGCCCGTACCCTTCGTCGCGCCTCTAGCGGGCATAACTATTTCCAGGATCCGGAGCCGTTTCTCCATCTTGGCGGTCGTCGGGGCGAGCAGTTGCAGGTGCTGACGGACGGCACGTTCTTTATCAATCGCTGGTTCGCAACGATTGAGAAAAAGCCGAAGACCCTGATCCCGATCGGCTACGTCGGCGTAATCATAAGCTTCTCCCGCTATCGTTAGTTGTACACATTGACTACGAAAAGGCTTCCAGCGTCATCCAACGATTCGGTGACGTGAAAAGCTTGGTTAGTCAAACCCTTGATCCGATTTTTCGCTAAACCCGCTGCCGGAATGCCCAAATAGCGCAGATGGCCGTCGCGATATGCCGCGAGCAATAAAGCGCCGAAATGCTTTCTGCGACTGCCCTTGCCTTCGGTGAATCCGCAGACAACGAACTCCTGCTGTGGCCGTGCCTTGATCTTCAGCCAATCTGGTGAACGCCGGCCGGATTGATACGTGCTTCCCTTTCTCTTGGCGATGATCCCCTCTAAGCCTTTCTCCTTCGCTAGCTGGAAAAGCTCTATCCCTCGCTTCTCGAGGTAGCCTCCCACTTGAATTCCGGCGACGGGAGCGATGATCTCCTGCAGCCGTTCTCGGCGTTGAACAACGCTCTTGCCGGTCAAGTCACGGCCGTTATCCAAAAGCAAATAAAAGAGGACATACGCAACCGGCGCGGTCGGCCGTTTTTGCCATTTTTGAAGCAATTGGAAACGGGGAATTCCTTCATCATCCAATGCCACGATTTCACCATCGAGGACCGTTGAACGCAGATTCAGGTCTTTGACCGCGGCCGTGATGGTTGGGAAACTTCTGCTCCATCGCATGTATGTGTGTGTGCGCGTCGTTCGGCGCCTGGCGCGACGTCCGATGCTCTGGCGAGGCCCGCTGGCATATACCCGAGAGCGCTCATCACGTGATGAATGGCGGGAAGCGTATCAGCTTCAATATGACTCCGGCCTTCCGGCCGAAGTAAGTTGCCGTACAATCACAACCAGTTTCCCATCGTCGAATACCTTCAATATGGCTCCGGCCTTCCGGCCGAAGTAAGCGGTTGGATCGAGATGAAGCTGAATGGATTAGAGGAATCCTTCAATATGACTCCGGCCTTCCGGCCGAAGTAAGGTGGTAACGACCGCAGATCAGGTTGGAGTGATCCCGCCTTCAATATGACTCCGGCCTTCCGGCCGAAGTAAGCCGGTGTCCTCGGTGTCCAGACCTTCTCAAAGGGTTGCCTTCAATATGACTCCGGCCTTCCGGCCGAAGTAAGGGGCAGCGCCGCGATCGCCTCGTTGAGGACTCCCTCCCTTCAATATGACTCCGGCCTTCCGGCCGAAGTAAGTGGCGACAAAGTTAATTTTTCAGTCGAGGGCATTGTCAACCTTCAATATGACTCCGGCCTTCCGGCCGAAGTAAGATTCGGACTGCCATGGGCCATCGATGACGGAACCAACCTTCAATATGACTCCGGCCTTCCGGCCGAAGTAAGCTTCCAGGGGTTGGAGACAGAGTTCGTTGCGGTTGGCGAGCCTTCAATATGACTCCGGCCTTCCGGCCGAAGTAAGGCGCGGGCCGCCGTTGTCAGTGGGTCAGGGGTGTGAATCCTTCAATATGACTCCGGCCTTCCGGCCGAAGTAAGTTCCAGGAGTTAGCCATATTATGCTGGACCAACTCCTCCCTTCAATATGACTCCGGCCTTCCGGCCGAAGTAAGGTGGTAACGACCGCAGATCAGGTTGGAGTGATCCCGCCTTCAATATGACTCCGGCCTTCCGGCCGAAGTAAGAGTCTGCGCATAAGTGCAAGAGCCGCAACTACCCAACTGATGCGTTGCGAGTGGCTATTGGGTTGAGCGACAGTAATAGTCGCGTTTCTAATTTTGGAGTGTCAAAGAACATTGGCAACTATCTCATCTGGATATTGTTGCCATTTTCGCGAGCGGTTCCGGTGAAAATGGAACTACCGTCGCGCTCGCGGGGTTAGGGAGATGGGCAGAACAATCCCATGCCCCGGAACCGGCCGGATCCAATGACAATTGGACCAGGGATAACTCTTTTAAAAGTGAGTCGGACGTGAACCCGTTCACGGTGCCGGTATTCCTCAGGCACACGAAACTCTTTAGCTGGGATAGATCTGGTGGTGTAGGGAATGTCGTCGAATTCGAAAGTGCGGATTAAATCCGATGGGATTCCTGCTTCCTGAATTGCTTGCTCGAGGGCATCCGCGATCGCTTTCCGATGCCGCCTGGGTTTATAGCCTTTGGCTAAAATGACTGGAGTCATCGTGATGAAAGTGTTCGCAGCATACTCGTACTGTTCGAAAACAGTGTTGTCCTGGGTAAGGACCAGCTGCGCGATTTTGTAGCCGTTGTTTTGTAATACGCAGCCATCGAGACTATCGCAGGCCCATTGAACAAGAGAGCCGTCTCCGCCGATCGGTTCAGCTATAACTGCTCTTCTGATTCCAGGATCAGTGTATTGGTGACCGATGGAAGGCAGCGGCAAGTAAGCAAATCGAGGAACGGTAGCTTCTCTGCCCCGGATGTGACCGGCGACAAACTGTTCAATTCCGCCAGGGAAGACTTGGCTCGAGTTCTGTGCGGCCGCAAGAGTAGCATGACGCAGGAGTCCAGCGACTTCTAGGGTCTTACTAAGACTGTACGTCTTTGGTCGATCGGGGTCGTCCAGGCGGCGAAGCAAGAATTTGGCAACCGGCCGCTGCGGTAGAGTGGCTTCCGCCCTGAGATAAAACAAACCGTATTCGTGGCGCGGGCGAGGGTTTGTCAGATTGCCCGGGATAGCATTCATTCTCGCCCAGGATTGGTGGACTTTGTTTAGCTCGTTGAAGGTGCCGGGAACTGGCACTGGAAGCGAGCGAGGGGAATAGCTTCTGCTAGGAAGCAATGTGTGCCGTTGTCCTGGAAGCTTGAGAATCTCGGTATCGTCGATAATTGAAGCGCTCAGATGCACCAGGTCGGTAGACCGGCCGAGGTAGGAGGTATCGCGGAAAGCGTAGTGGAGATCGTTGACAAACTCTTCTGCTTTTCGCTCGTCAGCCTCTTCCAGCGGATAAAGATAGGTGACAATCGGTTTATCCTCGACAACGATGTTGGCGACGAGTTTTTCTGTCCTGCCTGCCGGAGTTCCAAAGAGCCAATCGCCTTCGGTAACTTTGTTTGTTTGGGTGTGATAGGTATCGCCCTCATTCTTGGGTACATACCAGACAAATTCTGCGCCCTTCCGAAATTTCGGTGCGAAGATGGTGCCGCATCTTAAGCTTTCAAAGAAAGCGAATAGTTCTTCGAAGTGCTCGGCCTTCTCGTCCCAAATGAGCTGATTGCCAGCGTAATGGGCAGAAGATAGGAGCGCTTGGTAAAGGCGGTAGGGAGAAGGAGGAAACTCAGAACCGGTCTTGTCCAACCGTCTGCCTGTATAGACGCAGTCTTTGAAAACTGCGCGAATGGCGAGGTGTTTCACGGCGAAAACTGTTTTGGTGGAAAGGTTCCGTTATTTCTTTCTTTTGGCGGTGCTTACGACCTGGTCGGCCTTGGATTTCTGAAACTCCGCTTCGAGGTTCTCTCCTACGCCGAAATCTTTTGCCGCCGCCTTGGCGAAGGCCACGATGTGATCGTAGTCAATGTGAACAGTCTCTTCTTTCCCGTAGGTATCGCACAAGCGGACTTGAGTCGCGTCTTCTCCGTCGCGGGTCAGGGTGCATCCGGCGCGAAGATCGAAGGTCTGAGGACGGAAGAACGCGGCTAGTGTCAGGCCCAAAATGTAGCGTTGCAGCGCGTGGGTTTCGTCGGGTTTGGCGGTGTGGTAGGTGCGTATCAGGTTCAGGTTTAATGAAGCAAATTGGTAGATATCGCCGTTGACATAAACGCCGGAGCGCTTCCAGCAGCTGGGAGCATCGGCGAGGCCGATAACGGAGAGCCTCGTTTTCTCCTGACCTTCTTCGGCGGGAATCTCGCCCCCCTCGTCCTGGTAGAGATCGGCAGCGGCTGAGTCGAACTGAGCAGACTCATAGTTGATGCTCACATCCTCCGCCTTGATCACCGAGGTGATGATGCGCCTGATTTTAATTGCGGCATTGCCCCGGCTATCCCATGCGCCGAAAATGAGGCTAGTAGGAGCAAACTTAGCTAACGGTAGCGCGTCGCCTTTGTAAAAAGCCTCCAGGACTTCTTTCACTTTATCCTCGAGTGAGGAGAGCCTAATGGTGGCATCGGCGATCCGGTGCGGTAAATCCAGCAGGTTGACTGTCCTGACCTTGCCTTTGATTTGAATTTGGGGAACCAGCTCGGCTAACTCGGTTTTAAACAGAGGCTCAATTCGATTGGCTTGGCTTTGGACGCTGTCAACCGTAGCTATCAACGTGCCGTTGTGTTGAACCAAGTTGTATTTGTCGAAAGCTTTCTGCTCTTCGGTTTTGCGGTCCTTGTCTTCTAAGCCCGCGTAGCTGGCTGGATAGATGAGCCGTTGAGGATGGGAGGTTTTGAGCTTGGTGTGGGCGGTAAGCTCGCTCCAGCGTGGTTCGAGCAAGGAGCCGACGTCTTGGAGGGCACGCGCTGTTTGCATAGTATCTTGGGGATTCATTTGATCTTAAGTTTTGTTTTCGTTAGGGATTGATGGGGAGTGCCGGTGCTTTTACGCTGAGTTTATCCAGGAGTAGGTGAGGCCTACTAACTTCCCGCGCTCTTCGCTGACTAGCGTGAAGCGTTCGGCTCCCTGGAGCTCGTAGGCGTCGACGATCGCCACCGTGGCGATCGATAGAGGAAGAAAGACTGAAAAGGTCGAATAGCGCAGCTGGCGGCTTTGATTATCATAATCCAGCGCCGGGCAGAGCGAGAGGCCGAGCGCGCAGAAGGCTTCGCTGATGGGATAGGCGGAAACGGTGTATTGCAGCTCGTTCGCGCTGAAAGGGTCGTTTGAGGCATAGAGCCCGTAAAGGGAGCGCGGATCTAAGTTTAACTTGGTCGAGGTATTGACTGAGATATCGAATAGATCCTGATCCATCTGGTCAGCAGGAGTCGTTCTCAAAGCCCGCTTTACCATGTCTTTATAGGTGTCCGCGAAGTGGGATCGTGCTCCTAAAGTGAGCAGAGGAAAACGCGGGCGATCGCGCTCGCGTGTTTGATCCAGCAGGTAGTCAATCGTGAAAGCCTCAGATTCATTTTGGAGGTGGATGGGCGCGATGCGCTCGGATCCGGTGTAATCTTGAGAGACTTCGAGACCAAAAAAGAATTGGGTGAGATCGGTGAGAGTCACGTTTGAGCGCGGGATCCGGATAAGGAAGGAGTTGTTCACAAATTTGCCTTGAGCGCCGGGATAGAGCTTGTCGGCGACTGCGAGTAAACCGATCGCGCCAAAAACGTTGGCGATGTTGTAGCGGTCGATTGCGACCTCAATTTGTGAAGAGAAGGTTGCTTCGAGAGTGATTGTCGGCTCAAGCGGCGAACGCTCTGGTAGTTCTGGATGCGGGGGTATGGGCTGGTCGTAGTCGCGTGAAGCCTTCGCGTCGGCGGCGCGTAAGAGAGAACCAAGGAACGCCAAGTTGTACCGGCCAAGTCGTCCAGTCAGTCTTTGGTATCGGAGGATAGATTCTGCGTAAATTCTCTCGTTGATTGCTGGGGGGCAATCGGGGTCGACGGCATTGGGTTTAAAGAAAGGTCGTCCGTAGCCATGATGCTCGGCGATCAGGTGGAGAATCAAATCGCGTTCTGGTTCGTCATCGAGAAGATCATAAGTTTTAATGAGAGAACCGAACTCATGCCGGTAGCCTTTGAGAATAGCGGGAACAGTCGGAATAACGGGTTTAGCTAAAGCTTTCCCGTTAATGGCCCCAGCAAATCGCCTCCAAAGCGGGTGATCCTTACCGGGGTCATGCTGGCGAGCCGCGAGACGCAATGCTCGCTGGATATTGGATGGAAGGGAAAGTTTGTGCCCAAGTATACTGACGTAAGCTTCTACTGCGGTCAGGTGCTCATCCAAATAGATCGCTTGATCGATGATGGTGATGTTTTCGCTTGTTGCGCAGAAGATGTTGATGAGGTAGCTCCCCTGGTCATCCAATGGGGTGGCTAGGACTGCGTGTTTGCTTCCGCCGAGCTGATTGGCCGCAAAATCAATGGCTTCTTTTTTGGTCGCGAAGGACTTTTGGGAATCGGGCTTTAGGAGCGAACTGATCAGGCAGCCTTCCTCTTCTTCGTCGTAGTTTTGACGCAAAAGCCAAGCGGCTCGCGTTTCCTGGGCTGGTTTTCCAGCATAGAGATCGTAGGGAAGCTCTTTTTGAGGAGGTTCGGCCGGATCAAAGAATCCGGCGGGAGACAATGCGCCGAGACTCGGCGGAAGAATTAGAGTGCAGTTGGCCTTTAAACTGGAGCGCTTGGGCGCAGATCGTCGCTGTCAGACTATTGGTATCCGGAATCAGCGTGAGGGTTTTTCGCGCATGGATTCGCTGCTGGACTTTTTCGCTTTGGTGATCCTCTTGCGTTAGCTGGAAGCCGGTGCCCTCCCGTGGAGTCGCGGTGAGCTCCGTAAAGTGGAAGGATCCGAAGCGAGCTGGTTCCTGAGAGGTGGGTTCCCGATCGATGAATTGCTGAATTGACTCTAAAAGAGCGCTGAAAGCTGGTTCGAGGTGTGCCTCGTCATAGACAACGTACGAGGAAATGGCTGTTAACGCGGCCGCCGTGGGCCTAGTATAGGGCGTATCGCCGTATCCGGCGAAAAGGAGTTTACTCCCGATTTTATCTATGGTCCCGATTGTAATGGCCGGACGGCTGGGGTCAACCCGCCATTCTTCATTGTCGGCGAATTCGCCCCTAAGAGTGCTAAGGCCGATGCATTTTTCTTCATTAAAGGCGGCTGCACCGAGAAAGACGTTTTTCATTTCGGCAAGTTCAGGGGTGCTTGCAGCTTGAATCCTGGCGAGAGCTTGAGCGGCAAAGGAGGTTGCCTCATCGACTACGGTCCGCCGGTTGATAACGAAATAGAGTCTGCGAGGAAAATCGCGCCGATCATCGCGCAGGGCGGCGTAGCAGGCAAGTAACCAAAGCACAATCAGGCTCGTCTTGCCGAGTCCTGTGGGGAGAGACGCCGAGCGGGGGAACTCTCCTGCCTGGAATTGTTCGAATAGGGCAACTTGCCATGGGAAGGGGTCGTATCCTGTTAGAAGCCGAAAAAGTCTCTCGAAGTCAATGGCCGACATAAGGGGAAAGGCTCGATTCTTAACAATATTGTAAATGTGAGTAATGTGGTTTTTTCGCTTTTGTTCCAAAATTTCGCTGGCCCGCAAAATCTCCTGGCCGGATGCAATCAGAAAACAAAGCGGTGATTGGCAAAGCAGGGTCAATGAAGGGCAGCTGTTAAAACTCCGATCCCTGCCGAAGGAATGAGCGCGAGCGACGCAGAGCTTGACGACATCGTTATGTGTCACGGCATGAACACTGGCAAGGAAGGGTAATGGCGCCCCGTGGTCGGCCCAGAGCCAGATGCACCGTTTGTCATCCACAATTCTTATTTCGGTCGTGAACGCTTCGAGGGAGTTGAGGAGCGGAACGGACTGCAGATGCACTTCGCTGGGTGGTCACAGCCCTTAGAAAGCTACATGCTCGCGCTGGAAGGCGCGGGATTCGCGATTTCAGCGCTTCGGGAGCCGATTCCGGACGCTAGTGATGCATGGACCCATATGGAGCAATGGAGCAGGATTCCCCTGTTCCTTTGGCTAAAAGCTCGGCCTCTTCCGGGTTTGGGAGTGCCGTTTCGTCGCGGTAATTCGTAACCTGCCGTCCTGCGAGCAAACCCCAGTTCTCAAACACTGTAAAAAATTTTTCGACACTCGGATCGGTCAAACCCTCCGCCCACCAAGAGAATCCGACCCCATCGCCTGGTCCAGTGTATTGAACCGGTCGAGCGTGATCCATTCCAAGCCGGCAACAGGAGGTTTTAGCGTCTGGATTATCCTTGGCTTTAAGCCAAACGTTGACTCAATATTTTTCGCGGTTTGCGACAAGCTCCGACGCCAACAAATCGCTCATCCGGTGCTAGCGCTTGTGATGGGGAGAGCAAAGCGCCCAACCGTGCCGATCCTCGTATGTTCTTTGTGGCGCTGCGAAACAAGGCCGTTGCGTTTCGCCCGGGTTCTGACTTAGCGTTTTCATTGAGCAAGTTTAACGAATCGGAGCCAGTGCGTGAGTTCTTTGATTGCGTTCCGCTGTCCGCCAAATCAGGGGAGGTCCCTAGCGGCCCTATCAACCAGGCTTGGAATAGTCACATTGGCTAGCCGCCTAAGGACAAAGTTGATTAAGGCCTTCTCTGCCGGGTTGGAGTTACAGTAATGCTGTAGCAGTCCAATAAGTGGAAATGGTATATTATGGCAGGGCAGGGCGCATACCCACTCTACTTCAAACTCTTCCAGGAATATCCGCTTCATAGATGACGCTAGCTTACCGAGATCTTTCTCCTGGCTGAGGATCTGGCGCAGCATCGTTTCGTCACTTTCCCGATAGAGATCCTCCAGATACATATTGATCTCTTGAGCCCAGCGGGTGATGGCGTCAATTTGCGCAGGACTTAGTGCAGCCATGCCCTCCCCATTATTGTGGTTATTGGTCATACTTGTTTTAATGTGCTGCGGTCTTTTTTCGGTTAGCTGCCAGACCGGTTTTCAATCATGGTGCTATAAGTTGCCCCTGCGAGTCTTTGGCCTGCTCCATCAAACCGACGGCCACGAGTTTTTCCGCGCTTCTATCATGCATTCAAGCAAGGCTTGCCCGCTCGTCCTCTGGCAGCTCCCGAGTTTTCCCATATGAGGATTTGATCTCGAATTGTCCGAGTGCTTCATCGCACCTCGCAATCGAGAAAAAGAGCGCGCCGCCGATTCTGAAAAGCGGTATCCGCCATTGTCTCATCCAATTGTCGAGCATAGTTGGACTTAATGCCGTAACGGCGTTCAATCGTTGCCCGGCGTACTAATGGTCGCCGCCAGGCGTCATATATTGGGGTGGGTTTGCGGCGGTTCTTGCGCTTGTACCAGTCATGCAAAAACCCCTCCTACAGCTGCGAACTTTAACGCGGTGTCTCGCAAAAATCATTTAAAATAACAGTATTTAATTTAGTAATTTATAATCAAACAAGGCCCCGGCGGACAGGACGGGAGGAGCAGTAATCCCTCAGACCGACCCCGCCAGCATACAGATGATTACGCTCGGGACCGAGCGATCAGTCTGTGATTTCCGGTTACTGCCGGATCGGGAAACTCAACTTTTCAGAGTGCAAATCAACCGGAGAAGGAAATCCGTGGTTTTGCCGAAGGATTAGGCTCAACGTCGTTGATTGATGTTGCCTTGTCGTCGGTCTTAAGCAGATGCCCGAGTCCGGTCAGTGCGCGTTTGCGGGTGTCGGTGTAGAACATATTGGTAATGGCAATGTCTGCATGTCTGAGCTGACGCGAGGCAGCGTGAACGCCGTGCAACGCGCAGACCTGGCTGCCGAATTCCTTTCTTAATGTATGTAGCGGTTTGTTGCCTTTAACGCCGTTTTGCCGCATCCAATGAATAAGACGTTCGAAGACTTCCTGGCAACGGTAGTGCCAATAGCTGATACCCGGCTTCGGTTGGCCCATTGATTCAATCACGAATGGTGAAGTTGCCCGTGCTCGATAGCCGCGGAATACCTCGAGCAACTCGACATCGACGGCCACATCTCCGAGACTATCCTCAGTTTTGGCATCGAAGTGTTGAGTGGCTTGAACCCGGACAACGCCAGCGTCCCACAAAAAGGAGTCCCATTCCAACAGATCGATTTCTTTGCGCCTCAGTCCCACCATGACCGCAAGCAGAAAGACCTTAAACGCTTCGGGATTCTTAGTAGCCAGTTCATTCTTGGCCTTGGAGATCAGGGCCTGTATGTCGAATGTCGCGCGATACTTTAGGCTCTGGCGCGGTTCGAACTCGACGCCCGAGAAGGGCAATGGATCCGGCAAGCTGACGCCTCCAAGGTGCTTAACTACCATCCGAGAAAACAGAGATCTGGCCTGACGTAGGTACGTATTCACACTGGTTTTGGCCGATCGCTGCGAGATGGGATCCGGCGGAGCATCTGAAAGAAATGACCGTTTCCACTGCTGAATTTTTTGCGGCGTGAGACTGGCCAATTTCACCGCGCCGACGCTTTCGATCCACTCCTGGTGGCCGCCGCCGTGTGGATCGAATTTCTTCTTTCCCAGATCCAAATTGAACGAATCGGAAACGATCCTGCGAAGCGCTGCGACATAGCCGCGCAGCGTCACCCTTTCGACATTTGCGACCGATTCGGCGAGGGCAATGAACTGGCCAACGTTCAGGTTGCTTTTGGCTTCAGCAGCCTTGGGCCGGTACTTGGCTTGTACTGCATCCCAGCCGGCGGCGCGAGCGATCTGGTAGATGTCGCGGGCACGCACAGCAGCGTTTTCTTTGTTAGGCGTTTCGAGCGAAAGCTTGCGTCGCACACCGCGGGCCGAGATTTCGACGAACCAATTGGGTGAGTTCGGCTGCTTACGCAGGCGTCGTCGCCAGTAGGCTAAGTCGGTTTTGGATAAAAGTTTGGATCTTTGGTCTAGCGCATTTATAGCGCGATTTTGGGACTCTGAATCGGCATTATTTTTTAAGGTCTGAACAATATCTTCGAAGAGTTCGGATTGTCTGAGTTTTGCGTCCAAGAGGCGGAGCCCACGCCCCGGCGCGTCCGCCGGTTTGTTACTCCCCTGGATTGACACGCAACCAAGCGATTCAGGACTGGCTCAAGAGCCAGGGGGTCAGAAGCGCTTATAGCTACTCGATCCGGGCTGTTGATGCGATCACGGTGCTGGAGGCAGCGATCCAACGTTATGGCCCGCCTCAGTACCTGCGCAGCGACAATGGACCCGAGTTCATTGCCCAAGCGATTCAGGACTGGCTCAAGAGCCAGGGGGTCAGAAGCGCTTATATCCAACCCGGAGGACCCTGGGAACAGGCCTATATCGAAAGCTTCCATGACAAGCTGCGCGACGAATGCTTGAACCGAGAAATCTTCTCCTCCCTGTTGGAAGCCAGACTCGTTCTGGAGCAGTGGCGAGTCGAATACAA
>Ga0209647_1003933_pt1 | contig 11371 bp, 14 predicted proteins | sample GraSoi_2013_60cm_FD_185827 | JGI IMG/M metagenome (GOLD analysis project Ga0209647, IMG submission 185827) | Grasslands soil microbial communities from the Angelo Coastal Reserve, California, USA - Sample 9_17_2013_60cm (SPAdes) (version 2) | ecosystem: Environmental > Terrestrial > Soil >... | reverse complement strand
TAAAGCCTGGGAGCCAATTCTCCAAAAATATACGCCCACCTTAATTGGAGCCTGCGAGAAAGCCATCAAACTCTCTGAGACGATGGTCAAGTCGTGGCTGGTGACCGGTATGTTCGCTGAGGCAAAGCTGACTATTTTATGGCAACGCTGGCGGTTGGCATCGTGATTGGCTTCCCGGTTTGGCACTTGATAGCCGAGATGCTCTTAAGTCATTCAAAACTGCCGTAGAAGCCGGAGAGGTGGCTCGGTTGCACGAAGGGCTCAGCCTGCAAAATTACGAGCCGTATCAGACGGGATAAATAGAGCTACCCCTGCTAGCCGAGTATATAGGATGGCTACGCCCTGGGATAATTATGTCAATTTTCGATGACATCGCTAATCGACGGCTTCGGATTGAATGTTCGGAGATAACCTTGGTTCGGAAGGGAGCGCCCTCTTTAAGCGTCAAGGGACCGGGCGAGACAACGGTCGATCAAGCAGGTCAACTTCAATTCGGGTTTGCTGTTCCTAAAGAGCAGTACCAGCCCTACGTTACTGCTAGGCTGGCCAAACCTCGTCCTGTTCCAGATGATCCAAAAGACGAGGACTACTTTGAGCTGACCGCAATCGCCTTCTCTGGCGAGATTTTTCGCGGACGCCTTCTCCACCCGGAGGTTTCAAATTTAGTGCCCGAGGGGTTCTGGAACGGACCAGGAATAGCCGAAGGGAAAGTGCATCAGCTTGAGCTCAAGGAGCAGGCTCTTGAGGAGCCGATGGACTCGGCTTCGTTTGTTCTACCCAAGAAACTATTGTTTCCTCACTTAAATCCTGCGGAAGGTATTTCTCCGAAGGATTCCGGGCACCGAAAATGAGGCTCAGTTGCCGCCTCCTTTGAGGAGATGCTCAGACAGAACGGGCAAAGCCGAGCGTAGCGCACTTGTTGAATGGGCCTGGTGATTTTGTACGATGCGGTTTCAATCGGCCTGATTCCGTCGCCCTGAAGTGGTCTCTTCGCCTCGGCGTCCAGGAATCTCCGAAGCTTTGCTAATGACTGGCCTCTCGGTTGGTATCTGCCGGCAAGCCAATCCCAAATGGTCGCCTTTGATACGCCAACCTGGGCGGCCATCGTACGGGGCAATTCGTAGCTCAGGGCGATGTATTCCTTGAACTCGCGCAGCGTTGTTTTCAGGTCCGGCTCACTCACCTTGTGGTCACCTCATAGACGCTAGTCACGTAACGGTCGAGCCTAGTCCGACGCGCTTTTTTTTAAGAAAGCCTGTAGCTTAAGACTGTTATCAAGACTCGATGAGCGACAAAGTGAACAAACACGAGTTATCTCGTGACATCCCAGATGATATCCAACGGCTTGTCCGGCAAAGAGATGGCTTCGGCTGCGTTGTATGCGGCGCGGGTATCTACCAGTACGACCACTTCAATCCTGAATTTTCTGAGGCAAAGGCTCACCATCAAGATGGAATCATCTTACTCTGTGCTACATGTCACGGAAAGAAGACGAAAGGGTTACTGTCACCCGAGACAATAGCAGCGGCAGCGAAGAATCCACGGTGCAAACAAGTTGGATTTTCGCGTGAAGTTTTTGACATCGGCAGCCAGCATCCCGCAATAGTCTTTGGCTCGCTCATCTTCGTCAATGTCCGATGCCTGCTCAGGATACATGGAGAAGAACTCCTCTCAATTCTGCCACCTGAACTCGAACACGGTCCATTTCGCCTTTCTGCTAAGATGGCAAACGCCCGAGGCGATATTGTTTTCGAGATCCATGAAAACGAATGGCGAATTCGATCGGGCAATTGGGACGCACAGCAAATAGGAAACCGGATCATCATCAGGAATGGTCCTCGCGATATTGCATTATCCATACGAAGCGGGCCGCCATCGCAGCTCGTTGTGGAACGTTTGAACATGCGATGGAAGGATGCAAAAATAGAGGCTAGAGAAGGTGCCAAAGCCATAGCCATTTTTGAATCAGGTTCACGCTTCGAGACGGCCGAGGCACAAATTTTCGAAGCAGATATTGGCGTAGACATTAACGAATCCGGCATCGGCCTCGGATTAGGAGGCAGCGGAGGGGTGTTTGTCGGTTCGGGAAGTATTGGAACGTCCGGCCCGCGACACAGACGAACTTGGCAGCCATCAGCGCTTAAGCCGACCGCATAACGGATCTTAACGGTCGTCGCCTTGAGATAGCGACTCTTTCCACTTAGCCCAGCGAGCCGTGACGGCTTCGCGTGCTGCATCGCTGCGTTCCTGAGGGCTGCGCCTGGCCGCTATTACCTTTCCGCCCTTGCCGGCAGCCTTTAGGCCTCCTCTTCGTCCGAGCTCGACTACTGCGACATTTTTTTTCTTCCTAGCCATATTCGAGCTGTCGGGAGTATACCATACGCCAAGCGCTTGTAGAAGAACCCGAAATGCAGCTTTTTTTGACCCGAGTGCTGACCCGAGAATCCTGCCGCTCTTCAAGAAGGGCTCCGCCGACGCTTCAGCAGTTCCTTCACTTCTCGCCCAAGTGTGGGAGCCTGCGCTCGGCGCTCAAGGTCGAACCGTCCGTCGGGCATGGCGGACCGTAGACAGCGGGTCATTTCGGACAGTTTTTCAATGGCCGCGCGGACATCATTTTTTGAGGGAAGTCCGAGCCAAAATTCGAAAAACCGATACCACCGCACGGACGCAAATGTTTGTTTTAAATCGGAGCCTAGCTCCTCGAAAAACTGTTCCTGAACGAGGGCCAGCTCATAAGGGTCCTTGTATTTATCCAGGATTTCATCCAGCTGATGCAGAATCCCGTCAATTGTGCTTCTAAGTTCTAGGGCAAGAGCGGCGTTAGTGGCGGCAAGCGGGGTCAAAACCCCGGTCGCAAGACCGGTCGCAACGCCTAACAGGTAAACGCCAATCCCCGAGATGACGTTATTCATAGCGAGATCTTAACGCCGACCGCGAGACTTGGGCTTGGTCTGGATCAGCTCCCGCGCCTACCATTGATCTTCTCCCGAGTCAATTCGAGAGCGCTAACTCAGCTTGAGGGGTGCGCATGAAGTGCACGAAGGACTCGGCCTCGTTCTCGGACATCTCCATGCCCAAAACCCGCTTTACGCGTTCCTGCAGCAGGCGCACGAATGTATCAACACCGAACTCCTTGATCCCGACACACTCGATCCCCACGATCTGGTCTGCATCATTGACGTCGACCAGCAGAATCGGCCAGCCGGAGACGAGCTCAACAGTCCTGGCCGCCTTCTGGTCGGCGAAGGCGAGATAGATGACGTCTCCGCCCGAATCGTAAGAATAGTCGATCGGTTCTGGATTAGCGAAGATTGGTTTCATTGAAGCCAGTACCCAGCAATACCGTAGCATCTGTTTTCGTGGACCTCAGCAACAATTTGGAGCGTCCGTCCTTCGAAGGATTTGCGGAAATACCAGATCAGACCGCCGCTTAACCCGCGTCCTTGCGTCTTCTCGATGTGATCAGGGTTCTGGATGCAAGTTCTGGCTTGTTCCACAGTGTAGCCCCGCTGCTCGCCTCGAATGGGGACGTGACCGGATAACTCGATGGAGTCAAAGGGCAGCATATAAATTTCCTCAGCTCACGCCCGTTATGAACGGATCTTAAGGCTGGCCGCGAGCGTTTCCAACCCCTTATGAACGCGTACGACGGTTGTCACATTACGATCCAGATTCCCGTTGACTTCGGTACCGAAAAAGAAAAGGAGCTTCGGCAATCATTCACGCAGGAATTACCCGGTTTGACTCTCACAATTCAAAGTGGTGAGAGCGTGGCTAAACCAAGGATTGGTGCAATCTCAATCGATGACTTCGCTTATGTCCGAAGCGCAAAAGCAGCTGAAGAATGGAGGAATGCTGCCGAAAAAGCAGAACTAAAAAGTGATCCTTTTCCAGTCGTCGGTTGGGCAGCGAGCAGAACCTTACGACAATTCCTTCAGGGTCACAAATGAGCGCTCGTCAGAGCATTCTGTTATGACTCCCTAGGAGAAACCGAAAAGGATCAGAAGGAAAAAAACGTCCAACGAATGTCCAAGCACACTACGGCGTACTGGAGTGTCAGAGGCTAAGTGATTGGTTGCAAGGATATTACGATTGCAATGTTGGAATACACACCTAATAATTACTTGTTACTCGCTAGTGTTCTATCACCTCGCCCAATGAGGCCGCGTCTCCTTCGACAGGCTCGAGCGATCGCGCTCTCGAATTCGGGATTGTCTTTACGCCGTTGAAGGAAAAACTCGTAGGAAACGCAGTGCGGCAATATGCTACCGAGAGTGGCACCCCTTTCTCAATCGCAGCCAGAATCGCCTCCTCTGCTCGCCGGTGCTCATTTGGTCGCTCAGCTCCGGTCATTGGCTCGTTCATCCCGCTTACCCGAATGGCTGTTCGGTCGTCGCGCTCCTCAATCTCGCTGCGCTCTGCTTCCTTCTAAGCCCCGATAATCTGCGACTGGGAAGCTTCTGGTCCCCTCGCGCCCGAGAGTGTGTGTGCCGCACGGGGATCGCTGTAAGACTAGATTCCTGATTCCACTGCTCGGATCTATTCCACTGGCGGATAGAAATGCGCGTTATTATCGGAATGACTCGCCACCAAGCGGTGGAAACCTATCAAGAACTCTACGACGACAGTAGACCGATCTAGCCACGGGCAGTTCTTTGTATGACGGGGCAAACGCCTTGAAATTGCTTCCTGCTAACTGGAGCTCAACCTCCCGTCTCTCAAGGCTTGCGGACAAAAACCCTTAGCGTCTAACTTTGGGCATCCCCTATGGCTATAATTCTCATCGCAGTCATCTTGGCCGTGATAACCGGCCTAAACTATTTCGGAAAACCAATATCGCGAACGATGTGGCTGGTGCTCTTCATCCTATCGTCGGTCGCTTTGGTCCTGATACTGTTGGCCTATTTACATTTCTGACGCTCGAGCGACTCCCCAGAGCTTCGCCAAATGATTTGCCCATCGGATCGTGTTCGCCGGCCAACGAAGCCGAAGTGCGTCGGTTGCCTCAGGCCAACGCGGGCAGCGATCCTTCTCGCGACGAATTCTTGGAATTCAAGGCATTCGTCACGCTGACCGCGCGGTGATGAGTTTAAGTTGCGCATAAAAGAGTAAGAAAGATCTCGGCAAGAGTCTCGTTCGTCTTCCCTGCATTCTCCCATACTGTTCTCGACAAGTTACAGTAGCGTTCGTGTATGCCCCCAGGTGCTTCTGGAATCGTATCGAGGTTGGGAGGTTCTCTGTTGATTGGTCGCTAGTTGTTTAGGAATGCGCTCCACCCTCGACTGGTATGGCAAAATACGACGCCACTTAACCGATAGAAGGCTCGGACGAAAACGAAGTCATCTGGCAAGCGCTAAAATGGTGCGAGCAGAATTCGTAAAGTTTGACCAAACGCCTTACAATGGGTCGTTCGGCGGAAGGGGAAATAATGCACGCTTGTCGATTAGTTTCCCTGCGGAGTGAGGTCGCGAGCGTGAGCAGCCTTGGCTGAATTAGTGCAGCTTTAGAAGTCCACGGGTCGAGAACAGCCCGGTGTCACGAAACGCGCTCTAATCGAATTTCCGTCTGCAAGAAACGAAAGAGAATCTATGGCCGACATTGCGAATAAATACGCGGAAAACGTGTCCGGAAAGTTTTATGTCGATGACCAGTGCATTGATTGCGACCTGTGCCGGGAAACCGCACCCGCTAATTTCACGCGCAGCGACGACGGCGGCTACTCCTATGTGTTTAAGCAACCGAACACCCCGGAGGAGGAGGCGCTTTGCAAGGAAGCCATGGAAGGATGTCCGGTCGAAGCCATCGGCAACAATGGCAAAGGCTGAGTGTGAACGAACCAAACCGACTTAAGCATTATGGCGAAACTACTCAAGATAGCTAAGACCAAGGACGTGCCACCCGGCCAAGCGGCTGCGTTCACAATCGAAGGCCAGAAAATAGCCCTCTTCAATGTGGAGGGAACTTACTATGCCATCGGCGACACCTGCACGCACCTTGGCGGACCACTGTCGGAGGGCGACGTTCAAGGCACCAGGGTCACCTGTCCGTGGCACGGTGCGGATTTCGACCTGAAAACCGGCGCTGTTCTGGGGCCGCCAGCGCAGAAGGGCGTTCCAAGTTACAAAGTCGTGATCGAAGGCGATGACATCAAAGTGGAAGTATAGAATATTATAAGCACCTCAACAAACACGGTCGTTTTCGGGTTCGGCTCACTCATGCTCTGCTATCGATCGTATTGACCGTTATCAGGCAAAACGGGAACAAAGTCGTGCGCAATGCGTTCCACCCAAGCGTCGTAAACGGCGTGTTGCGCATGCGGATAAGTGATTTCGAACTCGAGCCAGTAAGTCGGATAGAAAAACACCTTGTGATAAAATTCGTAGCCGTTGGGGTTAACGCCGGAGATGACGTAGTAATTATCTTTCTTGAACTTGTAGGTCACCGTCTTGCCTCTGGTGTTCAGTTCTTTCTGCCAAAAATTGTCCAAAAACTCTTCCGGATGCGTATGGCTGCCCATGACCGCCAACGAGACTTCGTGATCAAGTGTCGCTCGCCCATTCAAGGGTCTCTTTTCAACGCCTATTGCATTTTCGATAACGCATTGAGCACGGGCGTCTCTCTACTGCTTCCGATATTTTGCCTTGACAGTCTAAAACATTCTCAAGTTTGATAGCGCCTGGAAGAACGGAGCCTCGACCATCAATGTCCCTGTCTTTGCATATCGCTCAGGGGAACGCAAAACGCGTTGCTGGTAAGAAAGGACCAGCAAAGCTACCCGCCCGGATCAGTGTGTTGCGGCCGCATTGCGGCTTGGGGCTTATTACCCGAACACGGAGCGCAGTGACCAACATATGAAAGCGCGTCGGGAGACGCATCAGCATCCCCCGGCGCTTGATAAACAACCCACCACCGAGTCACCGACAATGAGAAGTTTCGTTTCTAATAGTATCACTACCCTCAGTAGTTTTCAAAACCATCCGCCATAGCCGTCGCGCTAAACTATGGAACCGACAGGCTTCGTTCATCATGGACCTGACCACTCTGGCCCTTCGTCACGAGTGGCATTGCCTTCCGATCTCAGACCCGTGCTCGTGATTCCTTCTCCAGTCCTGTAACGCGCGAAGTATGACGTGCGAAACCTGGAACTCATCGAGGACGGCCTGTATAAGGTCGAAGTTCGCAACCACCGGGAAGAAATCGTCGCGAATTTCTTCGTGGACTGATTGTCAAACACGCCGTGCTCCTTCCGCGAGCCCCGGCAACCGTTAAAACGCATGAAAATCGGAGACCCCGTTTACCTGATCACGGACCAACTCCAAACCGGGGCCGGCATTTCTGGCTTGATCTGTGCCCTGCAGGATTCAACGGTCGAAGTGGTTGTGGAGTTCACCGATGGCACCAAGATTTTAAAGCTCATGAACTGGGAGGATATACTTCCCTCCAACCTCTACACGCATTCGATCCTCAACGTCGTCTATCAGACCTACGGGGAGATCGAGCACAAGTACGGCTCCATCCTCAAGCTCACCACCGAGGAGATCGTTGCACAGCTGATCCAGCAGGGACTTGCGCCGGACACCGCTCGCCGTTGCGCTGATCTCTTTGACGAGGTCGAGTGGCACAATGCGCAGCTACCGCTGCGGCAGTGGTTGGAGAGCATTCGTGACTTCTACCATAAGAAGCCCTTCGCGAAGGCCGCAAGCCTCGTGCCGATGCGTATTTGACAACAACGACCCGGGTTCGCCAAATTGAACGATGGCTACTCGTTAGCGCGACGATACCAGGAACAGCAGGCAGCTAGAGGCCGTAATCATGGCGAACACCCGAGCTATGGCGGACAGGCTCTCGTCGTCCTCGAAGGACCTGGCAGACAGGCAATCAAGCAACCAGCCAATGCGCTAAAAGGGATGCCGCCGATTCCTGCTATCCATGCGGCTAAGCAGTTCGATTTCCCAGACGTTTATATTTTCAGCGAAGCATCTGGCGAGCCAATCTATATCGGCGAAAGCCAACGGGATTCCCAAGGCGCTGACAATCAACTCGGAATTGTAAACCGATGTTAGGGGATCGAAAAGCTGCCACACTAAATATTGCGTTTTAGTGGAGCCGGTCGGAAAATCGAGCAAACTCGGTTGTAAAATTGGGTCCGATTGTCGCTATTGATCGGTCGCGAGCGGTCCCGCTGGATCAACGGTGAAATCCCACCGGGTCTCTACTTTCTTGCCGTTCACCTTCGCCGTCAGAATTACGATGTACATCTTCGGAACCAATTTCTGAGTAAATGCGTAAGTCACTAACTTGGTCTTGGAGTCGTAGACTGCCGGCACGAGACCAAACCCACTGATCCGCATCTCCACCGATTTTGGATCAACGTCTCCCATGCTAGCCAAATTCGCCTTAATCGTCGGTTTAGGCGCGGTGATGTGTTGATCGTTCAACGGCTCCGTCAACATCGCCGCTGAAGCGAGCTGACTGGTTTCCACGCCGGGCTGAGTGCTATCGGTCGTCCCAAAGTCCAGTGCCGCTTTGAATACGTCACCCTTTAGAGAATCGATGGCGTACCGGCCAATTTGATCGGCTGGTACGTTGATATCCATGCGCCGTCCGTAAACTGTAAACTGCATCTCGTAACCGGCTTCCTTGGCGGTCTTGCGGACCACCTCATTGTGAAAGCCATAGGGAAATGCCAAAGCGATGATCTTAACCCCCAGCTTATTTTCCAGAGTCTCCTTGCAGCCATAAACTTCATTATGCAACCAGGTGGTATAATCCTGCCCCCTCGGTGCGTGCCTCAGATCGTGATGCGACACCGTGTGAGCCTCAACGTCAACTCCAGCATCCCGCATCTCTCCCAGCTGCCCCCAGGTCATCGACTTACCGCCCGTATTAACCCATTGTGTGTAGATAAACAGAGTGAACGGATAACCGAATTCTTTCATGATCGGCCAGGCGACGTAATATTGGGAATTCCATTCGTCGTCGATCGTAATGACCGCACTCTTTGATGGAATCGCCTTTTCTCCTTTGCGCCAAGCTAGAAGATCCTGCATCGAGATGACAGAAATTCCATTGTCTTTGAGCGCCTTCATTTGAGCGCGAAAATCGTTCGGTGTGGTCACCAATTCGGCCGGTCTATCTTCGAAACGATGGTAAAGAAGCACGATGAACTTCGCGGTGCGATTGGTATCCGGCGGCGGCGTTGGGCTCACCGATGCGGTCGGGCTAGGGGTAGACTGAGTTAAATTACTTTCCCCCTTCTTGCATCCCGTTACCAAGAGCGGTAACACCAACAGAAACGCCAATAAACAGCGGCGCATACAGTATAATATTACGATTTTCCTATTCGGCTATAGAGGGCTTAGGGGGTCTGGGGGCTTGCCGTTTCGGCGAAGATCAACAAGAACCCATCGGGCCTTTGCTGTCGGCATCGACGGGGTTGTTGTTGCTTTCCCGAGATGGCACCACCGACGGCACGGGATCTCTTGGGCGGGTGATACTTCGACCTCTAGGAGTCGCTGTCGCCATGTGCTGGCTAGCAGTCAGCCGCAACGCTGGTAAGATTAAAGGCGTCGATCAGAAAAAAGGCTAGTGCTTTGTCCGCTCGATCCGCTTGGTCGGCGGCCCTTCTTCCTGCACGACTGCGGCTAAGTGAAGCTCTCGCCCTCAATAATCGATCCGTGACGGCCTTGCTGTAAGTGGTCGAGCAGGTGCAGGCCACCGCGAGCGTCCTGCCAGCCCAGCATTTCAATCAACTCTCCCACCAGGCGCACGAAGTCCGCCCCGCTCCACCAGCCCGACCCGCGGATCAGGAACACTTTGAGCTCCAGCGCCCTAAAGCGATGGCATTCAATCTTGAACTGGACGGCCGCCGTGATAGACTGTGAGACTTCCTGGTATCCGGAAAATGTTGCGTCATCGACGGAGGCTCCTATGAGCAAGCCTACGGTACTCTTACTTGGCGTCACTGGTCAGCTCGGAAATCTAATTGCTGAGAAATTGCGTTCGGACAAATCAATCAGCCTGCGCGTATGCGCACGAGATGACAAAAAGCTGTCACGGTTACGTTCTGAGTTTGAACAAGCAGTAAAGCTAGACCTTGATGATCCACGTACTTTCGGATCGGCACTTGAAGGGATTGACCGTGTCTTTCTCCTGACCGGGTACACCTTCGCCATGGTAACCCAGAGCAAAACCTTTGTTGATGCCGCTCGTAAAGCGAAGGTTCAACACCTGGTACACTTGGGAGTATTCACTCCTGAGTTTGATTGCACCGATCCTCACTTCGCATGGCATCAAATGATTGAGGCGTACATAAAACAATCTGGCATTCCATGGACATTCCTGCACCCAAATGTTTTCATGCAAAACCTTACCGGTTTGTTCTCTCTGGTAAAAGACGGAAAGGTTCGCTGGTGGTGCGGCGACAAGCCCTGCGGTTGGATCTCACTCGAAGATGTCGCCGAAGCTGCGGCAAAGATCCTAAGTGAAGGTGAAAAAGTGCACGGCTCCAAGGAGTATTGGTTCTCCACCGAGTGTCTGACGCTTACGGAGATTGCCCGCACTCTGAGCGAAGTCGCCGGGCACACGATCAAGGCAGATCCGCGACAGCCCAGCCAAGTTTTCGACGACTTTGGAATCGACGAACAACATGCTGATCCCTATTTCCATGGCGTCAAAGAATTCTGCCAGCAGGTACTGGACGGGCGCATGTCTTACATTGCGACTGTTCGTGACGACATGAAGCTACTGTTCAACCACCCAGGTATGACGCTGCGCGAGTGGGCTACGTTTCACAAGGCAGAACTGATAGGAGCAGCGGTCGGCAAAGCAGCCGTTAGATAATCTCGAATCTGTGCGGGATTATCGTTAGCTGGTAATAGCCCGTAGAGGCAGCAGAACGGGTTTTGATCGCCCCGGCGCTTATCTTCCCCGGGCCCGGTCCAAAGCAGTTCCACGACGCCGGCCAGCAACTCGAAACGGCCTTGTCGGCCCAGGGCACCGAAAGGTTCCGACCCCGGCCGGCGAAGGCCGCGTGACGTAGGCGGACCACGTTTGCGTGCCGCATGGGCGTCGAGAAGAAGATCTAGCCAAGCTTGCTCAACGATTTCGCTCATCAATCCAGATACGGAGAAGTTACCACCGCCCTCCATTCTCCCGGTCCGATCTTTGTGAGTTCCTTGAGCCGTGATTCATGCCACGCCGGATCGTCGCTAAAGGGATGGATCAATACGCGGACGTAGTTCTTAACTATCGTCTCGCTCAACTCGTCCCACGGCTTGAGCGGTGCTTCGGGATTCTCGCCCCTTCTTATCTACTTCGTCTCAGCCGACTTAGTAGTGTCAGCCGGTGGTGGGGTTACGTTCGAGGTAAG
>Ga0209647_1003932_pt1 | contig 11372 bp, 10 predicted proteins | sample GraSoi_2013_60cm_FD_185827 | JGI IMG/M metagenome (GOLD analysis project Ga0209647, IMG submission 185827) | Grasslands soil microbial communities from the Angelo Coastal Reserve, California, USA - Sample 9_17_2013_60cm (SPAdes) (version 2) | ecosystem: Environmental > Terrestrial > Soil >... | reverse complement strand
TCGGCGACTGAGTGACCGCGGGCACGTGGGTGGCGACGGCGAGGCCGCAGGCCACGATGGCCAGCGCGAGGAGGACCCACCCTCCGGCGCGGGTCACGATGTAGAACATGGCGAGGAAGAGCACGGAGAGGATCAGGGTCGCGCCCAGGTCCTTGACCATCACGAACGCGCCGAAGAGCAGGATCAGGATCAGGACGGCGGGGATCAGGATCCTCCGGCGCGGGAAGTCCACGCCCAGGAAGCGGTCGCGCTGGAAACGGAGCTGGGCCGCGCGCTTGCCGAAGTAGAGGGCGAGGTAGAGCACGAACACGAGCTTGAGGATCTCGAGGGGCTGGACGGGGCCGAGGTTGATGAGGGTGTCCGGCGCCGCTTCCGTGCCCTTGCCGAAGAGGCGCAGCGCGATGAACGTCGCCAGCATCAGGAAGGGCAGGAGCATCTCGAGGGGCGCGGTGATCTCCACCGGATCGAGGGGCAGGACGATGATCAGCGCAGAGAGCGCGGCCGCGATGAGGATGCCCTGGGCAAAGGCGGGCCCCGGCCAGAACTGGTGGGTGAGCGGGTTGCCGTAGCCCATCTGCAGCGCGAGGCCGATGCCGGCGGCCATCATCGCGGCCGGCAACACGAAGGGCGCGAAGACGTTCCCCCGCCCGCGCTTGAGGCTGATGAAGCGCGCCAGGGCCAGGGCGCCCACGCCCGCCGCGAACATGAGGTAACCCAGGCGGGCGGCCTGCTGCACCTCCTCGATGCTGCGTATGCCCGTGGCGGCGGCCTGGGCCTTCACCGTCGCGGCATCGACGGCGGCGTTGACGCCGAAGTAGCCGGCGAGCGCCGCCAGCAGGAACAAGCTCATTTCAATGATGATCGGCACCGGGATCTACCTTTTCTCCGATGGGGACGAGCGAGGCCTTCTCCGGCTGGGGCTTTCGCTTCATCCAGGCCAGGATGTCCTTCTTCCAGATCGATTCGCGTTTGGGGGCGGGGCGCAGCTGGCGCACGACGACGACCGTCGAGTTGTCGCGCGTGCCGCCGGCGAGGGCGAGCGTGACCAGCTCCTCGGCCAGGGCGTCCGGAGCCGTGCTCTGGCGGCGCGCCTCGCGCATGCGGCCGAAGAGCCCGGCCGATTCCAGGACGCCGTGGACCCCGTCGCTGCAGAGCACGAGCAGGTCACCCTCTTCCAGGGCGACCTCGCAGCTGTCGATCCAGGCATCGCCCGTCCGCGACTGGCCTCCCAGGTCGCGCGTCACCTGGTTCTGGCCGGCGATCTGGCGGGCGTCGCTGTCGGGAATCCCGAGCCGCTCCTGCGCGTGCGCGGCCACGGTGTGGTCGCGGGTGAGCTGCTCGCAGCCCGCTTCGCCCGCCAGGTAGACCCGGGTGTCGCCCACGTGCGCGACCAGGGCCTTGGACCCGCTGATGCGGACGGCGGAAGCGACACAGCCCATGCCCCGACTCTGGTTCTTCTTCCGCGCGGCGCGGTGGATCCTCTCGTTGGCGCTCAAGAAGGCGTGCAGGAGGTCGCGCTCGCCGAGGAGCGCCTCGCGGGCCAGCCCCGCCGCCTCCGCTCCCGCCTGCTGGCCACCCATGCCGTCGATCACGGCGAACAGGCCGAGGTCCGGGCGGCACACGTAGGTATCCTCGTTGCGGTCGCGAGGGCCGCGGTCAGTGCGGGCCGCCGCCACAAGGCCCGGTCCCTCGAGCGCTCCCGTCCGCTCGGACTCCGCCTCGCGCTGGCCGACCGTCACGAGCCGCCGAGGCGCTCCACCATGAGCTTCATCTCGCCGTTGGACAGGGAGATCTCGGCCGGAAAGGCGTCGATCGAGATCTGGCCGCCGGCCTGCACCAGGCGGCCCTTGACTTCGACGGGGTTCGCATCGGAGATGCGGCCGATCAGCGCACCGTCCTCCGAGGCCTCGATCCAGAGCTGCCGCTTGTTGATCTTGCTGTTCGCACCTTCGAGGGCCACGAAGCCGGGCGCGGTCGCGCCGTGGGGCCGCCCGAGGACGACTCGACTCCCGGCGCGGATGGTGGCCTCGCCGCCCGTCCACTGGACCTTGAGCCGTTCCTCCGCCGCGGGATTGACGTAGGCGCCGACGAAGCTCTCGGGCACGCGCTGGGTGAGGTCGGTGAGCGACCTCGCCACCGGACCCCCGATGCGCACGGTCATCTCGGACGGATCGGTGGCCGCACCTTCCACCTCGGAGAAGTCCACCTTGATGACGGCGTGACCGGGGCGGACGGTGCCGCCCTCGTCGCGCAGCAGGCGCACGGTCAGCCCGCCCACCATCTCGGCCTTCAGCTTCTTCAGGTGCTTCTCGACCACGTCACCCATGTCGCGCAGCAGCGTGCTCTCGAGCTTCTTGATGCGCTCCCAGTCGGCCAGGTCGAGGAAGACCCGGTATTCGTTCCACACGAGCGGCTTGCCGTTGGCGGTCTGGTGCGGGCACTGGCCCATGACCGCCTTCACGGCCTTGGCCACCAGGAAGGGATCGACGACCACCTTCTCCGTGCGCTTCCAGGGGTTGAGGCCGCCGTGGATGGCGGCCCAGTCGATGCGGAAGGTCTCGGGATCGGTTTCGTCGCGGTTGATGCCCGGCACGGGCCTCAGGCCTCCTCGAGCTTCACGGTGAGCACGGTCTTCGCGCCGTCCGTGAACTCGATGACGTCGCCCGGGTGCACGGGTACGCGGCCGGAGGCGGAGAGGGCGGGCCGCAGCCGCTGTCCGTCCGGACGCGCGACGACGAGGGCCTCGCTCTGGCCGAGCGCCTCGATCTCGAAGGTGCCGCTCACGCGATGGAGGCGCGCGGCTCGGCGGCTGATCCCCTTCTCCGTCTCGGACACGACGATGTCGTTGGCGACCTGCTGCTCATCGCCGTGCCAGGGCCCGCGCCCGACGAGGAACACGCGCTTCTCGCCCTGCATCGGTACGGTGGTTCCGGCCCGGTCGCCCCCCTCGATCTTCAGCTGATAGGTCTTGGGCGCGCTCTCCTTCACCGTGACCTGCGTCTTCTTGCCGGCCTCGACGAAGTAGCGGCGTACGGGCATCCGGTCCTCGCGCGCGCGCACGAGCTTGTTGCGCAGCGCGGCCTCGACCTCGCGGTCGAAGGAGGGCTCGTTCACGAAGCGCTCGATCACCTGCACGCTGCCTTCACCCACCGTGATGTGGACCTCGACCTCCGGGGGGAGGACTTCGACCCCGCGGTCGGCGTGACGCTTGAGCTTCGCGATCCCGTCGACCACCCGGCGCAGGAGGTCGGGCTGACCGAGCTCGCCGTCGATGACGCCGCCAAGGAGAGATTTCAGACTCACTGATCGCGCTCCGTCGTTAATGGGTTGGGCCCCTGACCAACCCGGACCCTGCAAGCAGCGTACCGCGGAAACTCGGCCGGGGGAGTGTCGCGCGCATGAATGTCCAGCGGCCGGGTGGTCGCCCTTTCGCGGGGACGCTCGGCGCGCTGGAACTTGTCTATCCCTCGTAAAGCAGTGCGCGCCCTCGCTCCGGTCTCGGGCGTCCCGCGAGACACTTGCACCGAGACAGGCCCCGCTCCAGTGGCGACCACACCGCCGCGAGTCCGCCATGCGCCGGCACTCCCACTTCCCTCCCAAAAAGAAAAACGCCCACGGCCTCCGGAGGCCGTGGGCGGGGGATGAAAGGGACGAATGAGGCCGGCTTAGCGGTTCTCACCCTCGTGGTGCTTCTGGCGCATGTCCTTCCGGAGCGCTTCGCGCTCGCTGTCGCTCAGCTTGCCGTCGCCGTCCGTGTCGTACTTCTTCAGCATCTCGGCCCGGCGAGCCTCACGCTGCGCCTGCATGGCCTGACGCTCTTCGGGATCGAGCGTCCCGTTGTGGTTGGTGTCGAACTTCTCCAGGAGCTTCGCCTGGCGCTGCTCGCGGCCCTGCTCGCCCCGGGCCCGGAACTCCTTCCGCGCCGCTTCCTTCTCCTCGGGATCGAGGACCCCGTTGTGGTTCGCGTCGAAGCGCTCGAGCATCTTCGCCTCGCGCTCCGCGCGGTGGGCTTCCCAATCCGCCTTGGCCGCCGCCTTTTCCTCGGGGTCGAGGACGCCGTTGTGATTGGCGTCGTACTTCTCCAGAAGCTGCGCCTCACTCGGGCCACGCCGGCCGTGGCGGCCTCCGAACCCCTTGTCATCGCCCTGGTCGGCGCGGGCGACCGTGAACCCGGCCGCCGCCGTCGCGACCACGAGGGCTGCGATCGTCGTCTTCTTCATTGAATTGGCTCCTCTGAAGCGGCCACTTCAGGGGCCGCACTCTCTGGGTTGGACCGGGAGGTGGGGGGGGAGTTGAGGCCCGGGACGGCCAATGACCAGTTTTTACAAGGAGTTGACGAAATTGGGCCCTTCGGGGGCGCCCGCGACCCACCGCGGCTCCTCCTCCGGTCCCGGGCGTCCCAGGAGCAGCTCGTGGGGACGGAAGGTCGCCTTGTAGCGCATGGAAGGGCATCCGAGCACGCGGTAGCCCAGATAGACGTGCGGGATCCCGCGCTGGCGGGCGAGGGCGAGGCACAGCATGACGTTGGCGATGCCGGGCGAAAGGCGGGCGACCCTCGGGTCGTAGAAGAAGTAGATCGCGCTCCAGGCGCGCGGCGTGACGTCGCACAGGCTCACGGCGACGAGGCTCCCGCCGTCCCATAGGGTCACCTCGCGCACCGCCTCGTGCGGATAGGCGAACTGGAGCCAGTACTCCTCGGCCCCGAGCGGCGATGGGCTCCACCCGCGGCGGCTCTGGCGGGCGGCATGCCACCGTGCGTAGAGATCGAGGCGGGCCCGATGCGCACGCGGAAGCGCCGCGCTCGCCGCGCCGCCCGCTCCTGGCTGCCCGAGGGCGCGAAGCGTGCGACGGGAATGCGCAGGGGAACGCACTCGAAGCAGCCCGAGCAGGCGGGCCGGAAGTAGAAGGGCCCGAGCCGCCGCCACCCGCGTATGAGCATCGATTCGAGCTCCTCCGGGTCCACCGCCGTCATCACCCGGTACTCGAGCGAGGCGCGCTGGTCCGCCAGGTAGTCGCAGACGCGCGGGTCCTCGACGAAGTGGTTCAGCAGCTCGCCCACGCCGCGAGCATACCGCCGTCATGCGGCAGGGCCGGTTCCGGAGCCGGCGGCGCGGGGTACACTTGCCCCGTATGGCGCAACTGCGACGCGTGGGAGGAGGGCTTGCGGTACTGGCGCTGGTGGTGGCATTGGCCGGGCTCGCGGCCGTGCTCCTGGCCGGACCGGGAAGCCGCATGGGCTGGTGGTCGTTCCGCACCGGGCTGACCGTCGTGCTCGCCTGGGCCGCCTACGGCGGGATTGCCGCCCTCGTCCTGGGGCTGATCGCGCTCGTGCTGGGTGGCCGCCGCGCCGTCGCGGCCCTGGCGATCGTGGCCGCACTGGGCGCGTGCCTCCCCCCGCTGCTCTTCCGGCGTACAGCCCAATCCGTCCCCCCCATCCATGACATCAGCACCGATACCGACAACCCGCCCGCATTCGTCGCCGTCGTGGAGCGACGCCAAGGGGCCAGCAATCCGATCGAATACGGCGGCCCCGACGTGGCGGCCAAGCAGCATCAGGCCTACCCCGACGTGCGGCCGGTGACCCTGTCCGACCCCCCCGCGCGCGCCTTCGAACGCGCCCTGGCGGCGGCGCGGGCCCAGGGCTGGGAGATCGTCGCCGCCGTGCCCGCGGAATTACGCATCGAGGCCACCGACACCACGCGCTTCTTCGGCTTCAAGGACGACATCGTGATTCGCGTCAAGGCGGAGGGCGCGGGTAGCCGCGTCGACGTGCGTTCCCTCAGCCGCGTCGGCAAGAGCGATGTCGGCAAGAACGCCAGCCGGATCCGCGCGTACCTCAGCGCCCTGGGGAGCTGACCGGAAATGTTCGGAGAGAGCGGCGCGCGGCGCTGCCGCGCGGACTTTCCGTCCCTCGCCCGCCGTCACGACGACAAGGGCCTTCCTCTCGCGTTCCTGGACGGCCCGGCGGGAACGCAGGTGCCGAGTGCGGTCATCGAGGCCATCGCCGGCTACTACCGCACCTGCAACGCCAATACGCACGGGCAGTTCGTCACCAGCCGGGAATCGGATGCCCTGATCGCGGCGACGCGCGATACGGTGGCCACCTTCCTGGGCGCGCCGGGCGGCCGCACCATCTCGCTGGGCCAGAACATGACGACGCTGTGCTATTCGCTCAGTCATGCCCTGGGTCGAGAGCTCTCCGCGGGCGACGAGGTGGTGATCACGCAGCTCGATCACGAGGCGAACCGCGGGCCCTGGATCGCCCTCCGCGAGCGCGGCGTGAACGTGAAGGAGGTCCGGCTGCGCCCGGACGGCCGCCTCGACTACGACGACATGGCGGCCAGGATCGGCGCGCGCACCCGTGTCGTGGCCATGGGCCTCTCCTCGAACGCGCTCGGTACCGTGAACGACGCCGCCCTCGCAGTGCACTACGCGCCGCACTTCCCGGTGGACGTGGCCACCCTCGACCCGGACTACCTCCTCTGCTCGGCCTACAAGTTCTACGGGCCCCACGTCGGGATCCTCTACGCGCGGCCGGGGCTCCTCGAGAAGCTGGAGCCGGACCGGCTGCGGACGCAGGAGCAGACGGCGCCCGAGCGCTTCGAGACGGGGACGCTCAATCACGCGGCCCTCGCCGGCGTGAAGGCCGCCATCGACTACATCGCGGCCTGGGGTGACGGCGCCACCTTGCGCGAGCGCATCGTGTCCGCCGTCTCGTCCATCGCCGAGCACGAGCACGCTCTGGCCCGGCGTTACGACGAGAAGGTCCGGCACATCCCGGGAGTGCGGCGGTGGGGAGTCGGCTTCGAGGAAGGTCCGCGGGCGCCCACGGTGTCGATCACGATCGAGGGCGTGACCGCGGAAGGCGCCGCCCGTCACCTGGGGGATCAAGGCGTGCTCGTGTGGGACGGGAACTTCTATGCCCTGCGCCCGATCGAAGTCCTGGGCCTGGCCGACCGCGGCGGCGTCCTGCGCGCGGGTTTCTCCATGTACAACACGTCCGACGAGGTCGATCGCCTCCTGACCGGAGTGGCGGAGATCGCCCGCCGCTCCGCGTGACGCCGCGCTGAGGGCCGCTGCCGTGCGCGCGCTGCTGCTGGGCTTTGGCAACGTGGGCCGCGCCGCGGCCGACATCCTGGTCCGCCGCGACCAGTACCCGGGTCTGGCCGGCCTCGACGTGGCCGTGGTCGGCATCGTGACCGCCCGCCACGGCGCGCTCCTCAACCGGCGAGGGGTCGACCTCGAGCGCGCCCTCGCCGAATGGCGTGGCCAGGGGCGGTTCTCGCCGCGCCATCCCGATCACGTGGAGATCAGCGCCCTGGAGGCGACGCGCACCGTCGACTACGACGTGGTCGTGGAGATGACTCCGCTCACCCGGCAGGCCAGGGGCGAGCCCGCCATCACCCACTTGCGCGAGGCCCTTCGCCGCGGCCGCCATGCCATCACGGCCAACAAGGGGCCGCTGGCCTGGGCGTTCTCCGACTTGTCGCGCCTGGCCGCGCGCCGCCGCGTGCAGCTGCTCTACGAGGCGACGGTGATGGACGGCGTCCCCGTCTTCAACCTCGCGCGGCATGGCCTGCGGGGGGCGACGGTGACGCGCGTCGAAGGAATCCTGAACTCGACGACCAACGCCATCCTGTGCGCGCTCGAACGGGGAGGAACGTTCACCGACGCGCTCGCTCGTGCGCAGCAGGAGGGCTACGCGGAGGCGGACCCGAGCGACGACCTGGAAGGGTGGGACGGCGCGGTCAAGCTCTCCGCGCTGGCCAATGTCCTCATGGGCGTCGCTTTGCCGCCGGAGGCGATCGCGCGCGAAGGCATCGTCGGCCTCGACCCGTCGCGCGTCACCTCGGCGCGGGCGCGCGGCGCGCGGCTCAAGCTCGTCTGCGAGGCCTGGCGCGAGGGTGCTGGCGTGCAGGGCCGCGTGGCCCTGCGCGAGATCCCCCCGGCCGACCCCTTCGCGCTCGTCGACGATACGAGCTCGATGCTCCGGCTGGTGACCGATCTCGCGGGCACGGTCGAGATCACCGAGCAGCGGCCGGACATCGGGGTGACGGCGTACGGCGTGATCAGCGATCTGCTGGCGGTTTCGTCGGCGATGCGGGGCGGCTCTCCTCCACCGCGGCCAGCCAGAGGCGGCGGATCTCGCTCCCGCCCGTCATCCCGGGCTCGATCAGCGACCCCGTCCAGTACCAGCGCTTCGCGGCGGGCGCGGACCGCCCGTGGCCGGCGAAGTGGCGGCGCAGGTCGATGAGCCGCGCGGCGCGCCGTCCGCAGAGCCGTTCCACCCCCGCGTTGTAATCGTCGAGCCAGCGCATCTCCTGCGGCGGGAGGCGGAGGCCTTCGAGATCGCCCGTGCCGTCGGTGGGGTCGTAGACGTTCGCAACCAGGACCATCGCGCGGGGAAGCCGGTCGCGCACGACGCCCAGGATCGCGTCGAGGTTGTCCAGGACGGCCCGGACTCCGGCCTGGCCCGCGCGATCCGTTGCACCGATCAGGCGGAGCAGGTCGTTTCCGCCCGCGGTCAGCGTGACCAGAGCCTCGTCGCCCGGGTCGATCCCTCGCAAGGCGTCCATCTGCGCGTCCAGCACGGACTCCGTCGTCGCCCCGTCCCGGGCCTGGAATCGACAGTCGATGCCAGGAGAGATCGTGACGAGATCGCGGCCCGCGAACTCCGGCCAGACGTAGTCGTCGTTGCGGGCCAGGAGGGAGGCGGCCCCGAGGCCGGTCACGGGCAGCGAAAGCCTTTGTCGGTCGGCGTGATCGAGGTCCGGATAACGGTCGATCGACATGCTGTCGCCCAGCGCGACGTAGGTGGCCAGTCCCACGAAGGCATCATCTCAGACCCGGTTTCCGCGAGTAAGATCCGCGGATGTCGCCTGGCGTCCACGGCCTGCCGCCGGTGATCGTGATGGCGGGGCTCGTGGCGTTTGGCGTCGCCATCGGTGTCTGGCTGGTGCGCCTGGCGGCAAGAGCCAGAAGCGATGACCAACGCGACTTGCCCCGTGCCGACGAGGAGAGGAGCCTCCCCGTTGACGAGGGCGGCCGGGAACATCGTGGAGCAACCCTCCCAAGCGACGCGATGTTCCGCGCCGTCCTCGAGGGCTCCGCCGCCGCCGTCTTCATCATCGACGAAGGTCGCGTCCGCTACGCCAACGAGGCGGCCGCGGCGCTGACGGGCGCCCCGGCGGGGGACCTCGTCGATCGCGCCTTCCTGGATCGCTTCCACCCGGACTCGCACGAAATCGTCCGCCACCGCGTCCTGAAGCCGCCGTCGCCGGCCGTGGCCGGCCTCCGCTACGAGGCGCGCCTGACCGGCGCCGACGATCGCTGGGTGGAGCTGACGGGGCGCACGCTCGACTTCGGCGGACAGGCCGCCTCCCTGGTCACCGCCTTCGACGTCACCGAGCGCCGCCGGGCCGAGGAGGCCATGCGCGAGTCCGAGCGGCGCATGCGCGACATCCTGGAGACGGTCCAGCTCGTGGCCGTGCTCCTCGATGGCGAGGGCGTCATCACGTACTGCAATCCCTTCTTCCTGGAGCTGGTCGGCTACGAGGAGGAGGACGTGATCGGGCGCGAGTGGTTCGCGGCCTTCGTGCCGGAGGAGGACCGGGAATCGGGTCGGGCCACGCTGCGCGACCGGATGCAGCTCGGCGCGGTGGCCGCCCACGAGGAGACGGCCATCGTGACGCGCCACGGGGATCGGCGCGTGGTCGCGTGGAGCAATACCGTCCTGCGGGACTGGACGGGCGAGATCTCCGGGACCGCGTCCATCGGCGCCGACGTCACGGACCGGCGCCGGGCGGAGGAGCAGCTCCAGCACGACGCCTTCCATGACGCGCTGACCGGCCTGCCCAACCGCGCGCTCTTCATCGACCGCCTGCAGGCGGCGCTGGCGCGCCTGCAGGGCGCGATGGCGCGCGGCCATCACAAGGGCATGTTCGCCGTCGTCTTCCTGGACGTGGATCGCTTCAAGCTCGTCAACGACAGCCTCGGCCACAGCGTGGGCGACCGGCTCCTCGTCGAGCTCAGCTCGGCCCTCAAGACGGCGGTGCGGCCGGGAGACACCGTGGCGCGGCTGGGCGGCGACGAGTTCACGATCCTGCTCGAGGACATCGAGGAGCGCGAGGAGGCCACCGCGGTGGCGGAGCGGATCCAGGCCGTGCTGCGCGAGCCGCTGACCCTGGCCGGCCACGAGGTGTTCGCGACGGTCAGCATGGGCATCGCGCTCTCGGCCCCGAGCTACCGCCGCGCCGAGGACCTCCTCCGCGACGCCGACACCGCGATGTACCACGCCAAGGCCCTGGGCAAGTCGCGCCACCAGGTGTTCGACTCCTCGATGCACGCGCGCGCGAGCAAGCTGCTGCAGCTCGAGCACGACCTGCGCCGGGCCATCGACCGCAAGGAGCTCCGGGTGCACTACCAGCCCATCGTGCGCGTCGAGGACCGGCGGATCGCGGGCTTCGAGGCCCTCGTCCGCTGGCACCATCCCGAGCGCGGGCTGGTGGCGCCGTCGGAGTTCATCCACCTCGCGGAGGAGACCGGCCTCGTGGTCCCCCTGGGGCGGGCCGTCCTGGAGGAGGCCTGCCGGCAGGCCGCCCAGTGGCATCAGTCGTCGGGAGACGACCTGACCGTCAGCGTGAACCTCTCCGTCAAGCAGTTCAGCCAGCCCGATCTGGTCGAGCAGGTCGACGCGGCCCTGCGCCAGTCCGGCCTTCCGTCGCGGCTCCTCAAGCTCGAGGTCACGGAGAGCATGGTCATGGAGAACACCGACGGCGCCATCGCGCTGCTGCGGCGCCTCAAGGCCCTGGGCGTGCACATCGCGATCGACGACTTCGGCACCGGCTACTCGTCCCTGAGCTACCTCCTGCGCCTGCCCGCGGACACGCTGAAGATCGATCGGTCCTTCGTCTCGGGAAGCGGCGACGCCGGCCGCAACGTCACCATCGTCCGCGCGGTGGTCGGCCTCGCCGGCAGCCTGGGCCTCGACGTGGTGGCGGAGGGAGTGGAGACGGAAGAGCAACTGGCTCTCCTCGTCGATTTCAACTGCCCGCTCGCGCAGGGGTTCCTGTTTTCACCCGCGGTCGACAGCCAGGCAGCGGCGGAACTGGTCGCGGGGAGGGCGGCCATGGGGCGCTCATTGCCTTAACCCCACTCTCAGCGTCACCAGGAACTCGTCCGGATGCAGAGTCCCGACCGACGGCACGATCATGTCGTGCCGCGAGTACTCGACGGTGAGGTCGACGTCGCGCAGGAGGCCCATGCGCAGGCCCACGTCGTATTTCCGCCAGTCCCAGTCGACCGACAGCGCGGGGTAGGTGACGGGCGCGTCGAAGAGGTTGTCGATGATCGACACCCGGACCACGGGCCGG
>Ga0209647_1003931_pt1 | contig 11375 bp, 9 predicted proteins | sample GraSoi_2013_60cm_FD_185827 | JGI IMG/M metagenome (GOLD analysis project Ga0209647, IMG submission 185827) | Grasslands soil microbial communities from the Angelo Coastal Reserve, California, USA - Sample 9_17_2013_60cm (SPAdes) (version 2) | ecosystem: Environmental > Terrestrial > Soil >... | reverse complement strand
AGGGCATCTCGTTCTGGAAGAAGTAGTCGCGCCCGCCGTTGCCGTTCCAGATGACCTGATACTGTTGGTAATGCTCGACGAACAATCCGTACGCTGTGACGTTGCTTCCGTTCACTATCAGGCCGTTGGTAGCCGAGTTGACGGTCCACCCGACCCCGGTGCCATGATCCGCTCGCCACAGCCACAGGTCGTCCAGGAGGACATTGTTGCTGTTGACGACGAGAGTCTGCGTGGCCTGAGCGGCGCCAGCCCCCCCAATCCTAAAGAAAACATCGCTCAACAAGGTCGGATTGGCCGAGTGATCGAGCGAGGACCCAGTAGGGCCAACCTGGAGCAGGATCGGGGAGTTCACCGGGCCCGCATCGAAGAGCAGTCCGGCAATCGAGACGCCATCAACATCGGCGACCGTCATGGGGATCACGCCATTCTGCGCAGTGAGGGTGGCCAAACCAAGACCGAGCACCACCGTGTTGGGGTGGGTCACTTGGAGCGTGCCGTTGAGCTGATAGACGCCAGGCGTGAACAGGAGGTTCAACCCTTGAGCGAGGGCGTTGTTGATCGTGGCAGCCGTATCACTCGGCTTCGCGATATAGAACTGGCTGATCGGGAGTGAGGTTCCCGCCGCCGATCCACCGGCCCAGCTTGTGCCTTGCGAGTTGGTCCTGAGCGCGGGCACAAAGACCTTGTAGCTGCCAGATGAGTCGATGTAGAGGAAAGGCTTTTCCCGTACGACGGGCGCCTGATTGACCACCGTCTCGGGTGGATTGGGGAAGCTCTGCGGAGGCGCGCCGTTGACCCCCACGAACACCATATTCCAGACTCCCCCTGACCAATGTCCATATTGGGAGTCCCTGGAGAGCCATTGCTGCTCAGAGCCTGACGTCACCGTACCGCTGATATTGGTGTCGGCGATGAAGCCGCCACTGGAATAGCCGCCATCCCACAGATTCAGATTTCCTTGCACATCCATGCGCCGGAAAGGCCCGGCCTGCGCGACGGCCCACTGCGCGCTGCCGGATGTCTCGATCACCTTCATGTTCTCGGCGCCACGCCAGAAGTTCTGGGTCGCGTTCCCGTTATTCCAGCCCGCGTTCACGTTGACGTAGCCATTAATGACGACGTCGTCGGGCAGGAGCCCCAGCCCCAGAACTTGCTCATAGAAGCCAACGTTGATGCCGACATTGTAGGTACCCGGCTTGAAGAGCACGGCGTACCGATTGGTGCCGAATTGATTGGTTTGTTGCTGATTGTAGATGGAATCCAACGTGCTTTGGATCGACGAGGAGGACATGGAAGGGTCGAAGACATAGACGTTGGGACCGAAGTTCGGCGGTCCAGACGTCGGGGTCGGCGTCGGCGTTGGAGGCGACGTCGGCGTCGGTGTGGGCAAGCTTCCCCCAAGCACCTCGATACCGTTCACCTGGGCATTATCTTTGACAGTGGTGAACTGGATGGTGATGGTGCCAGTCGTCGAGGCAGTGGCGCTGAACTGCTGGACCACCGCGATATCGGCCCCCCCAGCGGTCGTGAAAATGTCAAAGTTGCTCAGCACCTGGCTACCATTGATGCTGACAGTGAAGGCACGCTTGCCGGCTGCCGTCCAATAGATCTCGGCAAAGTGCAGACGCGCCGTGTAGGAGGCGCCGGCCGTGAGGTTGGGAATGGTGTAGGTAAAGTTGCCAACGCGATCTGTCTGGTAGACCGCTTGCGGCGCAGGGTTCGTCACCTTGCTGGTATCAATGGCCTTGGTCGTACCAGAGCCTGCCCGGCCGCCGGAAAAGTCCGTGTCGGCGATGAACGGAGCGGCCGCACCGCCTCCCGCGTTGATTTGTAGATTCCCCGCCGCATAGGCCGGGTGCGAGATCTGCAAGGCCAGCAGCACTCCCAGGCTACCCAGCAGGAGCAGGATCGTCAGGGAGATAGACAGCGACCGGCTGTGGCGCAACCAGGCGCCTGGTTGTAACGCTTTCATAGCGTCTCCCTTCTGGTGAGGTACGTGCTTGTGCCCTTGTTGGCAAGGGCATAACTGAGCACAAGAAGACCTGTCAATTGCACTGCGGGCGCTACGTCAGGGCGGCATTTCCTTCGGGGAACGGACGTTTGAGCGTGGTGAGTGGCGATCTCTACGAGACCAGCACTCGTCCGGAGTACGAACGAAGTCGTTATGGGCCAACTTCGCGCGCGCATCGTCTCGTCCGTTCCCTCACGTGACGGCTACGTGTACTCCCCGTCCATCTCGTGCAGCAGACGCTGCAACGCCTGTGACGCCTGACCAAACAACTCCACACCGCTAAAGCCCTGGAACCTCCCTTCATAAGCCAGATGCGGTTCGAGTGAGAGGAAGCCGTCATAGCCGTCGGCACGCAGGCGCCGCAGCAATTCTGGCCAGCGTGCCGCGCCCTCGCCCGCGACCACGACGTGTCCATCGGAGAGAGCGTCCTTCACGTGGACGTAACTCAGCCACGGATGCAGCGCTTCATAGGCCTCTGGATAGGGCTCCTGAGCGCACTGAATGAAATTGGCAGGATCGAGCACCGCGCGCAGATGCTCATCGGCACAGCTCTCGTGCAGGTCTCGGCAACGTGCGATGGTGTCGCCGTAAATGTCTTTCTCGTTCTCATGCAGTAAGATGATGTTAGCGGCGCGCGCGCGGGCGGTCATCTCGCGCAGGCGCCGCAGCACCTCATCGCGGTAGCTGCTGGGGGCAGGCGCAGCGCCAACGGCGGCAGACGCCGCCGTTGGGTAGAACGAAAATATCCGAATATACGGCGTCTGGAAGGCCCGCGCGACCGTGATGGCGCGTTCGAAGCGGTGCAGGTGCTCGTCGAACGAGCCGTCGATCGGGACCTTGCCGATGGGCGATGCAATGGCCGAGACACCGATGCCGTGATCATCCAGCGTGCGTTTGATCTCTGCGATCTGCTGGTCGGTGAAATCGAGCACATTCGTCCCGTCCACGCTGCGTAGGTCCACAAAGTGAATCTGTTCGCGTTCGAGCGTCGCTATCTGTTCATCCAGGTGGGGCGAGATCTCGTCCGCGAAGGCGGAGAGGCGAATCACGGCAAGGTAACCTCCTGATGGGTGCGTGCCGACTCGTACACGCCAAGAATGATCTCCACGGGCCGGCGACCCGCCTCTCCGTCAACGAGCGGCGGCCGATCTTCGCGAATCGCCTGCATCATGTCCGCGATCTGCGCAGCATGGCTCGCTATGTCGATCGCCGCCGGATCGCGCGCCGCGCTCGGCATATCGGCCTGGTCCTCCACAGATTCGGCGCGTTGCGCAGCGCTTGCGCCGTACGGGCTCACCTCGTCACCTTCCGTCCACAGATGCAGCGAGGCCAGACGGTCATCCGCGACTACCGCCGAGCCCCGATCGCCGTAGACCTCGATACGGGCTCCCATGCCTGGATACGCGCCAGTCGTGCCGGCGAGCGTTCCGAGCGCGCCATTGGCGAAGCGCAAGACGGCGACCGCAACATCCTCCGTTTCCATGCGATGGGCCAGTGTATCCGTGTAGGCGTAGACCGTGCGGACAGGCCCCATCAACCACTGCAGCAGGTCGATCGAGTGGATCCCCTGATTCATCAAGGCGCCGCCTCCATCCAATGCCCAGGTGCCGCGCCACGCCCCGCTATCGTAATACTTCTGCGAGCGCCACCAGGGAATCTGCGCGCTGCCTAGCACCAGTCTGCCAAATGCGCGCTGCTGCACCAGCTCGTACACGTGCCTGGTCGCAGGGTCGAAGCGATGCTGGCTGATGACGGCCATCTTCACGCCGTTCTCCTGTTGGACGTGCAACATTTGCTCGATGGCCTCGTGGCTGATCTCCATCGGCTTTTCGACGATGACGTGGCGGCCACTGCGCATGGCCTGACAGGCCACGTCGCCGTGCAGACCACTGGGAGTACAAATGTTGACGACGTCCAGCTGCTCACTGACCAGCATCTCCTGCACATTGGCATATGGCGTGGCGCCGTAGCGGCCCGCCAGGTGCTGCGCCTGCTCAGCAATCACATCGGCCACCGCAACTAGACGCGCATCGGGAAGGCCGCTGATGGCCTTCGCGTGCGTGGGACCGATCACGCCACAGCCGATGATTCCAAAGCAGACCTGCTCTGCCATGAGACTCCCTTTCCTCATGCCTTGTTTCTGAAAAGCTCTGTTCCCCAGGAGTTGCCGAGGGCACCGGGCACGTAGCTCTTGAGCCGGCTAGCTGGCGGCGCGACGCCGCCGGCTACAAATGGGGACGCGTCACCCCTTCACACCACCAGCTGTCAAGCCACCGATCAGGTACCGCTGGAAGATCATGTACAGCACCACGACTGGTAGCGCGCTGATGGCCGCCGCCCCCATTAGCTGGCCATAGAGGGGCAGCGCACCGCCCTCCTGCGCCGTGCTAAACACTTGTAGCTGATACGCCAGTGTCCGGGTATCGGGGTTCGTGAGCACACTGGCAAACAAGATGTCGTTCCAGCCGGTGAGGAACGAGAACACCAGCGCTACGACCATCCCCGGCAACGCCAGCGGAACCACAACATGCCACAGCGCCCGCAGCCTGGTGGCACCGTCCACCAATGCGGCCTCTTCGAGCTCGAGGGGAATACTACCCAGGTACGACACCATTATCCAGGTCGCAAACGGCAACGCGAAGGTGAGATAGGTTAGGATCACCACCTCGTAGGTGCCAATGAGCTGGAAGTGGAGAATTGCGCTCTGAATCCAGGCGAAGACCACGAACAGCGGTATCAGTAGCATCACGCCCGGTACCGCCTGCACGCCAATCAAGAGGTACAGATACGGGCTACGTCCCACGAACGTGAAGCGTGTCAACACGTACGCTGCGCCTACTGCGAGGATCACCGCAATGATGCTCGCGCTCCCAGAGATGATCAAACTGTTCACGATGCCTTGCGCGAGGCTCACCGAGGACCACATCTGCGCGTAGTTCGAGAAGGACCACTGCGTCGGGAGCAGGTCGCCAGTCCCAACCTGCGCATCCGGTGTGACGGAGAGAAGCAGAAGATAGGCGATTGGCACCAAAATCATGACCGTCAGCAGAACGGTCGCTGTGATGCGGACGCCGGGTGGCAGCAACTCTTGCGCATCGTGCCGCCTTTTCCTTCCAGCGTGCCGTGGCCGTAAAGCGATCCCCCTGTGCTGCACAGGCAGTGCCATGTGTTGCCCCGCCGTCGTCTCCCGTGATGTATCCATTTCATTCACACCTCGACTCATCGTGTGGGCCTCGACGCCGCGTGTCGAACCCAGGGATCAATGGTGTCGCCAACCCCCAGCCAGCGATGCTGCGATCGGTTCAGCTTGCAACCACCTCACTCAGTCGCAGCCCCCGGAGATAGATAAATCCAGGGATCACCATGAGTAGCAGCGTCAGCACCGACATCGCCGCTCCCAGACCAAAATTGAAGAGTTGGAACGAGGAGACATACACGTTGAGTGGCAGCACATCAGCCTGTTGCGGCGGAGATGTGCCAAACATCACAAAGGGCAGCGTAAAGTTGTTGAAGTGATTGAGCGTGGAGAGGAGCATGCCCAACGCGAGAATGTGGCGTAACTGGGGCAAGACTACGCGCGTGAGCTTTTGCCAGCCGTTGGCTCCGTCAATGTCGGCAGCCTCGTAGAGCTCGCGGGGGACGGACTGGAGCCCTGCCAGCACGATGATGTAGATGAAGGCCCATGAGGCCCAGGTATCCGCGATGACCAACGCCCAGAAGCTATTACCACCAAGCAGCCAGTAAGTATCGATGTCGGCAATATGAGCCTTCGCGAGGGCCTGATCCACCAGCCCCGTGTGATTCAAGAACATCATGCGCCAGAGCAGGGCATTCACGAAGGTGGGGATGACGTAGGGCACGAGATAGAGCGACCGGATAATCGTCCGACCGCGAAACGGCGTGTTGACTGTCAGTGCAGCCAGGATGCCAATCGGGGTAATGAGGAGCGTCGTGAGCACGGAGAATGCGACGCTGACGACAATCGAAGCCTGAGCAGACGTGCCCACGATACTGCCACTCGTGAGCGCCTGCACATAGTTGGTGAGGCCCACCCACGGCGCATGTATCCACTCTCGCAACGTATATAGGTCGAGATTCAGGAAGCTGATGTAGAATGCGATCACGAAAGGGACGCCGATAATCAGGGCCAACAGCGCGACACTCGGCCAGGTCAGCCATAGTGGCCGACCCCCAATAGCGCGTCTCGATGGCCGGCCGCGCGGGCGCCCTGTGGGGGGGATTGGCCCCGGTGCTAGCTCGGCGGCAAGCGCTGTCTGCGGACCAGGAGTGAAACCAGCTTCGGCGATAGGCTGTTGTGACATAGTGGTGACCTTCCAGAGAGGCCAGATTTGCATCATCCGCTCCGCCACGCGGTTCCACGAGTAGTCCCAGCAGCGTACCGAAATGGGCCAGAAGCGCCCCGGTTATTAGTCGGGGAATACATGGCCGTCGCCTCTTGCCGGTTCTGCCTACCAGTGCGAGCGGATTTGGCAAGACACCATGTACCTGGCCACCAGCACCGTGTGTGCCGGTTTCAAAGTACGTCGCACCCGTGAGGACAAGCACGAGCGGTTTGGAACGGGTGTTATCCAGTCGAGCGAGAGCCTGAGCGGAAACGCCGCCTCGCGATAGATGCCCCATCCCGTGGGGCCGGGCAGACCCTTCACGCCGTGAACTGCTGGGGTGCATGGCTTCATCACAACCACCTCGGAAGACGGTTGGCCTGACCCTCGCCTGCCTTGTAAGCGGGCGAGGGTCAAGAAACGCCAGAGTCCGCGCACGAGGGGGCATACCCCTTAGTGCAGCTGCGCTTGGATTTGCTGATTGGCCTGATCCAGGAGGGGTTTGATGTGAGACGGATTGTACGTATGCGCCGCCACTTCACCGCCGAGCTTCGCGGTCACAGCAGCTAGCGCCACCTCAATCGGCCCCCACTCACTTGTTGTAGGTACAGCAGTCGCGCCGCCCTCGGATTGAACGAATGCTTTCGTCTGAGCATTCTGGCCAGCGAGCTCAGCGGCGGCGTCAGCATTGGTTGGTAAGTCGCCGAAGGTCTGCGTGTACGCGAGCTGATGCGGCTTGTCTGTCACCAGATTGATGAACTTCAGGGCGAGATCCTTCACGGTCGAGTAGCTTGCGATCGTCATGTTGTCGCCGGAGACAATCGTCTCGACCGCAACCCCGTTGGCTGGGAGCTGCTGCATGCCGTATGGAATGGTCGGCAGAGGGGCGAAGGCATACTTGCCCTTCACAGACGACTTTTCCAGGGTGGGAATGACGGTTGCCGTCACCATGATCTGCATGCCCACTTTGCCGTTCGCGAACGCCTGCGAGGCATTGGAAGCCTTCCACGACATCGAATTGGGATCGACGATGTGGTGCGTCGCCACCCAGTCGAACCAGAACTGTACTGCCTGGACGACCTCGGGTGAGTTCAATTGCGCGGTCTTATAGTCCGCTGAGATAAAGTCCCCGCCCAGCTGTTTTGTCACATGCCACAAGATCTTCCAGGGATCAAACGTATCCTGTGGATCCATCGCAGTTCCGTAAACCCCAGCGGATGGATCGGTCAACTTCTGCGCAGCGTCAACGAAATCGGACCAGGACTTCGGTGGGCTGCTAATCCCGGCCTTCTGGAACAGGTCCGTGTTGTACACCAGCGCGAAGGGACGCATGACAAATGGGACAGAGATCGGTTTGTCCGGTGTAGCCCCGGCCGTCGTCAACTGTTCCTGGAAGAACCGGCTCTTCCCGCCCGCCGCCTGCCAGTCGGCATCTGAGAGCAGGGAAAAGCCGCCAGTGGCCTGAGCAGTCGGCACAAATGTCGTGCCAAGTGTGAAGATATCCGGGCCGCCGCCGCTGACGATCGCCGACTGGATCCGCGTCAGCTCGTCGCTGGTCCCATTAAAGGTGTCCCATCTCACCGTGGCGCCCGTTAGCGTTTGGAAGTCGTTCGTAATCTGCTGGAACCACTGCCTCTGCTGCGCTGCCAATCCAGCGGTGTTGAGGCCGAACAAGACTTCGAGGACCTTGCCGTTGTTACCGCCACTGCTGCTGGACCCCGCGTCGCATGCAGCGAGCAGCGCGCTGGCGCCGGCAGCAGTGAGGCCAGCTGCCATCGCGCCCTGCAAGAACCGGCGACGGCTCATGCCGGTGCGGGAGTAGTCGTCTACCAGGCGGTCGAGCGTCTTGTGCTGGTTATGGGCATCGCTGGTCATAACGCCCTCCTGTGGGACACACCTGCGCATGCGATAGGCGCATAGCGGTGTGCAATGAGACACGCTCACGCACGACGAGGCCGACCACGGTGACACGCCTCGTCGCCACGTGCTACTTGGTCGTTTGATGCAAGCGCTTGCACTAGTGTTGGCGAGAGCATAACATAGTAAACGAAGGCCGTCAAGGGTTCAGCGTGAGGCTGTCAGGGTCTTTCACGCTCGCTTGGTGAGAGTAGATTCGGCGGCATGGCGACCCTGCTCGCAGTCAGTCGCGTCAATTGCTTGACGTCTTGCATCTGCGCTATTCGTGCCCGTTGAGGCCTTTACAAACCCTCCACGGACCCATCACGGGCCCCCACAGGGCCCGGCTGCACACGCCCGGCATCCCGTATCTGCCCCTGTTCGGCCGACGGGCACCCATCGAGCAAGCCGCATCGTGAGCATGGCAGAGGTGCGGCAAGTCTGCTTCTACTCTTGACGGCGCGACGATCTCGCATTATCATCGTGAGTGAATGTACATTCACTATGCTGAGTGCGCATTCAAACCGGGGGGTGTGAAGCATGCCAGAGGCGAATAACTCCGCTGATCCGATTCAGGCGATCCAGGCGCAGCTCGTCGCCGCTCGGCGGACACAGATCCTCGACGCGGCGACGCGTGTCTTCGCCAGCAACGGGTTCAACCGCGCGACCATTCACGCTGTCGCGCGGGATGCGGGCGTCGCCGACGGCACGATCTACAACTACTTCGCAAGCAAGACCGACCTGCTCATTGGCCTGCTCGACCGCCTCAACGACACCGAGCGCCGGCCAGCGAGTCTTGCTCAGGCGACGGAGGCTCCCTTGGGGGGCTCTATCGGGGACTATTTCCGCGCCTATCTGCGCGAGCGCGTCGAGGCGCTGTGGGCCAACGCCGACCTGTTTCGCGCTGTGCTCCCGGAGCTGCTAGCGAACCCAGCGCTGCGTGCGCGCTACCACGACGAGGTCATCGCGCCAACGATGGCGTTGGGTGAGGGAGCTTTTAGCGCGTTAGTCGCGAATGGAATGGTGCGTGACCTGGACCTCCCTTTGAGCGTGCGCATCGTAGCGGGATCGGTGCTCGGCCTCATGGTGCTGCAACTGCTCGGCGACGAGACGCTGGCGGCGCGCTGGCGAGAGATTCCCGACGCGATCGCTGATCTGCTCCTCCCTGGCCTCACGCTCACGCCACCAGCTCCCGCGCGCAACGACGCGAGCTGACAAGTGAGCCGGGGCCTGACTCGCCTGGCTCCAGCGACACGCAGTGACAGAAACGAGCGACGGTATGACAGACAGTGACTATGCGATCCACGCCGACGGCCTGACGAAGCGCTACGGCGCAATCAGGGCGGTGGAAAATGTCTCACTGCGCGTCGGGCGTGGCGAGATTTACGCCTTCCTCGGCCTCAACGGCGCGGGCAAGACGACGACCATCCGCATGCTGCTCAGCATGATCCGGCCAAGCGCCGGCATGGCATTTCTCCTTGGCAGGCCAGTACAAGCGGACGCACGCGCGCTCTGGGCACAGGTCGGCTACCTTGTCGAGACGCCCCACGCCTATCCCGAGTTGACCGTGCGCGAGAATCTGGAGGTCTTCCGCCGCCTGCGCGGACTGCGTGACGTGCACGTCGTGGACCGGATCATCAAGCGACTCGCCCTCACGCCCTATGCCGACCGGCGCGCGGGGACGCTCTCGCTCGGTAACGCGCAGCGACTGGGACTGGCGAAGGCGTTGCTGCACGATCCGGCGCTCCTGCTCCTCGATGAGCCGGCCAACGGACTGGACCCGGCGGGTGTCGTCGAGGTGCGCGAGCTGCTGCGCGAGCTGGCGCATGAGCGCGGCGTCACCATCTTCCTGTCGAGCCACTTGCTCGGCGAGGTCGCGCGGATCGCCACCCGCTTCGGCGTGATTCATGAGGGGCGGCTGCTGGAGGAGTTGAGCGCAGCGGAGATGGAGCGCCAACGTGCACGCTGGTTGCTGGTGGACGCGCGTGATCGTGCGGGCGCCCGCGCGACGCTGCACGAGGCTGGTCTCGTGGTCGAGAGCTGCGCCGGGAACGAGTCGAGCGGGAACGAGTCGAGTGGGATGGCTGGGGCGCTATGCCTTTCCGATGCACATGCGATTGCGCACCCGGAGGAGGTGGCGCGGCGGTTGGTTGAGCAGGGGATCGATCTCACCCGCCTGAGTGTCGAGGAGGAAGACCTGGAATCGCAGTTCCTGCGGCTGGTCGGCGCGACGCCGAAAGGAGATGAGCATGCTCGCTGAACTCGGTGCAGCGCTGTGGGCCGAGACGCTGAAGGCGCGGCGCGCACGCATGCCGCTGCTGACGCTGGCTGGCTTCTCGCTTGTCCCACTGATGGGCGCGCTCTTCATGAAGATCCTGCTCGATCCCGCTTGGGCGGCGCGTTTCGGCGCGCTGACCACGAAGGCGCAGTTCTCGGCAGCGCATGGTGACTGGCCAACCTACTTCGGGCTGCTGACGGAGGCGCTGGCCGTGGGTGGCTTCATTATCTTTAGCCTGATCGTGATCTGGCTCTTTGGGCGCGAGTACAGCGACCAGACCGCGAAGGATCTACTGGCGCTGCCCACGCCGCGTGCGACGATTGTGACGGCGAAGCTGTGCCTGATGGTGATCTGGAGTGCTGTCCTGACCCTCTGGATCTACCTGCTTGGCCTTGCCCTCGGCGCGCTGATCGGTCTGCCCGGCTGGACGACAGATGAATGGCTCCATGCGATCGCGAGGTACGCGGCGACGGCGTGTTTGACCATCGTGCTTACGCTGCCCCTTGCCTGGGCGGCGAGCGCCGGTCGCGGCTATCTCCCGGCGATTGGCGTGACGGTCCTGCTATTTTTTTTCTCGCAAGTCCTCTCCGTGCTGGGTCTCGGTCCCTGGTTTCCCTGGGCGGCTCCAGCCTTGCTCAGTGGTGCGGCTGGCCCTGAGGCGCAGCAACTTGGGGTGGGCACCTACCTCTTGGTCGTTGCTGTGGTAGCGGGAGGCATCACGGGTGTCATCGCCTGGTGGCGCGCCGCCGACCAGATCTAGGAAGTGACGACTCCCCACGGCTCAAGCCGGGGGCTTCTGGAATGACGCTGGTGTGTCGTCCCACACCGCTCGTTCGGTTTCATGCAG
>Ga0209647_1003930_pt1 | contig 11376 bp, 22 predicted proteins | sample GraSoi_2013_60cm_FD_185827 | JGI IMG/M metagenome (GOLD analysis project Ga0209647, IMG submission 185827) | Grasslands soil microbial communities from the Angelo Coastal Reserve, California, USA - Sample 9_17_2013_60cm (SPAdes) (version 2) | ecosystem: Environmental > Terrestrial > Soil >... | reverse complement strand
CCGAGCTGCAATTGCTCCGCGACCTTGGGTGGGGCAGGGGCCGCACCGACCTGATGTGTCAAACCATCGTTCGAGACTACCTGAAGCGAATGCAGGCGAAAGCCGCGCGCATCGCCCGAAAAATTCAACGTGCCGACCGAGCAGGCAGTGCGCGCCGCGCCGGGCTCTGAGTTTCGCCTTCCCGATGCCGACGCGCGGGCGGCGGTCTTTGCGATCTTCGCCGACGTTGCGCCGATGCGCTCGATGGGCGTGCTGTGGGACCGGCTCAAAGTCAGCACGCGCGCTACCTGGTGCCGCGCGGCTTGCATCGACGGCATTACTTGCATGGCGAAATGGGGCGAGCTATCGCGGCAGGAACGCTCGGCGCTCTACGTCGCGCTCGGCAACATGATTGATTTTTTCGAAGAGGCGGACGCGTGATCCTGCGGACCTGGTCGGGCTCCCGCGTCGATACGAAAGACAAAGGCTGGCGCATCGTCGGGCCGGTGCTCATGGGGTGGCTTCGCTATTTCGGCTGGTTGCTGGTCACGCGAGACAACGTGCCGCCAGCAGGGAGCATCGTCGGTTATTTCCTGTGGTCGATTCCCTACGCGATCCCGCCCAGCCATCCCGATTACGAGTACGAGCTGCACACCGTCATCCAGGCTTGGCCGTCCGAAACGCTCCGCGATCATCTGCACACTCCCGGCATGCCGGAAAAGTGGCTCGCGGTCGCACGTCAGATTCTTCAGGCGCGGGGCCAATGACCCGGCGCACTCAACGGCGCCTGGCGTTCGCGTTCTTCGCGCTCGCGGCCATCGTCGGCCTGCTCACCGAGATATCGGAGCGGCTTTTCTCTCTCCTGTGAAAATTTTTTGTCCATCGTTTCTAGGGGTAGTAGTTGCGCTCTGAAAAAACACAATCCCTAGAACGCGGCTCCGCTGAGTGGTACTCGCCGCCCTGGATTTTTGAGGCGTTGCAGCTCGTGTTTCATCTGGATCCCGCGAGCCCGCGCGACGGTCGCCTTCCGTGGATACCTGCAAGGAAGTGTTACACCTCGCTGCAGGACGGGCTCTCGCTCGCGTGGGACGGCCGCGTTTGGCTCAACCCCCCCTACGGCAAATCGTTGACTGCGTGGGTGCGCCGAATGTGCGATCACAGGGACGGCCTGGCGCTGATCCCGGCAACCACTGACACCGGATATTTTCATTCGGTCATGCGATCGGCGTCGGCCGTCTTGTTCTTTCAGTCTCGAATCGTCTTCTGCGATCGTACTGGTCGATCGCGTGGTTACCATCCTCGCTTTGCCTCGATGCTCGCGGCCTGGGGCGATGATTGCGCCATCGCGCTTTATAGGCTGGTCGACCGAGGTGTAATCGTCACCCCTCTCTGGCCGCGCATGGGCCGGCAACCGCTCGAGCAAGCTGTTACCGCGTGAATCTCTCTCAACAAGCCCCGGCCGGTCGGCCGGTCCGAAGGGCCGGCCCGGCTCTCGGTAACCCTGCGAACAGTAAAGCCGTAGCCCCGGAGAAAGAGCTGGCCGGCACCGTCCACGATCCCCGGCAGGGGCAGCGTTGGCGGCTCCAGCGTGCGGCGCAGCATATCCTTTCGGACACCAAGCCGCGGGAGGGGGGGCTCGCCTTCGTGTACCGGGTTTCGATGTGCCAGCGCGGCGGGACAGGGCAGGGCGCCCGGAAGATCAATCGCAACCCCGAGGGCACCAGGGCCGCGTACCGGAACCTTCAGACGTGCGGCTCGGTGTGGCATTGCCCGATCTGCGCGCCGAAGATCGCAACGGGCCGCTGTCGGGAAATGGACTCCGCGATCGGTCAGCACGGCATCGACCGGCGAATCTACTTCATCACATACACGGTCCAGCATGACCGCGACGATTCCGGCTCCGGCCAGCTCGGGGCGCAGCTCGGGTGCCTGCGGAAATCGCTCTCACGGGCGAAGGCTTCCCGCGCCTGGCGCGAGGTCATGACCCGCGCCGGCTCCATCGGCTCGATCCGGGCGCTCGAAATCACCTACGGGGAAATGAACGGGTGGCACAGCCACGCGCACGAGATACGCTTCGCGGAGCCGGGTGGCCTGGTCGTGGACCGGGAAGGTAAGACGGTGCGCTGGCTCTCGCCGCTCTACGCGCTCTCGCGGCTGTGGGTGCGCGAGCTGATCGCGCGCAATGTGGCCGGGCTCGATCCGCTCGATGCGCCTCTCGACCGTCGGAAGAAACTGCGCTCGCTCCTTGTCCGAGGGCTCACCGTCCAGGATGGCACTTACGCCGCGCGGTACGTCGCGGAGTTCGGGACCGCGCCGGAAAAAGGGCTATGGGTGTCGGGCGAGCTCGCGCTCTCGCACATCAAGACTGCGCGCCGAACCGGGCATTGCACGCCCTGGGGGCTGCTCGCTGACGCGCTCGGCGGCGATGCCCGGTCGCGGGATCTGTTCCGCGAGTACGCGAAGGAGCTGCACGGCGTCCCTCAACTCTACTGGTCGCGCGGGCTCAAGGCGCATTTCAAAATCGAGGACATCGAGGACGATTCCCTCGCGGCCGAACCGGACAAGACGTGCTCGCAGTTCGTCGCCATCGTTGACGATGAGGACTGGTCCCGCGTGCTCCGCTATAACGCGCGCTTCGAGCTGTTGCGCGCCGCGGCCATTGATGGGCCGCTCGGAGTGTCGGCCTACTTGCTCGACCTGAAGGAATCGGAGCGCGGCGGGCTGTCGCCGCCTTCGTTCAGCGGGCTATTCCAGCGGCACCCGCGCGACTTCTTCCCGGATCGCTTCAAGGTGGCGGCGTGAGGCGGTATTTTTATGTGGGCTTCGGAGACAACACGCGTTTTATCATCCTCGGTGGTTTCGAAGATTACGAGAGCGCCAAGGCGTTCAGGGATGAGCTGGCGGCGGTCATTGCGAAATGGCGTATCCCCACCAATCTCGTTGTTATGGAGCTGCGCGACTACAAATGAGCGATCCCAACCGCACCGATTGGGAAAAGCGCGTCGAGCTGGCGAAGAAAATCGCCGCCGCGATCATCAAAGGGCTGAACGATCCGCGGGCCGGGCTGGTGCCTGCCGAGCTGCGCGAAGCCTGCGCCGATATGTCGGTGTTCCTGGTCGAGCTGGCGCGGCTCTCTCACGCGAAGTTCGATATGCACCCTTACGATTTCCCGGAGCTGGTACGGCGCGTCGAGGCCCTGGAGAGCTGGCAGCGCGTCACCATCAATCAGAAAGGCAGCATCAATGTCGACGATAATCGGTAAGGTCGAGTGCTCCGCGTGCGGTGAGAAGGCGAACGTGTTCGAGGCTAAGGCCGGCGCGCTCTCAATTTGGTGCAACGGTGAAGGGGGCTGTCGGACACAGTCCTTCGTCAAGTCGCCGCGCGCGGTCGAGCGGTTGCGGGCGAAGCTCGGCGGCAAGCCGGCCGGGTCGAAGCCGGCCGGCGAAGGTGAAGCCCCGAAATCTCGCGGCGTGCTCGACGTCCTATGAACGACGCACCGGCGGTCGATGCGGGTCTGATGGCGGCGGCTGCCGGCGGGCCGACCGCCGCGCCGGCCGCAGCTCCGGGCGCTCCAGCTCCGGCCGCGACGGCCGTCAACTGGCGGCAGGAAGCGAAGGATATCTGGCAGTGCGTCGCGTCCCTCGGCTTCTTTTTCCCGAGCGTCAAGCCGGTCTATCCCGGCGAGACAATCGACCGGCTCGCGGACGTATGGGCGCCGATCCTAGAGCGCCACAACTTCGACATGGGCCGCTTCATGATCTACTTCAGCGCGGCGATCGCCACGGTGCCGATCGCCGGCGCAACCTTCGTCGCTATCCGCTCGGACGTGCGCGCGATGAAGGCGGGCAAGCTCGCGCCGCCGGCCGCGGTCGCTGAAGTCCCGGCGGCGCCAGCTCCGGCCGCAGCTCCGGCGCCGGCGGGCGATGGAAGCGATGCGCTCCCGCCGAATACCGCGCTGGCGCCGGGCGGGCCGGCTGCTGAACTGGCGAAGCCGATCCAGACGTGAACGTCGACCGCGCGGCCGACATTGTTTTTTCGTGCGGCGCGCCGGGCTCCGGTAAATCCTACGACCTGAAAGCGCGGCTCGCGCGCCGGCGCCCGGATCGCCTGATCGTCGTCGACCCGGATGACGAATACGTCGAAGCCGGCGTGCTGCATGACCAGCTCCCCGATCTGCTGAAGGCGACGGCGTACAGCACTTTCCGCACGCGCTTCCGGCCATCGTTCGTTCGGGCGACTGCCGAGTATCAGTTCGACGTGGTCTGTCGCCTGGTGCGCTGGCACGCCGACCCACAACCCGGCCAGGCGCCGCCGCCGGCAGTCGGGCCGCTCGTCTTCGTGGTCGATGAGCTGGCGGACTTCGTCGGCCCGAGTTTCCGCGATGCGCCCGAGTCCTGGCAATGGATCATCCGCCGCGGCCGCAAGTACGGCGTCACGCTCTACGCCGCGAGTCAGCGCCCGGCCCAAATCGACAAGACGCTTTTCGACCTCGCGAGCACGATCCGTTCGGGGCGCCTGAACAACGCGCAGTCGCAGAGCGTCGTCGCTTCCGCGCTCGACGTTGACGCCGCCCTGGTCGCGCAGCTCTCGGGCTTCCAGGCTATCGAGCGCGACAAAAATACCGGCAAGCTCACTCTCCCGAAGATCGTCGCGCAGCCCAAGCGGGCCAAGTAGGGCAAAAACTTTCCGGCCGGCCGGTCGGCCGGCCGTATGGCGCTCGACAGGGGGCTTTCTTTCTGGTCAAGCTTCCGCTCTGATGAAAGCCGGCATTGGGCCGGCGGATTCTCACGGAGGTTCGCCATGATGCATTACCTGAAAGCAGCTCTCACCGTCGCCATCGTCGTCGCGGTCATCGCCTACATCCCGACCACGCGCGCGCTGATCCTGAAGCTGCCGGCAGCGTAAGCCCAGCGCCTCGAATCGCCCGCAAACTTTTTGAAGGGGTTCACCGATGGCTGCTGCTGAAAAACGCGTCACCGAATACGCTCTCTCGCGCGTGCTGTCCGATGGCACGCGCCAGGGGCTCTACTCTCACGAGGACCGCGCCCTGGTCGAGCACGTCAAAATCCGTGAAGCTCTGAAGGGCGTCACCGGCCTGGTCATCACCGAGCGCAATGCTGTGTATCCGCTCAACGAGGACGGCAGCGTGAACCACCACAAATCGACCGTCGACGAGGTCGATCTGGCGCTCGCGCTCGTGATCGGCGCCGCCGCGGTGCTCGCGTTCCTCATCTCCGGGAGCCCCGAAGCCTTCATGCTCGCGGTCGCGCCGGCCGCGGTCCCGCGCCGCACCTTCCTCGGCCGCGGCTACACCGAACGCTACAACTTCGTGTCCGCCGCCGCGCTCAGCATCAACGGCAATACGCCGTTCTCGAAAGAGTTCCGCCTCGGCGCCGGCTGGTACAAAATGTGGCTCCGGTTCGTCTTCTCGTTCACCGTCGGCACCGGGACCACGGCGTTGTCCGACGCGACGCTGCGGATCATCAAGAAGATTTTCTTCAAGACCGACCGCGGCGAGCTGATCTGCAATGAGCCGGGCAGGGCGATGTTCTACATTGCGAACTATCGCCTGGGCACGAATCCTTTCCGCACCACCTTCGCCGCTTCGACCGGCACCTACGAGGTCGATATCCCGATCCTCTTCACGGATGACTACATGGACCGGCCCGAGGACACGGTGCTCGACACGGCGCGTTATGAATCGCTCGATCTGGAAATCCAGCTCGGCGGCGTGGCGGACCTGCTCGGCACCGTCGGCACGTCGAGCGTCACGGCAACCCTCGATATCGACGTGGAGCGCAGCTATGGCAAGCTGCCCGACAAGGCGAAGCCGCACTACTTCATCAGCTACGATCACCGGGCGCCGCAGGATGCCTCGGTCAACCCGAACATCGAGTTGGAGAAGTCGCCCGATCTTTCGATCAAGCGGCTCTACTTCTTCACCGGCGACACCGGTCTGGCCGGGATTCCCTGGTCGGGCAACGCGAACGATACGTACCCGGTCAAGACCAACATCCAGGACCAGGATCGCTTCATCGAGAAGGATCGCAAGCACCCGTTCGTCCAGTCGCTGAACAAGCTCGACGCTTCGCTGGAAGCGGTCGCGGCCGGCGTCGAGGTCTACGACTGGGTGCGCGATGGCTCGATCACGTCTGCGCTCTCGACCGGCGAGAAGTCTTCGCTTCAGCTCCAGCTCACGCAGTCGGGCGCCGCGGCCGCTTCGATCATCACGGCCACGCACGAGGGCATCCGGCTTCTGAAAGCTTGACCGGCGCGCTCGGAGCGCGTCGCCCCGCGTCGCCAGGATGACCAGGCTCGATTACGCGAACATGGGGTATAGCGCCTGGCAAGCCTGGGTGCTGTCCCTGCGCGATACGGCCGCGGCTGCGGGATTGCCCGCGCCTATTCCCATCACTTTCCCCTTGTTGGCGCCGGGCTCGCTGCCGCCGGGGGAGTCATACGCACCGCTCGCTCCGGCGGCCCTGCCCGCGCCGGCGCCCTTCGGTCTGCCGATGGTGGTCAACCCGGGAGAGACGCCGTTCCTGGGCGATCCGGCGCAGCGCGCGATCCTGCAATGGAGCGATCCAGCGTCGCAATCCTACCGCGACGCGTGCGCTGCGCTCGGCGGCACGATGGGCGTGCAACAGGATGAGTTCGCTACGCCGATCTGTAACCTGCCGGCCGCGCTCGGCGGAACGAATTACGTCGCGCCGCTCACCTGGGGCAGTCTGCCCATCGTCGGCAAGATCGTGGCGGCCGCATACGTCGCGGGCGTCACCTACGCGACGGCGGGCGCAGGGGATGAGGCGGCGGTCGGTGCCATCGGCATCGGCGGTGATGCCGGCGCCGGCGCGGTGGCTGTTGAAGCTGCTCCCGCTGCGAGCGTGATAGCGCCCACCGGTGAGGCTATTGGCGGCGCGGTTTCCGCTCCGGTGATTCCGGCCGCGACCGAAACGGCCGCTACGGGTGCGACCGGCGTCGAAGCCGCGCTCCAGTCGGGCGCCGGGAAATTGCTGCCGGCCATCATCGGAACGCTGCTCAAAAAGCCCATGCCCGCCGTGGTGCCGCGCGGGCAGCTCCCGCCGACCACGCTCCCGCCTGCTGCAAACGCGCCGGCGACGGCGACGGTTAATCCGCTGGTCGGGCTCGGCCTGCTTGGCCTGCTCGCCCTGAAATTTCTCTGATGAGGTGATCCGATGGACCCGACCGAAGTAGGAACGCCGGAAGTCATGCCGACCAACAACTGGTGGGATCTGGCGTCGCAGTCGATCCAGTCCGTCACCGACGTTGCGCTCGCGCGCGTGAGCGGAACCGTCGCCGCTCCGCGCGGCAACATTGCGACCACCAACCCGAACCCGCCGCCTGGCGGTTTCGGCATCAACCCGCAGGCCGCGGCCACGCCCGGCGGTGTGCCGACCGGCTCGCGCAATGATATCGTCGCCCAGGTCGCGTCATCTTTCGGCTTGAGTCCCGCTATTGTGCTCGCGCTCGTCGTCGGATTCGTCATCTGGAAATTCGTGCGCTGACGTGACGGACCGGACCTACCAAGAGCAAACGCAGTCGATCACGTCCGACAAGACCGGGCGCGTGATCCCGCGCTCGGCGCTGCGGCGCCTGGTCATCAAGCTCGACAACGCGCTGGTCGAGTCGCAGGTCCGCGTGCAGGGCGATTTTCTCTACGCCGACAGCAATTCGACCGGCGTCGCTACGATCAAGCTCAATCAGACTTCCGAAGATCCGATCCCCTTTCTCGCGCAGGCCTCCGTCGAAGGGTTCCCGATCCGAGACGCCTTTATTTCCTGCGCCGCGCAACCTGGGCTCATCCTGAATCTCTGGTATGGCTATGAGGCGCGGATCAAGCCGCCGCAGGCTACCGTCGCCGTCACGTCGAACCCGGTCACGGTCGCGGGGCTCCCTCAGGGGCAGGACAAAGATACGAGTTTGGGGGTTGTGTTTTCTATGTTCCAGGCCGATGGCGCCGCGGTCGGCATCAATTCTGCGGTCCAGCTCATGAACCCCATAGGTTCGGGAAAGCGGATATACCTGGATGAGTCCGGCGTCTACAGCAATGTCGCTAATCGACAGTTCCAGCAAAAAATCAGCTCGACCGCGCTCAACGGCAACGGCGTCAACGCTCCGGTCAATCAGCTCGCGGGAAGCGGTGTCGCGTCCATCGCGCAAGTGCGATTCTCGAACGGCGTAGCGCCGCCGGCGGCGACGGCGTTCGACCAGGATACGAATGCTGTCGCTCTCGTGTACCAGCGTCGCGCGCAGCCCACCAGGCCGATCATTCTCGATCCGGGTCAGGGCTTCTTCTATCTCAATACCACGCAGAACGAGGGAATGTCTGCGGTCTTCAAATGGCGCGAATACTGATGGACTTTAAAAAATTCCGCCAGAGCGAAGCCGGCGCGGACGCAGGTTTCTACGTCTTCGCGCTGGTCGATGATTCCGGCGAAAAGAAGCACGTCGCCGGCCCGCTGTCGAAGGCTGACGCGTCGAGGGCTCGCGCCGACTATGCCGGGCAGTATCCGAAAAGCGCCCCCGAGGTGGTCGAACTGTGAACGCGATACCTTTTCTTGTCGGCGCCGTTCTCGGTTTCCTGCTGCTCGCCGCGCTGGGGCGCCGGCTCGAGGTCGCTACGGACAACACCGACAACGCCGGCGTGCTCGAAAAGGCGCTCGACTTCACCTACACGGCAGAAAATTTCTTGCGCGACGCGGCGGGCTCGCGCCGCTCGACGAGCATCGCCGGGCTTGACGCTCTTAAAAATCACGAGGGCTTCAGCGCCACAGCGTATCAGGACACGGCCGGCAACTGGACTATCGGCTACGGGCACAAGCTCCAAGACGGCGAATCCTTCGACGCAATCGACCAGGCGCAAGCGACGGCTCTGCTCGCGGGGGACGTGCGCGCCGCGGAAGATGCGGTCAACTCGCTGGTGAGCGCGCCGCTCTCGCAAACGCAGTTCGATGCGCTCGTTTCGTTCGTGTACAACGTCGGCGCCGGCGCCTTCCGCAAATCGACGCTGCTTGCGAAGTTGAACGCGGGCGATGTGGCCGGCGCGACCGCGGAGTTTTCCCGCTGGACGCACTCCGGCGGCAAGGTCGATCCGATTCTCGTCGCGCGCCGCGAAGATGAAGCGCGGCTCTTCCTGGAGGGCTGATTTATGCTGATGAAGATCATTTCGCTTTTCACCGGTGGGGCAGGGGCCGCGGTCGGCGGCGCCGTAGCAAACATCGCCGCCGGCGCCGCGCTCGTCGCGGCGTTGACGCCGCTCGCGCTGTGGTTCGTCGGTCACAAGGAGCAGGTGGCGATGACGCTTACCTGGGGGCAGCTCGGGTTCTTCGGCGCGATCCTCTTCGTGATCGTCAAGGTCGTCCACTACACGCGCTCGCCCGGGCAATGAACGGCAAAGGTCTGATCGCAATGCTGGCAGTGCTCGCTGCAATACAGGGCGGCGTCTTCGCCTGGGTGATTCGGGTCGAGAATCGCTTGGCCAAAATCGAGACCACAATCGATTTGCGGCTGTCGTCCGCGCCGCCGCGGCGGGCGCCGTGAAAGTCGGCCTTTCCGGTTCCGGTGTGGTCGCCCTGGTCGGGCTCGGCCTGCTCGCGGCGGTCGGGGTGTGGCTCTACGTGAAGGGGCCGGCGTTCCTCAAAAAGACCTTCACGCAAACGCTCAACCCGGCGAGCGACCAGAACATCGTCAATCAGGGCGTCACGTCGGTGGTAAGCGCGGCGACCGGCCGCGAGGAATCGCTCGGCGGGCTGATCGCTGACAAGGTGTTTGCTCTCACGCACCCGGACTTTTCTTTTACGGCGCCGGTCCAGGTCAATGAGACCGTGCCGCCGATGGGCCCGCCGACACCTGGTGAGGTCGCCGCGTTCAACGCTTCGCAGCCGCCGGGCTCGATCACGCGCATGACCGCCGACGGTCTAATCGTGTACTGAGGGCACGGTGTCGCGGATCGCGTAGAGAAGCGGCTCGAAATCCTCGCTCGCGTTGAATGCGGCGCGCACGGCCAAGCCCAGGCGGGTGAGTGCCTGGGCTTTTTGTACGTGCTGGTGAGGGCGGCAGTACCAGCGCACAAACCACGCCGCGTTACGGATCGCGGCGGTGAGCTCGGCTGTCGGGTCGGGCTGCATGGCCTGGGTGAGAGCGGCCAGCAAGCCGGGGAGATTCTGTCATTGGAATTATTTTTTGTGACACAGTTGGCGGACCGCGTGGCCTCTCTTGATCGCGCCGAATTCTGATACTCGATGTTCGTCGGAATCGTAAGCCCACCAGGTCGGTTCTCCAAATCGATCCCTCCCATGCTCAACGAACCCGATATATCGGCAGTCCTCGTACACTTCCGCGTAACCCTGGCAAACGTTCTTTAGGCGGGCCATGATCAAAACTCGATCTTCACGCCGGCCATGCGGTTGGTGTCGACGGCCCACAGCTCGATCCCGATCGTCACGCCCTGCCACGCGGTGCGGCCATCGCCCGAGCTCCATCGGCTGATCGCGTAGTGACCGAGTCCGGTCCCGAGGCACACGCCGTTGATCGTCGCCTTGCTCGGGTGCCGCGGCAGCAGGTGGTTGCCTTCCTCGTGCTCGGCCGGGTGCGATGCGCCCCAGCGGGTCTGCGCGCAGTCGGCGGTCAAAAGGGCCTGGTAGGCGGCTTCGCGGCCGATATCCGCGCCGCTCCACGGCCCGCCGCTCGCGCACGCTGCGAGCGCGAGCGTGAGCCCGAGGGTCCGGAGCCAACGCGATAGCGCCTGCGCGGCCTGTTTCCAGCGGCCGGGCGTGCGTTCTTGGCGGCGGCGTCGTTTGTCGCATATGTATAGATTGGTCCCGGTCGGGGCGAATTGGCCCGCGGAAGTAGTTATGTCAAATCGGGCATGGCCGGGGGCGGGCGTCCCGGTGAGCCCCACGGCGAGGATGAAACACGCCGCGAGTTTGCCCGCGATCTCGGCCCAAAGGTTCCGGGCTTTCGGCGTCTTGGCCTGCTGGGCCTTCATGCACGCCGCGATGTAGTAGGGTTCGATTTCGAGTACGCGAGCGATTCGCAGAACAGTTTCGTCGTTGAAGGTCACGCGCTTCTGACGCCACGGCGTGAGCTGTTGCGGTTTCCATCCCATGTAGCGCGCGAGCTGGCCGTCTGATGACAGGCCCAGCTTGGCGCGGGCATCGTCCAGAAAATCGGCGGTTGTCTTCACTTCGACGCTCCCAAGGCTAAGAACCCCGTAACGCTACACCCGGCCAGCGGTTGACGCAAGGCCGCAAATGCAGGGGCTTGACGGCCAAGCTACAAAAGGAGTAGCTTTGCACCCCAGTCCCGCAGCCCGATCCGTCACCCGGTAGGGGGCGGGGATGTCGGGGCCGGCCGGTCCTCCCGCTCCCAAGGCGG
>Ga0209647_1003929_pt1 | contig 11379 bp, 13 predicted proteins | sample GraSoi_2013_60cm_FD_185827 | JGI IMG/M metagenome (GOLD analysis project Ga0209647, IMG submission 185827) | Grasslands soil microbial communities from the Angelo Coastal Reserve, California, USA - Sample 9_17_2013_60cm (SPAdes) (version 2) | ecosystem: Environmental > Terrestrial > Soil >... | reverse complement strand
ATGCCCCCATCCGCCGACGACATGGGCCTCTGTTATTTCCACGCCAAAAAATACCAGGACCACCTTAACGCCCAAGAAGCCGGCCAGCAGATCAACGAATTCCTCAGCAGCGATATCCTCACCGCCTGCGACCTCACCGCCGCCCTGTCCACGCTCTTCTCCGCCACCTCCCTGGGACTCATCAAGCCCAAGACCACCATTGCTCTCACCTACCTCGGCCAGCTCATGCTCCAAACCCAGAAACTCGCCAAAACGGAATTCCTGCAATCCTTCAACGACAGTTGGCCCAAAATCGTCAAGGAATCCATCGTCTTCAACGAACCCGCCACCCCGCCCACCTCCGAGCCGCCCGCCGAATCTCCTCAGCTAACTGACACTCTCCCCTCCGAAGATCCCACCGCCGATTCCAACTCCACCGACCCCGAACCGCTCCCCAACCGCAAAATCATGTGACACCTGGTCCCAAGGTGTCATTCCGAATCCGGTTCGCCTTCGGAACGGGTGAGGAACCTGCTTTCCCGTCCCCTGTCGTCCCTTCCCCCAAGTCCTTCCGCATCTATCACTTTTAAACCGATACAAAACAAACCACTTCATCCCCAACAATATCAATCACTTTCAAAAAACAGGGGGGAGGGGGAGTAACTACTAGATTAACAAAGAATCCTCATGCAACACGCTTTGCATGGCGCCGCCGGCCCCGTTTTGCCTTCCCTTTTTTCACCAGCTTGATCTCCACCTTGCTCCCCAAGGCGTGCGCAACGCGTATCAATGTCGCAATCGTCAAATTTCGCGGCTCATTTTCCATTGCCGAAATTTTTGGCGCGCTCATCTCCGCCAGCGCGGCCAATTGTGTCTGGCTCAACCTCTCCGAAGCGCGTAGCTTGGCGATCTGCACTCCCAATTGCAGGCTATCCAGTTCCCGTTCCACAATTTCCCGCAGCTCAGGGTCTTCCATCTGCTTTTGATAAAACCGGTTCCATCGCGTGGTCATTTTCGCTTCTCCTCCAGCCGGCGGTTGTGCAACTCCATCCGGGCCTCGGCCGTTCGTATGTCTTCCGCGGGCAGTTTCGCGCTGCGCTTGACGATTCCATGCAGCAGCACCAGACCCCTGTTCGCATCTCCAAAATACAGAATCCGCAGCTTGTCTTTCCCTTGCTGTGTTCGCAACTCCCGGAGCTTTCCCCGTACTTGCGATGAATAGGGAAACGCCAGGCTCGGTCCTTCCTGTTCCAGCATTTTGATGAGCGCCAGTGCCTTGGCCTTGTGCTGCACCGGCAGGCTTACAAGGAATTCCTCCACGGGAGCCCCGCCGCGAATGTCCACAAAGAAATCCACTCACCAGCTCATCTCTTATAGAGTATCCTTTATATAGTATAGATGCAAGAACTTGATTTTTAGTGCGCTTGAGGCTTCTTCCCACCGCAAACCATAGGGCACTCACCCCGCCCCGACCGCCTGCACCTGCCGCTCAATCTCCGAAGCCTTCCCCGCCCGTCTCTCGCACTCCAAATCATAAAAATTCCGCAGCTTCAGCCAGAATTCCCCATTCGTCTTGAGCGTCAGGGATTTCACCCGGTTACACAAATCACGTCCACGCGCCATCTTTCATTCACACTGCTTCATGATAAGCTTGACGTTAAATACTTACCCCATAGGTTATGAAGGCAAGGGGAGGTTCAGAAATGACTGAAAAGCTAAACGAGCTCCTGAACAAGGCGAAAACCGTGAAACTGTCTCCCGAACAAAAAGAGGAGCAGCGGCGAAGCTTCGCCTATGGCAATACCAACATCGAGAACTCGCGAATCACTCGCGAAACGGTCGACCAGGAAGCCGAAGAACTCAAGAAATCCAGCTAGAGTCGCCCATGGCTTTAGACGAGGAGAGACACAGCAAAGCCTTAGAAATTGAACTAATTTCCGACCCCGAACAAAAAGCTCGCCAGGAAGCCAAGAACGGCCTTCGTCAGTTCGATGAAGTCCTTGAACTGATCAACTATTGGTTGCAACCCGAACGGCCATTCAAACTCCGGCTTTCCGCAATTCTGTCCCTTCACCGCCGCGCCCTGGAAGGGATCAGTTCGTTCGCAGGCGTATTTCGTCCAGGAGGGATAGAGATTAAGGGAAGCAAGCACGCACCGCCAGGCGCACACATTGTCCCAGAGAATATCGAACAGATGTGCGACTACATCAATGAAAACTGGACCAAAGCGTCTCCGCTCCATCTTGCGGCATACACTCTGTGGCGGATGAATTGGATTCATCCCTTCGTTGACGGCAACGGACGCACTTCCCTAGTAGTGTCCTATCTCGTGCTCTGTGTCCGTCTGGGCTATGTGTTGCCGGGCACACTCACGATCCCCGAGCAAATCTCAAGGAACAAAACACCCTACTATCAAGCCCTCGAAGCTGCGGACACAGCCAATGCCTCTGGAAAACTTGACCTAACCGCGATGGAGCAGCTTCTCGAATCCTTACTCGCAAACCAGTTGGTCTCGGTGTTGGACTCCGCTCGAACTGGCAAGTGAAGAAATCTCCCGAAGCCCATCAAGGGTGCGGCACCAACCTATGGAGTCCTGGTACTCCCTCAAACTGGGAGCAACAACTCCTGCTCCATCGTGTTTTACCAATAGGAGGACCCGACTATGCGCAAAACAACGCGTTTGCTTTCAATAGTCCTGGCGTGTGCCATTTCAGGAGGTTTTCTCCTGACAGTGGCACCCGCAGCTTCCGCGCAGCGAGTCATCAGAGGTGGCGTGGTGTTCGTGGGCCCTGGGCCGTTCTATGGCCCGTGGTATCCCTACTACGGCTACTACCCGTATCCGCCGGGATACGCCGTCCCGAACTATGGTGAGGTGAAGATCGACACGCACCGCAAGGACGTTGAGGTCTACATCGACGGCGGTTATGCGGCACGCACCAAGGAGGCCAAGAAGTTCGCGCTTCGACCCGGCAACCACGAGATCGAGTTGCGCGATTCCGAAGGAACCTTCTTTCACGAGAAGGTTGCCGTAACTATCGGCCACACCACCAAGCTCCACGTCGCCTGACGGGCGCGTAAGCTTCGGCGTTTCTGCTTAGTCTCGCTGTGCGAACATGCCGCCGCTGCGTTGAATAAATCATCGCGGTGGCGGCACAAGTTTTTCTCCACCCTCTGAATTCTCGCTCAACTACCAGGTGTTGCGAACGGCAGCAAGAAAGCAGCAGAGGGTACGAATTATCGTGCCCCTACATCCTGGGCCATTGGCGCTGGCCACTGATTACGGCTTGGGCTTCGCGGCTTCCTGCTTCGTGCGTTCTTCGGTCCACGGGGGAACGATGCCGTTTTGGCGGGCGTAGGCGATGGACTGGCCAAGGTGTTCGCCAAAGTGACCGGTGACGAGATAGAAGGCGCCGCGGACGGTGGTGTCCTGGCCAAACATTTTTAGCGCGTTGTTAAGGTCGGCGTCCTTGATAGCGAGAATGGCGCTGCGGAAATGGGCGAAGGAGTCCTTAAGAGTTTGCAAGGTTTTGGCTTTATCGCCTGCGGTGGCATTGATTGCCTTGGGGTCGACGCCGGCGGGCAGTGGCGTGCCGAGCGCGCGGGCGATGCCGTAATTGGCGGCGGCGATGTGCGCGTAGACTTCACCGATCGAGCGGACGCCCTCGCCGGGGCGCCAGGAATATTTCTCGGCGGGAACGGCTTCGGCGAGGCGGGTGTAGCGCTGCTCGTAGTAGACGATTTCGGCGAGGAATTCGCCGCGCGCGCCGGTGACGGCCGAGGCAGCGGCGGCGGGGGGATTGTCCTGAGCCACGGCGCGATGCGGGAGAAGCGTAACGGCGCAGATGGCCAGAAGAATTGAAGATGCGAAACGGCTCATGGGGACCTCCAGAGTGGATTGCGCGGAAAGCGAGATGGAGTTTACACCGGATTGCCCAGATTATGGTGACAGAAGGCGGCGTAAGGCGGCCCTCTACAAAGTCGAAGGAAAGAGGGCACGATTTATCGTGCCCCTACGGGAAGAGGCGGGAGTGAAATTGGAGCGAGGCGGGGAGATGCTCGGCGAAATAAGCGGGATCGTGGCGGCCGGGGTAGAGATGGAATTCGTGGGGGATGCGGCGCGCGGTGAGGATTTTGTCGAGGGCGGTGGCGCCGGAGTAGAAGCCGTAGTCGTCGTTGTCGCCGCAGTCGAAATAGATTTTTAGGCCGGCGAGATTGGCGGTGCGGGCGAGGACAAGCGGGCTGTTCTGGTCCCAGAAAACAGGATCGGGCGGATTGCCGAAGACGCCGCCGAGGACGCGGGCTCGCGGAGAGCTTGAAGAAGCGCCGAGAAAGCCGGGAAGCTTTTCGATGAGCGCGGCGCTGTGGGCGCTGACGGCGCCGAAAAGCTGCGGGTGGCGGAAGGCGAGATGCAGCGCACCGTAGCCGCCCATGGAGACGCCGGAGATGGCGCGATTGGCGCGGCCGGGAGCGGCGCGGTAGCGTTTCTCGATGAACGGGAAAAATTCCTGCAACAGAAAATCCTCGTAGCGGTTTTTGCCATCTTTTGAATTGATATAAAAACCCGCGCCGCCGTCCGGCGTAGCGATCAAAAAACTTTTCAATTCGCCTTTTTCGCGGAGGTCTTCGACAAGGTTCCACGCGCCGGAATGGACGAAGAATTGTTCGTTGTCGCCGAGTCCGTGGAGGGAATAGAGGATGGGGAAGTGTTTTGTTTTGTCGGTGTCGAATGATGGCGGGAGAACGATGCAGTAGGGAACGCTGCGGGAAAGGGTTTTGCTGGGGAGGGAGTTGCATTCGACGCGGCCGGCGGCGGCAACGGAAGTGGTGACCGATAGAGCCAAAAAGAAAAACAAGAAAACCAGAGAACGGAAGAGCGTGGTGTTCGATCGCAAGAACCCACCCTCACAAACCGAGGGTGGGGCACCCTCAAGCACTTGGAGTTTTGGCGTTGCCACGGAAGTAAGAGAGAAGAAGCGTGGGCTACTCATAGCGGAGGGCGTCGACGGGATTGAGCTTGGCGGCACGAGAAGCAGGATAGAGGCCGGCGGCAAGACTGACAAGGATGGCGACGGCCAGAGCGAAGAGAATGAGCCACCAGGGAACAGCCGTGAGTTCAATGGGATTGAGATTCTGGCGGTGGAGATAAAAGTTTGTGCCAAACGTGATCGCGCGGCCGAGAAGCCAGCCGAACAACACGCCAAAAATGCCACCGATAGCGCCCATCACACCCGCTTCGACAAAGAAAAGCCGCTGGACGTCCGAGTCGGAAGCGCCGAGGGCTTTGAGGACGCCAATTTCACGGCGACGTTCGAGGATGGCCATGACCAGGGTGTTGACGATGCCGAGCGTGGCGATGGCCAACGCGAGGCTGCCAAAAATGCCGACGAGGAGATCGAAAACGGTGAAGAAAATTCTCAGGGATTTAGATGCGTCGAGAAGCGAGAAGGCGCGAAATCCCATTTTCTTAATGGAGGATTCAAGCGCGTCGACCTGGGAAGGAGATTTCGCGCGGACAGAGAGCGACGCGTAGGTGGTTTTGTTGGAACCAGAGTCGCGGACGATGTCGCGAAGGTCGTTGACTTGAGCGGCGCGGAGGGTGGAAGCGGTCGCAAGGGGAATCAGGAGGCGCGCATTGCCGAAGCCGCCGTAACCCGCGGCCGGTTCGGTTTCGACGATGCCGACAATTTTCAGGCGGAGTTCTTTGGGGACGATGGAAAAGCCCCCGCCGGGACTATCGGGAGAATTTCCCGACGCATCTGCGGTTGCGCCGGCAGAGGGAAGAGATTGGCGCTCGGCGTAGCGCAAGACCAATTCCTGGCCGATGAGCGAGGCTGGCTGATCCGAAAGATCTTTCGCGAATTCGATCTGCAGAATGGCTTCGTTGGCGGTGATGGAAGAAAAGAAACTGCCCTGCATGCCGTCAAACGAGCCAGAATTTCGAGAAGAATCGGGCATGCCGGCGACGACGGTGGCGAAAGGCTTGTTGTTGAAACGGACCTCAGTGAAGAAACGGATTTGCGGGTAGACCTCGACGACATTCGGAAGTTTCTCGAACTCCCTGCGCGCGTCCTCGTCGAGCGGGCGCGGAGGTTTATCGGATTCGGGTTCGGGCTGGGGACGGCCCATGCCGCGCAGATTGGTTTTGGGAGTGACGATGATGGTGTCGAAGAGGCCACTTTCGGAAAGGCGTTTGGAAGCGAGTTGCTGTAAGCCAACGCCGATAGAAATTATGGCCACGAACGAAGCCACCCCAACGGCGACACCAAGCGTTGTGAGAGCGTTGCGCAACATGGATTCCCGCAAATTGCGCAGGGCGAGATCGGTGAGGTCACGGGCCTTCATTGCGAGAGACCTTTCGCGGTTGAGGTGGAAAGGAGCTTGCCGTCGCCCATGATGGCGAGGCGGTCGGCGAAGGCTTCAGCGAGCGGGCGTTCGTGCGTGACCATGACGATGGTCATACCGAGCTGCGATTGCAGATCGCGGAGAAGGGTGAGGATGGCTTCGCCGGTGGCGGAGTCGAGATTGCCGGTGGGCTCGTCGGCGAGGAGGATTTTCGGGCGATTGACGAGGGCGCGGGCGATGGCGACGCGCTGCTGTTCGCCGCCGGAAAGTTCCGTGGGCCGATGGCCGAGGCGATGCGTCAGGCGAACGCGCTCGAGCGCTTCGCGGACACGGGCGGGGCGTTCGCTGCGATCGAGTTCGGCGAGGCGCAGTGGGAGTTCGACGTTTTCTTCGAGTGTCATGCGCGGAAGAAGGTTGAACGACTGAAAGATCATGCCGATGGTATTGCGGCGGTAGCGGGCGAGCTCGAGCGAGTTGAGAGAAGCGATGTTTTGGCCGTGCGCGAAGATCGAGCCGGAGGTCGGACGGTCCAGCCCGGCGATGAGATTCAGGAGCGTGGATTTGCCGGAGCCGGAGGAGCCGAGGAGGGCGAGGAATTCGTTGTTGGCCACAGACAGGGAGAGTTCGTTGACAGCGCGGACGGAAGTTTCGCCCATGGTGTAGTGGCGGGAGACGCGGTCGAGTTGAATAGCAGGATCGGTTGGGGGCATGGAGGTAGCGTCAATTCATGATACGCGGGAACGAAACAAAAACTTTCATGTGAGTTTGATGCGCCGTAGAGCAGTGAAGTAAAGGGGATTGAGGGGGTAGCGGTAAGACTCCTCCCGTCGAACAGGTCGTATAGGTTTCTCAGTTGAGGTCCTTCGCGCATCCTTATCGGATGCGCGAAGGATGACAACTCCCGTGCGGCGCACAAGACTGACGGGTGTGGGCGTCAGGTGGTAGGCGGAGTGTGGTGCCGGGAGGCGAGGCCGATGGTGAGGCAGAAGGCCAGGAACACGGCGGCGGCCGAGATTAGGAAGAGATTGCGATAGCCGGCGTGGCTGATGATGGCGCCGGCAATCGGCCCGGCGAGGAACAGCGAGAGATCGATGAAGGCGTTGTAGGCGCCGAGGGCGGTGCCGCGATTTTCGTTGGGGATGTGGCGGACGGCTTCGACTGCCAGCGAAGGAAATACCAAGGAATAACCGATGCCGATCAGGGCGGCGGCCACAAATGCGGCGGAGGGAACGCGCGCGAGTCCAAGCAGAAGGAGTCCGAAGATTTCTATGAAGAGCGAAACGAGGGCGACGGGGAAGCCGCCGATACGCGTGATCAAGCCGTTGAACAGGATGCGCGTGACGACGAAACTAGCTCCGTAGAGCGAGAGCGTGAAGGCAGCGCCGGCCCAATGAAGATGCGCGAAATAGAGGGTGATGAATGTGGCGAGGACGCCGAAGCCGATTCCGCCGAGAGAGAGCACGGTGCCATGAGGAGCGACGCTCCAGAAAATGTGCTTGAACGGAAGTTGCCGCGACGGCGAGACCGGAATGCGCTGCATGCGGAGTGCGAAGGCGACGGCGGCCAGCGACACGCCAAAAATGACCAGGCCCGCGGAGGCAAATCCCCAATGTTGCTGCAGCAGAACGCCGAAGGGAGCGCCAACGGCGAGAGCGGTAAACGTGGCGACGCCGTTCCAGGAAATTACCTTGGCGATGTGTTGCGCGCCGACGCGGCCGATGCCCCACATTGTGGCTCCCGTGCCGACCATGCTTTCGCCGACGCCGAGGAGCAGGCGTCCGAGAAGCAGAAGCGCGAGGCTAAAGGACGCGGGGAAATGGAAGAAGGCGGCGGCAAAGGTAAACAGGCCGCTGGTGGCGCAGATGAACAGGCCGAACACTACGATGCGCTTGGGGCCGAGGACGTCGACCATGCGGCCTACGCGGGGGCGGGAGAGAACCGTGGCTATGTACTGGGTGCTGACAACCAGCCCGGCGAGGACTGTGCCGTAACCGAGCTGCAGATGAACGTGCATCGGGAGAATGGCGAGCAGGATGCCGATGGTGAAGTAGCAGACGAAGGTAAAGGAGACTGTGGGGAGAATCTCCGCTACAGTGCCGCCGGAGCGTTCGCGGGGGCGCGGTGGGGCGGCGGCTTCCGATGACGAATCGGCGGCGGGGGAGGAGGTGGTGTCGGGCATCGGGAAGAGTCGAATCCTTAGTATAAGGTGCGATGAGATGAGAGGGTGAATAGATACAACGGAAAAGGAATAGAATGTGGCCGGATTGGTGCCGAATCGAGAGGAGAAGAAAATGCCGACGATCGAAGGAAAAGAAGGGCGGGCGTGGATCGATAAGTATGTGGCGAAACCGGGAAAGATGAAGGGCGTGATGAAGGGCTTGCGGGCGCTGGTGAAGAAGGCGGTTCCGGGCTGCGAGGAGTATGTGAATCCGTGGAAGATACCTTCGTTTGATTCAAACGGGACGGTGTGTGGGTTCATGACGGGGAAGGAGCATGTGACGTTTGTCTTTTTGCGCGGGGCGGCGCTGCCGGATCCGGAGGGATTGCTGGAAGGGACGGGGAAGAGCGTGCGGCACGTGAAGGTGCGGACGGTGGCGGATGTGAAGAAGCCGGCGCTGAAGAAGTTGGTTGTGGAAGCGGCGAAGTTGAACAAGAAGAAGCCGATGAAAGGTATGAAGGTGGATATGAATAAGAGAAGAGGTAAAGAATCAAAGAAGAAATGAAGTAAGGAAAGAAGAAAAAAGACAGGAATTACCACAGAGAGCACAGAGTGGCCGCAGAGTTAGCGGAGAGTTGGAGCCCGGATGAAATTTACCGCGTTGGTCATGGGGATTTTCGTTGTTAGTGCTGGGGCGTGGGGGCAGAAGCCGCCGCTGCTGGCGGAGAAGGAGGTGGCGGCGATTGCGGGGGAGATCAACGGGGAGACGGCGAAGAGGAATCTGGAGGGGATTGCGCGGTTTCACCGGCAGCGTGGATCGAAGGGATTTCATGAGGCGGCGGAGTTGGTGGCGGAGCGGTTGCGGGCCTATGGGTTGAGCGATGTGGCGATACTGCAATTTCCTGCGGATGGCAAAATCTTTTATGGGACGCAACGTTCACGGCCAGGATGGGACGCGGAAGTAGGATCTTTGATTATTACCGAGCCCCAAAAAATGGTGTCATGCAATACGCCGACGCTGATGGTGGATTGCATCACCGGCCCGACTACCGTCCTTGCCAATTACGAAGCCATTCCGATTACTTTGGCTGAGGACAGCGAAAGTGGGAGCAAACTCGCGACGATCGTGGATATTGGAGAAGGAACGAAAGAAAGTGACTATGCGGGTAAAGACGTCCAAGGGAAATTCGTCCTTGTATCGGCACAGCCGGGTGCCGTGCAGGACTTGGCCGTCGGGAAATTCGGCGCCGTCGGGATCATAAGCTACGCTCAGAATCAAAAAACGGCATGGTGGGGCGAAGACGAAAACCTAATTCGCTGGGGACACCTTGAAACGTTTTCCACGAATAAGACGATGGCCTTCATGGTGTCTCTTAAAACTGCGCGATGGCTGCTGCAAAAAGAGTCGCAGGCGGGGGTAATAGGCGTAATTGCTGAAGCGAAGGTGAAGGCTGGGCAGCATGTCGGGAATTATGAGGTGGTGACGGCAACGATTCCGGGGGCGGATGCGAAGTTAAAAGAGGAGGAGATTGCGTTTTCGTGTCACCTGGATCACCAGCGGCCGGGGGCGAATGACAATGCGAGCGGGTGCGCGGCGATTTTGGAAGTGGCGCGGACGCTACAGAAATTGATTGCTGAGGGAAAGCTGGCGCGGCCGGCTCGGACGATTCGATTTATTTTTCCGCCGGAGATCGAGGGGACGATGGCGCTTCTAAATGGCAAGCCAGAGTTTGCGAAGCGCATCAAGGCTGTGGTGCACATGGACATGGTGGGCGGCGGGCCGGAGACGAAGGCGGTGTTTCATGTGACGCGGGGGCCGATGAGCTTGCCGTCGTTTGTGCAGGATGTGGCGTGGGCGTTTGCGGAGTGGGTGAACGAGGAGTCGTATCAATTTGCGGCGACGGGGAAGGCGGAGTATCCACTGGTTTCGGCGGAGGGCGGGAAAGAGCCGCTGCGGGCGGAGTATTCGGCGTACACGATGGGGAGCGACCATGACGTGTATCAGGATTCGTCGTTTGGCATTCCGGCGATTTATTTGAATGACTGGCCCGACCGGTTTATTCACACGAATCTAGATAGCGCGGCGAATATTGATTCGACGAAGTTGAAGCGGGCGGGATTTATTGGGGCGGCGAGCGGCTATTTTTTGGCGGGGATGAAGGGCGATGATCTGAACACGATGGATTCGGAGATTACCATAGGGCGCTACTTGCGCGGTGCAGCTTTGAGGGAACGCATACGCGGATTATCGGCAGCGGAGGCGTGCGCGCCGAAAAGAGAAGAAATGGCTTTTGAGAAGAAAGAGTACAGAAGCGTTCAAATGTTCTTGGAAATGGAACCAATAAAACCCTCGATAGAGAACCTGGCGGCTGACGACTGCTTTCCGGGAGAACCATTTTACGTACACACGGGCCCGCCGCCAACCTATCAACGGAAAGCGAAACCGAAAGGGCCATTGGTTGTATTCGGGTACGACTACTTTGCAGCAGAGTGGGCGAAGCGGGGACATACCACGAAGCCGAAATTGTTGGAGTATGCGGGATTGTGGGGCGGCGGGGAGGAGTATGCGTACGAGGTGTTGAATTTCGCGGATGGGACGAGGAATGCACAGGGGATTCGGGATGCGGTGTCGGCGGAGTATGGGCCCGTGCCGTTGGAGTTGGTGGTGGAGTATTTGAAGGCGCTGGAGGAGATTGGCGTGGTGGAGCAGATGAAGTAAGGCCCTGTGGGGGTCATCCAGTTGAAAGAAATTGCCTCTCTTGTTGAGTGGACGGCGATGTTGACATTGAGATCCTTCGGGCATCCTTGTCGGATGCCCTCAGGATGACAACCTTCCCAGAGTTTGCGAGAGATTTGTGGTGTGCTGCTTTCTTGGGTCGGGCGGAAAGAAGTACGCGGCC
>Ga0209647_1003925_pt1 | contig 11385 bp, 8 predicted proteins | sample GraSoi_2013_60cm_FD_185827 | JGI IMG/M metagenome (GOLD analysis project Ga0209647, IMG submission 185827) | Grasslands soil microbial communities from the Angelo Coastal Reserve, California, USA - Sample 9_17_2013_60cm (SPAdes) (version 2) | ecosystem: Environmental > Terrestrial > Soil >... | reverse complement strand
CAGTAGGGGCCTCAGCGAAGCGAAGCGAAGCGGAGCGCGTATCAATACTTCGCGCCATCGCCGATTTATCGCCACTTCTGACGCATAAAATCGCCAGGGCGTTGAGCGTGAATAGATGAGTCAATACTGATTTTTCCGGCGCATAACTTCGCCCGAATCCCAAATTGACTCATAACTCCGCCTTTTTAGGCAAACACAGAAAACCGTCGATATCCCGCTTACAATCATGGCGGATCGCCTAAAATGGCCTCTTGGGCCCGCCAATGAAAAAGACAAGCGCTTTGGCCGGTAGTGAGCATGAACAAGAAGCACGAAAAGACACAAGACGCGACCAGCCGTCACTCGGGAACGGTTGAGGGCAAGTGAGATTCGATAAAGCCCTCCTCATGAGCCGGCTGGTGAAGCCGATGAAGAGCGTCACGTTGTCAATTTTGGAGAGTCGAGCTGAATAGGCCAGATCACAATACAATCACACTCGCCCCCTCGATTGTAATCTCGCCCAAATTACGATACGATACTATTGCGTTTCTTAATTTTATCTGTTATAGTCTAATAAGGAAACGTTACTGTTTCGTATCAAAATAAGAGAGGAGGAAGCATATGTCAATCATTATTCAAACCAAGCAGCTCACCAAAAGCTACGGCAGGAGTCGGGGCATCATCGATTTGACCTTCGCTATTCAGGAGGGCGAAGTCTTTGGCTTTCTGGGCCCCAACGGCGCGGGCAAGACGACAACGATGCGCACCTTAATGGGCCTGCTGCGCGCGAGCAATGGCAGCGCCACCATCGGAGGGCTGGATTGCTGGACACAATACACTGAAGTGAAGAAGCTGGTCGGCTACCTGCCCGGCGAATTCGCTTTCGATCCCACTATGCGTGGTGCGCAGATCATCGAGTACCTGGGCCATCTGCGCGGGGGCGTGGACCAGGCGTACCTGCACCAACTGGTGGAGCGCCTGGGCCTGGACCCCAGCAAGCGCTTCCGCGAATATTCGCATGGCAACAAACAAAAGGTGGGGCTGGTGCAGGCCTTCATGCATAAGCCACACCTGCTCATCCTGGACGAACCGACATCAGGGCTGGACCCACTCAACCAGCAGGAATTCTATCGGATGGTCGCCGAGGTGCGCGCAGAAGGACGTACCGTCTTCCTCTCCTCACACATCCTGCCCGAGGTCGAGCATATCTGCGACCGCGTGGCGATCATCCGCGAGGGTCGGCTGGTCAAGATCGATCACGTGTCTTCGCTGAAAGAGATCCACCAGTACGATGTAGAGATCACCTTTGCTGGCCCGGCCGAGGTCTCGTGGTTCAAGCAGGTCGCGGGCGTAGCCAGCATGGCTCAAGGCGCGGATGAGCATACCCTGCAATTGAAGGTCCAGGGTGACTTGATGGAGATCATTCACCTCGCCAGCCAGCACAATGCGACGAATATGACGACACACGAGCCGACGCTGGAAGAAGTCTTCCTGCGCTTCTACGAGCCGCAGCAGGCGCCTTCCGCGCTCGCCAGATAGGAGGTGTAGGATGTTTCGCACCATTTGGAGCAAAACGCTCCGAGATTACCGGGTACCGATCCTGGCTTGGGGTCTCGCCTTGGGGTTGTTCGCGTTCGTCGATTTCGCAGAGAGCACGCAAACGATGATTGCGACCTTTGGCAGCCTCGCGCCACTCTTCCGTTTTCTCGGCGATCCCTACCAGATTCAGACCCCTGAAGGGTTTATTACCTGGCGGATTATGGAGCTCTTCGTACCACTCGCCATCTGCTTCTGGCCCATCCTGGCCGGGGCTCGCCTGGTGCGCGGGGAAGAGGAACGCGGCAGCATGGATGTCTTGCTGGCTACCCCGCGGTCACGCACGCGCCTGCTGCTCTTGAAGCTGAGTGCGCTCTTGCTCGCGCTGGTCCTGATCGGGCTGTTGCTTGCTCTGGGTCTGATGGCTGGTCAGGCTCGTCTTGAGGGGCATGCCAATGTGGTCAGGGCGCTTCTGCTAGGGCTGAACGCGAGCGGGCTTTCCTTCTTCTTTGGCTGTCTCGCGCTGCTGTTCTCGCAATTCACGACCAGCCGTGCCGCGGCAGCAGGCTGGGCCAGCGGCCTGCTGGTGCTCTCCGTGCTCCTGGATAGCACCGGACGCTTACTGCCTGGGAGTTGGGTGCAGTACCTCTCGCCGTTCTACTACTACAATCTCAACCGCCCACTCATCCCCAGTTTCCCTGACCAGCCGCTGGCGGCTATGCTGCTGGCGGGCCTCGCGGTGCTCTTCGTGGGGGCGAGTCTGCTTCTCTTCGCCAGGCGCGATATCGGCGGGGTGGCATTCTCGTGGTCGGGCAAGCAGGAAGGCGGCAATCACTACGCGCTGCGCAGTCTGAGCCAGGCCGAGCGTGCGCTGTCTACGCGCAACGTGAGCCTCGAGACCCTGCACCGGGAGAGGTGGTCTGCCTTCTGGTGGGGGCTGGGTGTCATCTTCGGGTGCGTCTACTGCCTGGTGATTACTCTCCCCACCCAGCAGGCGTTTTACCGGCTCACACAAGAAACCCCCTTGCTGCAACACCTCTTTTTCGACACGCCCATCAACACCAACGCCGCGATGCTGGGCACCTTTCTCTTCACGTTTATGCCCCCCCTCGTCGTAGCCTTTGCGCTGACCCTGGCCTTGAAGTGGGCCGCAGACCTAGAAAACGGGCGGCTGGAAGTGCTGTTCAGCACCCCACAGGCGCGAGGCAAGGTCCTGCTGGAACGCTTCGGCGCAGATGTGCTGCTGGTGGGGCTTTCTCCTCTCCTGACCTGGCTCGTTATTCTCATTGTGGCACAGTTCGCCCATCTCGCCGTCGACCAGGGCAGGATCTTCGCGGCCAGCTTCAATATGTTCCCCATGGCGCTCATCACCCTGGGCCTGGTCTATACGCTGGCCGGACGCCTGCGCTATGCCGCGCTGGTGAGCTTGCTCTGCGCCTATATCGTCCTGTCCTACATGCAGGAATTGTTGGAGGGAACCATTACGATGCCTGTCTGGCTCATGGATCTCTCGATCTTCCACGTGTACGGCAACCCGGTCTTCCTCGGCGTCAACTGGACGAACTTCCTGGGCATGACCGGCGTGGCCGTGGTGCTGCTGGTGATGAGCCTGGTCCAGTTCCGCCACGCCGATATCAAGCTCGGCTAAATACGAGAAAAGGAAAGCTCAGCAAAACTTGACGCAACATCTTACGTCTCCTACAATGGAAACACAGGAGGAAGCACAACTAAAAGTATGACCACAACATCTGAACCTGAACAAGGAATACGCAAGCCTGGGCGTCCACGCAGCGCCCAGGCGCACAAGGCAATCATAGACGCAACCCTGGAACTCCTTGCGGAAGAAGGATTCCAGGGACTGAGCATCGAAGCGGTTGCGGCTAGAGCTGGGGTAGGCAAGACCACCATCTACCGACGCTGGTCCTCGAAGGAGGAACTGGTAATGGAGGCCATCCGTCAAGTGCAGATTGATGTACCAGTGATGGATACGGGCAATTTTCGCAACGATCTCGCGGCGCTTTTAAAAACTGTCTACCAGGGCTTCATGGCCCATCCTTATCCTTTCCTGGGGAAATTGGTGCTGAAGTTCATCGGTGAATATCAGACCAATCCCGAAATCTTCCAGGACGCTCTGACACAACTCATCGTTCCTCGTTTCCAGCGATTCATTCACATGGTTAAGCAGGCCCAGGCACGTGAGGAGATTCGCGGGGATATTGATCCGGAGCTGGTAATGGACCTGGTGGTAGGGTCATTCTATTTCCATTGGGTTATGCGCAATCTTATGCCAACTTCGTCTACCTCACTGGTTGATTGGATTGAGCAGGTGATTGACGCAATAATGCAGGGCATAGGGACGAAATAGCACTAGCCCTCTTCCTTTGAACACTAATCACCTTTCTGGTTTTCAGGCTACCAGATCGTGTAGTCCTCTTGGGCCCGCCAATGAAAAAGACAACGTTAAGCCGGCATTGAGAATGAAAAAGAAGGAAGAGCGTAACGTTGTAAATTTTGGAGAGTCGAGCTGAATAGGCCTATCTGAGGATTCTAGCGTTGATGGCGGCTCATTCTGGGGTGTACTCTGCGCCGTATCAACGCTAGAATCCTTCGGTGAGGCTTTTCGACTGCTCAGTTTTTAGAGCGAAATCAACCCTGGAATCCTCATACCCGAAAAAGATGACCCCGATCCCAAAGCACTGGCCTGTTATGGCGTTCTGTGGCAGCGCGGGCCGGCAGAGGAGCCGATCCGCGATCAGATGTCGCTGCGTTTTGTGACAGGACGCCCAGTCAGCGCTATCACCACGCAGTTTTTGCAGTGGGGATGTGACCAGTTGCAAGCCCAAGGAAAAACGGCCTGGTTGCTCATGTGGGACAATGCTCGCCTTTCATGTGAGCAAGATCGTTCGCACCTGGATACGCGAACACAACGCTCAGGTGAAAGCTGAGGGGGAGGGCGTCCGCATCCTGCCTTTTCGTTTGCCGACGCAAAGTCCCTGGCTCAACCCAATTGAGCCGAAGTGGGTCCATGGCAAACGAGCTGTGGTTGAAACCGACGGGCTGCTTTCTGCTCAACAGTTGGCTGAGCGTATTTGTGCCTATTTTGGGTGTTCCTGTGAACCACATCTTTCTCTTCTCGCAAAGGGTGCGTGAGCATGCACTGGATTTTCCCTGTTCCACAACGTATCAATGGGACATATGCCCCATGACTGTGCCTCCCTGGTCCGGGTATACTATTCAGCAGAGATAGGTCCATCTCTTTCTCTGAAAGGGATGAGAAACAGGTAGTATGATCTCCCATACGCAAAAACCCTTGGAGCAATCTGATGACAACAACCAATCCTGCTCTTCAGCACACGCGAACCCGGCGTGGGTTTTGGCTGATGGGCGCGCTGGTCCTGATCCCAGCGATCCTGTTTCCACCGCGCTCGTTCTTCTATCGGCTGTTGATTGATGATCTGAACCTGAAAAGCCTCTTCCCTTTCTTGATGAACCATTACCCGATGGCTGGCGGCCTGGTCGGGCAGTTGCTCAACTATACCCGGTTGGCCGAGGCCAATTCTGCCGAGGCAGGCGATTTTCTGGTGGCGCTTGTGGCATCCTGTCTGGCCACGCTCTCATTGACGCTCTGCTTGATGTTCTTCTGGCGACGGCTCGTGGACCGCACACCGCGCCCGACGCTCCGGCGTGTGCTGCTGGCGGTGCTGATCGCTGTCGGGAGTTCGCTCGCGCTCACGCTGATCCTGTGTTTCGTAGAATTCGCGGCATCTGTTGCATTCGTGAACAGCGAAAGCCAGGGCCTGGCTCTCCTTCTGACCACGATCATGCTTTTCATCGCACAACTTCTCTTTGCGCCCATCCTGTTCATCGGCGGGGCCATTCTCGTGAAGTGGCAGCGGCGGACCGAAAGCCGGGCCACCGCCCAGACTGGCTAGCACATTCTCACCAAAAATCACAGCAAAAGGGGAGCAGAAGTCTCCTCTCCTGCCGGGGTTCCCCTTGCTTTTCCCTCTTTCCCGAAAAGGCCGCGTGATTATGCATTAGGAACCAGTAGATACCTTCGTTTTGATGAATGTTAACAACCAAGATCGGTCACATTTTGTCACGCCTGAGCGCAGCGAAGGGTCTCTCTTGATGGGTAGAGAGATGCTTCGCTGCGCTGATCCTTCGCTGCCTCTTCGCTGAGCTCAGAGCTTCGGCTCAGGATGACAGTACCGGTTGTGGTCGTTAAACTTCATTATCGGCCAATGGCCCGTCGATGCCCTCCCCAGGCCGATAAATCGGCGGTGCGCCAATAAATTGTGCGCCTACGAGGTATGACCGATGGTGCCTGGTAAAATTCATCATCAACGCTCTACGGGCTGGCGATGACGCTTCCAATAAGCCGAGCCGTATAAGGTGGGGCTTGCCCCATCCGAACGGGTCGCAAAGATGTATGCCATCGATGGATGTGCTAGAAATTAACCTTCCCCATAAACGTGGCCCAATCGGCATTGAGACCCGAGTCCTGGGCAGCAAACCATACGTTGTTGGTGGCGGTACCATCATAGGAAGTCGCTTCGTAGTCTCCCCAGCGAGTGTTGTTCGTCGGAGCCAGGCCCTTCTTGAGGTACTTGGCCGCCTCGAAGCCACCTATGTCGGTTGTGAGACGCGTGGCGTACATAATGCTCGGATCGAGCGCGCTGCTCATAGTATCGAATACCATGAGCAAGTTACCGGTCTTCGTCGCCATCAAAGCACCAAAGGAGGCTGCCCGATCACCAGTGAAGGCGAAGGTGCCATTCAGGGTGACAGATGCGCCCGTAATTTTCCCACCACTTATGGTAGGCTGGACCTGCCCCCAGAAGATACCAGGAACGTTCTGGGTGCCGTTGTTAATCGCCGATTCGAGCGCAAACGAGATCAAACCTGATTGGTAGACCGGCGTACCGCTGATACGGGTATCAAGCGTCTCAATGCACCCGGTGCACCCAGGGTCGTCAGCGAGAGGAGGATCGATATAGCTAATACTGGTCGAGGCGATCACGCCGGTAGCAGAGGCCAACGAAGTACCGGGATTGGCGATGGCCCATACGACGAGGCCCGAACAAGCTGTCGAGAAACAATCGTGGGTACCATCCCCGTTGCCATTGAAGGAGTCGATCAATAGCCCTGCACCTGGGCCGCTGCTTGCCTCATTCTCGACCGGCTGCACGGTATCCAGCAATACACCGTTGGCTGTGAATCTGCTGAAGCCATAGGCAGTAACGGACGATCCAGCTTCCATAGTGGACTTGAGGGCTGAGAAGGATTCAGCATATGCATACGCTGAACCATTCTGGCTAAACATGTTCCCCGAGAAGTAAATCGCCGTCTGGTCAAAACCAAACTCTGTATAATCGGCGACATTCGTAGTGCCAAGTGACATGTCAAAGGCATAGACGTTCCATACGCCGTTCGGATTGTTGGTCTGGCTGACAGCAACCCAATAACGCGTCGATTCGGGACAGGAGTTGAGACCCAAAGCGCCTTCAACCTGGAGTTCAGCTACCCAGAAACGCCCATCTATTGGATCATAGAACGCGCGCGGGTCACTCATGAAAGGACCTGCAAGATCACAGCTACCAGGATTAGGGACACCAAAGAATTTCTTTGCATTTTTGGGCCAGCCCGTCTGCTTTGTGCCTGCAGTATTGTAGACGGCAAATGAGGTGTTAACCCCTTGTAACACCCAGTTCGGGGAGGTGGCCAGCGCCTGGTCGGGTGGCTGACACCCTCCACCATAGTGGCAAATAGTTGCAGAGTCAGCCATGCCCTTGAACTTAACCAGCGTTGTTGGTGTGAAAGGGCCATCGACCGAGGTATCCGCATAGGGATGCGCATCAACCGGGGCATTTTTGTTATGTGCAGCCGCCGCTTTACGCTGAGCGTACACCGATTGACTCACACCGGTGAGCCAGGGCATCGTTCTTGGGGACTGGCTAAGCGGCGAACTGGCTACAGCCGCAGGAACGGTGCTCATATCCACCGTATGCCTGATAACCACGTTTGCGGTGGCCGGTTGAGCAGAAGTGGCAAGGCCTGTATGAACGATGTTATGGCTCTGCCCTTTGGCGAACACAAAAGTCACACCTAACATCCCAACCAGTATTATTGCAAGCGCTAGAAGTGTGAAAATAGAACCCTTGTACTGTCTTCGCATGAACAACAAATCTCCAATTCTTTAAAAAAGTACCAGCATGGGCCTCACCCCAGCCCTCTCCATCTGCGATGGAGAGGGAGCCGGAGGGTGCAAGGAACGGAGCGTCCCCACCACTCACCCACACCGCTCCCGCCGCTACTGTATGAAAAAAACCTACCCTTGTGAACACCGCCCCCGCCCCTACGCGGGTTGAGAGAACGGGTCTCATTGCGTTGAAGTAAATCTCCCCCTTTCTTTCAGCGCAGGATGGGCCATGTGGGCCTGAGGGCAATGAGATGAAACAGCACGATGCGGCAGCAATTGGAGTATAAATTAATACGATCTACTGTAGAGATATCAATCTGGTTAAGATGCGGTTAAGATTTAGCGATTTTGATGCATATTTCGGTCTACATAGCTGCCATTCAGGCAGTAGACATGTGGAGAGAAGGCCTGTCACACTGAGCCCATGCGCTTCGCTCAGGGGAAACTCCGCGAAGGGGCTGGCTCGCCGGACGCAGCGATCCTTCGCTGCGCTCAGGATGACAAGCCATACACACCTCTCAAGCCCGCTCACGGGAAGCCTTAGCTCCAAATGTCTACGCTGCTCCAACTCTCTCTGGATATTTTATGTTATACTGAGCAGGATTGAGAGGAAGTACCTTGAAATGGGTCTTGCTTGTAACGGTCCCCCGGACCGTTCTTGACGACGCTGCGAATCTTGAAATGGGTCTTGCCAACGCGACTGCGTCGCTACGGACTGCGTCCGTCAGGCAAGACCAGAGGAAGTGTCTACGGACTGCGTCCGTCAGGCAAGACCAGAGGTAGTACTACTTTTTGTCTTTTCCAGAGAAGGAGCCTGCATATGAGCCAACAGGAGATGTTCCCTCCCCAGCAGAATAGGCCGCCCAGACAAGACAATGCCGATCCTCATGAACAACCGCGCGCGCAGCAGTCGCGGGGAGACGAGACTGCAGATGCGGGACAGGCTTCCTATGAAGCGGGATATGGCGGGACAGCAGGGAGAGCAGGGACAGCAGGGACAGCAGGGACAGCGCCAAACATGAAGTGGATGAGTGACGAGGGCGAGAAGGTGCATCCATTAAAGTCTACGCCTGTGCCAGCCTGGCAATGGATCGTTGGTGCGCTCGTCGTGCTCGTGCTGGCCTCCGTGCTCTGGTCCCTGATTAATTTCATCCTTGGCTTCATTTTCCTGGTGCTGGGCGTGGCCGCGGCAGCGGTTGCCATAAGCCAGTTTTCTGTCAGAAGGATTGCTATGCCGCCGCGCATCTTCATGCTGCAGGGGCGGCCCGCGCTGGTCATCCGCAATCCTACGGGTGTCATTCGCATCCATAGCGGGGTGACCAACACCGTCGAGGTCATGGCAACGAAGTATGTCAATGGGTGGTTTGGAAGTCAAGAGGAAGGGGCGATAGATTACGCGCAGGATGGCGATACCATCCGCATCACGACCAGAAGCAATTATAGGTGGTCACCCCTGGGCGGGTTGAGGAATGTCAATCTCGATATTACCGTGCCGGAGCATTGCGATATCCAGGTAGATGGGAGCGCGGGTTCGATCAAGATTGAGGGGATCAATGGCCAGGTCAAGGTAGGAACGAGCGCAGGAACGATAGATGTACAGCAAGCGACGTTGAAGGGGCAGGTGAACTTGAATACCAATACCGGCACCATTTCCTTCGCGGGTGAGCTTGATCCCCAGGGATACTATCGCTTTGGGACTAACCTGGGCACTATCGATGTTGTGTTACCGGGTGACTCGTCGTTCACCCTGGCCGTGGCAACCGACCTGGGTTCGGTCAACAACCAGTTCGGCAGCACGACCGTTGGCTCCGCTCCCCATGCCAGGTTGGAGTTGAGGACGAATCTGGGTTCGGTGAACATACGCAGGAGGTGAGGGGCCCTTCAATGGGCTTGCTTCCGCAATCTCACTTCAAGGTGCCCGCCCTTATCGTTCCGCTTATGAATCTCAAAGAGATCTTCATAGCTCTTCAGCAGCGAAGAGAGGTCCTTCTGGCCATAAGCTTTCGTCTTAAATGAAGGATCGATTTTCCTGAGCGTAACGCCTAACTGAGATATAAGAACCCACTCGCTCTCTTTCCCGTTTGTTGCCTGCTGATAGGCCCTGGTGAGGAGCGCAGGAAGCTCCGCATTCGGTTGTGTTGGTGAAGCCGTATTCAACGATGATTTTTGCTTTGTTGCGGGAAGCGGTGCGGTTGGAGTTACTGGTACGGTTGAAACTTTGGTAGATTTTGCCCGTGATGGGGATTGCTTGAGTTGATCGGTGGAGATAAATACGGTGCATGCTTCCACGAGCGCTAATGGCGCTTTCGGTTCACCTATGCCGATTACCATGCATCCAACTGAACGCAAACGCAGCACTAAGGGGGTATAATCACTGTCGCTAGCGACGAGGCAGAAACGTGTCACATGATCACGGTAGAACAGATCCATTGCATCAACGACTAAGGCTATATCCGCTGCATTTTTGCCTGTCACGGTTTGCATCTGATGCATGCCTTGAAGAGCATAGTGCGTCATTACCTCTTTCCAGCGCTGCATGTTAGGAGAGGTGATGTTGCCGTAGACTCGTCGTATCGTGACTCCTCCAAACTTTCCTGCTTCGACCAGCATCTGGGCGGTCAAATCTGGTGAGATGTTTTCCCCATCGATGAGCAGAGCTACTACAGCAACCTGGGATGTCTGTAGAAGTGTCAGAAACAGGTGGACACCCTGTATGAGCATTCTGCTAAGACGAGAAATTAGAGTTTCTCTCTGAGAGTCATGTGTTGTTGAGTTGGTGTCACTCATTCATCTCTTCCTTAAGGGCTTCATATATGGCTCGAAAAGAAAAGTAGCACAATAAAACAGAACGAGGGTCTATAAGCATCCGACCCTCGTTCCGTCTCTTGTTTAGAGCCACTCGCCACTTCCCCGGTTATGCGGGGTTCTCATTTGAGATGCTTCACAACTGGATAGCAACTTGCGAGTGGCTCCGGTGTTTCATATGCCCGCCTTTACGGGCTCTACTTGTCGATCTGAAACACCATCCCTAGTAGGCGAACTGGTTTCTTCATAGGTTTCATCAAGCCTCCTTTCGGCTTACATTACCCACTTAGGACCTTCGCCCTACAGTACCAGGGTCTCTTACTTCCCTGGTAAAGTCTATTATAGAATCTGATCACAGCAATGTCAACGTCAAGCATAAAAACTCCAGGGCTTCGCAATTCTATCTCGTTCTGCACGAGTGATCGATACGACTATACTGGTCGAGCCTGCCGGGAAGACAAGCCCGACCGGTGCGTGCTAGTGGATGAATGTCAGCTATGGCTTGGGTGGGAGTGAGTAGCTCGCCAGAGCCTCCCGATGCAGCACGAAGCCCAGGCGCTCATACATCGAGCGGCTCTCGCGGGTTGGACCTAGTACCCCGACACGAGCACCAAGCCGACGCGCCTCTTCAAGCACCGCTCGTGTCATGGCCGTTCCCACTCCTCGACGCTGCCAGTGATCTGCGACCTCGACGTTGTAGATGCCCGCTGCCTCTTGCCCGAGAAAGAGCGAGAGTGCTCCCACAGGCTCACCATTGACCCTGGTAATGTAGTGACGCAGGGGTTGATCTCCCCCCAGCCCAAGGCTGATGTAGAGTCGTTCTCGCGGTTCATCCCGCTGGTCGTTCTCGAGATAGCGATGGA
>Ga0209647_1003923_pt1 | contig 11391 bp, 11 predicted proteins | sample GraSoi_2013_60cm_FD_185827 | JGI IMG/M metagenome (GOLD analysis project Ga0209647, IMG submission 185827) | Grasslands soil microbial communities from the Angelo Coastal Reserve, California, USA - Sample 9_17_2013_60cm (SPAdes) (version 2) | ecosystem: Environmental > Terrestrial > Soil >... | reverse complement strand
CGGGAACGCACCAAGGAGCGAGGGGAGCTTGCATGAACAGCGGGCCGCAGCACCTCGCGGAACCTGCCTACCCGTACACGGTGGACATGGAACAGCTCCAGGCCGACTACCAGCAACTACTGGAGGAGAAGCACGCCCTGGAGTTGGGCGTGCAGAAGGATGAGGAGCGACGCCGCGCTTTTATCCCTATCCTGAGTGATCTGCACACCCTCAATCGCAAGCTGGCCGACCAACGCAAAGCCATGATCCATATCCTGGCTGACTACGAACAGGACCGCAGCCGCCTGGCCGGGCAAACCGAGCGCCTGGACAATTCGCGCCGGGCGCTGCTGCATCTCCTGCAGGATTCGCACCAGGCGAATCTGCGCCTGGAACAGAGCCGCAAAGCGATGATTCATATCATGAGCGATCTGAAGGAGACGACAGAAGAGATCCAGCGCCGTGAGCAAGAGCTGCGCGAAAAGCAAGAGCAGTTGGTGCAAGCAGGCAAGCTTGCCACGCTCGGGGAACTCACGACGGGTGTGGCACACGAATTGAATAACCCGCTCGACAACATCGGCCTGTTCGTCGGCAATGCGATGGATCACATCGAACTGGGGGTCGTCGACGCCAACCCCGGTGTGCTGGCTACTTGGGACATCTATTCAGGAAATCGGCCTGTTTTACACAATGGAGCAAGCTTTCTTGCTAAAACACGTGGGATACGAGTACAATCAACAAAGTTCATTCTGCGTGTATGCTCCGACCACGCGCCTATTTTCACGAAGAAGAGGTTCCATCCGTGCTGTATGTATGTTCCTCGATCAAGCAACGCGTCTGTTTTCGCTTGCACGCGTTCCAAGAACGTATTTTGCGGTGGATCAAACCACTGACGACCTCCTTTGTGCCGGCACACTCGCCGATTTGACCAGAGGCAAAGCCGAACTGTTGGCGGAAAACGCGTTGTTGCGACACCAACTGATCATCCTGCGACGACAGGTGAAACGACCAGTCTATCGGAAGAGAGACCAGCTTCTTCTGGTGCTCCTGGCCAGGATGGTTCGGACCTGGAAACAGGCCCTCTTTCTTGTCCAGCCGGAGACACTCCTGCGCTGGCACCGTGAGCTCTTCCGTGTGTTCTGGAAGCGCAAATCGAAAGCCCGCTCGAGAAAGCCGAGGCTCTCGCCCGAGACGATCAGCTTGATCAAAGTAATGGCGGCAACCAATCGACTCTGGGGAGCGGAACGTATCCGTGGAGAACTACTCAAGTTGGATATTCACGTGAGTAAACGAACTATTCAGAAGTATATGAAGCACGCTCGCCCAAAACGAGCTCGTGGTCAGAACTGGAAAACGTTCCTGCGCAATCACGCGGGAGAGATATGGGCCTGCGATTTCTTACAGGTGACCGATCTCTTCTTTCGTCCACTTTTTGCTTTCTTCCTCATCGAACTGAAGTCGCGGAAGGTCATCCATGTGAATGTGACGCGCTCTCCCACCGATGCCTGGGTGGCGCAACAATTACGGGAGGCAACTCCGTATGGGCAAACGCCAAAATATCTGATTCGGGATAACGACAGGAAATTCGGATTGCATTTTGCACGCGTGGCAACAACCAGTGGCATCAAAGTGCTTCGAACACCGTACCGAACTCCCCAAGCAAATGCTATCTGCGAACGTTTTCTGGGAAGCGTGAAGCGAGAATGCCTGGATCATTTCCTGATCTTCCATGAGAGGCAACTCCACCGCCTCCTCAAGGCCTATGTCTTGTATTTCAATCAAGCTCGACCCCACCAAGGGCTTGGGCAGCGGATTCCGGACCTGCCAGTGCCTTCTGCTCTTCCCTCGAACCAGCCGGACCAGGTGCTCTCGGTTCCGGTGTTGGGTGGGTTACACCATGACTATCGACGAGCAGCATAAGCGCTGTAAAGCGTGTTCAGCAATGGATGAGTGAGACAGGTTCGACGGAGCAACGTGATGGGGTCAGAGTCGTCCCGTGTTTTTCTGTTCCCTGCCCTGGTACGTGCCTCGCGAACCAGACAAACACACCGCGTTTTTACCAGGCTCTCGAGGCATCTTCCTCCATGTTCACTGAAGACGGGAAGATCTGTTCTCCATTCGCCGAGCAGTTCCATGTATTTCACCAAGGGAAAGTAAAAGAAAAGGAAAATCGGGCTGGTGCACACGGCGAGATTCTGAACGGATGTCCCAAGTTGAGTAGGCGACTGGCGAGGTACCATCTTGCGATGGCCCTTTTCCAGTCGCCCCTCGCCGAACGAAGCGTGACCGTTTCCGTATCACTTCGCTCTCCAGCAGTCGATCCTGTCGCCTTTGGGCGACAAGAGAGATGCAGTGCCACTCTGGCTCTCCGCATCTCGCGTACCGCATGGCAACTGCATCTCGACCACCTGTGCCCCTTCGCCCTGTGGACGACCTTCTCGTCCTCCCTGGTAGGTCGTTACTCCTACGACTACTATGGGCACTCCGTTCCCGTGAGGCTCGCGCCTGGTAGGGAATCCCGTGTTCCGTCACGATGAGACGTCTCGAGCGTCCTGTAGGTGCCTCATCCACCACCTTTACGAGAGCTCATTGCTCCCCATTCTTTCCGTGAGAGTGCGAAAGCACGGCTACTTTATCTCGAGCACGGAAAGACCCTGTTCTCAAGCGTTCTTCCAGGGGATGTGTGCTTGCATCATCGGTGGTTGAGGTTTGAGCAGTGTGGCCCTCACCTTGGGACGCGGAACTTGCAAGCCTCAGGCTACAACGCTTTGGCCTTTTGCTTGCTTTAGCAGCATGCTGTTGTTCCCTTTGGCTTTCGCCGCCAGGTTAGCTCTTGTTCCTAGAACATCTCTCAAATTCTAGCCGACTGCGTCGGCGATCTCATCGCGCGTGACACGGCGCACGTAGCCAGCACAGGAGAAAAAGAAGCCGCCAGAGGAGCAGAAGAAAGCACGCAAAAAGCGTGACGCGAGATATAATCAGGCGAGACCCCGCTCCACGCCAACCCAGATTGTGGAGCATCTGCTGGTGAATTGCCCCACGTGTCAGTTGCGTTTGGGAGGCATCAGTCTGGCTCGCTCGCGAGAGGTCATCGATGTACCCTCGCCCCCGCCAGTCGAGGTGACGGACCATCGTATCTACAAGGGCTGGTGTGCAGAGTGTCACAAAGGGCAGGAAGCCCCGGTGGATTTGCATGAGCAGGTGGTAGGCCAAGGACGTATCGGAGTGCGACTGGCCAGTCTGATCGCCACGTTGCGTACGGTGATGCGTCTACCCATTCGACAGATCCAAGCGTACCTGCTCACGCTGCACGGAGTCACGATCAGCAGTGGAGAGATTGTGGAGCTGCTCCATCGGATCAAAGACCAGATGCAGCCCCACCTCGACGCGCTCAAAACGGAAATCCGCGCCAGTCCTGCTCTCCAAGCGGATGAAACGGGGTGGCGAGAAGATGGCCTCAATGGCTACATCTGGGCGGTGAGTACCCCAACCATGCGCTATTACGAGTACCATCATTCTCGTGGGGGGGAGGTGGTCAAACAGTTGATCGGCGCGGACTTCGGCGGAGTGCTCGGCAGTGACTTTTATGCAGGCTACACCATCCATCAGGGATTGCATCAACGCTGTTGGGCCCATTTCTTACGGGATGCGCATGACCTCAAAGAGCAGCATCCGCACGATGAGCAGCTCTTGCGATGGGCCAAGTCGGTGAAAGCCATCTATGATGAGGCCGTCGCCTGGGTTGCCGATGGCCCTGAGCAGAACGCATCCCCACGCAGACAGAGCCTCGCTCGCGTGGCACAACAGCATGCCTTCGAGCAGCACCTCTGGCAGCTCTGTCAGCCCTATGTGCGCACAGCAGCGCCTCAACATACCTTATGCGAGCGCGTCGAACGCTTTTTGCCGGAACTCTTTGTCTTTGTCGCGGTTCCTGGCGTCCCAGCCCACAACAATCTGGCTGAGCGCAGTATTCGCCCGCTGGTGGTTGCTCGCAAAATTAGCGGTGGCACCCGCAGTGCCAAAGGCAGCCAGACTCGTATGGGACTTGCCTCTCTCTTCGGCACTTGGATGGCCCAGAAACTCAATCCTTTCCACCAATGCTTGGCTACCCTCACTCTAAAATCTTCTTTAGGTCAAGTCTGAACAGTTTCTTGTAAACTAATTCATTGACGTTTTGGAATAAATATGATATAGAAACAGGTAGGAGTAGATCAACAGAGTCAGCCGTTGCGCCAAACAACCCGGTGTTCAGTCGACCAGAAGCTTTGAAGCACGGGGGAAAATACTGTTGAAGGTATTCACCTGACTGACATTGCCAAGGGTATGCCTGACAGTCCTGAACGACTCGGGATTTTCATTGCACCATGCGGTGCGGTAACCGATTCGCAGAGTTCCTCGTTGGCTTAAAGGAAAGGACAAGGCAGAAGGCAGCAGGAAACTGTTTTGTCTGTTGGAAAGAAAGAGAGCTCATGTCTTCAGAAATCGTGGCTGAAGAAGGGAGAAATTGGACCGAGACTCCACCCATGAGCCTACCGCTCAGGCATACGATTGGGGAGGTGGTTGAGCGCCAGAAATGGCTTGACAAGCTGGCCAACCCGGTTCAGAACTGACTTCTCGCCCTCTTTGGTCAACCTGGGCAACCCAACTGCAAAATGAAGGATATGCTCAATGAAACGTGGCTTGGGCATTCTTTACACCCGGTATTGACCGATGTACTCCTTGGTGCCTGGGGCGGCACACTGCTGCTCGACCTTGTGTGGCTCAGCAATGAAGATGAGAGTATCGCGCGTGGCTCAGACCTCTCATTGTTGCTCGGCCTACTGGGTGCGACTGGCGCGGGGTGATGGGTGTGACCGATTGGAGCGATTTGGATGGGACAGACCGCCGCGTCGGTTTCCTGCACGGGCCGCTCAACAGTGGCATAGCTCTCCTGAACCTTGCGGCGTTGGTGTTGCGGGTTACAGGCAAGCGCCGTGTGGGCGTTGCCCTCTCGACAACCGGCTACCTGGCGTCGCTCTTCTCCGCTTACTTGGGCGGGGAGCTGGTCTTCGACAAAGGAGTTGGGGTGAACCATGTGGCCTGGGAGGGTGGCTCTGACGACTTTGTCTCGGTCATGAACGAGCAAGACCTGGTCGAGGGGAAGCTGACGCGCGTTGATGTCTCTGGCATCCCAGCTGTATTGCTGAAACAGGGCCAGGCCATCTATGCGATTGGTGCTACCTGTACGCATCTGGCGGGGCCTTTGGACGAAGGCACTGTGGAAGATGGGGTCGTGCAGTGCCCCTGGCACGGGTCACGCTTCTGCATGCGTGATGGGAGCGTGGTGACTGGTCCGGCTGTCCACGCCGCGCCTACATTCGCGGCCCGCCTGCGCAACGGCAAGGTCGAGTTGCGTCGTCTTGACCACGCTTAGGGGCCATAATGCTCATCTCCACATCCGTGCAAAGACCAGGTGATTGCTCATGAGCAAGAGCTATGCTGCTTGTCCCAGGCAGATCGAGCCGATTTGCTGCGTCCTTCCATCATCGTAGGCGTCGTTTCTCGTGCCAGCGTTTCTTGTCAGGTGTCTCTTGGAACAGTTCTTCGTTTTGTGGGATCATTCAGAGAGGAGTCATCCATGAGCAGTTCTTCCACGCAGTCATCCCTCCCCAACCGCTGGGGACTCGCTATCGCCGCCTTCCTCATGCAGCTCGCTCTAGGTTCCGTCTACGCCTGGAGCGTCTTTCTCAAGCCTGTGATCGCCGTGTATCATGTGAGCAGGCTGCAGGCTAACCTCACCTTCAGTATTGTGCTGCTCGCCCTGGGCGTGACTGCCGGTTTCGGCGGCTACTTGAATAACCGCTTCGGACCCCGCGTTATTGCCACTCTCGGCGGCATTCTGTACGGACTCGGTGTCCTGCTGGCAGCATTTGCGGCGCCGAACATCTTCATCCTGTATCTTACCTTCGGCATTATCGGTGGGATCGGCATTGGCCTGGGCTATATCGTGGCACTCGCGATGCTCATCAAGTGGTTCCCTGAGCGGCGAGGGTTCATCACCGGCTTAGCCGTAGCGGGCTTTGGAGCCGGCGCTCTCATCACGTCACCGGTTGCTGCGACATTGATTACGTCTGTCGGGCTGGGAATGACCTTCCTTTACCTGGGTATCGCCTATCTGGTGGTGATCGTCATCGTGGCGCAGTTTTTCCGCAGCGCTCCGGAGGGTTATGCCCCCGCCGGCTGGACCCCTACAACCCGACAACGGACAGATCGTTCCACGCGCGAGTATACCCTGCCAGAGGCGTTGCGCCTGCCAAGATGGTACGTCCTGTGGCTCATCCTCGCGTTGAACGTCACCGCTGGTGCCGCGCTGATTTCAGTGGCCTCGCCCCTGGCACAGAAGTTCACCGGCGTCGGTGCAGTGACGGCTGCGCTGCTTGTCAGCGTTATTGGAATTTTCAATGGCGCGGGGCGCTTGTTCTGGGGCTGGCTCTCTGATGGCATTGGTCGCCCGTTCGCCTTCCTGAGCATGTTCCTCATTCAGGCGATCGTCTTCGCCATCTTGCCATCGATTACCACCTTTGCCGTGCTTCTCATTCCAGTAGCCATCATTGCACTCTGTTACGGTGGGGGCTTCGGCACCATGCCGGCCTTTGCCGCCGACTTCTTCGGGCCCAAAAATGCGGGAACCATTTACGGTGCCATGCTCACCGCGTGGAGTGCAGGCGGTATTGTTGGCCCGATCCTGATTGCAAGCTTCGGGACGACGACAAATCCGGACTATGCGACGCCACTCTACATCATCGCCGGTATCATGCTGGTGAGCGCAGCTTTGCCCCTAATTGCTCGCGCACTCGCACGGCGGCGAGGTGACATCGTCGAGGTCGCTGCAGGCTCAGCCGGGACTGCCAGGTAGCCAGCGATGCACCCAGGTATGATGGAGGAGGCAGGTGGAATCCTCCCACCTGCCTCCATCACCAATGCTCCCCTGGACAGCCAATGGATGAAGATGTGCTACAGAGTCGTTGCGGGAGATGCGAACGACTCCTGACCTCGACGGTGTTTATCTTGTGAAGAGAGGGAAGTAATCTATGAGAGAACGTACATTTCTGCCCGTACTACCCGGCTCAGTACAGTCCGCCGTGTCACAGGTCCTGGGGGTTGGCTCTCGGGTACAGCCCTTCAGCGTCGAGAGTGTCGAGAAGGCCCCGCGCATTCGCGATGCGAAAGTAGTACACAGCGTGTGCCCCTACTGCGCGGTGGGCTGTAGTCTGAACGTCTACGTCAAAGATGGCCGGGTGATCGACATCGAGGGCGACCCCAACAGCCCCATCAATCACGGAACGCTGTGCCCTAAAGGGTCGGCGACTTTCCAGTACACGGTCAATCCCAGTCGTCTGACGCAGACCCTGTACCGCGCTCCCTACAGCGATCGCTGGGAGGTCAAATCGCTCGATTGGGCGATGGAGCAGATCGCGCAGCGTTTGAAGAAGACACGCGACGAGACCTTTGTGGAACGGCTGCCCGATGGACGCGAGGTCAACCACACGCTGGGAATTGCTTCACTGGGCGGGGCGACGCTGGACGTTGAAGAGAACTATCTGATGAAGAAGCTTCTCACCGGCGGTCTGGGTATCGTCTCGATTGAAAACCAGGCCCGTATCTGACACAGTTCTACGGTACCCGGTCTGGGTACTTCACTGGGACGTGGCGGAGCCACCACTTTTCCACAGGACCTTGTCAATAGCGATGCCATTCTGATCATGGGCAGCAATATGGCAGAGGCGCATCCCATCGCGTTCGCTAACGTGGTGAAGGCGAAGGAACAGGGAGCCAAAGTCATACATGTTGACCCGCACTATTCGCGCACGTCCGCGCTGGCAAACCTGTATGTGCCGACACGAGCGGGCAGCGATATCGTCTTCCTCGGCGCGATCATTGGCCACATCCTGGAGCATAAGGGCTACTTCCACGAGTACGTGGTCAATTATACGAACGCGGCCACACTGGTACGCGAAGATTTCAAGGACACCGAAGAGCTGGATGGACTGTTCTCAGGCTTCGATCCCGGTACTGAGACCTATACCGATCAAAGTAGCTGGGATTACGAACGCGACAAAGACGGCAGCCCGCTGACCGACCCATCGCTGCAACATCCACGCTGCGTGTTCCAGGTGATGCGCCGCCATTTCGCGCGCTACACGCCGGAGATGGTGGAAGAGGTCTGCGGCGTGTCACGCGAGCAATGGCTGCAGGTGGCGCAGACACTGATCGACAATTCGGGGCGCGAGCGCACGAGCGCGATTTGTTACGCGGTCGGTTGGACACAGCAATCGAAAGGTGTGCAGATTATCCGCGCTGCAGCCATACTGCAACTGCTGCTTGGCAATATCGGTCGTCCCGGCGGCGGTATCATGGCGCTGCGCGGTCATGCCTCGATCCAGGGGTCGACGGATGTACCAACGCTGTATGATCTGCTGGCGGGTTATATGCCGCAGCCTGCGGCGATCCTATCACTGCAGCCGCACTCCGAAAATTCGCCGAATGCCACGACGTGGGGCGAGAAGCATGATGCACCCTCTCATGCCCAATCGCAGCAGACTTTACCGGAATATATCGATTCGTCCGGGCAGAAGCTGGGCTGGTGGTCAAACTTGCCGGCTTACATGCGCAGCTTGCTACAAGCCTGGTATGGAGATGCTGCCAACGAAGAAGAGGGCAATCGCAGCTACCGCCTGATCCCCAAGATGACCGGGGATCACTCGCACCTGGCGACGAGCTATACGATGCTGGACGGAAAGGTCAAGGGCTACCTGCTCTTCGGGCAGAACCCGGCAGCAGGCAGCACGAACGCGCGCATGCAGCGCAAGGCGTTGGAGCAACTGGACTGGATGATGGTGCGGGACCTGTACGAGGTAGAGTCGGCGGCCTTCTGGTATAAGCAGCCGGGCTACGGGCCGAAGAGCGAAGCCGTCGATTCGAGCAAGATCAAGACCGAAATCTTCCTCTTGCCCGCCGCCGCCTCAACGGAGAAAGAGGGCAGTTTTACCAATACGCAGCGTATGCTCCAGTGGCGCGATAAGGCGGTTGACCCGCCCGGGGATGCACGTTCCGATCTCTGGTTTGTCTATCACCTCGGCAAACGCCTCAAAGAACTCTACGCCGAGAGCGAAGAGTGGCGGGACCAGGGCCTACAGGCCCTGACGTGGGAGTATGACCGTGAGAGGCCGGAAGAGGGATCACGGATTCTCGACGAGCCGGACGCGCTGCTCGTGCTGAAAGAGATCAACGGCTACTATACGCGCCCACGCGGTCAGGACGGCACGCATGACAGTTCGTCACAGAGCTGGACACTGCGCAATGCTCCCCATGTGCCAAACTTCACGGTACTCAAAAGCGACGGTAGCACAGCCTGTGGCTCGTGGATTTATAGCGGAGTCTATCCTGAACCGGGCAAGAACCGCGCGGCCTCGCGCAACCCGGAGGGACGCACCTTCCCGGGATGGGGCTATGCGTGGCCTGCCAATCGGCGCACCCTGTATAATCGTGCCTCGGCCGACCCACAGGGTCATCCCTGGTCGGAACGAAAGAAGTACGTCTGGTGGGACGAGGCCGAGAAGATATGGACGGGCTACGACGTCCCAGACTTCCCGGTGAGCAAGCCGCCCGACTTTCGACCTGAACCCGGCGCAGTCGGCATGGACGCACACTCCGGCACCGACCCGTTTATCATGAAGCCGGATGGCAAGGGCTGGCTCTTCGTGCCCAAAGGGCTGAAGGATGGGCCGTTACCCACGCACTACGAAGCGGCAGAGTCACCCGTGCAAAACGCGCTCTACCACCAGCAAAGCAACCCTGCGGCGAAGTACTTCCGGGACCGGCCAGATAATCGCCTCTCGCCGGTCGGTGATCCGCATTATCCCATCGTGATTACCACCTACCGGCTGACCGAACATCATGTCAGCGGACCGATGACCCGCTGGATGCCCTGGCTGAACGCGCTGCAGCCGTCGCTCTTTGCTGAAATCAGTCCGGAGCTGGCGGCAGAGCGCAAGATTCGACACGGCGATTGGGTGATTGTCAGCACGCCGCGTGGCGAAATCGAAGCAAGAGCGATGGTGACACGGCGCCTGCGCCCACTCCATGTCTCCGGTCGCGTCGTCCACCAGATCGGTCTGCCGTTCCACTGGGGTTTCCAGGGCAAGAGCACAGGCAGCATCACCAACGACCTGGCCCACATGGTGCTGGAGCCAAACGTGAGCATCGAAGAGGCCAAGGCCTTTACCTGCAACATTCGCCCCGGCAGGGTGCCGTGAGGAAGGAGGATACAATGGCGGTTGAACCTTCTCAACGCAATAGCAGCGACCTTCGCCCGCTACAGGCCGTGCTTGGGACGCTGGTGGGCAATAGAATGCCGCCGCTGCCCCGGCAGGCTGCCATGGGTTTTTTCACGGATACGAGTCTGTGTATCGGGTGCAAAGCCTGTGAGGTGGCCTGCAAACAGTGGAACCAACTGCCAGCTGGTGAAGCAAACTGGACGGGGTCAAGCTACGACAATACGGGGCAACTGAACGCGACGACCTGGCGACATGTGCAATTTATCGAGCATATCGGGCGGCGCGAGCGCGGACTGAACGGGTATAATGGCATACGCTCCGCTATCGACGCGCACATTGCCTGGGCGAGAAGTGAAGGACTTATCCCATTCAATCCGCCTGGAACGGCCCTGCCATTCTTCAATACGGATCGCTGGCTGATGTCGAGCGACGTGTGCAAGCACTGCGCCAACGCGCCTTGCCAGGAAGCGTGTCCGACGGGCGCGATTATCCGCACGGAGTTCGATACGGTCTATGTGCAGCAGGACATTTGCAACGGCTGCGGGTACTGCGTGGTGGCCTGTCCGTACGGAGTGATTGCGCGAGACGAACGGGGCGATCACACGGCGCACAAATGCACGCTGTGCTATGATCGCATGAAGGACGGTATCGAGCCAGCCTGCGCCAAAGCCTGCCCGACCGCTTCGATTCAATTTGGCGAAGTGGAAATGCTGAAGGCGCACGCCCGCGAGCGACTGGGTCTTTTGCATGCGCGCGGCGTGAAAGAGGCACGGCTGTATGGCGTGGATGACGACGTACTCGAAGGGGGCCTCAATTCCAGCTTTCTGCTGCTGGACGAACCAGAAGTGTACAATCTGCCGGCCAATCCCCCGCGTCCCTCGAATAACGTGGTTCCGGCGTCATTGTGGACGATCCTGGCAGTCATGATACTGGGGTTGTTCAGTATTATTTTCTTCAGAGGAGAGTGAGAGAGCGCACTTTATGGAGCAAAATCGACTACCACGTGCGCGACAGGAGAACCTGTCGCCATCTATTCTCGTAGAACGATTGGCAACGCTTACAACGGGCTATACGCCTGACCTGGAACAAGAGCTTG
>Ga0209647_1003920_pt1 | contig 11393 bp, 10 predicted proteins | sample GraSoi_2013_60cm_FD_185827 | JGI IMG/M metagenome (GOLD analysis project Ga0209647, IMG submission 185827) | Grasslands soil microbial communities from the Angelo Coastal Reserve, California, USA - Sample 9_17_2013_60cm (SPAdes) (version 2) | ecosystem: Environmental > Terrestrial > Soil >... | reverse complement strand
CCAGCCGCTCGCAGCGTGCGCGCGAGAGACTTCCCGAGCGAGCGCGCGGATGGATGCCCGCCCTGAACAGGCTCTCGTTCGCGTAGATGTTTCCGACCCCCACCATGACGTTCGCGTTCATCAACAGCTGCTTGATGCCGACGGCTCGGCCGCGCGTCGCCCGATAGAGGAACTCCGGCGAGAAATGCTCGCCGAGCGGCTCGACGCCGAGCCGCGCGAGCAAGGGATGGCGGAACGCATCGCCGTGTCTCCACAGCACCACGCCGAAGCGTCGCGGATCGCGCAGGCGCAATACGATGTCGCCGAAAACGAGGTCCACATGATCGTGCTCGCGGGGGAGGGTTCCCGGCGCCGTCACGCGCAGGCTCCCCGACATGCCCAGGTGCACGATGAGCGAGCCCGTGTCGCATTCGAACAGCAGGTACTTTCCCCGCCGCTCCAGGCGTTTCACCCGCTGGCCGACGAGGGTGCGGGCGAGTCTGCGGGGAACGCGTTGACGCAGGTTGGGATTGCGCACGGCGACGCCCGTGATCGTCTTGCCGAGCACGAGAGGCTCGATGCCGCGGCGGGTGATCTCGACTTCGGGCAGCTCTGGCACGGGCAACTCAATGTCCTTGTCGGCCTTTCGAAATATACCTAAACTAGCCCTTCAAGACAGCAAGTGCCTCCATGCTTAACCCCCACAGCCTGTTGCCCATCCGAGTCGGCGTTTTGCGGCTGCTTGCCGCGCTGGCGTTCGTCGTATTTACGGGATGCGCCGCAACTCCGCCGCAGCAGGCCGCTGCGGGAGAGGAAGCGCAGGACGAATCCGACGCGGACGCGCCCGCCGGGGAAGCGCAGGCGCTCGCACCCGAGCAGGTGGACCGCACGGCGCTTCCCAATCAGGAGCTGACCGAGAACCTGCTCTACGAGTTTTTGCTCGCGGAGATCGCAGGCCAGCGCGGCAACACCGCGCTCTCCGCGCAGGCGTACGTCGATCTCGCGAAGCGCACGCGCGATCCGCGCATCGCGCGGCGCGCCACCGAAGTCGCCCTCTACGCCCGGATGAACAACGCAGCGATCGAATCCGCGACGGTCTGGCACGAGACCGAACCCGGCTCAACGCGCCCTCTGCAGGCGCTCGCCGGATTGCTGGTCGCCGCGGGCCGCTACGACGAGGCGCTGCCCAATCTCAGGAAGCTGCTGGCCGGCTCCGCCAACGACCCCGCCAGCGGATTCACGCAGCTGACCCGCACGCTTGCCAATGCCCAGGACAAGCAGGCCGCTCTGAAGCTCGTGCAAAGCCTCGCGGCAGACCATCCCAAGCTCGCCGAGTCGCATCTTGCCGTTGCGCGGGCGGCGGTCGCCGCGGGCGACGAACGCCTTGCCCTCGAGGAAGCGCGCAAGGCCGGGCAGCTGCGGCCGGACTGGGAGGCGCCTGCCCTGCTCGAAGCGCAGCTGCTGCAGAAGACTTCGGTGGATCAGGCCGCATCGTTCCTCGCCGCCTATTTGAAAAAATATCCTGCCGCGCGCGAGACGCGCCTCGCCTTCGCGCGCCTGCTGGTGGCGCAAAAACGCTTCGGCGAGGCGCGCGCCGAATTCCAGAAGCTCATGGCTGGCGCTCCCGACAGCACCGACGCGGCCTTCGCCGTGGCGCTGCTTTCCCTGCAGCTCAAGGATTACGACGCTGCGGAGAAGTATCTCAAGAGCCTGATCGAGAGTCCCTACCGCGACAAGGACGGGGTCCGCTTGTACCTAGGCCAGGTCGCCGAAGAGCGGAAGAATCTTCCGGAGGCGCTGCGCTGGTACGGCGAAGTGGGCGAGGGCGAGCAATATGTGCAGGCGCAGATCCGCTACGCGCAAGTGCTCGCCAGGCAGGGCAAGCTCGACGAGGCACGCGGGCGGCTGCAGGAGGCGGCCGCGAAGAACGGGCAGCAGCGGGTGCAGCTGATTCTCGCCGAAGCCCAGCTCCTTCGCGACGCCAACCAGCCGAAGGCCGCGTTCGATCTGGTCGGGCGGGCGCTCGATCGCGTTCCGAACAATCCCGAGCTGCTCTACGACTACGCCATGCTCGCGGAGAAGATCGAGCGCGTGGATATCCTCGAGGCTTCCCTGCGCAAGCTGATCGAGATACGGCCCGAGCATGCGCACGCCTACAACGCGCTCGGTTATTCGCTTGCCGACCGCAATCAGCGCCTGCCCGAGGCGCGCGAGCTGATCGAAAAAGCGCTGCAGCTCGCTCCCGAGGATTCGTTCATCATCGACAGCATGGGATGGGTGCTGTACCGGATGGGCAATCTGAAGGACTCGCTCGGCTACCTGCGCCGCGCGTTCGCCGGGCGGCCCGACCCGGAAATCGCCGCTCACCTGGGCGAAGTGCTGTGGGCCATGGGGGAGCGCGCCGAGGCGGAGCGCGTCTGGGGCGATGCCACCCGGGAAAGCCCGGACAACGAAACCCTCGCCAATACGATCAAACGCCTCAAGCGCTGATTTCGCCGTGCTCCGCATTGCGCTCGGCTTTGCAGCGGCCGCAGTTCTCGGCGCCTGTGCATCCCTGCCCGACGCCCGGTTTCCTCTTGCGGGCGGCTTCGAGTTGTCCGGCCGCGTCGCGGTCCGCCATGGGAAAGACGCCGCCTCAGGCCGGATCTTCTGGCGGCACTCGAACGCCGCCGACGACCTGCTTATCACCTCGCCCCTCGGCCAGGGAATCGCGCAAATCAGCCGGCAGCGCGACCAGTTCCGGCTGGTTACCGGCGACAGAAAAGAATACCGCGCCGACAACGCGGAGGACCTGACCGAGCAAGCGCTCGGCTGGCGGCTTCCCCTGGACGGACTCTCGGACTGGGTGCAGGCGCGGGCGAGCCCAGGCAGGCCCGCGGAGGTTCGCGGCGAAGTGAACCGGGACTTGGAACTATGGCAGGACGGCTGGCACGTCGTCTACGACGAATTTCGCGAAGGACGGCCATTCCGGCTGCGCATGTCGCGCGAAAATATGGAAATTACCCTGATTGTGGATCAATGGACAGATTGAAACCGTGGGAGCGCCGCTATCCGGCCCCTGCCAAGCTCAATCTCTTCCTTCACGTCGTCGGCCGGCGTCCAGACGGCTATCACCTGTTGCAGACCGCTTTCCGCCTGATCGAATGCTGCGACTGGCTGCGCTTCTCGCCGCGCGCCGACGCCGAGGTGAGGCGCGCGCGGGCCCTGCCCGGCATCCCCGAGGGTGAAGACCTCGCCGTGCGCGCGGCGCGGCTGCTCCAGGCCGAGGGCGGCTCGAACCAGGGCGTCGACATCGAGGTCGAGAAGAACATTCCGATCGGCGGGGGACTGGGCGGGGGCAGCTCCGATTGCGCAACTACGCTCGCGGTCCTGAACCGCCTGTGGGGGCTCGACCTGCCGAAGGAAAAGCTCGCGGCGATGGCGCTCACGCTCGGGGCGGACGTTCCGTTCTTTCTTTTCGGCGGGAACGCTTTCGCCGAGGGCATCGGCGAGCGGCTCGCGCCGCTCGAATTGCCGCCGGCCTGGTACCTCGTGCTCGTTCCGCCCGTGAGCGTCGCGACGCAGGCGATTTTCGCCGCGCCTGAATTGACACGAAATTCAAAAACCATCAAAATATCAAGCTTTTCTGCCGGTTTCGGCGGGAACGACCTGGAATCGGTCGTATGCAGTCGCCATGCGGAGGTGGCGGCGCATCTCGAATGGCTCAGGCAGTTCGGCGATGCGCGAATGAGCGGCTCAGGCGCTTGCGTATTTCTGGAATTTGCGGCCGAGCGGGAAGCGCGCTCGGTCCTGTCGAAGTTGCCCGCGGAGATGCGCGGCTTCGCCGTGCGCGGGCTGGATAGTCATCCGCTCGCGGCGTTGTTGGAGCAGGTTTAGCGCTTGGGGAGTCGCCAAGCTGGTTAAGGCAGCGGATTTTGATTCCGCCATACGAGGGTTCGAATCCTTCCTCCCCAGCCATCAGATTTCGAGACGAAGGCCCAGGGATTAGGGACTGGTGAAACAGCAGGCCGCCGACGCGGCTGATTTTTTGTGAGCAAGGCTCGGTTGAGTCCCTAGCCCCTAGCCCCTGGACTAAAGCGCATGGCCTACGAAAGCCTGATGGTTTTCACCGGGAACGCCAACCCGCTGCTCGCGCACGCGGTGGTGCGGAGGTTGAATATCCCTTTGGGCCATGCGACGGTGGGCAAGTTCTCCGACGGCGAGATCATGGTCGAGCTCCTGGAGAACGTGCGCGGCAAGGACTGCTTCGTGCTCCAGTCGACCTGCGCGCCGGCGAACGACAGCCTGATGGAAGTGCTGTTGATGGTGGATGCGCTCAAGCGCGCTTCGGCGGCCCGCGTGACGGCGGCGATCCCGTATTTCGGGTATGCGCGCCAGGACCGGCGACCGCGCTCGGCGCGCGTGGCGATCAGCGCGAAAGTGTTGGCGAACATGCTGCAGGCGGCGGGGGTCGATCGGGTGCTGACGATGGATCTGCACGCCGACCAGATACAGGGATTTTTCGACGTGCCCGTGGACAATATTTACGCGACCCCCGTGCTGCTGGGGGACGTGTGGAAGCACCAGTACGAGAACCTGCTGGTGGTGTCGCCCGACGTGGGCGGCGTGGTGCGCGCGCGCGCGATGGCGAAGCGCCTGGAGTCCGATCTCGCGATCATCGACAAGCGCCGGCCTCAGCCGAACGTGTCGGAAGTGATGAACGTGATCGGCGACGTGAAGGGGCGCAACTGCGTCATCATGGACGACATGGTCGACACGGCGAATACTCTGGTCAAGGCCGCGCAGGCGCTGAAGGAAGAAGGCGCGGCCCACGTGGTCGCGTATTGCACGCACCCGGTGCTCTCGGGCGGGGCGGTGGAGCGCATCGCCGAGTCGCAGCTGGATGAGCTGGTGGTGACCGATTCCATTCCGCTGTCCAAGGCCGGTCAGGCGTGCAAGAAGATCCGGGTGCTTTCGGTCGCGGGGCTGCTCGCGGAGACGATTTTGCGGATCAGCAACGAGGACTCGGTGAGCTCGTTGTTCATCGAATGATTTTTTCGGCGCCGCCTGGTCGCGAGCGGCGCCTCAACTAGGAGAGGCAGACATGGCAATCGAAGTCGTCGCGCAAACGCGCACAGGGCAAGGGAGGGGTGCGAGCCGCCGCCTGCGCCACAGCGGGAAGGTCCCCGGGGTTCTCTACGGGGGCAAGAAACCCGCGGTCAACATCGAGCTCGAACACAACCCGCTGTACCACCAGATGCGCAACGAGAAGTTTCACGCGTCGGTCCTGACGCTCGCCCTGGACGGTGCGAAGGAATCGGTGCTGCTGCGGGCGGTCAACATGCATCCGTTCAAGATGCAGGTGGAGCACGTCGACTTCCAGAGGGTTTCGGCGGACGAGAAGATCCACATCAAGGTGCCGCTGCACTTCGTCAACGCGGAGAAATCGCCCGCGATCAAGGAGCAGGGCGGCTTGATCACCCACGTGCTGAGCGAGATCGACGTCCGCTGCCTGCCCGCGGACCTGCCCGAATTCATCGAGGTGGACCTGTCCGCGCTCGCGATCGGGCATTCGGTCCACGTGCGCTCGCTCACCATGCCCAATGGCGTGGAGCTCGCCCTGGGGGGCAGCGAAAATCCGACCGTCGCTTCGGCGCAGATCCCGAAGGCTGCGATCGCCGAGGAAGAGGAAGCCGCCGCCGCCGCCGCGGCTGCCGGGGTCGCGGGAGCCCTCGCGCCCGCCGAGGCCGTGCCTGCGGCCGCCGACGTGCCCAGCATCAAGCAGAAGGCGCCGGAAGCTGCGCCCCCTGTTGATGAGAAGGGCAAAGGCGGCAAGGGCGAGAAGGCCGACAAGGGCGACAGAGGCGACAAGAAGTAGCGCCTGTTGCTACCACGCGAAAAGGGCGCGGTAACCCCCGCGCCCTTTTTCATCCATGCATTCTCTGAAACTGATCGCAGGCCTCGGAAATCCCGGAAGGAAGCACGAGAGGGACCGGCACAACGTCGGCTTCTGGTTCGTGTCCCGCCTCGCGGCCGCGCAGCGCATCGAGCTGAAATCGGTGGCGAAGTATCACGGGATGCTGGGCAAGCTCGCGCTCGCCTCGGGCGACCTGTGGCTGTTGCTGCCGCAGACTTACATGAACCTCTCGGGGAAATCGGTCGGATCGCTTTCTCGTTTCTACAAGATCCAGCCTGAGGAAGTCCTGGTCGTGCACGACGAGCTCGATTTTCCGCCGGGCACGGCGAAGCTGAAGTTGGGCGGCGGGGTCGCCGGCCACAACGGCCTGAAGGACATCGCCGCCCAGCTCGGCACGCACGGGTTCTGGAGGCTGCGCATCGGCATCGGCCATCCGGGGAACAAGGACCTCGTCGCCGACTACGTGCTGACTCCGCCGCCCGCGCCCGAGCGCGAGTTGATCGAGACGGCGCTCGAGCGCTCGATGGAAGCCTCGAGCCAATTGCTCGACGGCGATATGGAAGCCGCGATGCTCAAGCTGCACACGAAATCCTGATGTCTCTCAAATGCGGCATCGTCGGTCTGCCCAACGTAGGGAAATCGACCCTGTTCAACGCGCTCACCAAGGCGGGGATCGCGGCCGAGAACTATCCGTTCTGCACCATCGATCCCAACATCGGCATCGTCGAAGTGCCCGACCCGCGCCTCGCAAAGCTCGCTGCCATAGCGAAGCCGCAGAAAGTCATCGCCGCGGCGGTCGAGTTCGTCGATATCGCGGGCCTCGTAGCCGGCGCATCGAAGGGCGAGGGCCTGGGCAACCAGTTCCTCGCCAACATCCGCGAGTGCGACGCCATCGCGCACGTGGTGCGCTGCTTCGAGGACGCGAACGTCGTGCACGTCGCCGGCAAGGTCGACCCGGTTTCCGATATCGAGACCATCAACACCGAGCTCGCGCTCGCCGATCTTGCGACAGTGGAAAAAGCCTACGCGCGCTACGGCAAGGTGGCGAAGACCGGCGGCGACAAGGAAGCGCAGCGCATCGTCGCCGTGCTGGACAAGGTGCGCCCGGTCCTCGACGAAGCGCGCCCCGCGCGCAGCGTTCCGCTGTCGAAGGAAGAACAGGCGGTGCTGAAGCCGTTCTTCCTTTTGACCGCGAAGCCGGCGATGTACGTCGCCAACGTCTCCGAGCACGGATTCCAGAACAATCCGCTGCTCGCCAAAGTCGAGGAATACGCGAAGAAAGAAGGCGCGCCGGTCGTGCCGATCAGCGCCGCACTCGAAGCGCAGATCGCCGATCTCCCGGACGAGGACAAGCAGGTCTTTCTCGCCGACATGGGAATGAAAGAGCCCGGCCTCGACCGGCTGATCCGCGCCGGGTACACCCTGCTCGGCCTTCAGACCTACTTCACCGCCGGGCCGAAGGAAGTGCGCGCCTGGACCGTGCAAGTCGGCGCCACCGCACCGCAGGCAGCGGGCGTGATCCACACCGACTTCGAGCGCGGCTTTATCCGCGCAGAGGTCACGTCATTCGCCGATTACGTCGCGGGGAATGGCGAGCAGGGGGCGAAAGAGGCGGGGAAGTTGAGGTTGGAAGGAAAGGATTACGTCGTTCGCGACGGCGACGTGATGCACTTCAGGTTCAACGTCTGACCCGCATCGTGCCCTCGAGAGGGCAAAACACCAACGCCCAGCGCGAAGGCTGGGCGTTGTGCCGGCCTGCAAAAACGCCGCGACTTCTTTCTTGCTACGGCATCTGGGTGAAGGTCACCGACCTTGAGCTCCTATTCCCGGATGCATCGACCGCGCGCACGGTGATCGTAACCGTAACGCCTCCGTTCACCTGCGGCGCTTGAAGAATCTGCTGCTGCGCGCGGCCGGTATTCGGGTCGATGGGACTCAGGAAATCGCTGCCCACAAGCACTTCGTATTGAGTGATGTTCTTGTCGACGGCATCCTGGATCGATACCTCGAGGATCAGGTTCTCGCCTTGCACGACTTGGCCGGGTGTCGGAGAGTAGATCACGATCGCGGGTCCAGTCGTGTCCGATACGCAAACCGATTTGGTGGCGGTACTACTATTGTTGTTGGTCAGGTCGGTGACGGACAAGGTGACGGTTACCGGATTCCCGGGATTCGCGGTCAGGGGTGCATTGAAACTGAACGCGGAGTCGGTTCCGGCATCGCCGGTCGTGCTGGACCAGCTGAATTGGAGCGATTTTCCACCGTTAGCGTCAGTCATGTTGTTGGCGTTCATCGAGACCACCGCGCCATTCGGATTGCTCGCTTCGACGCAGCGTTGCCTGTTCAATGGATTCTCGAGCGTGATCCTGGCAATCAGAATGGGGACAACGGGCACATCCGAGTTGTAGCGGTACTGGCCGAACAACGCGGGCACGATGCCGTTACAGTGCTGCTCCCAGTTGACGGCAAGCTGAGTAACCGCCCCGGAGGCGTCCCGCACGATCTCCAACACGTCAAAACGACCGGTCAGGTCATTGCAGCCGCGTCCGTCCCCGTAAAAGTCGAGCTGTGGATGCCCCGCCGACGGAGTTCGTTTAGCGCTCTCGTAGGCACCGGCCTGGAGAACTGAGTAGTCGGCGGTGCCGATGCCGAGGGACCACCAATGTGTCCAGCCGGGTGTATTAAAGTTCGCTCCTAAAGTGTTCGGATAGGAGTTCACGCTGAAAGTACCGTCGGCGCCGGTGAACCTGACTTCCTGCCCCTGCCCAATCGGGTCGCCGGTCTGGCTGGAATAGTACAAAATGTTCTGCCCGGCGAATGTCGAAGCCGAACCGACAAGCATGAAAGCGCAGAGGGTCGATCGTAGCAGTTGCGTCAGCTTATTCATGGCCTGCTCTTACTATGGAGTCTGAGTGAAGGTCACGAACCTTGAGTTGCTATTCCCGAATACATCCATGGCGCGCACGGTGATCGTAACCGTAACGCCTCCGTTCACCTGCGGCGCTTGCAGAATCTGCTGCTGCGCGAAGCCGGTATTCGGGTCGATGGGACTCAGGAAATCGCTACCCACAAGCACTTCGTATTGAGTGATGTTCTTGTCGACGGCATCCTGGATCGATACGTCGAGGATCAGATTGTCGCCTTGCACGACTTGGCCCCATGTCGGAGAGTAGATCACGATCGCGGGTCCGGTCGTGTCCGATACGCAAACAGATCTGGTGGCGGTAGCGCTATTGTTGTTGGTCAGGTCGGTGACGGACAAAGTGACGACTACCGGATGCGCAGGATCCGTCGTCAGGGGCGCGTTGAAACTGAACGCGGAGTCGGTTCCGGCATCGCCGGTCGTGCTGGACCAGCTGAATTGGAGCGATTTTCCACCGTTAGCGTCAGTGGTGTTGTTGGCGTTCATCGAGACCACCGCGCCATTCGGATTGCTCGCTTCAACACAGCCTGGCCTGTTCAATGGGTTCACAAGCGTGATCTTAGGAGTCAGAACCGGGATAACGGGCACATCCGAGTTGTAGCGGTACTGGCCGAACAACGCGGGCACCCCGCCTTCACAGTGCAGTTCCCAGTTGACGGCAAGCTGAGTAACCGCGCCAGAGGCGTCCCGAACGATCTCCAACACGTCAAAACGACCGGTCAAGGTATTGCAGCCCCGTCCGTCCCCGTAAAAGTCGAGACGCGGATGCCCCGGAGACGAAGATCGTTGAGCGCCCTCGTAGGCGCCGGCCTGGAGGACTGCGCCATCGGCAGTGGCTATGCCGAGGGACCACCAATGTGTGTAGCCGGTTGAAAAAAAGTACGCCCCTAAAGTGCTCGAACTGGCGTACACGTTGAAAGTGCCGTCGGCGCCGTTAAACCTGACTTCCTTCCCCCCCCCGATCCAGTCACCGGCCTGGCTGGAATAGTACAAAATATTCTGCCCGGCGAACGTCGAGGCCGAGCCGACGAGCATGAAAACGCAAAGGGTCGACCGTAGCAGTTGCACCAGCTTATCTATGGCCTGCTCCCCGGCTTTGGAACTGCGTACCATGATCTTGTGCTGAATCCTCCGCGGTCGGGCTACCTGGCCGCGACCAGCGCCAGCGAACGGACGCGCGCGCAAAATGTACTCGCGTGCCGCGCGAGCGTCAATTTAGTTGCAATCAGATTAACGCGACAACCTGTAGTGATTTACCGACATGTTGATCATTGCGGGAAAGCCTCATATCCACACCGACTTCGAGCGCGACTTTATTCGCCCCGAGTGATCGCCTACGCGGACTACGTCGCCTGCAACGGCGAGCAGGGCGCGAAGGAAGCGGGGATGATGAAGCTGGAAGGAAAGGACTACGTCGTTCGCGACGGCGACGTGGTGCACCTTAGGTTCAACGTTTGACCGGAGTTTTTGTGCCCTCCTGTGGCTGATGAATCCCTGTGCCCGAGCTCGCCGAAGTCCTGCCGGCGCTGTTCGCACAATGTCGAGCGACCGATCTGGACCCCGTTGGCGCAAGCGACCCTCTCTGCCGGGTTCCTGTGCATGGCGATGTTCTAGGAATCCCTTCAAGACCTCGCAACGGCGAGGAGGGACGAGGTGTTGCAGAGCTTGTCGACCTAGCGATCAACGCCCCCCATGCAAAGATACTTGACGACGAGGTAGTCCTCGATCCCGTACTTCGACCCCTCCCGCCCCATCCCCGACTCCTTCACGCCGCCGAAGGGCGCGACTTCGGTGGAGATGATTCCGGTGTTGATGCCGACGATGCCGTATTCAAGGGCTTCGGCGACGCGCCAGACGCGGTTCACGTCGCGGCCGTAGAAGTACGAAGCGAGGCCGAACTCGGTGTCGTTGGCGAGTTTGATGGCTTCTTTTTCGTCTTTGAATCTGAATAGCGGCGCGACGGGGCCGAAGGTTTCTTCTTTCGTGACTTTCATGGTGGTGTTGACGTTGGCTAGGACGGTGGGCTCGAAGAAGGTTCCGCCGAGGGCGTGGCGTTTGCCGCCGGTCAGGATTTTCGCGCCTTTCGAGAGCGCGTCCGCGATGTGTTCTTCGACTTTTTCCACTGCGGCCTTGTCGATGAGCGGTCCCTGGACGACGCCGGGTTCCATGCCGTTGCCGACTTTCATCGCCTTTACTTTTTCTGTGAGCTTGGAGGCGAAGGCGTCGTAGACCTTGTCCTGCACCAGCAGCCGGTTCGCGCACACGCAGGTCTGGCCGGTGTTGCGGTACTTGGAGGCGAGCGCGCCTTCGACCGCGGCATCGAGGTCGGCGTCGTCGAAGACGATGAAGGGCGCGTTGCCGCCGAGTTCCATCGAGGTCTTCTTCACGGTCTTCGAGCACTGCTCGAGGAGCACCTTGCCGACTGCGGTCGAGCCGGTGAAGGTGACCTTGCGCACGATCGGATTGGAGGTGATCTCGCCGCCGATCGCGGCGGAGCTGCCGGTGAGGACGCTGAAGACGCCCTTCGGGATTCCCGCGCGCTCGCCCAGTTCCGCCATCGCGAGAGCCGAGTAGGGCGTCATCGTGGCGGGCTTG
>Ga0209647_1003918_pt1 | contig 11396 bp, 9 predicted proteins | sample GraSoi_2013_60cm_FD_185827 | JGI IMG/M metagenome (GOLD analysis project Ga0209647, IMG submission 185827) | Grasslands soil microbial communities from the Angelo Coastal Reserve, California, USA - Sample 9_17_2013_60cm (SPAdes) (version 2) | ecosystem: Environmental > Terrestrial > Soil >... | reverse complement strand
TCTAAAGCCATCTCAATTTCCATTTGTTCCGGAACAGAATAGTTGTTTGCAATTTTGAACATTGCAGGGGCCATTAGGAGAGCTGTCGCGTTGCCCTTAACCGTCGGAATGGGGATCGGTTTGTAAGGCGGCTTTCCAATGGTTAAAAGCAATTTTCCTTGCCTTTAACCGCGAGAAAGTTGCTCTTAATCGTTGGAAAGAGTGTCGTGCCGGTTTTTTCCTTCACCTCATGGCTCTTGAACCAGCTTTCGACTCCGCCACACAAGCCGATTGGGCGCGGGCCTGCGAGCGCGAGACGATCATCAGACCTCTGGCGCAAGCCGTTCGGCTGGCTTCGTGGCAAGTCGAGGATGCAGCCAATGCGATTGGGCTTAGTCGCAGTGCGACTTACCGGCTCATCGCTCTTTTCAAGAGTCGACCGAAAACTTCTACACGACTTCGGTTCCAAGGGTTAGAGGCAACAACGTTCCAATGATTAATGGCAACGAAAAGCGGCGATTCTCGTGGTTAAGCGCAAGTTTTTGCTCAAAGACGAGGCGTTCGAATACGGCAAGGATGTGTGGATGAAGTTCACACTGCCGACACAGCATGTCCTATACTTTGGCATTCAGGCGAAGAAGGGGAAGCTGGATGCAGCGGGCGTCAGCCAGGCCGCCAACGTGAACGTCGCCGAAATTTATAATCAGGTGACGATGATGCTCGGGCATGAGATTTTCGATCCCGAGATCGGCAAGCGTGTTCTTGTCGATCACGCGTTCATCGTCGCTGGCGGAGAGATCACCAAAGCGGCGCGGAACTGGCTCGGCAACAAGCTCGACTCCACAAAACGGAGCCAAGTCATGTTCATGGACCGAAATGACATTTTGAACCTCTTTGTGGTCACCAATCTGCCGTTACCAAGGGGGGCCTTGCCGGAAACAGAACCGCTTGACGACGATTTGCCGTTCTAGCCAGCCCCGCAGCGGCTCGCTTGTTAGCGCGCCAGACGCAGGATTTCGCGAATTGGAATGGTCGCTCCGGCCAATTCCGGACAGATAGCTGTAGCGGACTGAGACCATAAACGGCTCATGTCATCTCGCTACACCTAAGCCTCGAGAATTGCAGAAAGGCTGGTCTAGGCAGGGCTTATTTCGATGGACGAGTCAGACGACTGCTCCAGATGTAGGTATGTGTCACTTTGCTAATTATTTGGCATAGAACTTTGCCCGATATTTGGCGTTGGCGCTCATCCCGAGTGACCGGCAGAAACTTTGGTCTCTCAAGCATGTGTTGATTGGAGATGCTGCGAATTCTTGAGATCAACCGACTAGAGCGATTAACAAAAGAGTTGGTCGACGCGGCGCGTGAAAGCCCGGTGATCGGTCGGACATGAAGTGGGCACCGATATGCCAAATACCGCGCAAAAAAATGTGCCAAATAATTCGCAAAGCGACAACAAGGTACACCCCTTTTCCTATCCCACTATAGCACATAACCTCCTTTATGTGCTATGCTAGGGGACCGTTATGGAATTGGTTCCCAAGACTGAATTTTCAATCGTTACCCGCGCAAACAAGGCGTGGATCCCGGAGCTTATCGCCGCTGCCGGCCCCGAAGTTACTGAATCCTATATTGATTTCTTCACTGCCACGATCCGGAACCGGAACACGCGGCAGGCTTACGCGCGGGCTTGCTGGCAATTTTTTGACTGGTGCGCCGCTCACGGCCTAGAGCTCGCGTCCGTGCGACCGTTCCATGTGGCTGCCTGGATTGAGGACTTTCCGGGATCCAAACCGACAATTAAGCAAAAGCTCGCTGCGGTGCGGATGTTGTACGATTTTTTGGTCGTGCGGCAAATCACGCCATCGAACCCGGCACACTCCGTTCGCGGTCCAAAGTATGTCGTCAAGAAAGGCAAAACGCCCGTCTGGAGCCGCGAAGACGCCAAAACGCTGCTGGATTCAATCCCAAAGGATTCGGTGTCTGGCCTACGGGACCTGGCGCTCATCGCCGCGATGTTCTACAGCTTCGCCCGTGTCAGCGCGGTACTGAAACTCAAAGTCGACGATTATTATCATAATGGTGTGCGCCGGAGGCTGAGGCTCCATGAAAAAGGTGGCAAGGAGCACGAAATGCCAGTGCATCATCTGCTCGAACAGATCTTGAACGAGTACATTGAGGCCGCAGGCGTCCAGAGCGGGCAACCCCTGTTCCAGAGTGTTAATTCGCTTGGAACAGCCGTGACCGGACGATCGCTAAACCGGTATAACGCCTGGGCTGCGATTCGGAAACGGGCCAAGGCGGCGGGTTTTCTGACCCCCGTCGGATGTCACACCTGGCGGGCAACCGGCATCACGATTTACCTGGAGAACGACGGACGGCTCGAGCGCGCCCAGCAGATGGCCGGCCATGAGTCTCCGCGAACAACCAAACTTTATGACCGGACAAAGGACGAGATTACACTTAGCGAGGTGGAGCGAATCCGGCTGTAACGTTCGATTGAAGACCACATCGAAAACGATGCACAACATGATCGTCCGAACTGGGATCAGGACGACTTTTCCGTCCATAAGCTTATAAGGATTGAGCGGATTGCGATCTGACAGGACAAAAAAAGGATCGCCTAAGTTCATCTTCTTCAAGAAGGACGCGCCACGAAATGAACCTGCTGGATTCCCTTAAACAGCATATCGCTAACACACTGGCTGCAGAAAAGTCCTACAACCTTCCGGCTCTCTGCACCGGGCTCGGCCTGGCTCCTGGCAATGATTCAGAAGCCTTCGCCAGCAAATACAAATACGTCTTGCGCCGCGTGCAAACCCTCGCGAAAGACGAAGCCCTTGCTCTCGCCAAACAGGTCCTGCAGCGCTTCTCTTCCTATCAGCTCCAGGAAACGCTCGATCTTCTCGTCCCCCTCGATGGCGTCATTCCCGCCATCACCCGGCGCAACCTCATCGACAAGCTGAGCGATACCGGCGACCTCCACGGCCGGCTTTACATCAACGAGTTTCTCGAGCGCACATTCCCGCTGTCGCAGATCCCTTACGACGACTACCGCTTTCCCAACCTCGAAGAGGCCGTTGCCCAGCACATGATCCGCAACGACGACTGGTCGTATAAGAATTTTCTCGAATGCGCCGATTATCTCCAATTGTCCGAACGCCGCTTGCGCGCCTTTCTTGAACAGATCGTCCATCCCGAGGTACAGACCGGCGACGACCAGAAGCGCTTCGTCGACATCATCAATCCTTATCTGCAGCGCGACGGCTTCGAGCTGCAGGCCGTCGAAGAGATCTCCGGCTATCCTGTCTATCGCGTTGTCAAAAAGGGCGGCGTCTCCGGCCATTGCAAAAACCTGATTTTTGCCGCTAACGGGCCAAAGCCGGAGCTCGTCCTGGCCGACGCGCTCAATAATGACATCCGCATCACCAAGCATGGAGATTTCTGCCTGGTCTACGATCTGCCGATCGGCATCGAAGGCCTACGGTGGAAAGACCTCATCGAATGGTGGGCCGGCCGCTCTCCTTCTGGCGATCCGGAACGCAGCCTATATAAGCGGCTCCGCCAATCGCTTGCCTCCGAAGCCGAAAAAAACTTCTTCCGGCTCTACTTTCAAATTCTCCGCGATCCGCTGCAGGAGAGGCTTCCCGCCATCGTCCCGCAGGTCTATCTGCATTACGATCCTTACACCATCCGCGACCAGCCGAACGGCAGCCCGCTTGCCCGGCAACGCATGGATTTTCTCCTTTTGCTGCCCAACCGCCAGCGCGTCGTCATCGAAATAGACGGAAAACACCACTATGCCGACGGCGATACCGCCAGCCCGCAACGCTACGCCACCATGGTCGCTGAAGACCGCAACCTGCGGCTACTCGGATACGAAGTCTACAGGTTCGGCGGCTTCGAGCTCACCCAGGGCGATCCCGGCGCCATCGTCGAGCCGTTCCTCAACCGCCTGATCAAAAGAAATCTGTAATCGGCGCCGTTACGTTCTTACTTCCGGTCGCCGCATTTCTTGCTCAGATACGTCGCACCGTCGATAGACGTGTATCCTCACACGGTTCTAGACTAGCTAGCCTCGAAAAGAGGTATTATGCAATGTCACGAACTGAAAGAAGAAGAGTTATTCGATTTCCGTTCCGCGACTAGATGAATCACCACAAAGCAGTTAGACCCATCAAATTTTGGCCGCCAGGGCCTAACCGCCGGCAGAAGGAGTGCCGGTTACCGTGGAAGCGAAAGTCCTATCAAGGCTGAGCGCTAGTCCGATCCTTGGCTTCTGGCGGGCGCAACTCGCTCGCCAGTCTTGACAATCGTCCTGCATTCAACAGTTCTCCCATTATTGCATCCTGTTATGTTCGGAGTTCCTGTAACGTGCGTAGGAAAGTAATGACATCTTCCCGGCTTAACATGCCGATTACCTGGTTATCCCTCGTGACCGGCAACTGATTGACTCCATCGTGGTCCATAGTCTGGCTATAGCCTTAGAAGCTATATGAAGGGTTTCCAGGGATGACACCGATTCTTGCGAAGGTTACGGCGATCGAGAAACGAGGTGATCGGTATCAAGTGATCGTTCAAGTTACTCCGAAATATCGCGGCTCATTTAATACCTTTGCCTTCGGAGAGACCAAACCGCATAGCGGTCCCTTTAAAGATGGCCGGCTTGACTTGGTCTACCATCAAAACCCCGGCCTTAGCATAGGAGACCCGTTTCCACTTTGGACTCTCCATTGATGAAGAAAAAAGAGGAAGGAAACGTATCCCTTCCTTACTCCACGCTACCCGCTCTTCGGTCGTGACGCATCAGTTTCAATAAACGCTCGGAACGCAGGTTATGTTTGACTAAAATTAGGCTGGGCTAATTTTCAAAACCCGTTGGAGTGTAGACAGAATGGCTGTCGGTTTAATCGCAAACATCTGCCCTCAAAATGCGCCAGTCTACGATTTAACTGCAATCGACAGCGAGCTCAATCGAGCCGAGACAAGAAGTGCCTGTCCTCTGCCGGCCTGTCGCCAACGTGATATCCGCCAGCCTTATTGATGATCTCGCGTTCACTCTTGGTCATGCGTTCCTCCATCAGGAGAAATTCGGTCCAGGATGGATACATGATTTCCACGCGGTAGGTATTTGGACGACCGAGGTCTTCGTGCAGTCGCCAACTGAAGGCACCATTCCTCAAGCGAATCAAACGGACTTCACGCAAGACATCGAGCATGTCCCTCCCAAGCGTACGGTCCACTTCGATATCAATCATGACCGCCACCGGGCCGTCATGCGGCGCCGGAATGTGAATGAGTTTGTAGGAAGACCCGGCAACTGGAGCCGGCTCAAAATCGAGCTTACCGGTGAAATCAATCGATAACCAGAGTTGAAGCAGCAAGGTCCCGAGCTGTAGAATGCAGGCAACCAGCAGAGTCCATTTCACACCCCACATCGAAACTGAGGATCCCCAGACGATCCCGCCAAGGGCCATGGCACCTTGTGCAGTCATGATGATCGTGGCATTCATCCGGCCTCGTGCCCAGCTTGGCATGGCTCGCTGACCGGCAACCCAGAGCTCGGACGCCGCCATAGTCCAGGCCGTTCCGGCAAGACCGGCCGCCACCATGAAAGGCATCGGCTTTCGAATCGTCGCCATCATGAAAAAGACGACGGCGACCAGAATGTTTGCCAGAAGAGTGACCGTGTTCGAGTCAAATCTGGCTCTCGCCCAGGGAAGGATAAACACGGCGCCAAGCACAGAACCAATGCCCATGCAGGTAAACACCAACCCCAGGTTCGAGGGATCTAAGTGCAACTCCTTCAGGCCGACCACCGGGATCAGGGCTGGGATAATCGAGATGAAAAACGCAAACAGGAGATTGCGAGCCAGGACAACCTGGATCCCAGGAGCATAGCGAACATAACGGATCGCCGAAACGAAGGATTCCACAAAATTTTCTAGCGGAAGGTTTGAAGGGGGGTTTGGGTGCTTCAACGCGTAGATTGCGAAAAGGAGTAGCAGAAAGCAAAGGGAGTTCATTGCGAAGACAGCATTCGGGCTGACAAAGCGCAGAAGCACACCGCCGATTGCCGGTCCGATAATTCCGGAGATGTTCAGCTGCAGACCACCGAGCGTTGCGGCTGAAGGCAGCTCATCATTAGAGACAATCTCGGGTTGGATCGATGTCCACGCGGGCGAATAGAACGCGAAACCGGTCCCAATCAAAAAAACAGCAATCAAGAGGATCCAGGGATTGATAAGGTGGAACCAACCTGTGAGAGCCAACCCTCCTGCCGCGATCGCCAGCCAAACGGTCATGACAAACATCATTCGCTTCCGGTCCACCATGTCGGCGAGTGCGCCCGCCGGCAGCGCGAAAAAGAAGAATGGCAGCGAGGCCACGGTCGCCATCAGGGAAAGGAACAATGGCGAAGTGCTCACCCGGTTCATCGACCAGGTCGCAGCGGTATCTTGCGCGGCGACACATGTGCCGGAAATTAAACTAGCTAACCATATGTTTCGAAAAACCGGGTTTCGAAGGGCGGTCCAGGTGGAATTTTTGCTCATAGGGGCTGTCTGATCTAGTCGACTAACTGTAGCGAACTGAGAACATAATCGGGTCACTCCTCCGTTTGTAAAAAATTGTACGCTTAGGCGAGAAATTAGGCGGGAATTGGTGTTATTTCCGGGTCGCCTGGAGTGACGCTGGACAAGTCCTCGATCTGATCAAGACTGTTCCGGACGCCGCGCTGCAGACGCCCAGGCGCTATGTTACTTCAGGCTCGCGGGCTTAACGTACAATTTTTTACAAACGGAGGCGTGGCCCCTTGACCTGCCTGCTTGCGTAGGACAGTCGATCCTTCCCCCACTCCACTCTGCCTTCACAAATTGGTGGCGGCCGCTCGGCTATAAACCATCGGAACGCAGGTTATGTATAATAATAATTAGGCGGGGCTAATTCTGCGTAGTCACTTTGGGCGGTCTTGTGGCGTGGAGTTGTAAAATGCGTTCTAATCGAACTTTGGAGCGCCATTTTTGCTCCAGTACTTTGACGGCGTTTCCCGGTAACGAAAAGTGCCAATCGGCTTGCCTGCCCTTGTGAGTCGCCCCACAATGTCGCAGCCAAAACCAACCTCTCTACTCAGAAACCGCTCATATCCCTCAACGAACTGTCCTGGTTGGCCCTCGCCGCTTACGCCGTCCATATCCTGGAGGAGTTTATGTTCGAGTGACGCAATTGGGCAGTGCGGTATCGGGCTGCCCGTCGAGTGGAGCGACTTCTACGTTACGAATTCCGTCGTAGTGGTGCTCGGAATTGCGCAAGCCGGGCTCGCCCCGACTCTTGCCATCGGTCCACTCACTTTTGCCGCATTGGTCAATCAAGAATTTACTGACTACTTCGCATCGAAGACCCCTTCCAGGTCGGGTCGGCATCCGCTCTCCCATGAACGACAATTTCGCATTTAAACGTGCGCTCCTTCTTTTCGCGCTTTCCGTCAGCTGATCCCATTGCGCCGCTTGATCCGCTTGTTCTGTACCCGACGTTGAGGGAATTCCCGTTTATCCTTATGATAATAACAGATCTCAATCAAGGTGGGCCAAATCTCGAGTGAGGAATGAATCTGACTCACGACGTCGTCAACAATCCGCGACACATTCTGCTGAAAAAAATCCGGCTCGAACCCGTAAAATGAGCGAGCCAAATTTTCGGCAAACAACAGCAGCGGCGATCTTGCCCGTCCGCTTACGGACCGTCGCTTAGACACGCCAAGCGGTATCCCACTTGAAGCTCAGTTATGATATGTTTTGGTCGAGCGGGCTCGTCTTCCAGCTTTTGTCGGAGGTTGGCCATATAGACACGAAGGTAATGGGGACGATAAACGTAGCTCGGGCCCCAAACTTCCAGGAGAAGCTGACGATGAGTCAATACCTTGCCGTGGCCGCGTACGAGCGCCGCTAGCAATCGAAACTCGATCGGCGTCAGGTGTACCACTTCGTCCGCCTTAGTTACCTCATGGGTCGCCATGTCCACTCGAACATTTCCAAAACGGATCACGGGCGATGCAGGCTGATTGGGATTGAGAAGTGCGGCACGACGGAGCTGAGCGCGCACGCGTGCCAAAAGTTCAGGAACACCAAAGGGCTTCGTGAGATAATCGTCCGCGCCCGCGTCAAGTGCTTCGACCTTTTCTTCCTCACGCTCTCTGGCCGACAGAACTACGACCGGTATATTCGACCAGGTTCTGAGCTCCCGGATGAAAGCCTTTCCGTCACCGTCGGGAAGACCGAGATCGACAATGATCAGCTCAGGCCTGCGGGTGGCCGAATCAATCCGCGCCTCCTCAACCGACTTCGCCTCAGCGGTAGTCATGCCTTCCTTTTCGAGCGCGATACGGACAAAGCGACGAATATCCGCCTCATCCTCGACGATTAAGATCTGAGGCTTGCTCATGCAGCATCTTCTTCCTCGATTCCCGGAGGCGACCCCAGCGGCACGCGAATCTCAAATCGAGTTCCGGCCGGCTTTGCCGCCTCAGCCCTGATCGTCCCTCCGTGCGCAGCAATGATGCTTCGGCAGAGGGCAAGGCCGAGTCCCACCCCCGAGATAGCTGATTCCTTTTGTCCACGCACAAAGGGCTTAAAAAACTGCTCGGGATCGCCCGGCGGAAGACCAGGCCCATTGTCTTCCACGAAGCAATACATCGAGCGACCGACGGCCTTTGCCCCAATCAGCATCTTGGCATCCGGCGGCGTGTATTTCAGGGCGTTGTCCAAGAGATTGATCAGCACGCGCTCAAACAGAGAGGCGTCAACCTCAAGCAGGGGCAGATCGCTGGGAAGCTCAGTTCTCACTTCACGCTTAGAGAGTGCCGGGCCTAATCGGGAAAGTGCACTCCCGACGATCTCGTCAAGTGGATGCCACTGCTTGTCCAGCCGAACGCCGGCGCTTTGCATTCGGGCGAGGTCAAGCAGGTTTGTGACCAGCTGTTGCAATTCCTCAGCCTGGTGCCGGATGGCTGAAGCCACCTCGGTCTGCTCGTTTCGCGGAAGATCCGTCGCCTGTTCCAGAGTTTCGGCGAGGCCACGGATTGCCGTTAGAGGAGTACGCAAATCGTGCGACACCGCCGATAGCAGCGAGTTGCGCATCCGTTCACCCTCCATGCGAACGAGGGTCTCCTGAGCGACTTGTGCGAAGTGGATCCGCTCCAACGCCAGTGCGATCGAAGAGCCGCATGCTTCAAGCAGACGCTTGTCGTCGGGGCTATCCAGAGACGTCCGGTTCTGTGGCTGAATCGCCAGGACGCCGCGACAGCGAATCGGCGCTTTCAAGGGTAGATAAAGCGCCTCGGCCGCACTGAGGATGCTGGTTCCGAGGCCGGCCCGCTGGCCGTGATCATACGCCCACTGGGCCACGGACAGATCCGCAAACTCTCCCTCTTTGGACGGGAGCAAACGGTCAGTCGAGTCGGGCAGAATCAATGCGACTTTCGCCTCGAACAGGGGAGCGATCGTTTCCCTACAAATCGCAACGATCTGCTCGGACTTGTCGGCGCCCGAGAGGTCGCGCGCAACACGGGCTACGGCAGCTGCCCGCCGCTCCCCTGCTAGCGCAATCCTGGCGTCCGCACGCAACCTGCTTCCGACCGCGCTCGTCACCCAGGCAATGACAAGGATCAGGGCGAAGGTGAAAAGGTACTGCGTGTCGCTCATCGCGAAGGACAGCAAGGGTGGAATGAAGAAGAAATCGAAACTCGCGACACTCAGTAGAGCTGCCCAGATCGCAGCAATTCGGCCAAGCCGCAGAGAAATCACCACGACGTTAAGCAAGAAAAGCGCCACCAAGTTGGGCGGGTCGAAATAGCGAACCAGCCAAAGCGCGACCAGTGTGGTTAGAGCGCAAGCACCAGTAGCCAGCGCCAGCGACCCCCAATGGAAATCCGGCCGAGTTGCTCTGCCAAGATACCTCTTTTTTCGGGGCGGCGGCTTCACAGCAACAAGAAGAATCCCCAGTTCAGGGTTCGCGCGCGTGATTCGCTCGAAGAGCTTGCGACGCCAGGGAGGATTCCACGGCCGGGTTCCGTGCCCAAGGACCAGTTTGGTCACGTTCCGTGTACGGGCGCATTCCAGAAGCGCCTCCGCTACATCGTCGCCGGGTACATTTATAAATTCAGCTTTCCGCTCCTCCGCCTGCTGAGCGAGAAAGCGAACACTCTCCCGGCTCGCATCGTCACTATCGCTCGGCTCCTGGACATGAACGACGAGGCACTCCGCCTGCAAACGTTGTGCCAGCCGGATGCCCTCGGCGATCAGCCGCTCCTGTGTTTTCGCAGCGCTGACGCACACCATGAGGCGCTCTCGCGTCGGCCAGACGGTCTCGATGGATTTGGAAACGCGATAGCTCGTGACGTCGGCGTCCACGCGATCGGCGACGCGGCGCAGAGCGATCTCGCGCAACGAAATGAGGTTTCCTTTCCGGAAGAAGTTTTGGCGAGCGTGCTCGATAGCAACTGGAACATAGACCTTTCCGGCATCCAAACGCGCCAACAAATCATCGGGAGGCAGGTCGAGGAGCACAACTTCTACTGCGTCGTCAAACACCCTGTCGGGCACGGTTTCACGGACATGAGTCCCTATGATGCCGGATGCTATGTCGGCGACGCTTTCAAGATGCTGTACGTTGAGCGTCGTGTAGACGTCGATGCCCGCTGCCAGGAGCTCCTCGACGTCGCCCCAGCGTTTGGCATGGCGGCTTCCCACCGGATTGGCGTGGGGCAGTTCATCGACTAAGACGAGATTGGCGCCAGAGGACAGCGCCGCGTCCAGATCGAAATCTTGAATGACGCGCCCTTGAGAAGCGATCGAGCGAAGCGGAAGCTGAGAAAATCCTTCAAGAAGGCGTTTAGTCTCCTCCCGGTCGTGCGTCTCGACAATCCCAACCGTGACGTTAACGCCTTGCTCAAATTGTTGTCGGCCCGCCTGGAGCATCGCATAAGTTTTCCCGACCCCAGCGTAGGCCCCGAAAAAAATCTTAAGACGGCCGCGACCCTCCTGCTTCAGCTCCTTCGACACGACTTTGAGCAGCTGATCGGGGTCGGGCCGTTTCTCTTTCATGGCTTTCAAGGGATTCCCCCGCTAGACTGCCGAAGCGCGATCAAGTGCTGACATCGCCGCTCCGGCAAACTCTCCTACAAAAATGCCGACAACACCAAGTCGATCAGTTTGATACCGATAAACGGTGCGATCACTCCGCCAACTCCATATATCATTAGGTTTCGCGACAGGAGACGGTGCGCCGCTTCTGGTCGATACTTTACCCCCTTCAGGGCCAAGGGAATCAGGGCTACTATAATCAGGGCGTTAAAGATGACAGCCGAGAGTATCGCAGACGTCGGGCTATGGAGGCGCATGATGTTCAAGGCGCCCAACGCG
>Ga0209647_1003917_pt1 | contig 11396 bp, 7 predicted proteins | sample GraSoi_2013_60cm_FD_185827 | JGI IMG/M metagenome (GOLD analysis project Ga0209647, IMG submission 185827) | Grasslands soil microbial communities from the Angelo Coastal Reserve, California, USA - Sample 9_17_2013_60cm (SPAdes) (version 2) | ecosystem: Environmental > Terrestrial > Soil >... | reverse complement strand
GGGATCAAGGTCACGAAGAATCCCGCCGAGATGGGCAAACTGCTGAAATCGGTCCTGAAGTAAGGCTCCAGCAATCCCCGAAGCGCGTTCAGGCGAACGCGGGCGACCAGGGCTCGGCCCATTCCGCGATGTAACTCTTGAGGAACGTGGTGAAGTCCTCGAAGCCGGGCGGCAGCTTCCTGCCGCGACTCGCGATCTGGCAGAGCTCGATCGGCACCATGGGATCCGTGAGCGGGTGCATCGCAATGCTGTGCCGGCGGCAGGCCGGGATCGCGAAAGTCGGAATGACCGCGCAGCCGACGCCCGCTTCCACCATCGCGATCTGCGTCTCGAAGTAATCGAACACCATGTCGGGCGGCTCGCGGCGGCCAAAGCGCTGCAAGTTGCGGTCGATGAGCTGCTGGATCGGATTGGCCGGCGGGCCGCCGATCAGGTGCCACCCGACGATGTCCTTCCAGCGCAACCGCCGCGGCGGTCCGCTCGCAGGCCGCGCCGCCGGCTCGATCACCATCAAGGAGAAGCGGAAGAGCGGGGTGCGGCGCACGCCGCTGACCGGTCGAAGGAAACAGCCCAGGCCGACGTCGATCTCGCCGGATAGGGCCATGGCGACGACGCGCGAGCGGTCGCCATCGTGGAGGACGATTTTCATGCCGGGACTGTGCGCTGCGTAATCGCTGATGACTGCAGGCAGCAGCTTGCTGGCGATGAGCGGCGTGGCGCCTATGGCGATGCGGCGGTTCGCGACGGATGCATCGCGACCGATCACCGATGCCGCCGCCTCCAGCTCAATCAGGCTGCGGTCCGCGACCGGCAGGAACTTGGTGCCGAATTCGGTGAGCGTGACCTTGCGGGTGGTGCGGTCGAACAGCCGGAATCCGAGCTGCCCTTCGAGCTCGCGCATCAGCACGCTCATTCCCGATTGCGTCATGAACAGTTGCTCCGCGGCGCGGGAAAAACTCTGATGGCGCGCTGTCAGCACGAACGCCTTCAGTTGCCGCGAGCTGATATTCATGGTGATGAGTCATGAATTGATGAGTTACTTCAATTTGTATCGTAAATCGCCGGGTGCTAGATTTCAACAGGAGAATAATTAAATAGTCGTGGTCTTGACTGTCAGTCGAAACGCCACTCCGCGTCCCACTCCTGCCTCCCACTCCCCTCGCATGGCCCGGTGCGCTGCAGCAATCTCATAAGCGTTTCAAAAGGAGGACGTAACGTGATTTTCACAATGGGACGTTCCATCGCATTTGCCTTGTGGGCCGGCCTCTTCGCAACGCCGGCCTTTGCGCAAATGACCTGCGCCGCTCTGGGCGGCTACCTCGCGACGCAGCCGAACATTTCGCAGTTCGTGCCGCCGCCGCCGGCGGCGCAAGTGCCGGTGCCCTTTACCGCCTTGGTCCCGGCGACGTCGACGCCGCCGAATGCGGCGCGCTGCGAGGCGAAATTCATCTACTCCGCGCGAGGCGGCCCTGCGAGCGGCTACGCGGTGGGACAGAACCAGCGCATCGGCATCGTGGTCGGATTTCCGCTGAACGCGCTCGACGGCGGCAGCGGCGCCGTGCAGGGCGCGTGGAACGGCAAGGTGCGCAACATCGGCGGCGGCGGCCTGCAGGGCAATCTGAGCTCGATCACCGCGGCGACCAACACCGGCTACGTCGGCTCGAACACCGACACGGGCCATCCCACTGGAAGTCCGGCCTTCGCCGTCATCCAGGATACGCACGAGCTCAACACCGGCACGCTGGACGACTTCCTGGTCGAGAGCATCCACCAGCAATACAAATGGGCGCTCGCGTTGACCCAGGTTTATTACGGCACGGCGGCGACGCGCAACTACTGGGACGGCTGCTCGACCGGCGGGCGCGAAGGCCTGTCGATGGCGCTCAATTTCGGCGAGGACTTCGACGGTTTCCTGACCGGCGCGCCGGCGAACTTCCACACGCGGCTGCAGGTGGCGACGGTGTGGCCGTTCTGGGTCCAGAAGGAGCTCACCGTCACCGCCACGCTGACTCAGGCGAAGATGAACGCGGCGAACGCCTCCGCGGTGGCGGCGTGCGACGCACAGGACGGCGTGACCGACGGCATCCTCGGCGATCCGCGCGCCTGCACGTTCGATGCGGCGAGCAACATCTGCGGCCAGCCCGGCGCGCCCGCCACGAACTGCCTTACGCCGCAGGAAGCGCAGGCAGTGAACAGGATCTGGGACGGGCCGCGCAACGACCACGGCCTGCGCATCTGGTTCCCGTTCGGGCGCGGCGCGAACGCCGGCGTGACCAACTCGCCGCCCTTCGGCGGCCCCGGCGGCAGCCTCGGCATCTTCTGGTGGTCGCACCGCGATCTGAATTTCGACTTCACTTCTGAGCCGCTCTCGCTGTTCGACGACGAGACCAAGCTCGCGACGCGCGTGGTCGCGCCCTACAGCGACATCATCAGCACCGATCTGCGCCGGGCAAAGAAAGGCGGCGCGAAGATCCTGATGTGGCACGGCGGCGCGGACCAGCTCATCCCGTGGCGCCAGTCGGTGCACTACTACCGCGAGGCGGCGGAGCGCTACGACGGGTTCAAGGACCTGCAGACCTGGTTCCGCTTCTACCTCGCGCCGGGCGTCACGCATTGCGGCGGCGGCGCGGGACCGCAGCCGCAGGCGCTGTTCGACACCATGGTGAATTGGGTCGAGACGGGCAACGCGCCCGCTTCGATCGTGTCGCAGAACGCGACGCTCGGCAGCCGGCCGATGTGCCCGTATCCGCAGACGGCGATCTACAACGGCAGCGGCGCCGATCCGAAGCTTTTCACGAGCTGGCATTGCGGCGGGAACATCGAGACGCGCGCCAACGCGTGCATGGACCGCGTCGTCAAGTACCAGCACGAGACGGGCAGGCACCTCGAGAACGCCGAGAGCTGCAAGCGCGACGACGACGATCGGGACGGGCATCACGGAGACCGTGCCGATGACAAGCATCACGACCGAGACTGAGGAGAAAACAATGAAGCCTCGTTTGCAACAGACGAAGTGGCTGCGCGTTCCGCTCTGCGCATTTTTTTCGGCCATCGCGGTGTTCGGCGGGCTGGCGCTCGTCGCGACCGCGAATCCGGCCTACGCGCACGAGGACGACGACGACAACGATCAGGACCGCCATGAGTCGAAAGGGTCGCGCGACTTCTCCATCGAGGTCCTCTCCGGCCGCCCGGACATGATCGCGGGGGGGGATTCGCTCATCCAGATCCGCGTGAAGAAAAAGGAAAAGAAGATCTCGCTGGATGACGTGACCGTCAGGCTGAACGGCGTCGACATCACGGCGCAGTTCCTCGCCAACCACGCGGCGCGCACCCTGACGGGCCTCGTGACGGGTTTGAGACTGGGGGAGAACCGGTTGACGGTCGACTCGGACCACAAGGGCAAAGGCCGCGGGGACGCGGATGCGACCCTGGTCAACCATCCGATCGAAGGGCCGATCTTCTCCGGGCCGCACGAGCAGCCTTATGCATGCGCGACACAGAGCTTCAACCTTCCGGCGGGATTGGGGAACCTCGGCGCCGCGCTCGACGCGAATTGCTCCATCAACCGCCGCGTCGACTATATTTACAGGACCACACCGACACCCACATCCCCGACCGGGGTGTTCGCGCAATGGCCGGCAGGATCGACCGCTTATCCGGCAAACATGGCGTTCACGACCACCACGCTCGGCAAGTCGGTGCCGTACATCATCCGCATCGAGACCGGCACCGTTAACCGTGCGATCTACCAGATCACCATCCTGCATGACCTGACCAAAGAAGCTGCGCCGAGCTGGAGCTCTCAGCCCGGAAACTGGAACAAGCGCCTGATCTACACCTTCGGCGGCGGCTGCATCGGCGGCTGGTACCGGCAGGGCAGCAGCACGGGGGGCGTGACCGACAACTTCATGCTCTCGAACGGCTACGCGCTCGCGTCCTCGTCACTCAACGTCTTCGGCAACAACTGCAACGACCTCACCGCGTCCGAGACTATGATGATGGTGAAGGAACGCTTCATCGAAGCCTACGGCGTTCCAGCGCATACGCAGGGCTGGGGTTGCTCGGGCGGCTCGTATGCGCAGCACCAGATCGGCGACAACTATCCGGGCCTGCTCGAAGGCATCATTCCCGGCTGCTCGTTCCCGGAAGTCGGCTTCGCCACCATCAACTTCATCACCGACGCGTGGCTGCTCGACAATTACTTCACCGCGCGCCAGGCTGCGATGGGGTGGACCGACGAGCAAAAGCGCCAGGTGACGGGCTTCCTGCAGTATGACACCGCGCCCAACATCGAAATCGGGGCGCATCGCATCGACCCGAAGCCGGCTACAACGAGCTGCGCCTCGGTTCTCGTCGCGCAGCGCTACGATCCGGCGAACAATCCGTTCGGCGTGCGCTGCACGGTGTATGACCACACCGTAAACGTTTACGGCAAAGACCCGGCCACGGGTTTTGCGCGTCGGCCGCTCGATAACGTCGGCATCCAGTACGGCCTGAAGCTGGTGAACAACGGCACGATCTCGGCCGAGCAGTTCGTCGATCTCAACGAGAAGATCGGCGGATTCGACCGCGACGCGACCATCGTTCAGCAGCGCACCGTCGCGGACCTGCTGGCCGCGAGGGCCGCTTACCAAACAGGCCGGCTCACCAACGGCGGCGGCGGGCTCGCGGAGATGCCGATCATCGACTTCCGCGATTACAACGACGTGCTGCCCGGCGGCGACATCCATGTGCGCTATCACTCGTTCTCGATGCGCAAGCGCCTGGAGAAGGCGAACGGGCGCAGCGATAACCAGGTGATGTGGGTGAACGACAACCGCTTCGGTCTCTACAGCAACGCCAACCCGCTGCTGCAAAGCGCGATCCTTAAGATGGACCGCTGGATCACCGCCATCAAGGCCGACAAGCGGCACATCCGCCAGATCGACAAGGTGGTGCAGAATAAGCCCGCCGACCTGCAGGAAGGCTGCTATACGAAGGACCCGACGCCTGTCTTCATCCCCCAGCACCAGGTGCGGGGACCTTCGACGTGCCACGACCTGTATCCGTCGAACTCCTTCCCGCGCGAGGTCGCCGGGGCCGACATCGCGGCCGACATCATCAAGTGCCATACCAAGCCGCTCAAGCAGTCCGACTATGCAGTGAGCTTCACGGCGACACAGTGGGCGAGATTGCAGGCGGCGTTCCCGTCCGGTGTCTGCGACTGGTCGAAGCCCGGCTATGAGCAGCAGGACCCGCTCCGCACCTGGCTGGTCATCGACTGAAGGATGCGCGAGCAGAAAGGAGGAGAGAGATCCTATGAAATCCAGAATTGCACTTGCGATTGCAGCGGAGTAGCAACAAGTGTCATACCCATTCCCCCAACTGGAAAGGAGCGCTCATGAGTAAGCTTTCTGTGTTTGTCGCATTGTCCGCCGCCATTGCGGCGTCCACCGCCGGCGCCGACGACAAAATCCGCGCCACGCTGATGGGCTTTCAGGAGGTGCCAGCAGTTTCCACGGAGGCGACCGCCGCATTCGAGGCCGTCATCAGCTCCAACGGCGACGCCATCGACTACGAGATTACGTACAGCGGGATGCAGGGCACAGTGACCCAGTCGCACATGCATGTCGGCCAGCGCCGCGTCAACGGCGGCATCGTCCTGTGGATCTGCGGGACGACGGGCACCCCGGGTCCGGCAGGCACGCCGACGTGCACGTCCCCCAACGGACATTTTGCCGGCACCTGGAGGCCGGAGAACGTCCAGACCGTCGCAGCCCAGCAGTTCGCCCCCGGTGAGCTGGACGAGGTGATCGCCGCCATCCGCGCGGGCGTGGCCTACGTGAACGTACACTCGAATATTTCCCCGGGCGGTGAGATCCGCGGGCAGATTCGCGCGAACCGCAGAGACAAAGACTGACTTTAGAAGGACCGCACGCCGAACCGGCACCGGGAGCACCGACGATGCGGCGAACTTCCAAAGCCGGACGCCGCACGAGGAGCGGCATCATGGGCACGACGACGATGACGACTGACTTAACGAGGAGCTGACATGCGCAAATTGCTGCTGGCACTGAGCTTCGCGGTAACGGGGTTCGCGCCCGCGTGGGCGTGGCACGAAGGCTCGGGACTGGCGGTCCCGCCGGGCCCGGGCTTCCGCGGCGGAGTGGTGGCGGTATCGCACCCGCTCGCCGCCGAAGCGGGCGCGAGGATGCTGCGCAGCGGCGGCAATGCCATCGACGCCGCGGCGGCGATCCAATTCGCGCTCAACGTGGTCGAGCCCGAGTTCTCGGGCATCGGCGGCGGTGGCTTCATGATGGTGCACCTTGCGAAGGGCCAGGGCAGCACCTTCGCCGTCGAGGGCCGGGAAAAGGCGCCGGCGAGCGCCGATACCACGCTCTTCACCAATCCGGACGGCACCAACCAGGGGTTCACGCCCGCTTCCACCAGCGGCCAGGCGGTGGGTGTCCCCGGCACCTTGAAGATCGTGGCCACGGCGCTGCAGCGCTACGGGCGGAAGCACCTTGCGGAGGTGATCCAGCCCGCGATCGAGCTCGCCGAGAACGGCTTCCCGGTGAACTTCGTGCTCGCCGGCGACGCGACTTCGTCGCGCACGAGCTTCTACGCCGAGACCGCGGCTGTCTTCCGCCCCGGCGGCGTGCCGCTTCAGCGGGGCCAGATCCTCAAGCAGCCGGATCTCGCGAAGACGCTGCGCCTCATCGCGGCGAAGGGGCCGGACGTGCTTTACCGCGGCGAGATCGGCGCGGCGATCGTCGCCGCGCAGCGCGCCACGGCGAACGGCGGCAAGCCCGGCCTCATGACGATGCAGGACCTCGCCGACTACAACATCGTGATCCGCGAGCCGATCATGGGCGAGTACCGCGGCTATCGCATCGCCGCGATGTCGCCGCCCTCGTCGGGCGGCCTGACCATGATCCAGGCGCTCAAGATGATCGAGCGCTACCCGCTTGGCGATGCGGCGGCCGGCTTCGGCTGGGGCAAGGCGAAGACGCTGCACGTCATGACGGAAGCGATGCGGCTCGCCTTCGCGGACCGCGCGGCGTGGATGGGCGACGAGGATTTCGTGCCGGTGCCCAAGCGCGGCCTGCTCGAGCCGACTTACGTTCGCGAGCGCGGCGATCTCATTAGCCTGACCTCGATCATTTCGGGAGCCGCCCCGCGCGGCGATCCATGGCCTTTCGAGATCGCGCAGCGTCAGGGTCGCACGATGCTTGCGACCGCAGAGCCGGTGAGCTACGCCGGCGGCCACACCACGCACTTCTCGGTGGTCGACCAGTGGGGGAACATCGTTTCGTACACGACGACGATCGAGCAGGGCTGGGGGACGGGGATCATGGTTCCCGGCTACGGCTTCATGCTCAACAACGAGCTCACCGACTTCAACTTCGGCTTCAACCTGCACCCGCGCTTCGGCGGGCCCGGTGCGAACGACGTCCAGGGCGGCAAGCGCCCGCGCTCGAGCATGACGCCGACGATCCTCTTCAAGGGCCGCGAGCCGGTTGCCGCCTTCGGCTCGCCCGGCGGCGCGACCATCATCAGCTCAGTCTACAACGTGCTCATCAACCTGGTCGATCACGGCATGACGATCCAGCAGGCGGTCGACGCGCCGCGCATCTCGGTGACCACGGCCGGCAACTCGATCGCGCGCGAAGCAGGCTTCGACGAGGCCGAGATCGCCAAGCTGCAGGCGCTCGGCCACGTGGTCGGCAGTCCGGCCGACATCGGCAACGTCAACGCGATCTTCATCGACCTCGCGACCGGCCACCAGTACGGCGCCGTCGACTCGACCCGCGCAGGCGGTCTGATCGAACTGCCGAAGGGCCACCGCGGGAAGGAAGACGACTAACAGGGAGGAATGAATGATCGGCTTGTACGCGCACATGCGCGTCACCGCGCGCGAGCTCGTTTACGGCGCGGCGGACTGAGCGCGACCTTTCTAACGGGGAGAACTGAAATGGCCTTCAACAACGGGAAACGCCGCGCCTTCTCGCGCCGCAGGTTCATCCAGGGCGCGGCAGCCGCCGCTGCGGCGAGCGGCACGCTGCTCGCGGGCGCGGCGCGGGCGGCGAAGGAGCACGATTCGAGGGAGCACCATTCGAGGGGGCATGATTCGGAATGCGAAGGCTCGCGCGACCTCAACCTCGTCAACGGCCGCTTCCTGACGCTCGATGCGCACAACAGTGTCGTCTCGGCGATCGGCATCCGCGACGGCCGCATCGTCGAGGTCGGGCGCGGCGGAGCGCTCGGGCCGTGCGGCCGCACGATCAACCTGAAGGGCGCGACCGTCATTCCGGGCCTCATCGATTCCCACGTGCATTTCATTCGCTGCGGGCAGAACCCCGGCCACGAGGTGCGCATCATCGAGACCGCCGCATCGGTGGGCGAGCTGCAGCAGATGATCGGCGCACGCATCCGCGAGCTCGACGTGCCGGTCGGCGAGTTCATCACCTGCGTCGGCGGCTGGAACATCAACGGCCTGGCGGAAAAGCGCCTGCCGACGCTCGCCGAGCTCGACGCCGCGGCGCCGAACCACGCGGTGTATCTATCCACCACCGGCGCCGGCGGCGCTGTGACGAACTCGGTTGGGCGAACTTTCTTCCAGAACCACGGCGTGACGGTGACCATCAACGCCGGCGGCGCGGCGACGCTCAATTCGGGCCAGGCATTTGCAGCCCTGCAGGCGGCTCAGACCGACGCAGACCGGCAGCGCGGGACCGCCGAGGCAGTCGACTTCGCCTCGAGCCTCGGCTTGACCATGGTCACCGACATGGGCACGGCGGGCGCCGCGGTCGAGTACGTCGACGGCTACAAGTACATGATGAACCTGTGGCGGGCGGGCGACCTGAAGATACGGCCTCAACAGTTCGTTCGATACCGGGTTCGCCGCCGCGCAATCGGTCGTGACGTACAGCTTCCCGCGCCACGGCGACGACGTGTTCCGTTCCAACGGCGTCGGCGAGCGGGTCAACAGCAGCACCACCAATCCGGGCTATGTCGACCTCGTCAAGTTCGCCGCTTCCAAGGGCTGGATGGTCACCCAGCATTCCCTGACGTCGGCGGAGATCTCGTTCCATATCTCCGCCTACCAGCAGGCGAAGGCGGTCGCGGCGATCGACAAGCTGCGCTGGACGCTCGACCACGTCAACCCGATCAGCGACGATCAGATCGCGGCGGTGAAGGATCTCGGCATCGGCCTGCGGCTGCAGGGCTGGAACTACACCTCGGCCGCCCCGGCAGGTCCGCCGTGGCGCAAGCTCGTCGACGCCGGCATTCCGCTCAGCGCCGGCACCGACTCCACCAACGTCGGGCCGCTCAACCCGTGGTTGACGATCTCCTATATGACGACGATGAAGAACAACGCCGGCGTGGCGGCCACCCCCGCCAACCAGCAGATCAGCCGGCTCGAAGCACTGCGCATGTACACCAACGGCAGCGCCTTCCATTCGTTCGACGAGGACAAGCTCGGCTCGATCGAGGTCGGGAAGCTCGCCGACCTTGCGGTGCTTAGCGACGACCCGCTCAGCGTGTCCGACGACAAGCTGAAGCGCCTGCGCTCCGTGCTGACTCTGCAGGCGGGCAGGATCGTCCACGGCGAAGCCGACGACTGAGCGTGACTCTTTCCAACGAGGAGAACTGAAATGGCTTCTGACAACGGAAAACGGCGCGGCTTCTCGCGCCGCAGGTTCATCCAGGGCGCGGCAGCCGCCGCTGCGGCGAGCGGCTCGATGCTGAGCAGCGCCGCGCGCGAGGAAGAAGATGCCGATGAAAAACGCGGCCACCGGCGGCGGCCGCCGAACGATGCGCCGGACACGGTGCTCATCAACGGCAAGATACACACGATGGACGACGAGAACACGATCGTCTCCTCCGTATCGATCACGGACGGGCGCTTCGCCGAGGTCGGCCACACGTCGAGGGGGCGCCACGGGCACGACACGAAGGTCATCGACCTGCGCGGGCGCACCGTGGTGCCCGGAATCATCGACAACCACAACCATATCGTGCTGATGGGCAACCGGCCCGGCTTCCACACGCCGCTCGAGAACGCGTACTCGATTCCCGACGTGCAGGCGATCTACGCCGAGCGCGCCGCCGGCATCCCGAGGGACGCGTGGATCACCACCATCGGCGGCTTTCACTCCAATCACATCTATGCCAATCCGTCGGACCCGCTCAGCGGCCGCCTGCCGACGCGCGCCGAGCTCGACATCGCCGTGCCCAACAACCCGGTGTTCATCGAGATCGGTTTCACCGGACCGGCGACCACCAACAGTGCCGGCAAGTCCCTCTTCGAGAGCCAGGGCATCACGGTCGCCGAGAACGGCTCGATGACGGGCAACAACCCTTCGAGAGCGCTCCTGTACCTTCGCCAGACGCTGCTCACCCCCGAATCGCGCCGGCGCGCGGTGATCGACGCGATGAACTATGCCGTCACCGTCGGGGTGACCACGCACCTCGACCAAGGCGCCTTCCAGGCGACCAACACCGCGGCAGACGGCGCGGCGCACGAAGACAACTTCACGATGCACATTCCTTTCCTGCAGGTGTACGCGCAGGACAAGGCGATCATCCGCCTGCGCATCAATTTCCTGCACATGGAGACGGACCAGGCCACGCCCGAGCTCGTGCAGCGGCTGAAGAACGCCTTCCCGTTCCTCGGCAACGACATGGTGAAGACGGGCGGCATCGGTGAGTTTATCGCCGCGGGCACGAGTGCCACGAGTCCTTTCGTAGCCGCCGCGAAGCGCGTCGCCGCCGCCGGCTGGCGCGCCGAAGTGCATTCGCTGGGGCGCCGCAACACGCCTACGAGCAATCCAGCGGACTTCGAGTTGGAGATCATGGGCTTCGAGGCCGCGAACCTCGAATCCCCGGGCGTCGTCCGCGAAAGGCGCTGGGTGATCGCGCACGTGCCCGGCATCACGCAGGAATGGATCGACCGGCTGCAGGCGATCGGCGGCAACCTCTCGCTCACCGGCTGGCAGTACCTGGCCGGCAACCCGACGGCCAGCACCGTCGCGCCTTACGCGGGGCCGCCGTTCCGCATGATCGTCGACAGCGGCAAGCGCCCCGACGGCATCCACGCCGGCCTGAGCTCGGACGGCATGCAGATCGCGCCGATGAACCCCTGGCTGCACATGTACTACGCCACCACCGGCATTAACGCGAGGAAGGTGCTCATCAACCCGAATCAGCAGATCAGCCGCGAAGAGGCGCTGAGCCTCTACACGCGCGAGAACGGCTGGTTCCTGCGCGAGGAGGATCAGCTCGGCACGATCGAGTCCGGCAAGCTCGCCGACCTCGTGGTGCTCAACAGCGATTACTTCGCGGTGCCGAACGAGGACCTGAAAAAGATCCGCTCGGTGCTGACCGTGGTCGGCGGCAACGTCGTCTACGAC
>Ga0209647_1003915_pt1 | contig 11401 bp, 13 predicted proteins | sample GraSoi_2013_60cm_FD_185827 | JGI IMG/M metagenome (GOLD analysis project Ga0209647, IMG submission 185827) | Grasslands soil microbial communities from the Angelo Coastal Reserve, California, USA - Sample 9_17_2013_60cm (SPAdes) (version 2) | ecosystem: Environmental > Terrestrial > Soil >... | reverse complement strand
AGGCGTGCGAATAGACGTAGCCCGCCAGCAGCAATACCTGGAAGAACAGCATGCAGATCGTCCACACCGCCGCGCTGCCGCCGAACCAGGGAAGGATGAGCTTGGCGATCAGCGGCTGCACCTGAAACAGCAGAAAGGCGCTCAGGAAAATCGTAACCGCGTACAGGATCATGGGTTGGGCGTATGAAAACGAAGCACTGTCATTCCGAGGAGCTCAGGATGACAGCTAGAACGTGCCGGGATAGATGCCGCCGTCGATCAGGAAATTCTGGCCGGTGATGTAGCCCGCCTGGACGCTGCACAGGTAGGCGCAGAGCTCGCCGAACTCCTCGGGCGTGCCGAAGCGGCCGGCCGGGATCTCCTTTTCCCGCTCGCGCTTGATCTCCTCCGGCGTCCTGCCCTGCTCCTTTGCCGCAAACTCGGTGTTGCTGATCAGCCGGTCGGTCCAGAAGCGCCCGGGGAGCAGGTTGTTGATCGTGACGTTGTGCGCGACGGTTTTGCGCGCGAGGCCCGCGACGAAGCCGGTGAGGCCGCTCCTCGCGCCGTTCGACAGCGCCAGCTCGGCGATCGGCGCCTTTACCGCGCTCGAGGTGATGTTGATGATGCGCCCGAAGCGCCTCGCGATCATTCCATCCACTGTCGCCTTGATCAGCTCGATCGGAGTGATCATGTTCGCGCCCAGCGCCTTCAGCCAGTCTTCGCGCGAGAACTTGCGGAAATCGCCGGGCGGGGGGCCGCCGGCGTTGGTGACGAGGATGTCCGGTTGCGGGCAGGCGGCGAGCGCCGCGATGCGGCCCTGTTCGCTGGTGATGTCCGCCGCCACCGTGACGACGGTCGCGCCCGTGACGGCGCGGATTTCATCCGCGGTTTTTTCCAGCGCCTGGCGCTCGCGCGCGATGAGGGTGACGCGGCAGCCTTCGCGCGCGAGCGAGGTGGCGCAGCCGCGGCCCAGGCCCTTGCTTCCCCCGCATACGAGCGCGGCCTTGCCGCGAATTTTCAGGTCCACTATCGGTCTCCCGGAAAAATCATCTCGCCGGCCGCAGCGTTACCAGCATCACGCCGCCCAGCACCAGAGCGCCACCCGCCAATTGTACCGGGGTCATGGTCTCGTCCAATCCCATCCAGCCGAAAAAAATGGTGGTCACCGGACCGAGCGCGCCGATCAGGGCAACCTGGTTCGCGCCGATACGGCGCAGCGCCTCGGAGGTGATGAATACCGGGAGCACGGTCGAAAAAATCGCCATGGCGATCGCAATGCCGTATACCGGCGGCGGCAGCGCGAGCGCCGCGAGCGGCCGCAGCAGGAAGAACTGCGCGATGCAAAAAATGCTCGCGACCGTCGTGGCGTAGGCGGTGAAGCGGATCGAGCCGACCCGTTGCACCACCTGGCTGCCGGCCACGAGGTAGACGGCGTAGCCTGTCGCGCTCGCGAAGCACAGGGCTGCGCCCAACGGCAGGTTCGCGTTGCCGCCCCCGAGCAGGGTCGACATCACCAGCGCAACCCCCGAGTAGGTAATTCCGAGCGCCACGATCTCCCGGGTGCTCGGGCGCTTGTGCAGGAAAATTATCGAGAGCACGACGACCAGCGTGGGATAGAGGAACAGGATCAGGCGGCCCAGTCCCGCAGAAACGTGCTGCAGACCCAGAAAATCGACGAAGCTGGCGAAGTAGTACCCGATGAATCCCAGAAAGACGATCGCCCAGACGTCGCGCCGGGTGAGGCGCTCGCGGGTCGCGTCGCGTCCGACCCAGGCCGCGGCCGCGAGAAAGAAAGGCAGCGAGAAGATCATCCGCAGCGCGAGCAGCGTGACCGGATCGACGACGTAGCCGTAGGCGAGCTTGATCAGGATGGGGCGCAACGAGAAGCACATGACGCCCGCGACCGCCATCGCGACGCCGATGGCGCGGTAGGAGGCCGCGGAAGTCACCGGCAGGGGTTCGATCACGTCGGGATTGTTTGGGCTTGGTGCGACGGGCGGGTAAAATTATAGGCTTTCCCGAACGCAAGACACGCCGCTCCGCCATGGCAGGACATTCCAGATGGGCCAACGTCAAGCACAAGAAAGCGGCGGCTGACGCCAAGAAGGGCAAGATCTTCACGCGGCTGATCAAGGAGGTCACGGTGGCCGCGCGCCTGGGCGGGGCCGATCCGGCGATGAACCCGCGGCTGCGCCTCGCGATCGACAAGGCGTACGACGCCAACATGCCCAAGGACACGATCGAGCGCGCGGCGAAGCGCGGCGCGGGCGGCCTGGAGGGCGTCACCTACGAGGAGGTCCGCTACGAGGGCTACGGGCCGGGCGGCGCCGCGGTGATGGTCGATTGCATGACCGACAACCGCATCCGCACCGTGGCCGAGGTGCGTCACGCATTCACCAAGAACGGGGGCAATCTCGGAACCGACGGCTCGGTCGCGTTTCTCTTCAAGCACTGCGGTCAGTTCGTCTTCGCGCCGGGGACGAGCGAGGAAAAAGTAATGGAGGCCGCGCTCGACGCCGGCGCCGAGGACGTGGTCAGGAACGACGACGGCTCGGTGGAGGTGATCTGCGCGCCCGCCGATTTCACCGCGGTGAAGGAAGGGCTCGCAAAAGCGGGGCTCGCGCCCGATCTCGCCGAAATCACGATGAAGCCCGCCGTCGAAAACGTACTGAAAGGCGAAGAGGGAGGGCGGATGCAGAAGCTCCTCGACGCGCTGGAGAACCTCGACGACGTGCAGGACGTCTACACCACGGCGGTGATCGACTGAACGGCGCCCTTGCTCAACTCGGCAGCCGCGGCATCGGCAGCCCCGCGCGGATCCTGACGGAGAAGTCCTCGGCCGCGCCGGCTGCGCGCGCGCGATCGTTGATCCGGCTCATCGCCCTCAGCTCGGCGAAGGGCCGGCTGGCGTCGAGGGAGCCGCGTTCGTAGAGCAGCTCGGGCAGGTAGGCGTTCGCGAACAGCCTCCACGAGAGCGGCATCTTTCCCCCCGCGTGGATCACGCGCTGGCGGATGGCGGTAGTGCAGTTCGTCAGGAGCGCGTTGTACCAGCGCGGCTTGCGGCTGAGCTCATTCATCGCATCGAAGTAATCGAGCAGCAGGACCTTTGCGGCCCGCTGTGGCGTCCGCAGGCGGTAGAGATAGACGTCCTCGCCGCGGATGTTGGTGCGCAGCCTTACTACGTCGCGCTCGTCGGCTGCGACGTAGATCAGCTCGTACTGCCGGAAGAAGCCGGCAACCGTCGAATACTCCTGATCCTTCGTCTTGCGCGTCTCGATCGAGACGGCCAGATGCTGTCCGTCGGCGAACGACCAGCTCAGGATGGTATGAGCGATCAAGGGCGCGCCCCAGTACGAGAAGAAGATATCGAGGCCGTCCAGCTTGCTCAGGTCGAGGCGACGTTCTTCCCAGCGCTCGTCGAAATCGGTCGCGCTCCGATAGAGAAAATTGCGAACGTTCCTCACCGTGACACGCTGGTCCCGGATCTCGGCGGTCGCAACACGCGCGACGTCCGGCTGCCAGTCGAGTGCATTGGAGGGCCGCAGCGAGAAGCGCCACTTCACCGGGGTGCTCCGCCTCGCATGCGAAAGGACTCTACCTTCGCCGGCACGACGGCGCGGAATGCGGAACCCGTAAGGACCCGGCAGTCAGTGCAGTGGCACACGACAACCATGTTTGTCGGGGTCCGCAGGGGCGCGAAACTAACATAAGACAGATTGTGCCAGGAGCGGGGCGAAATGCCTCACTAACAGCAACGAGCAGTCGGCATCGAACGACTATAATGCGGGGCAATGGCCGGTCCAGCCCTGAGGATTCTTGGCATCGACCCGGGTTTGCGCATCACCGGGTTCGGGATCATCGAGAAAAACGGCAGCAAGCTCGTCTACGTCGTGAGCGGGTGCATCAAGTCGGGCGACTCCGATCTGCCCGACCGGCTGAAAATCATCCTGGAGAATCTGCGCGAAGTCATCGCGCAGCATCGGCCGCACCAGATCGCGCTGGAGAAAGTCTTCGTCAACGTCAATCCCGCCTCCACGCTCGCGCTCGGCCAGGCGCGCGGCACGGCGATCTGCGCCGCCGTGGACGCGGGCTTGCCGGTTTCCGAGTACACCGCGCTGCAGGTCAAGCAGGCCGTGGTCGGCAACGGCCACGCGAGAAAGGAGCAGGTTCAGGAAATGGTGAAGCGGCTGCTCGGGCTCGCCGGCGCGCCCTCCGCCGATGCCGCGGACGCTCTCGCCTGTGCGATCTGCCACGCGCACGGCGGCCAGGGCCTGGGCGCGATCCCGACGCGCGGGTTTCGCGTGCGAAGAGGCAGGCTCGTATGATCGGCCGGCTCGCTGGCGTGCTCCTCGAGAAAAATCCGCCTCAGATCCTGGTCGAGGCGAGCGGGGTCGGCTACGAAGTCGAAGTTCCGATGAGCACGTTCTACAATCTGCCCGCGTCCGGCGAGCGCGTCACCTTGCTCACGCACCTCGTCGTGCGCGAGGATGCGCATCTTCTCTACGGCTTCGGCACCGATGCGGAGCGGCGCGCCTTCCGGCAGTTGCTGAAAATCAGCGGCGTCGGACCTCGAATCGCGCTCGCCGTGCTTTCCGGACTGAGCGTCGGGGAGCTCGTCGCAGCGGTCGCCGCGCAGGAATCCGGGCGCCTGGTGAAAATCCCCGGAATCGGCAAAAAAACCGCCGAGCGCCTGCTGCTCGAGCTGAAGGGCAGGCTCGGCGCCGAAGCGCTGAGCGGGGTCGCCGTCAACCGGCCCAGGCCCGTGGCGAGCGACGTCATGACCGCCCTGCTCGCTCTCGGTTATAGCGACAAAGAGGCGCAGCTCGCGCTGAAGCACCTGCCCGAAGGGCTTTCCGTTTCCGAGAGCATCCGGCAGGCCCTGAGATCGTTGTCGAAATCATGAAGCGACGGGCGGTAAGATAGCGAATGGCCATCGAAACCGACCGCCTGATCTCGGCGGCTCCCGTCTCGCCCCAGGAAGAGGCCTTCGAGCGCGCGCTGCGTCCCAAGTCGCTCGCCGAGTACATCGGCCAGGAAAAGATCCGCGGGCAGCTCGCGATCTTCGTCGAGGCTGCGAGGAACAGGAAGGAAGCGCTCGATCACGTGCTGCTCTACGGGCCGCCGGGCTTGGGGAAGACGACGCTCGCGCACATCATCGCGCGCGAGATGGGCGTGAACCTGCGCCAGACCGCGGGGCCGGTGCTCGAGCGCCCGGGCGACCTCGCCGCGATCCTCACCAACCTCGAGCCGAACGACGTGCTCTTCATCGACGAGATCCACCGCCTGGCGCCCGTGGTCGAGGAAATCCTCTACCCCGCGCTCGAGGACTACCAGATCGACATCATGATCGGCGAGGGACCGGCCGCGCGCTCGGTGAAGCTCGACCTTCCGCCTTTCACGCTGGTCGGCGCGACCACGCGCGCGGGCATGCTGACCAATCCGCTTCGCGACCGCTTCGGCATCGTCGCGCGCCTGGAGTTCTACACCGAGGGGGAGCTCGAGCGCATCGTGAACCGCTCCGCCGGACTGCTCAAGGTGGAAATCTCCCCCGAGGGCGGGCTCGAGATCGCCAAACGCGCGCGCGGCACGCCGCGCGTGTCGAATCGCCTCCTTCGCCGCGTGCGCGATTTTGCGCAGGTGCGCGCGCAAGGGTCGATCTCGCGCGAGGTCGCGGACGCCGCGCTGAAAATGCTCGACGTGGACGTGCTGGGCCTCGACGTGATGGACAGGAAGCTGCTCTCCGCGGTGATCGAAAAATTTTCGGGCGGCCCGGTGGGCCTGGAGAACCTCGCCCATGCGATCGGCGAGGAGGCCGACACGATCGAGGACGTGCTCGAGCCCTATCTCATCCAGCAGGGCTATCTGCAGCGCACCCCGCGCGGGCGCGTCGCGACGGTCTCCGCCTACCGCCACCTGGGCCTTACCGCCCCGAAGCAGTCCGATTCCGGGGCGCTGTTCGGACAATGACCGGGCAGGCCGGCCACAAATCCTTCTCCTGGCCGATGCGCGTCTACTATCGGGACACCGACGCCGGCGGCGTGGTGTTCCACGCCAATTATTTCTCGTTCATGGAATGCGCGCGCACCGAGCTGCTGCAGTCGCAGGGGTTCGATCTGGGGGAACTCGCCCGCCGGGACCGGGTCCTTTTTGTGGTGCATTCGGCGCAAATCGCCTACCATAAGCCCGCGCTGCTGAACGACTTGCTGACCGTGACCGCCCGGGTGAAGCAGGTGGGCCGGGTGCGGCTCGAGTTCGATCAGGCGGTCATGCGCGGGGAGGAGGTGCTGGCGAGCGCCCAGTTGAGCCTGGCGTGCGTCAGCGCGAAGAGCTACAGGCCCGTCGCGGTGCCTGAGGCGATTCGAAAAAAATTAGAAGGATTGCGATGAGCGCTGCCCAAGACCTCTCGATCCTCGCGATGGTCGCGAACGCGAGCCTCGTCGTTCAGCTGGTGATCCTGCTGCTCCTCGTCGTGTCGTTCATGTCCTGGTACTTCATCTTCCTCAAGCTCTTCACCATCGGCCGCGCCCAGCGCAGGACCGAACAATTCGAGCGCGACTTCTGGAGCGGCTCGGACCTCGCCGAGCTGTTCCAGAGCGCGGTGAACCACCGGCATTCGACCGGGAGCCTCGAGCGGATTTTCGAGGCCGGGTTCCGCGAGTTCCAGAAGCTGAAAAGCCAGCGCGGCGTCGCCGACCCGAGCCTCATGGTGGACGGGGCGCGCCGCGCGATGCGCGCGACCTATCAGCGCGAGATGGACCGCCTCGATTCGAGTCTCTCCTTCCTCGCCTCGGTCGGTTCTGTGAGCCCCTACGTCGGTCTGCTCGGCACGGTGTGGGGCATCATGCACGCGTTCCGCGGTCTCGCCAACATGGCGCAGGCGACCCTGGCCGCCGTCGCCCCGGGGATCGCCGAGGCCCTGGTCGCGACCGCGATCGGCCTCTTCGCGGCCATACCCGCCGTAGTGGCCTACAACCGCTTCTCCCACAACGTCGATCGCCTCGCCGTGCGCTTCGAGAGCTTCATGGAGGAGTTCTCCAACATCCTGCAGCGGCAGGCCCAGGCGAGACTCGCCGGCACCTACGAAGCGAAGGGGGCCTGAAGGCCGTGCGCTCGCGCCGCCTCATGAACCAGATCAACATCGTGCCCTACGTGGACGTGATGCTGGTGCTGCTCGTCATTTTCATGGTCACCGCGCCGCTCGTGAATCCGGGCGTGATCGATCTGCCGAGCGTGGGCAAGTCCTCGCAGCCGCCGGCCGCGCCGCTCGAGGTGATCGTGCGGCGGGACCAGACGTTGATGCTGCGCGAGCGCGACAAGGGCAGGGCGGAGGAGCGCGCGGTGACGGCGGCGCAGCTCACGGCCGCGGTGCGCGAGAGGCAGAAGAAGAACCCGGATCTGCCGGTGGTGATCTCCGCGGACAAGGACGTGCGCTACGAGGCGGTGCTGAAGGTGATGGACGAGCTGCAGCGGCAGAACATCCGGCGGGTCGGGCTGCTCGTGAAGCCCGCCACCTGATGAGCTACGCGATTCCCGCGGACGACCCGGGCGGCGCCGCGCCGGCGGCGCTGTCGGTGCTGGTGCACATGGTGCTCTTCGCGGTGCTGGTTTTCGGCCTGCACTGGCAGTCGAAGCACCCCGACGCCGTCGTTGCCGAACTATGGAGCGAGTTGCCGGCGATCGAGGCACCGGAGCCCAAGCCCGAGATCAAGCCGCAGCCGAAGCCCGAGCCCAAGGTCGAGCAGAAAGCGGCGAAGCCCGACATCGCCGTCGAGCGTGAAAAGAAGAAACCGAAGAAGGACGAGCCGCCGCTCAAGTTCGATATGACCCAGCGCATGCGGGAGCAGCTCGCGCAGGAGCAGCAGTCGCTCAAGCGGAGCCGCGAGCGCCAGGAGGTGCTGAAGCAATTTGCGCCGCCTGCCGCTTCCGTGGGCGACCCCCGGTATATAGAAAAAATCATTGCGCGAATCCGCCCCAATATCATTCCGCCTGCCGACCTCAAGGGAAACCCGGAAGCGATCTTCGATGTCGTGCAGCTGCCCACCGGCGAAGTGCTTTCCGCGCAGCTCAGGAAGTCGAGCGGGAACAAGCTCTATGACGACGCCGTCGAGAGGGCGATACTGAAGAGCTCGCCGCTGCCCAGGCCCGACCGGCCCGATCAGTTCCAGCGAGAGCTGCAGCTCAAATTCAGGCCGAGAGAGTGAGGGGATGATGACGGTATACTTTCACCCCGAATGAATCGAATCGCGACGCTCGTTGCCGTATTGGCTTTCTTTTCCGGTGCCGCCCGCGCCCAGCTCACCATCGAGATCATAGGGGGCGGCGCCATTCAGATTCCCATCGCCGTGCTCCCCTTCGTGGGGGAATCGGCGCTGCCGCAGAGCATCACGGAAATCGTCGAGCAGGACCTCTCGCGAAGCGGCCGCTTCCGCGCGATATTCGTGGGCGGAGTCAATCCTCTGCCCACCGAGACCGCCCAGGTGAATTTCGCCGAATGGAAAAGCCGTCTCGCCGACGCCTTGCTGATCGGGGAGGCGAAGCGGCTCAACGACGGAAGGTTCGAGGTGCGCTTCCGCCTGCTCGACGTGTTCAAGCAGTCGCAGGTCGGCGGCATCGCGTTCACCCTGACCGCCGCGCAGATCCGGCTCACGGCCCACAAGATCGCCGACTTCGTCTACGAGAAGCTGACCGGCGAGCGCGGCGTCTTCAGCACCCGGATCGCCTACATCGTCAAGCAGGGCCCGCGCCATGAGCTGCGCGTCGCGGACGCGGACGGGCAGAACGCCCAATCGATCCTGATTTCCTCCGAGCCGATCATGTCGCCCGCCTGGTCGCCCGACGGCACGCGCATGGCCTACGTCTCGTTTCAGAACAAGAAGCCGATCCTCTTCGTGCAGAATCTCTCGGCGAGCAAGCAGCCGGCGCCGGTGGCGAACTACCGGGGCTCGAACAGCGCGCCGGCCTGGACCCCGGACGGCAAGCAGCTCGCGGCCGTTCTCACCAAGGACGGAAGCTCCCAGATCTACCTGATGAACGCCGACGGCACCAACCTGCGGCGCATCACGTTTTCAGGGGCCATCGACACGGAACCATTTTTCACCCCCGACGGTCAATCCATCTACTTCACCTCCGACAGAGGGGGGAGCCCGCAGATCTATCGCATGCCGGCGAGCGGGGGCGAGCCCGTGCGCATGACCTTCGAAGGCGATTACAATGTATCCCCGCGCGTCAGCCAGGACGGCAAGATCCTCGCGTATATTTCGCGTGTCAGCGGGCGTTTCCAGCTGATGGCCATGGACCTGGAGAGCAAGCAGGTTCAGACTTTGACGGACGGCCCGCGCGACGAGTCTCCGAGCTTCGCGCCGAACGGGCGGATCATTCTGTACGCAACCGACAACGACAACCGCGGCGTGCTCGCCGCGGTATCGAGCGACGGCCGCTTCAAGCAGCGGCTGGGCATCCAGGCGGCCGATGTGCGCGAGCCGTCCTGGGGGCCGTTTTTGGGCAACTAAGGCCGAGCGGATAGACCGTTACGGCCGCGATTTAGGGGAGCACGCGGGGAGGATTCTCCTCGTTTTGTTAGGCACTCTAAAGGAGGTAGTCATGAAGAAGACATTGTTTTCCGCCCTGGCCCTGGCGCTGCTCTATGGATGCGCCAGCACGCCTGTCGAACAGAGCAAGCCCGCAGAGCCCAGCGTGACGCCGGGGCTCCCGGCCGCGCCGCCGCTTGCGGGGCGGCCGATCCAGCCTTCCGCGCCGCAGGGCGATGCGCTCCCGGACCGCTCGAAGCGCTCGGTCTTCTACGAGTACGACAAGTACGACATCAAGGACGAGTACCGTCCGCTGCTCCAGGCCCACGGCAAGTATCTCGCCGAGAACCGCGGCAAGAAGATGCTCGTCCAGGGCAACTGCGACGAGCGCGGCAGCCGCGAATACAATATCGCGCTCGGGCAGCGCAGAGCCGAAAGCGTCAAGCGCATGCTCGTGCTGATGGGGGCGACCGAGTCCCAGGTCGAACCGGTCAGCCTCGGCGAGGAAAAGCCGCGCTGCACCGAGCATAGCGAGGGGTGCTGGTCGCAGAACCGCCGCAGCGACATGCTCTACGGCGGGGACGACGAGGCGCGCAAGCAGATCTTCCAGCTGCGAAACCAGGTCGAGGCCCGCCAGAAAGCCATCGAGGAGCGCCTGTCCGTCATCGACGCGCGGCTTGGGACGCTGGATTCGTCGGGCCAGAACCGCATCGTTGACCTCGCCCAGCTGATCGAATCGCTGAAGCAGGACGTGGCAAAGCTGCGCGGGATGATCGAGGTGCTCTCGAACCAGACCGAGACGCTGGAGCGGCGCCAGAAGGACCTCTATGTCGACCTGGACAACCGCCTGAGAAAGCTCGAGCAGAATCAGACGCAGCTGCAGGACAAGATGAGCCAGGGCGAGCGCAGCGCCGCCGCCGAGAAGCAGGCGTACGAGCTGGCGCTCAACCAGTTCAAGCTCGGCAACTACCAGCTCTCCATCACCAGCTTCCAGAATTTCATGACCAATTTCTCGAGCAGCGAGCTCGTGCCTTCCGCGCAGTACTGGATCGGCAACGCCTACTACGCGATGCGCGACTACAAGTCAGCCATCGCGGCCCAGCAGAAAGTGGTCAAGCTCTGGCCGGAGAATTCCAAGGCGCCCGATGCGCTGCTCAACATCGCGAGCTCTCAGGCGGAGCTGGGACAGAGCCCCGCCGCCCGCGAGACGCTGCGCGCGCTCGTCAAGAAGTATCCCTCGAGCTCGGCCGCCGAGCAGGCCAAGCAGCGCCTCGCGCAAAAGAAATAAGTCGGGTTCCGTCGGGACTCGCCAGGCGTCTTGACCGAATCCAATCCGGCAGCGCTCGCCTCGGTGGTGGTCTGGGGGGCCTTCGCGCTCGCTTTCCTCTTCGGCGCGGTCGGCAACAAGACGCACTTCTGCACCATGGGGGCGGTGTCGGACGTGGTCAACATGGGCGACTGGAACCGCATGCGCATGTGGCTGCTCGCCATCGCCGTCGCGACCGCGGGCGCAAGCGCCCTGCAGCTCGCGGGGCTCGTCGACCTCTCCAAGACCATCTACACCGCGCCCCGGTTCACCTGGCTTTCCTACGTCCTCGGCGGCTCGCTGTTCGGGATCGGCATGACGCTGGGCTCGGGCTGCGGCTCGAGGACGCTCATCCGGATCGGCACGGGCAATCTCAAGTCGCTCGTCGTCGCGATCGTGCTGGCGATCACCGCGTACATGACGCTGAAGGGAATCCTCGGGGTGTTTCGCGTGGCGGCGCTCGATTCCGTGGGCGCGACGCTCGCGGGCGGCCAGGACCTTCCGTCGCTGATCGCAGGTCCGCTCGGATTCGACAAACGGATCGTGCTCGCCGCGCTCGGTCTCGCGATCTCGCTGAGCCTCGCCGTGT
>Ga0209647_1003913_pt1 | contig 11403 bp, 12 predicted proteins | sample GraSoi_2013_60cm_FD_185827 | JGI IMG/M metagenome (GOLD analysis project Ga0209647, IMG submission 185827) | Grasslands soil microbial communities from the Angelo Coastal Reserve, California, USA - Sample 9_17_2013_60cm (SPAdes) (version 2) | ecosystem: Environmental > Terrestrial > Soil >... | reverse complement strand
TGAAAGAAAAAAACAAAGACATCCGCATCGCCGCCGCCGATCCAGTGGGCGCCGCGATGTACAGCTGGTTCAAGCGCGGCGAGCTGAAGTCCGAAGGCTCATCGATCACCGAGGGCATCGGCCAGGGCCGGGTCACCAGGAACGTCGCGCAGGCGGTCGTCGACGACGCCTACCAGATCCCCGATGCCGAGGCGCTGCCGATCATCTTTGACCTGGTGAGAAACGAAGGGCTGATCCTCGGCGGCTCGAGCGGCATCAACATCGCGGGCGCGATCCGCCTGGCGCGCGATCTCGGGCCGGGCCACACCGTGGTCACGATCCTCGCTGACTCCGGCACACGCTACCAGTCGAAGCTCTTCAATCGCGCCTTTCTCGAGCAGAAGGGCCTGCCAGTCCCAGACTGGCTTTAGTTGGCACCCTCGACGATCACCATGTTGAACTCGGCAGCGCCGGCGCGGTGCTTGCGCGCCTCCTGGTACTCGGGTGAGTTGTAGAACTTCTTCGCCGCTTCGACGTCGGGAAATTCGCTGACCACGATGCGCTGGAACGGGATGTCGCCCTCGAGCGCGGTCTTCTTGCCGCCGCGCACCAGGAACCTGCTGCCGTGCTTCGCGTTGGCAGCGCCGGCCCGTTTCGCATATTCCTGGTATTTCTCGGGGTTGGTGATGTTGACCAGCGCGATGATATAAGCCGGCATCGACTCCTCCTCTTGATTGGAACGCCAATGGACCTGCGCCTGAAGGGTAAAGCAGTCTTGATCACCGGTGGCTCTAAAGGCATCGGCCTCGCCTGCGCCAAGGCCTTCGCCGCCGAAGGCTGCCGCGTGCATCTCGCCGGAAGGGACAAGGATCGCCTGGCGCAGGCCGCCAAGGCCCTGGGTGGCGATGTCAAAACGCATTCGGTGGATCTGCGCGACGGCGCCGCGCTGCGAAGCCTCGCCAGGGACTGCGGCGACCTCGACATCCTGGTGAACAACGCCGGCGATATTCCCGGCGGCACGATCGAGACGGTGGACGAGGCCAAGTGGCGCCATGCCTGGGAGCTCAAGGTGTTCGGCTTCATCAACCTGACCCGCGAGATCTATCCGCGGATGAAGGCGAAGAAGAGCGGCGTGATCGTCAACGTGATCGGCATGGCGGGCGAGAGCCATCCCTTCGAGTACATCTGCGGCGCGGCGGCGAACTCCGGGCTCGCCGCCTTCACCAAAGCGATGGGCAAAGGCTCGCGCGAGCATGGCGTGCGCGTCGTCGGCGTGCATCCGTCTTCGACGCGCACCGACCGCATCGTCACGTTGATGAAGGCCGCGGCGAAGGCGAAGTGGGGAGACGAGAGCCGCTATGAGGAGCTGATCGGCAATGTGATCGAGCCCGAGCAGGTCGGTGACACGGTGTGCTTCCTCGCCTCGCCGAGAGCGGGACAACTCTCGGGCGTCGTGCTGAACATGGGCAGCTAGCCGAGAAAAATAGGATCTGTCCCTATTTAGAGGGGTTTTTTGATCAGGCGCGCGAGCTCGCCGATCACGCCGCGGCGGAAGGTGAGCACGCAGATCACGAAGATCACGCCCTGGGTCACGGTCACCCAGGCACCGAGCTGCGCCAGGTAGTTCTCCATCGCGATCACCACCAGCGCGCCCACCACCGGGCCGAACACGGTGCCGAGGCCGCCGAGCAGCGTCATCAGCACTACCTCGCCCGACATGCTCCAGTGGACGTTGTTGAGCGCCGCGAGCTGGAATACGAGCGCGTTCATCGCGCCGGCGACGCCGGCGAGCGTAGCCGAGAGGACGAACGCCACCAGCTTGTAGCGGTCGACGTCATAGCCCAGCGATGTGGCGCGCGCCTCGTTCTCGCGGATCGCCTTCAGCACCTGCCCGAACGGCGAATGCACGATGCGGTAGATCAGCAGGAAACCGGCGAGGAACACGATGAGAACCGTGCCGTACAGCGCCCACACGTTGGTCAGGTCGATGAAGCCGAACAGGCGCCCCCGCGGCACCGCCTGGATACCGTCCTCGCCGTGCGTGAACGGTGTCTGCAGGTAGAAGAAGTAGATCATCTGCGCGAGCGCGAGGGTGATCATCGCGAAGTAGATCCCCTGCCGGCGGATCGCCAGCAAGCCGGCGACGACCCCCAGGCCGCCGGCCGCCAGGGCCCCCGCGAGGACCGCGAGCTCGGGCGGAAAGCCCCAAACTTTCGCGGCATGCGCAAAGACGTAGCCGGCGGTGCCGAGAAACATGGCGTGGCCGAAGGACAGCAGCCCGACGTAGCCGATCAGCAGGTTGAAGGCCGCGGCAAACAGCGCGAAGCACATCACCTTCATCAGGAAGATCGGATACAGCACCAATGGTGCGACGAGGAAAAACGCCACCATCAGCACGAAGGCGAGCTTTTGATGCTTCAACGCGTCCCGCTCATTTCTGGGTGCCGAACAGGCCCGCCGGCCGGAACATGAGCACGATCGCCATGATGATGAAGATCACGGTGTTGGAGGCCTCGGGATAGAACACCTTGGTCAGGCCCTCGATCACGCCGAGGCCGAAACCGGTGACGATCGAGCCCATGATCGAGCCCATGCCGCCGATCACCACCACCGCGAACACCACGATGATCAGGTCGGAGCCCATCAGCGGATTGACCGAGTAGATCGGCGCCGCCATCACCCCGGCGAGCGCCGCGAGGCCGACGCCGAAACCGTAGGTGAGCGTGATCATGCGCGGCACGTTGATGCCGAAGGCGCGCACCAGCTCGGGATTCTCCGTCGCCGCGCGCAGGTACGAGCCGAGCTTGGTCTTCTCGATCACGAACCAGGTGCTCAGGCAGACCACCAGCGAAAAGACGATCACCCAGGCGCGGTAGTTCGGCAGGAACATGAAGCCCAGGTTCTGGCCGCCGGCGAGCTGCGCCGGTATCGCGTACGGCATGCCCGACGAGCCGTACTGGTTGCGGAACAGGCCGTGGATGATGAGCGCGAGACCGAAGGTGAGCAGCAGCCCGTAGAGATGGTCGAGCTTGTAGAGCTGCTTGAGCATGGTGCGCTCGATGATCATGCCGAACACGGCGACCGTGAGCGGCGCGAGGACCAGTGCCCACCAGTAGCTCAACCCCGCCTGGTTGAGCAGGAACCAGGCCACGAAGGCGCCCATCATGTACTGGGCGCCGTGGGTGAAGTTGATGATGTTGAGCAGACCGAAGATCACGGCGAGCCCGAGCGACAGGAGCGCATAGAACGAGCCGTTGATCAGGCCGATCAACAGCTGGCCGAAGAGCGCCTGCGTCGGGACGCCGAAGATCTCGGTCATGGGCTGTTACTTAACGAGCTCGCAGCCCCCATCTTTCTCGGGACGGAACGCCTGCGCCGCCGGAATCGTGCTGCGGATCTTGTAGTAGTCCCACGGTCCCTTGGACTCGGAAGGCTTCTTCACCTCGACCAGGATGGCGTCGTGGATCTTGCGCCCGTCCTTGCGCACCATGCCCTTGCCGAACAGCGGGTCGTCGGTCGGCAGCTCCTTCATCTTCGCGATCACCTTCGGGCCGTCGTCGGTCTTCGCCGCCTCGATCGCCTTCAGGTAATGCAGCACCGCCGAGTACACGCCGGCCTGCACCATGGTCGGCATGTTGCCCTTGTACTGCGGGGCGAAGCGCTTGGCGAAGGCGCGCGTGCGGTCGTTCTGGTCCCAGTAGAAGGTCTCGGTGAAGATCAGGCCCTGCGCCTTGTCGAGCCCGAGCGCATGGATGTCGCTGATGAACACCAGCATCCCGGCGAGGTTCTGACCCTTGCCGACGATGCCGAACTCGGCCGCCTGCTTGATCGAGTTGATGGTGTCGCCCCCGGCATTGGCGAGACCGATGATCTGCGCCTTGGACGACTGCGCCTGCAGCAGGAAGGACGAGAAATCCTGCGTATTGAGCGGATGGCGCACCTTGCCGAGCACTTTGCCGCCCTCCTTCACCACCACCTCTTCGGTATCGCGCTCGAGCGCGTGGCCGAAGGCGTAATCCGCGGTAAGGAAGAACCAGCTCTTGCCGCCGGTCTTCACGATCGCGCTGCCGGTGCCGTGCGCCAGCATCCAGGTGTCGTAGGTCCAGTGGATCGTGTTCGGCGAGCACGCCTTGCCTGTCAGATCGGAGGTCGCCGCGCCCGAGACCAGAAACGCCTTGTTCTTCTCGCGCGTCACCTGGTTGATCGCCAGCGCCACCGAGGAAGTCGGCACATCGACGATCACGTCGACCTTGTCGACGTCATACCACTGCCGCGCGATGCTCGAGCCGACTTCGGGCTTGTTCTGGTGATCGGCCGAGATCACCTCGACCTTCATGCCCTTTTTCGCCGCGCCGAAGTCCTCGACCGCCATGCGCGCCGCGACCGCGGAGCCCTGGCCGGCGATGTCGGCGTAGAGGCTCGACTGGTCGTTCAGCACGCCGATCTTGATGATGCCGTCCGAGATCTGCGCATGGGCTGGTCCCATCGCGAGGGCCACCGAGGCGGCCAAAGCTAGTTTACGCAATGCCATTACATCCTCCTGGTTGAAAAATCAGACGCCGAGATACGCGTGAATCTTGTTCATGCTCGATTCGAGCGCGGTGTTGGAAATCATCTCCACCACGCGGCCGTGCTCGACCACGTAGTAGCGGTCGGCCACGGTCTGGGCGAAGCGGAAATTCTGCTCGACCAGCAGGATGGTAAAGCCCTGCTGCTTGAGGCGCGCGATGGTGCGGCCGATCTGCTGCACGATCACCGGCGCCAGGCCCTCGGTCGGCTCGTCGAGCATCAGCAGGCGCGCGCCGGTGCGCAGGATGCGCCCGATGGCGAGCATCTGCTGCTCGCCGCCGGAGAGCTTGGTGCCCTGGCTCTTCAGGCGCTCGCGCAGGTTGGGGAACAGCTCGTAGATCGCCGCCAGGTCGAGCCCGCCGTCGCGCACCTTGGGCGGCAGCAGCAGGTTCTCCTCGACGTTCAAGCTCGAGAAGATGCCGCGCTCCTCGGGGCAGATCGCAATCCCCAGGCGCGCGATGGTATTCGAGGGCAGCCGGATGATTTCCCTCTGCTCGTACTTGATCGAGCCCTCGCGCCGCCCGACCATCCCCATGATCGACTTGAGCGTGGTGGTCTTGCCGGCGCCGTTGCGGCCCAGCAGCGTCACCACCTCGCCTTCGCGCACCTCGAAGTCCATGCCATGCAGGATGTGCGATTCGCCGTACCAGGCATTGAGGCCCTTGACCTCGAGCAGGCTAGGCATGCCCGGCTCCCAGGTAAGCCTCGACCACGCGCGGATCCTTCGACACCGTGTTGTAGTCGCCTTCGGCGAGGATCTCGCCGCGCTGGAGCACGGTGATCCGGTCCGACAGCGTGGAAACCACCGAAAGGTTGTGCTCGACCATCAGCACGGTGCGATTCGCCGAGACGCGCCTCACCAGCGCCGTGATGCGCTCGACGTCGGCGTGCGCCATGCCCGCCGTCGGCTCATCGAGCAGCATCATCTCCGGATCGAGCGCGAGCGTGGTGGCGATTTCCAACGCCCGCTTGCGCCCATAGGCCAGCTCCACTGCGACGGTGGATTCGAACTCGGTGAGGCCGACCGCCTCGATCAGCGAGCGCGCCGCGTCGTTCAGCTCATCGAGCGCGCGCTCGGAGCGCCAGAAATCATAGGAGTGCCCGCGCTTGCGCTGCAGGGCGACGCGCACGTTCTCGAGCACCGTGAGATGCGGGAACACCGCCGAGATCTGGAACGAGCGCACCAGGCCCATGCGCGCGATGCGCGAGGGACTTGCGCCGGTGATGTCGCGGCCCTTGTAGAAGATCTGACCGCGCGTCGGCGAAAGAAAATGCGTGAGGAGATTAAAGCAGGTGGTCTTGCCGGCGCCGTTGGGGCCGATGAGGGCGTGGATGCTGCCCCGCCGCACCTTCAAAGACACGTCCTTGACTGCGACGAAGCCTTTGAATTCCTTGGTGAGGCCGCGCGTTTCTAGGATTATTTCTTCGGCCAAGGCTTGCGCTTTTCCAGGAAGGCTTCCATGCCTTCGCGTCCCTCATCATGGGCGAAGCTCGCGGAAATCACGCCCGAGGCGAGCTCGTAGGCCTGCGCGGCACCGAGATCCATCTGCTGATAGAAGGCGCGCTTGCCCGCGGCGACCTGCGCGGGCGGCTTGTCGGCGATCTGTTGCGCCAGCTTTTCCGTCTCCGCGGCGAGCGCAGCGCCGGCTACGACGCGGTTGACGAGGCCCCACTCCAGCGCCTTGTGCGCGTCGATCTGCTCGCCGGTGAGCAGCATCTCCATCGCGCGCTTGCGCGAGATATTGCGCCCGAGCGCCACTCCCGGGGTCGAGCAGAAGAAGCCCCAGGTCACTCCCGGAGTGGTGAAGCGCGCGGCATCGGAGGCGACCGCGAGATCACATTGCGCGACCAGCTGGCAGCCGGCGGCGGCCGCCGCGCCCTGCACGCTGGCGATCACCGGCTGCGGCAGCGCGGTGATCGTCTGCATCATGCGGCTGCACTTGGCAAAGAGCTCCTCGATTTTGGGCCGCTCCTTGAGCGCGCGGATTTCCTTGATGTCGTGCCCGGCGCAGAAGCCCTTGCCTTTCGCCGCGAGCACCACGACGCGCACGCGACGGTCGCCGGCAATCGCCTCGAAGGCCTCCTGCAGCGCTTCGAGCATCTCGGTGGTGAGCAGATTCATCTGCGCCGGCCGGTTCAAGGTCAGCGTGCAGAGTCCGTCGCGGTCTTCGCGCAACAGGATGGACTCTTCGCTCTTCGGGATCGCGCTCATGTGTCGATGGCAGCGGTCGACTTCGCTTTTTCGCGCAGCACGAACTTCTGGATCTTGCCGGTCGAGGTCTTCGGCAGCTCACCGAAGATCACGGCGCGCGGCGCCTTGAACCTCGCCATCTGGCCGCGGCAGAACTCGATCAGCTCGTTCTCCGTCACCTTTGCTCCCGCCTTGAGCTCGACGAAGGCGCACGGCGTCTCGCCCCATTTTGCATCCGGCATGGCGACCACCGCGGCAGCGAGCACCGCGGGATGGCGATAGAGGACGTCTTCGACTTCCAGCGAGGAGATGTTCTCCCCGCCGGAGATGATGATGTCCTTCGAGCGGTCGCGGATCTTCACGTAGCCGTCAGGCTGCATCACGGCGAGGTCGCCGGAGTGGAACCAGCCGCCGGCGAAAGCTTCGTCGGTCGCTTTCTGGTTCTTCAGATAACCCTTCATGGTGATGTTGCCGCGGAACATGATCTCGCCCATGGTCTCGCCGTCGGCGGGCACGGGTTTCATGGTCTCGGGGTCCATTACCGTCAGGCCCTCCTCGACGTGGTAGCGCACGCCCTGGCGGCCATTGAGCCGCACCTGCTCCGCCAGCGGCAGCTGCTCCCATTCCTGATGCTTCGCGCAGACCGTCGCCGGACCGTAGACCTCGGTCAACCCGTAGACGTGCGTGATGTTGAAGCCCATCTGCTGCATGCCCTCGATCATTGACGCTGGCGGCGCGGCAGCGGCGACCAGGCCGCTGACCTGATGCTCGATGCCGCGCTTCAGCTCGTCTGGCGCGTTGATCAGGGTCTGGTGCACGATCGGCGCACCGCAGTAGTGCGTGATGCGGTGTTCCTTGATGAGCTGGAAGATCGTCGCGGCTTCCACTTTGCGCAGGCAGATGTTGGTGCCGGCATTCGCCGCCATGGTCCAGGGAAAGCACCAGCCGTTGCAGTGGAACATCGGCAGCGTCCAGAGGTACACCGAGTGATGCGGCATGCCCCAGACGAGGATGTTGCCGACACCGTTGAGATATGCCCCTCGGTGGTGGTACACGACCCCTTTGGGATTGCCGGTGGTGCCCGAGGTGTAGTTGAGCGAGATTGCCTCCCACTCGTCGGTGGGCCAGCGCCACGCGAATGCCGGATCGCCTTCGGCCAGCAAGTGCTCATAGGTGGTATCGCCAAGGCGCTTGCCGCCGCTGAACTGCGGATCCTCGGCATCCACCACGGTGATCTTGCGCTTGACCAGCTTGAGCGCCGCCTCGACGGTGGGCGCGAATTCCTTATCCGTGATCAGCAGACGCGCCTCACCATGGTCCAGCATGAAGGCGATCGCCTCCGCGTCGAGCCGCGTATTGAGTGTGTTCAGCACCGCGCCCGCCATCGCGACGCCGAAATGCGCTTCGTACAGCGGCGGCGTGTTCGGCAGCATGGCCGCCACCGTCTGGCCGACAGCGATGCCGCGCTTGGTGAGTGCCGAAGCCAGGCGCCGGCAGCGCGCGTAGGTCTCGCCCCAGGTATAGCGCTGCGTGCCGTGGATCACCGAGACGCGTTGCGGATACACGTAAGCCGCGCGCTCCAGGAACGAAAGCGGGGTCAGCGGAGCGTAATTGGCCGGGTTCTTTTCAAGATTGTGATCAAAGATCGTGCCAACCATGAGCCAAGTATAGCGGTCCGGGGGTAGACGATTCACACGGCGGCCTTTGGAATGAGCACATGCGTAAAACCCTACTGATCATCGCGGCCATCGTCGCCGCGTCGCTCGCGGTGGCTACGTGGCTTGGCCAGGCGATCCCCCAGTCCGGCTCGCTCGCGTTGGGCCTGGCGCTCGCCGCGGTCGGCATCGCCGCCTTCGGCGTCTACAAGGGCGCGCTGCTCGAGTTCACGCCCGAGGTGCTGGCCGGCGACGTCATCGTGCCGCGGCCGAGCCGCGCCGGCGGCGACGTCAAACTGTTGCTGCCGCTGCAGTTCACCAATTCAGGCTCCGCGGACGGCATCATCGAATGGGTCGCGCTGCGCCTCACGCTCGACGGCGATATCCAGCGCTCGGTGCTGCTCTCCCCGGTGGCCGAAGTCGACATGCAGCGCTTCATCCAGTCGAAGCGCCGCCTGGACGCCGAGAACGCCATCGACCCCTTCACCGCCTTCGCGCTCGAAGGCAAGCGATCGCTCGCCAAGTTCGTGCTCTTCGACCTCGCCGAGAAGGCACGCAACGAGCCGCTGCGCCTGCGTTCCGGGCGCTGGACCTTCGAAGTGTTCGTGAAATCCACCGCCAACCGCTCGCCGAAGCTCGAGCGCAGCTTCGAGCACGTGGTCGAGAAAAAGCACCTGGACGAATTCGCCGCCGACGCCCCGGTCTACCTGATCAACTACCAGATGACCCTGCCCGGCGCCCGCCGCGAGATCGCCGGCGCCGAGTGGATGCCGCGAGCGACGAGTTCAGCTAGGGCTGTCGGCGCGCGCTGACGAGCCACGGCTCCAGGCGCTTTCCGATCGCGACCGCAGCTTCGAACTTAGGTCCGCCATAGCGCTCGCCGAGCCGATACGCCGGCGGCGGAACGGCGTCGAACACGGGCCGGTATTCGAGAGATACATTGACCTGGTCGCTGGCCAAGCCTTCAACATATCCCGCGTTGGGTTGACCGTAGCCGGCGACGCGGGGCGGATGGATTCGCCCATGGACAATGGCGTACTGCGAGCGGTTCGGATACTTGGCGCGAAGTCGCTCAAGGTCCAGTCCAGCGTCAATGACGAACAAGCGACTGCTGCTTTGCTCCTCTTGGTCCAAAAGCTTCTGCGCGAAGTCGGCCCCGTTCTTTAGCGCAGGAGCTGAGGAATTGCGAGCGGCATCGGCTTTCTCGCGAGCGCTCTCTCGCGTCCTTTCCAAGGCAGCCCGATATGCGGGACCGTCGAGTTCGAGCACCAATAGCACTTCTTTCGGCCCGACCTTTTCATAGCGCCTTTTCTCGGCTTCTGTCGCGGAAGGTTGCAATGGCCGAATGCCGAGCTCGTTTAGCTTGGCGGCATCGAGCCAGGCGGCCGGCGCCGAGCGGCCGGCAAATCCGTAGTAGACGTTGCGCTCGTCTGCGAGCGGTACTCGCCACTGCAAAGTCAGCGTTAGGCCACTGTTTTCCGTGCGCCAGCCCCACGGCCGCGGAACACTGAGTTCCCGCTGGCTCAGGCGAAGCAGGCTTTCGGGCTCGCCACTGCGGTTATACGCTACGCGAACGAGGGCTATCGCGTTAACGACCAGAATGAGGCCCACGCCGGCGACGAGCACTCGGATGAAGGACCGATTCATCTGCCGCCGGATGGATTCGGCCGGGCAACACGTGCCCGCAACCGGCGAAACACAAGCAGAAAGAGCACCGCCGTCATACCGATCACCAGGAAGAACAGATATTTCGGCATGCTTTCCCACCACCAGTCGAAGAACTTGGTGTAGAGAAAGATCAGGAAAAACACGACACCGGTATTCACGACATGGTTCCAGCCGCGGCGAACGCCAAGCCAGGTGACGAGCGCGCTCATGACGAAGCCCAGCACCTGATAGCTGTTCTTGATATGCGCCGGATCGAAAGCCAAATAACTCAGGTGTCCCCAATTTGCGAGGACCAGCATCGGCAAAAATAGCGTTAGCAGCGCCAAAATCCGATACGCCGCCGCGAAGCCAGCAAAGCGCTCGTGGCGGGTCCACTGGGGAACGAAGAACAACATCAGCGCTGCCGGAAAGAAGTTTTCCGGCCGCTCGCCGAAATAGAGCCAATACATGCCAGCCATGGTGCCGGTGCGGGATCCAATGAAGGCGATTACGCAAATCAACCCTGAGACCAGCAGCAGGCGCGAATCGGCTGTATAGGCAAGCAACAAAGCGAGTCCCGCCCATGGGAGAAGCGCCTTGTCCGATGGCGTGATGTTGAATATCTGCCCGAGCATCACGACGTTCAGCACGAAACAGGCAAATGCCACCATCGCGGCCAGCTTCGTGAAATAGCCGGAACCATCCTTGCGCCTGATCCACATCGTTGCAGCAAAGGTTCCCAACGCGCTGGTAATCAGGATCGCGACCTGGGTGGAAGCAGGAAACAATCCCCAAAATTGATAGAACAGAAAGAAGATGCTCGCTGCCAACGCCAGCGCACCGATGAGCGACGCGATGCGCATGCCGATGGACAACTGCTGGGCCTTGACGTCCCGGTCAACGTCGAATGCACGCTCGTATTCAGCCAGGAGGCCGCCGTGGTATTGCTCGATCGCGTCTCGCTGCTCGTCACTAAGGATGAGAATCGAGCGGCGTTGTAGGTCTTCGAGTTCGCGCTGAAACGCGCGGATCTCGTCAGTTCGCCGCTGAGCTTCGGAGCGCGACTCGATTGGCAAGCTCGCGCCCAGCTTTCCTACGTTGTCGCGAGCTTGCGCCACAAGCTCGGGCGTTTGGCTTCCTTCTCCATGGTGTCGAGGTACTGCTCATGGAGCGCGATCTCCTCCGGCAGCGCCGGGAGGAGGATCAGGTTGGAGAGGTCGATCTGCAGGCCAGCCGCGGCGGCGGCGGCTTGCGCCGGCGTGTCGAGCTCCATCACCAGGCTTTCCTGGCCGCGCGTCATCGCGAGGTAGCACTCGGCAAGGAGGCGCGCATCGAGCAGCGCGCCGTGCACGGTGCGGTTGG
>Ga0209647_1003912_pt1 | contig 11405 bp, 11 predicted proteins | sample GraSoi_2013_60cm_FD_185827 | JGI IMG/M metagenome (GOLD analysis project Ga0209647, IMG submission 185827) | Grasslands soil microbial communities from the Angelo Coastal Reserve, California, USA - Sample 9_17_2013_60cm (SPAdes) (version 2) | ecosystem: Environmental > Terrestrial > Soil >... | reverse complement strand
CCTCAAGACGCCGCGCACCGAGCGCGACCAGGCGCTCGACGCCGTGCAGCGCCTCGCCATGGCGTGTCCCTGGATTGCCTTCACGGTGACGGGCGACGACGAGCGGGTGCTTCTGCGCCTGCCGGCCGTGACCCCCGATCTCGTCGGCGAGCTCGATCCCAACGACGAGGGCGCGGCGGCGCGGCGGCAGCGCCTGTCCGCCATTCTCGGCCGCGACTTCGCCGACAACGCGCTGGCGATCGACGCTCAGCGCGAGGGCTTCCGCCTCGTCGGCCTCGCCGGGCTGCCGACGCTCAACCGGGCGACCTCGCGCGATCAATATCTCTTCGTTAATGGCCGGCCCGTGCGCGACAAGCTGCTGGTCGGCGCGGTGCGCGGCGCCTACCAGGATTTCCTGGCGCGCGACCGCCATCCCGTGGTCGTGCTCTTCCTAGTCTGCCCGGAGAACGAAGTCGACGTCAATGTCCACCCGGCCAAGGCCGAAGTCCGCTTCCGCGATGCGACGCTGGTGCGCGGCCTGATCGTCGGCGCCTTGCGCAACGCCCTAACCGGCGCCGGGCACCGCGCCTCGACGACAGTCGCCGAGGCGGCGCTCGGCGCTTTCCGGCCCGGCGAGCTGCCGATGCATAGCGGGCGCGGCGTGGATCGCGGTTACGGCGTGCCGTCGGCGTCGCTGCCGCGCGGCTTCGCCGAGGCGACCGCCGCCCTCTACGCGCCGCAGCCTGGGCTCACCGGCCTGGTGCCGGGCGCGCGCGAAGCCACGGCCCAGGAACCCGGTTCGCCGGGCTTGGAGCACTATCCGCTGGGCGCGGCGCGGGCACAGCTCCACGACACCTACATCGTTGCCCAGACCGAGCACGGCATCGTCATCGTCGACCAGCATGCCGCCCATGAGCGCCTGGTCTACGAGCGCATGAAGGAGACCCTGGCCGATGGCGGCGTCGCTCGCCAGCTCCTCCTCTTGCCCGAGGTAGTCGAGCTCGACGAGGCCGATGCCGCGCGACTGATCGCGCGCGCCGCCGAGCTCGCCGAGCTCGGGCTCGTCATCGAGGCGTTCGGACCCGGCGCGGTGGTGGTTCGCGAGGTGCCCGCGCTGCTCGGCGAAACCGATGCCGGCGGGTTGGTGCGCGACCTCGCCGACGAGCTCGCCGAGTTCGGCGAGGCGCTCGCCTTGAAGGAGCGGCTCGAGACGATCTGCGGCACACTTGCCTGCCATGGCAGCGTGCGTGCCGGCCGCCGTCTCAACAACGCAGAGATGAACGCGCTGCTGCGCCAGATGGAGGCGACGCCGCATAGCGGCCAGTGCAACCACGGGCGACCGACCTATGTCGAGCTCGGCCTCGCCGATATCGAGCGGTTGTTTGGCCGGCGCTAGGGCCGTCGCGATAAGGCTCGTCGCCGCCGCGCTCCTGGCATTTTTCTTCGCGCAGCCGACGGCGCAATCGGCGGCGCAGGCGCTGCCGTCACGCGAGCTTCCATTCGATGCGCGCATCTCCGCGAGGACGATGCAGCACATCATCGCGCGCCACGGGCCGGAGAGCACGGATCAAGGCGCCGGCAAATTCGCCCGCGGCACGACGCCTGACATGATTCGCGCCCTCATCGTCGAGGCCGTGCACCAGGGTACCTCGCGTCCGGACACCAACGGCAGGTCCGGCATGCTCTATGATTACGCCTTCCGGCAAATCATCGGCACGACGGCCGAAGGCGCGCCAACCCATCGCATCCGTGTCGTCGTCAGGCGCGACGGCACGGTCATCACTGCCTATCCGCGCTAAGGGATGCCCTAGCGCGACGAAGTGACTTAGACGTGGATGGCCGGGGCAAGCCCGGCCATGACGTTCTGAACGAGTCTGGGTCAGAGGCCGTTGGTATCACCCTTCGCCGTAGCGCAGGAAGGCGAGGCGGGCCGCGCCGTAGCGCCGCTCGTCGAGCGAGATGAAGCCCGGCGGCGGCTCTATCCGCTCCTTCGCCGATGTCTCGACGATGCAGAGTGCGCCGGCTTCAAGCCATCCCGCTTCCGCCAGTGCCGTCAGCGCAGTTGCCCCGAGCCGCTTGCCGTAGGGCGGATCGAGAAAGGCGAGGGCGGCTGGTGCCCGCGCGCGCGGCGGCGCGGTGGCATCGCCGCTGACGATTTGGGCGCGCCCCGTCTCACCAAGCGAGGCGATGTTCTGCCGCAGGACGGGGAGCGCGGCGCGGCTGTTTTCGATGAAGACTGCCCCGGCGGCGCCGCGCGACAGCGCCTCGAGGCCGAACGCCCCGGTGCCGGCGAAGGCGTCGAGCACGCGCACGCCGCCATAGGCCGGCCCGGCAGCGGCGAACTTGCCGTGCGCCAGGATGTTGAAGAGCGCCTCGCGGGCGCGCGCGCCGGTCGGTCTGACATCCTCGCCCGGCGGTGCGGCGAGCAGCCGGCCGCGATGCCTACCGGCGATGATGCGCATGCCGCTTTTGCGTCGCCTCCGCCGCCGCGCCGCCGCCAGTTCCGAGCTGATCGGCGAGCACCTTGCGCGGCACCTCCTCGACGGCGCCGCGCTCCAGAAGCCCGAGCTGGAATGGGCCGTAGGACAGGCGGATCAGCCGCGTCACCGGATAATCGAGATGCTCGAGGACGCGGCGCACCTCTCGGTTGCGCCCCTCGCGCAGCCCGATCTCGAGCCAGGCATTGCTGCCTTGCTGACGCTCGAGCTTGGCGGCGATCGGTCCATAGGCGACACCGTCGATGGTGATGCCGTTGGCGAGGCGCTTCAGCCTATCGACCTCGACGAGGCCGTGCACGCGCACCTTGTAGCGGCGCAGCCAACCGGTCGCCGGCAGTTCCAGCCGTCGGGCCAGCGCCCCATCATTGGTCAGCAGCAGCAGCCCTTCGGAATTGAGGTCGAGCCTGCCGATCGAGACGACGCGCGGCAGGCCGGGCGGCAGCTTGTCGAAGATGGTCGAGCGGCCCTTCTCGTCGCGATGCGTTGTCACCAGCCCGGCCGGCTTGTGATAGCGCCAGAGCCGCGAGGGCGCCGGTTTCGCCAGCGGCTTGCCATCGACCTTGATGTCGCTCTGCGGGGTCACCGTGACCGCCGGGCTGGTCAATATCGTGCCGTCGACGCGGACGCGGCCCTCGGTGATCCAGCGCTCGGCGTCGCGCCGCGAGCACAGGCCGGCGCGCGCCATCACCTTGGCGATACGCTCGCCGGCGGGCTGAGCGGCGGCGCTTTCGTCGTCGCTCACGCTCTCACGCCGCGGCGGCGCGGATGAACGCCGAGAAGATGCTGAGATCGCCGGGGCTGATTGCGTATTCCGGGTGCCATTGCACGCCCAGGCAGAAGCGGCGGCCGGGATCCTCGATGCCCTCGATGACTCCGTCTGACGCAGTGGCGTCGATAATCATCCCCGGCGCCACCGCCTTCACCGCCTGATGGTGGGCGGAATTAACCGGCAGCTCGCGCATCCCGGTGATGCGGTGGAGAAGCGAGCCGGCGACGACCGAGACGGTGTGCCCGGCTTCGGTGCGTGGGTTCGGCTGTTCGTGCGCCAGCGCGCCCGGGATCTCGTCGGGAATGTGCTGGACCAGCGTGCCGCCGAGCGCGACGTTGAGGAGCTGTTGGCCGCCGCAGATGCCGAGCACGGGCTTGTCGGCGGCGAGGGCGCCGCGCGTGATCGCCAGCTCGAATGCGGTCCGGCGGTCCTTGGTTGTCACCTTCTCGTGGCGGGTCGTCGCGCCGAAGAGGGCGGGGTCGACATCGAAAGCGCCGCCCGTCACGACGATACCGTCGAGCAGCGCCAGATAGGCTGCGACCTGGTCCGGCTCATGCGGCAGCAGGACCGGCAGGCCGCCGGCACGGACGACCGCGGCGCAGTAATTCTCGCGCAGCGCGTACCAGGGCAGCTTCGAATAGCCGCCGGGCTGCTCGTAATCGAGGGTGAGGCCGATCACCGGTTGTGCCATGGCACGGGTCTCGCTGGGGTTATGGGCGGTTGCCGGGAATGTAGGCGTAAGCGGTTGTTGCCGCAATCGCCCCGCCGATTCTGCCGTCAATTCCGTGAATAATCTCTGAACTACGCCGCGCCTTCGGGCCATGTCCTTCGACTTCGCTCAGGACGAGGTGAGATGTCGATGGGAAGGTCAACTCATCCTGAGCGAAGTCGAAGGACACGGGCCGAGTCTCGGTCGCGACACGCTTCTGGCATTCGCGCGGAGCTGCGCTTGCCACCTTCTACTCATCGTCTATCTTGCCGATGTGGAAATGGTTTTGGAGGCTCGATTGCTCGGCGCGGTGCGGATGGATCGGAATAGGGTGCCCCCCGCTCGCATTGTCGAGCGCGATATCGTGGTTAAGACCTACGACGTCGACTTCGCCGGGATCGTCTCCAACATCGTCTATATCCGCTGGCTCGAGGATCTTCGCCTGGCGATGATGGAGGAGTGCTACCCGTTGCCGCGCGCGCTCGCTGAGGATGTCGCGCCGATCCTTCTGGAGACGCGGATCAGCTACGCTCGTCCGCTCACCATCCAGGACCGCCCGCGCGGTCGCATCTGGGCCCGCCGCATGGAGCGCATCCGCTGGGTCCTGACGGCGGAATTCGTCAGCGACGAGTTCAGCTACGCGACGGCGGAGCAGACCGGTCTCTTCATCCGCCTCTCGACCCGCCGTCCGATCGGGATCCCGCAACCGCTGCGTGCCCGCTTCGCGCCAGCGGCGCCGCCGTGATCTTCAGCTGCCGCGCATGATCTCGGTGAAATACGCCTTGAGGGCCTGCGTATTCTGTTCCTTGCTGTCGACGGCCATCAGCATGGTCACGGCTCTGCCATCCTCGGAGAGCGGCAACAGCATGCGCGCGTAGGAGCGCGATTGCTGGTCACCATCGAAGATGATGAGGTGGAGGAGCGGCTCGCGCCGGCGCATCGCCTCGCAATAGTGATTGTAGATCAACGCGCCGTAGGCGGCCGGGGGCAGGTCGCGCGGACTCTTGCCGGTCATCTCCTTGCCATGCACGTTGGAGATGCTGGTGCCGCTCAGCCGGTAGCGGAAGTCGAGCGGCTCCGGCAGCACATCGGCCAGCATGATGCGGGGCAGGCTGTCGACGAGGTCTGCCGGGTCGATGTCGGCACGGCGTGGCGCGAAGCGCCCCTGACGCTTGCCATCCCAATAGGCGCGAACCCGCAACAGATCCGGATAGTGCTCGCTGCCGGGGTCCAGCTCGGCCGCCTCAACGCGCGTCGGATCGGGTGATCGGTCGGTCATCGAGCCTCCGCGCGTGTAGGGGTGAATCATGGCAAATCGGGATTAAATGGGGCTTAAAGGCTTGGGTCATCGTTGTATCCACCCTTTTCTGCTAGTCTCGGCGTGGCGTTTTCGCTCCCGAATCGCGCAGCGCCGCGTTAAAACCGTTTATGGCTTCCTCGTCTGCCGTCATGACCCTCGCACTGGCCGAAGCCGAGCGCGCTGCGTTGCGCGGCGAGGTCCCGGTCGGCGCGGTGCTGGTCGACGGCGGCAGCGGCGCGGTGCTCGCTACTGCCGGCAATCGCGTCGAGGAGCTCGCCGATCCGACCGCCCATGCCGAGCTGCTTGTCCTGCGCACGGTCGCCGCGCAACGCCGGACGCCGCGCCTCGGCGACTGTGATCTCTATGTGACGCTCGAGCCCTGCCCGATGTGCGCCTCGGCTATCGCCCTTGCCCGCCTGCGCCGCGTCTATTTCGGCGCGTACGATCCGAAAGGCGGCGGCGTCGAGCACGGGCCGCGGATCTTTGATCAGCCGGGCTGCAATCACCGGCCGGAGGTCTATGGCGGCATCGACGAGCAGCGCGCGGCGCTTCTCCTGCGTGCGTTCTTCCACGTGAAGCGCTAGGGATGACGCAGCGCGCCGTGGACAGACGGCTGATCGTCGCGCGAGCGAATGCGGGTGGCATGGCCGAACTCCCCCAGCGTAGCGACTTTCCTGCGAACCAGTCGATCATCATGGAGCTATCTCCAACACGGCGGTGCCAACAATTGCGCCCGTCACGAAGGATTGCGCCGCAGGATGATGTGAGCCTTAAATCTCGATCAAATGCCCTCTATTCGCCCGTCCCTGGACAGTCAGGCAGTGATGAGCGACCTTCGATATGCAGATGACGCCTCGCCTTCTCCTTGTTCTCTTTGCGTGCCTCGTGCCTGTCGCAACGGCCAAGGCCGGGACGCCGACATGGCCCGCGACATTGCCGGTCTTCGACCACATCGTCGTGGTGATCGAGGAGAACAAGAATTACTCCCAGATCATCGGCAACAAGGATGTGCCCTACATCAATGAATTGGCCGCGGAGGGCGCCAGCATCACCCAGATGTTCGGCGAAGAGCACTACAGCCAGGGCAATTATTTCTGGCTGTTCTCGGGATCGAACCAGACCGTGGGTTTCACGGACCAGGTGCCGACAGTGGTCAACAATCCGGACTACCCCTTCAGGACCAGCAGCCTCGGCGAACAGCTGATCAAGAAAGGTCTCTCGTTCAAAGGCTACGCCCAGTCATTGCCGTCGATCGGATCGGAGGTCGAGCTCGCCCCGGCGAATTGCCGCAAGGACTGCGTCTATGGCCGCAAGCACATTCCCTGGATCAGCTTCGCCAACGTTCCCAACGGCACGATGGTCGAAACGTCATCCAATCTGAGATTCGCGGATTTTCCCGCCGACTATGCCAGGCTGCCAACCGTCGCGTTCGTCATTCCGGATCTCGACCACGACATGCACAATGGCGAACCCCGGGACAGCATTCCCGCCGGCGACGCTTGGCTGCGGCAAAATCTCGACGGCTACTATCGCTGGGCGAAGGAGCACAACAGTCTCCTCATCGTCACCTTCGACGAGAACGATGACAAGGCGAGATATTCGGGACTGACCAATCCGCTAGTCAGCCCCGACAACGAATTGCTGCTGGATATGCAGAACCGCATCGTCACCATCTTTGCCGGGGCGCATGTCAGGCCGGGCACCTACGACGAGGGCAAGGGGATCACCCATGTCAATTTGCTGCGCACGATCGAAGCGATGTACGGCCTGCCGCAATCGGGCGCGCAACAACCCAATGCGGCCGGCGGCGGCATCCGCGACGATACTATCGTCACCGATATCTTTCAGCCGATAAAATAGAAGTCTTGGACCGCGGCTCAGCCGCGCCGCAGCGCCCGCCAGCCGATGTCGCGCCGGCAGAACCCCTCCTTCCAGTCGATGCGGTCGACCGCCGCATAGGCCTTGGCCTGCGCCTCGGCCGCGTCGTTGCCGAGCGCGGTGACGCCGAGCACGCGGCCGCCATCGGCCAGGATCTTGTCGGCGTCCCGTCGCGTCCCGGCGTGGAAGATCTTGACCGCCTCGCCATCGGCGGCCTGCGCGAGACCCCTTATCTCGCTGCCCTTGAGCGGCTCGCCGGGATAGCCCTTGGCGGCGAGCACGACGCAGAGCGCGGTATCGTCGCGCCAGCGCAGGTCGAAATCCTTGAGCGTCCCGTCGCGCGCTGCGATCAGCGCCGGCAGAATGTCGCTCTTGAGCCGCATCATCAGCACCTGGCATTCCGGGTCGCCGAAGCGGGTGTTGTATTCGATCAGCTGCGGCCCCGCCGCCGTCAGCATCAGCCCGGCGAACAGCACGCCCTTGAAAGGGCGTCCTTCCGCCGCCATCGCGGCGACGGTCGGATTGACGATCCGCGCCATGATTTCGGCCTCGAGCGCCGGCGTCAGGCACGGCGCCGGCGAGTAGGCGCCCATCCCGCCGGTGTTCGGACCGGTATCGCCGTCGCCCACCGCCTTGTGGTCCTGCGCGCCGGCGAGCGGCAGGGCGTGGGCGCCGTCGACCAGCGCGAAGAAGCTGGCCTCCTCGCCCGCGAGGAACTCCTCGACGACGAGCGCTGCCCCAGCGGCGCCGAAGCGGCCGGTGAGCATCGCCTCGTCGACCGCCGCCTGCGCCTCCTTGACGCTGTGCGCGATCGTCACCCCCTTGCCGGCGGCGAGCCCGTCGGCCTTGACGACGATCGGCGCGCCCTGGCTGGCGATATAGGCCTTGGCCGCCGCCGCATCGCTGAAGCGGCGATAAGCCGCGGTCGGGATGCCGTGGCGGGCGCAGAAATCCTTGGTGAAGCCCTTCGATCCCTCGAGCGCGGCAGCCGCCTGGCTCGGCCCGAAGGCAGCGATGCCGGCCGCCTCCAGCCGGTCGACCAACCCGGCGACCAGCGGCTGCTCGGGACCGACGACGACGAGATCGATGCGTTCCGCTTTGCAAAAAGCAACCAGCAAGTCGAGATCCGTCGCCGCAATCTTGACGCACTCGGCCTCCTCGGCGATCCCGGCATTGCCCGGCGCGCAATAGAGCTTGTCGCAGAGCGGCGAGGCGCCGATCGCCCAGCACAGCGCATGTTCGCGCCCCCCCGAGCCGACGACCAGAACCCGCATGCGCGACGCCTCCTGTTGCAGACTTTGCTGCTCCGTTGCCTTCCCCCTCTCCCGCTTGCGGGAGAGGGTCGGGGTGAGGGCTGGGCGCTATGACCGTGCCGAGCATCCTCCGCCCGGTGCTCCCGAACCCTCACCCTGCCTCTCCCGCAATCGGGAAAGGGTTCTTAGCGGGGCACCCCTCCCGTAGGGAGGGCGTTCCAAGGGGATTGTCGCGGCAACACGCCGGCTCTTGTATCATAGCCCAGCATGGCTGAAATCCCCCTCATGACACCGCCTGCACCGACCACGGACGGCCCGCGCCCTAATCTGCCGGAATATACCGTCAGCGAGCTCTCGATGGCGCTCAAGCGGCGCATCGAGGAGAGCTTCTCCTATGTCCGCGTGCGCGGCGAGATCTCGGGGTTCAAGCGCCATTCGTCGGGCCATTGCTATCTCGCCCTCAAGGACGCCGACGCGGTGCTCGACGCGGTGTGCTGGCGCGGCACCGCCCTGCGCCTGACCCTGAAGCCCGAGGACGGCATGGAGGTCGTCTGCACTGGGCGCCTCACTACCTTCCCCGGCCGCTCGAAATACCAGCTCGTCCTCGACACCATGGAACTCGCCGGCGTCGGCGCCCTCCTCAAGCTGCTCGAGGAACGCAAGCAACGCCTCGCCGCCGAGGGGCTCTTCGCCGAGGCCCGCAAGCGCAAGCTGCCTTTCCTGCCGGCAGTGATCGGGGTGATCACCTCGCCGAGCGGCGCCGTCATCCGCGACATTCTGCATCGCCTCGCCGAACGCTTCCCGCGCCGCGTGCTGATCTGGCCGGTCGCGGTCCAGGGCGACGGCGCGGCGGCGCAGGTCGCGGCGGCGATCGTCGGCTTCAACGGCATCGTCGCCGGCGGGAAGGTGCCGCGCCCCGACCTCCTCATCGTCGCGCGCGGCGGCGGCAGCCTCGAAGATCTCATGCCCTTCAACGAGGAGATTGTCGTCCGCGCCGCCGCCGCCTCTTCGATCCCGCTGATTTCGGCAGTCGGGCACGAGACCGACACCACGCTCATCGACCTCGCCAGCGACCGCCGCGCGCCGACGCCAAGCGCCGCCGCCGAGATCGCGGTGCCGGTGCGTCTCGATCTGCGCGCCGAGATGGCGGCCAAATCGGGGCGTCTCAGCGGCGCTCTCGCGCGACTCTTCACCGACCGCCGCATGCGGCTCGAAGGGCTGGCGCGCGGCCTGCCCGAGCCGGTGGCGCTGATCGGCGGCAAGACGCAGCAGCTCGACGACCGCGTCGAGCGGCTCGGCTTTGCGCTCACTTCGCGGCTGCGCGGTTGGCGCGCTGAGATCGCGACGCTGGCCGCGCGGCTGCGCCACCCGCGTCAGCAGATCGGTGAGAAGAAGCGCGCGCTGGATGACCTCGCGAAGCGATCCGAGCGCGCCGCCCGCCATCTCATTGCACTGGAGGGGCGGCAGATTGCTGGTCTCGCCGAGCGCCTGCGCGTCGATGTGCTGCGCAGCGAGCTCGTGCGGGCGCGCCAGCGCTTCGCCGACTATCCGCCGCGGCTCGACGGCGCCGCGCGGCGCGCCATCGGCCAGCGCCGCGAGCGGCTGGAAAATCTCGGCGGCCGGCTCGACAGCCACGCCCTGTCGCACGAAAATGTGCTGGAGCGCGGTTACGCCGTGGTGCGCGACGCCGAGCGCAAGGCCGTCATCAGCGCAACCAAAGTGGCGCCGGGCGCGCCGCTGACCCTCGAATTCACGGACGGCGAGGTCGCCGCCACCGCCGGGCTGCGCCGCCGCCGCCAGGCCAGGCGCCCGGAGCAGGCGCCGCAACAGGGCAAGCTGCTGTGAAGCGCGGCGCTGTCGTGTCCGTCGCTTTGGATCAGCGCCATGCATCCTTCGAGACGGAAGCTCCGCTTCCTCCTCGGGATGAGGAGCGTTCGTATCTGCCATCCTCGGTAATCCTCATCCTGAGGAGCGCCGTCAGGCACGTCTCGAAGGACGCATGGCGCCTGTGCCAGGGATCCCTATCAATCCTGTTCCTCCTCCTCGCACTTTGCCTGACGCCCGCCATTGCCCGCGCCGTCGAGCTCGTCGGCAAATTCATCCAGGGCGGCCTGGTGCTCGGCACCATCGCGCCGGGCGCCACCGTCGCGCTCGACGGCCGCGCCGTGCCGGTCTCCCCCGAGGGCCGCTTCGTCATCGGCTTTGGCCGCGACGCGACCGAGGCGGTGCTCGCGCTGACGCTGCCCGACGGCACGCGCGAAGAACGTCGTCTTACCATCGAGAAGCGCGACTATGACATCCAGCGCGTCGACGGCGTACCGCAGAACACGGTGACGCCGGACCCCGACGAGCTGGCGCGCATCAAGCGCGAGGCCGCCGCGGTGCGCGCGCTGCGGGACGTTGCCAGCGCCGAGAATTTTTTCACCCAGCCGATGATCTGGCCGGCGATGGGGCCGATCAGCGGCGTCTATGGCAGCCAGCGCATCCTCAACGGCGAGCCGCGCGCGCCGCATATGGGCGTCGACGTCGCCGCCCCGGCCGGTTCTCCCATCGTCGCCGCCGCGGACGGCGTTGTGCGCATGGCCGAGACGCTCTTCCTCACAGGCAACACCATCCTGATCGACCACGGCTACGGGCTCGAAACCAGCTACGCCCATCTCTCGCGGCTCGACGTCAAGCCGGGCCAGCGCGTCCGCCAGGGCGAGCAGATCGGCCTCCTCGGCGCCACCGGCCGCGTCACCGGGCCGCATCTCCATTGGGGCATGGAATGGTTCGAGGTGCGTCTCGACCCGCAACTCGTCGTCGGGCCGATGCCGGCGCAGTGATTCGGCCGACGAAACGGGTGCCGTCCGGTCGAGACCGCGAACCGTTAGCTGAACACTGCGACCTCCACGGTGGCCAGAAGATTTACCGCCGCATGGAGCGCCAGCGGGACTAGGAGCGACCCCGTGACGAGTCGTGCCGTGCCGAGCAGCAGCCCGGAGCAGAAAACTGTCGCCATATCGAATGCATCGTATTG